>ENA-OPBF01002135-OPBF01002135.1-human-gut-metagenome-genome-assembly--contig:-NODE-2135-length-11628-cov-3.852761_pt1 | contig 11628 bp, 6 predicted proteins | sample MGYA00241067_ERZ501450 | MGnify/ENA primary metagenome ERZ501450 (study PRJEB25962, sample SAMEA2042516) | human gut metagenome | biome: human gut; feature: human-associated habitat; material: faeces... | reverse complement strand
AAGTAGTTGACAAGGCTGACTTCCACGGATTGCGCGTTCGTTGTGGCCAGGCCAATCGACAGCGAGATTGACGCCTCGTATGCGATGAACATGAGTCCGCCTGCGACGAGGTACTTGCGTGGCGCTTGGCTAATCGGTTTCGGCCGTCGCACGATGAGCAGGAGCATGCCGCCGACAGTGTAGATGAGCGCCGAGCCGAGCGTGGCACCGAACGATTCGGAAACGAGTCGCACGAGGCCGGCCATGAAGCCCCACAGGACGATTGCGAACAGGCCGATGAGTGTCGCCGCGTGTGATACGGCATGGCCAAATAGGGGGGGACTGGGGCGTTCGCCTGCGGATTCGGCGGGAAGTTTCTGATCCGTATTCACGGATTCCAGCCTACCTGCCGCCCACCCCGCATGTCCGATTCTGCAGAATCGGACATTCCTGCGACCTGCGATGCCGCAAAGCATCAGCAGCTTGTCATAAACGTCGCGTTCCACGCCACCATCTTTCGGTTGCATTGCGACTCGCAACCGAATTTTGCGACGCAACCGACAGTTGCGCGACGCGAAGTTGATTTCACGGGTCTTTTACGGCAATAGAAAAACCCTTGGAATTCCAACGATTCCAAGGGTTTCGAATGGAGCGGATGACGGGAGTCGAACCCGCCTTTAAAGCTTGGGAAGCTTTCGTTCTACCGATGAACTACATCCGCAAGGTTGTGCCTTTTGGGCACGAAACTTCAGTTTAGCACGCAACGGATGCGTATGCGGACACAGACCGACATGCGATACCAATTTTCCGCAATATCACGGAGACTCAACCACGCGGCCGCTGCGAATAGTCGCGAGAATATCTGCCAGCCGAGCCGCCCGAATCATGCGCGGATCCATACTGCGTTCCAAATTGCGGCCCACCGGCACCAGCCATCGCAGAACGTCCGCCTTGCCGAATATCCGCCGCCGCAACGCCGCTCGTGGCATAGCCACCGGCCAAATATCCGGACTGCACGCCCTGCTGACGCATCTCCTGCCCCATCTGCATCAGCCGCGCAATGCGATCCGAGGTCGGCGGGTGCGTAGAAAACAGCTTGGAGAAACCTTCCGCCGAAAACGGATTGGCGATCATCATCGCAGCCACCGACTGCGTTCCCGCGGTCTTCTTCATCGGCATCGCGGCCGCGCCGCCGGAAATCTTGTTCAACGCGGAAGCGAGCGCCTCCGGATCCTCCGTCAATTTTGAACCATCCTCGTCGGCATCGTATTCGCGCGTGCGGGAAATCGCCATCTGAATCAGCGACGCCGCAATCGGAGCAAGAATCGTGCTCAACAGCACACCCAGCAATCCCAAGCCGCCGGAATCGGAACCTTCGCGGTCGTCACGGGAACGGCCGCCGCCGAAATACATGAGCGAATATCCGAGATACGAGATGACGGTGGCCATGGCGGACGCAATCGCGGATGTCAGGATGTCGCGGTTATAGACGTGCATAAGCTCGTGTCCGAGCACGCCGCGGATTTCACGTTCGTTGAGCATCTGCAGAATGCCCTGTGTGCAGCACACCGCTGCATGACGCTCGTTACGTCCCGTGGCGAACGCGTTGGGACTCATAGTCGGAGCGATGTAGATGCGGGGCATCGGTTTGCCCGCCTTTGCCGACAGTTCGCGCACGATTTTGTACAGTACCGGCGCTTCCTGCTCGCTGACTTCCTGCGCGTGCATGCTGGCGATCGCCAGCCTGTCGGAAAACCAGTAGGAGGCAAACGTCGATCCCAGACCGATGAGAATGTAGAATCCGAGCGTACTCTGACTGCCACCGGTCGCCCACCAAATGAGCATGATGACGCCCCACATCAACGCGAATAACAGCGTTGTCTTCAAGCCATTGCAATGGCCATGCACCTGCAATTTGCCGTTCATGGACACCAGCGTAGAAACGGAGTCTGAGTTTTTGCTGGATATGCGCTGGAGACTGGGCTACGGAAAGGACTAGGGGCAGTTGCGGAAGTTCGCACGCTCAGCTTCTCCCCGGATGTCCGATTCACCAGAAGCGGACAAGTACAGAATAAAAAACGTCTTGGGTGTCCGATTCTCCGGACACCCAAGACGCATGAAAGAAGCCTGAAACCTATCAGACTGGGTTTCAAACACCCACCTCACGCATGAGCCAGTTCGCGCATCTGCTCCGGGTCGATGACCTTCTTGTGCTCGCGGCCTTCCTTCGCACCTTCGGCACGTTCGAACGTGTCGACCTTCTTCCAACCGGCGAAGTCAATCGGCTTGACTCCACGGGAGGCCAGCAAACGGTCGATGGATTCCGGATCGCGGTCCGCCGCCACACGACCACCTTCGGCTGCCTTGGACAGATCTTCCAGCATGTTGGTGACGATGAGCAGCGCGTCGGACTTGGTGGAGCCGATCAGTCCGACCGGGCCGCGCTTAGCCCAACCGGTGGCATACAGACGTTCACGCACCTGCGCGCCGTCCTCGGCCGAAGCGGTCGTGGTGATGCGTCCGTCACCGTTCGCGTTCGCCAGATGCGCGTGACGCTCGTCGTACGCGATGCCCGGCGCGGTGGCCGGCTTGTAGCCGATCGCATGGTATACGGCCTGCACCGGATACTCCTCGAATTCGCCGGTGCGGCTCATCTTGCCGTCAGCCGACGTTTCGGTCTTCTCCACGCGAATGCCAACGACCTTGCCGTCCTCGCCCAGCACTTCGACCGGCGCGGAATTGAAGTGCACATAATACTTGCGATCAGCCGTATTACCCTCGTAATCCACGTCACCGTCATCTTCCATGTCTTCCGCCATCTCACGAATCGTGAACAGCTCTTCGACCATCTGACGGGTCAGCTTGTCTTTGCCGGCCTCTTCAATCGTGTCTTCATCCAAATCGAAATCGTCTTCGTTAATGATCAGCTGCACTCCCGGCAGCTTCTCCATCTCACGCAATTCCTGTACGGAGAACTTGGCTTGCGCCACACCGCGGCGGATGAACAGGTGCAGCACGCGAGCCTTGTTCGCCTTGACACCCTCGTACACATTGTCTGGAATGTCAGTGCGTTCCTTCAGATCGTCGGCATTGCGCATGAGTTCGCGCGCCACATCCATGGCCACGTTGCCACCGCCGATCACGGCGACTTCCTCAGCGTCGAGCGGCCACTCGCGAGCGCCGGTCGGATAACCGTCGTACCATTCCACAAACTTGGCTGCGCCATACACGCCATCCAGATCGGCGCCCGGCAGTCCAAGCGGCTTGTCTTCAACGGCACCGGTGGCGAACAGCACTGCGTCGTAGCGTTCCAGCAGCTCGTCGAGCGTCACGTCCTTGCCGAATTCCACGTCGCAGTACAGATGGATGTCCGGATTGTCGAGCGTCTTTTCGAGCGCCGACGCGATGAATTTGATGGACGGGTGGTCGGGGGCCACTCCGTAGCGCACCAGGCCGAACGGCACAGGCAGCTTTTCGAACAGGTCGATGCGCGCGGCAGTGCCGAGGCCAAGCCCCTCGCCGAGCTTCTTCAACTGGCGCAGGAAAATGTCAGAGGAGTAGACGCCTGCAGGGCCGGCGCCGATTACAGCAATACGAAGTTCATTAGTTTCAGTCACGCGCTCTAGCCTAATGCATTCCCTGCATTTGCGACAGGGGTGCTTATGCACTTTCTTACGACTTCTTCGCCTTGTGCGCACTGGCGTTGGTGTTTGCACTGAATCCAGATGAATCCAACGTGTGGGTGCATTAATCGTACGCGATGAGCGCGGCAGATGCACGTACAATCGCAAGTAGTCGCAGAATCGCGGGATGCAGGAATCCGAAATATCGGAATTCGCCCATCCCGCAATCGCAAGCAAGTACTTATCAAGTACCAAGCAATCGTAAGAAGGTGGCAATGCGCATTCACATCACATATACCGGCGGCACCATCGGCATGATTGACTCGCCGAACGGCCTGATTCCGGGAGCCGACACTCGCGGATGGCTGTTCCGCCTGCTGGAGGACGCGCACATGGACGCAAGCCTGTTCACGTTCACCGAGCTTGATCCGCTTATCGACTCGTCGAACGCGACGCCCGACAATTGGCAGACGATGGTTGATGACTTGCGTGCGCATCACGATGATGCCGACGCGTTCGTGGTGCTGCATGGCACCGACACGATGAGCTATTCGAGCGCCGCGATTTCGTATGCACTGGCCGATTTCGGCAAGCCGGTGATTTTCACGGGCTCGCAGCATCCGATCGGCAAAATCGAATCGGATGCCATTGCGAATGTCACGGGCGCGCTAAGTGCCGCGATGAGCGGACGATTCCACGGTGTGGGACTGTTTTTTGGACATCACCTGTTTGCCGGAAATCGCGTGAGCAAGTCGTCGAGTTGGGCGTTTGAAGGATTTTCGGCGCCTTCCGTCGGACCGCTGGCTCGTACGGGCATGCCATGGCACTGGTATGCAGACGATGTTGCTTCGGTCGGTTGCGGCTGGACGTCACCTCAGCCTTACTCCCGTCACGATGTTGCTGTGATTGATATGGCGCCCGGCATTTCCGCGGCGCGATTGGAAGCGATGCTTACGCCGCATCCGGAAGCGGTATTGCTGCGCGCGTACGGCGTCGGCAATGTGCCGAGCGACGAACCGGGATTGACCGACGTGATTGCCGACGTGCTGCATGACGATGTTCCCGTTGTGATCGCGTCGCAATGTCAGCAGGCGGAAGTGCTGCTCGGCCATTACGAGACGGGCGATGCGATCGCTCGTGCCGGCGCGATCGGAGCCGGTGATATGACGCTGGAAGCCGCGTATGCGAAAATCATGTTCCTGCTGTCGCAAGGCGTGACCGGAGCCGACTTTGGCAAGTGGATGCGCGTGTCGATCGCTGGAGAAATCTCGCCAAGCTCGTTGTAAACGCTTCCCCAAAGCGCCGCGCACGACACCACTCCCCGCAATCACGCGGATTCGCCGCGGTCGAAAAGCACAGTGAGCGCCCACAGAATGCTGACCACGTCAATCACCTCCTGCATGAATGCGCCAACGACCACGGGAATCAGGTTGAATGCGGCTGCGACCATGCCGATGATGGCGAGGCCGAGACCGATCAACACCGCCTGAAGCATCACGTTTTTCGTACGGCGTGCGATGGCGATGGCACGCGGCACAGAGGCGATATCATCATTCATGATGACCACTTGCGCGGATTCGGAAGCTGCGGTGGACGTGCCGTCGGTCATGGCCATGCCGATGTCGGCGACTGCAAGTACAGGGGCATCGTTGACGCCGTCGCCGACCATCATGGTGACTTGGCGATTCCTGGATTCGCCAGTTATACGCCGCATGATGCGGGCGGGCATGGACTGGTTTTGGTGCGTGGACTCGGTGGCGTTCTTAACAGCGGCAACCTTATCTTCAGGGAACAGCTCGGATTGTACGTCATCGATACCGACCTCATTTGCGATGATGCGGGCGGACGCTGCCTTGTCGCCGGTAAGCATGGACAGCTCCTTGATGCCAAGCTCATGCAGGCGGGCCAAGGAACGTTTCGTATTCGCACGGGGCACGTCGCGAAGCACGATGCGGGCGGCCAGTTTGCCGTCGATCGCCACGTATGCGGCCATCTCGTCCGGCGCAAGCGAAGCGAACAGCGAGTTTGCGGTTTCGGACTTGCGGACGGGCGTCGTCTGCGACGCCTCAGCGGAAGGGGTGATGAAGGGGGTTACAACTGTAGACTGCGCATCGTCAGACATTCCGTCTCGTACTCCTAGGGTGTCCGATTCTGGAGAATCGGACATGTAGCGTTCACCCGACGCATGCAGGACCGGCGTGAATCCGGATTCGTCGGCCGTCACATACGCAAAACGCCCCACACGCACCCGATGCCCATTCACTTCGCCGGAAACACCTTTGCCTGAATCCTCCACAATGTTCTTCACCACCGGATAGTCGCGCCCATGCCCAGACAGATCACGCTCAGCGCACAACCGCTGCCCCGACGTATACCGCGCGTACAAGTCGTCCATGGCCTTGCGCCCGGCCGCCGCAATGCCTTTCGACAGAATGTGCACCGAGTAACTTTCCACCACACCGGCCATCATGAGAATATGGTCTTCATTGAACGGCGAACTCGTTTCGAACGGCTTCTCCACGCGCACGACCTGCGGTTGCTTGACGGTAAGCGTGCCGGTTTTATCGAAGAAAATATGCGATACGCGACCTAGATTTTCCAACACGTCCTGTGCTTTAATCAAGATTCCCGCTTTGGCAAGACGCCCTGTTCCAGCCACATACGCAACCGGTGCGGCAATCAGAAGCGGGCAAGGCGTGGCGAGAACCAGCACCTGCGCAAATCGCAGCGGCAATCCGGAAACCGCCCATGCAATCCCAGCAATCGCAAGCGAAAGCACGGTAAACGGCACTGCAAGCATATCCGCGGTCTTCACGACAGCGGGGCGCGACTCTTGCGCCGACGAAACCAGCTCGAGAATCTTCTGATACTGCGAATCCTGCGCAAGTTGCGTGGCACGCATGGTCAACGTGGTCGAGCCATTAACTGCGCCAGACATCACGCGAGCGCCCGCATACACTTCACGCGGCACAGGCTCGCCGTTGATGTTGCTCAGGTCCAGCGTGGCCACACCCGACAGCAACTCGCCGTCGACAGGCACTGTTTCGCCAGGCAGAACCAGAATCACGTCGCCGAGCCGCACTTGATCGACGGGGACCGTTTCGAAGCGCTCTCCAGCCGCATCATACGTTTGCGAAGCATCTTTTGTGTCCGATTCTGGAGATTCGGACACATAATCACGCTTCCCACCGTCTTGGTTGTCCGTTTCTGCAGAATCGGACATTCTGACGGCACGGAATCCGTCGGCTGTCACGTCAGCCGTATGCTCGCTGCCCGTCGCATGCACATGCCCGCGCACTCCCGGCAGCGCAACCACGTGCGCAGTTCGGGGCGCCGCGTCAATCAGCGCAGTCAGGTTGCTTTCGGCCTTCGACTGTGCGAATTCCTCGATCGCCTCGCCGGATGAGATCATCAGCACCACGGCCCAAGCGGCCCAATACTCCTGCACTGCAACCGTCGACGCAATCGCAACGACCGCCAGCAGATCAACGCCAACATGGCCGTGCCGCAGATCGTCAATCATGCCACGCACCGTCACCACAATCGTGTATGCGACCAGCGCGATCACTATCCACTGTCCAGCACCCGGATTAAACGCGCTCAGCCAACCAAAGCCAGCATGCAAATCGTGAGAAACCCACGCAGCCTCGCCCCACGGCCTCCACTCCCCCAGCAATGCCAACGGAATCGCGGCCAGAATGGTGATCGGCAATAACGGAACCTGCTTGCACAGTCGCCAGCAAATATCGATGATTCTACGCATGAGAATCTCCTTACGCTCGTATCGGACGCCTTGTTAACCCATCGGCGCCTCGCCCGCGCGAGCCATCGATACACGGCGTAAAAAGATATTTCCAGCGTAGCAAACATTTGCGATTTTCGTGTCGCAATTGCCAAAAATAGAAAAGCAGGACTGTACAATTGTTCGCACAGTCCTGCTTCTTCTTTTAACTTTTATTGGTTTTCCGCGGTTTTAACGTTCTCGCGATGACGTTCACAAGACGTTCTTGCGATTAAGCAACTCCAGTCGCGTCTTCGCCGTCAGCCTATCGGGTGGTCATCACCCTTATTGCAGCCAGCCGCAGCCGCGTATTGCAGCCAGCCGCAGCCGACCGCAGCCATCCACGGCCAACCGCGGCGGTCCGTCGTGCTTTACCACAGGCCGAACGGGTCGAACAGGCCGCCTCCGTCACCGTAGCCGTTGCTACCATTGCCGTCGCTCTGTCCATTTCCGTTGCCACTATTGCCGCCGTTACCGTCGTTACCGTAACCGTTGCCATTGCCGTTCTGGCTCTGGCCATCATTGCCGTTGTTCTGCTGGTTCTGGCTGTTGGAGGAGTTCGTCTGGGATTCCTCCTGGTCAAGCGTCACGTCAAGCTCCATGGTGTTGCCATCGCGCACGACCGTCAATGTCACCTTGTCATTCATGGCGGAGGCGCGCACGTAGCCGAGCAGCGAATAGTTGTTGTTCACCGCCTTGCCGTTGAACGCCACGATGGAGTCACCAGCCTTCACTCCGGCCTTGGCTGCCGGGCTGTTGTCGACCACGGACTGCACCTGCGTGCAACCGCGGGTCACGCCGTCCGCCTCAACCGTGGAGCTCTTGATGGTGACGCCGAGCGCCACATGCTGCACGGTGCCGTTGTCAATGATTTCGTTGGCCACACGCTTTACCAGGTTCGATGGAATGGCGAAGCCGATGCCGATGGATCCGGCTGTGCCGGAAGACGTTGTGGTGGATGCGATGGACGAGTTGATGCCGATCACCTGGCCGGCCGCATTGAAGGTCGGACCGCCGGAATTGCCTGGGTTGACGGCCGCGTCGATCTGCACGGCGTTGGTGACGATGTCGTTGTTGTTGTCATCGGCCACGGTCACCGGGCGGTTGAGCGCGGAAACGATGCCGACGGTTGCGGTGTCATCGTAGCCGAGCGGGTTGCCGATGGCCATCACGGATTCACCCACGGCAAGATTGTCGGAATCGGCAAATTCCGCGGCCTTCAGACTGCTCGGAGGATTGTCGAGCTTGATTACGGCCAGATCGGTGGTGGTGTCAGTGCCGACGATTTGCGCTGAGTAGATGGTGCCGTTGGCAAGCGTCACTTGAATCTGCTTCGCGCCGGAAATCACATGGTTGTTGGTGACGATGTAGCCTTTGTCACTGATGATTGCACCGGAGCCTTTGGCGCTGCCGTCGCTGGTTGCCACGTCAATGGACACCACAGAATCGGACACTTCTTTCGCCACTGCGCTCCAGTCTGCGGCCTCGCCGGATTTGGCTTTCGCCGAACCAGATCCGGACGTGTTGGATTTCACGCTGGCCAGTGAGCTGGAGGTGGGTACGGTCACCCATCCATTGGTGATTGCCGCGTAGCCGACTCCGAGGCAGAGGACCGCGGAAACAAGTGCCGCCACCACGCCGGTCATCACATGACCGGTCACGCCGGAAGCGAACTTCGGCTTGGCTGCAGCGCCATTTTGCTGCGGGGTACCGAACGGATTACCGTTATTCGGATTCCCAAACGGATTACCGTTATTCGGATTATTCGGCCCGGCCGGCGGCACGTTGGCACCGCCTTGCGCCGTGGGCTTCATGAACGGATTACCGTTATTCGATTGCGCGTTCTGCTGATTGTTCTGCTGATTTCCACCCACATACGGATTTCCGAAGAAAGGATTGCGAGGCCGCTGCGACTGCTGCGGAGCCTGCCCGTATGTGCCATATTGCGGCTGCGGAGGCATGTTCGGCGCGTCACTCGCCGTACCGTTCGCAGTGCCGTTCGCGGCTGCGGTGCCATCAGTCGGCTGCGTCGGCACGGGACCGTACGCACCATATTCCGGTGCCGGACGGTACTGCTGGGCCGGCGCATCCTGCGCGGAACCGCCAACCACGGTACGCTCACCCGCTGCGGAAGCGTAATCCGGAGTATCACCCGCCGCAGCCGCGGATTCCGCCGAAGCGTCGTCGTTCGCAACAGGCATGGCGGCCGTCGGCTGATTCTCAATACCGCTCTGCACGTCAATCGGTTCGGTAGCCGACTCTACAGCATACGGCTCGCCTGCGTAAGTTTGCGTCTGTTCCGCATCAACCGGCGGCATCGGCACGGTCTGCTGTTCGTCATTCTGCGGCTGCACGGCATTCTGGTCGTTCTCTTCAGCCATTTTCGCTCCTTATTCGTCTCGCGGCATTTCACAAATCAGCAATCGTGCCGCTCGAACTGCTATCTACGAGTAAAGATACTCGCTCTGGAAGTTTCCTGAATGTTTGTTGAAAGTAGCAACCAAATACGTTCAACATCACCATTGAATCTGAAAATCGCGCCAAAATGCGATCGGCACCTTCATCGCACGTTCCGCATCTTCCTTGTTTTCATTTCACCAATCGCATTCTTTGCAGCACTTTCAGGAATCGCCGTTATCGCATAAAATATTTCGCATGACAAGCCTCATCGAATCATCTACCGACATGGCGCAAGACACGCAAAACACGGCAACCGCAGTGTCCGAGAATCTCATCGAACATCCGCGTGGAGCGGAACCAGGCAAGCCGGGCCGCCGCGACGCCTTCTATTTCGAGCAGAAAACCCGCCTTCCCGACGCGGCCGACGGCAAGGGACGCGGCGGCGCACGATACGGCCGCACCGGTACCATTCATACCCCCCACGGCGATATTCACACTCCGGCGTTCGTGCCCGTGGCCACGCAGGCCGCGATGAAAGCCGTGCTGCCCGAAACCATGAAGGACCTCGGCGCACAATGCCTGCTGTCCAACGCGTTTCACCTGTATGAACGCCCCGGTGAGCAAGTGCTCGACGAAGCCGGCGGTCTTGCCAAATTCATGAACTGGAACGGTCCGACCTTCACCGATTCCGGCGGTTTCCAAGTGCTTTCGCTCGGCGCGGGCTTCAAGAAAACCCTCGCCATGGATGTGACCGGAATGAAATCAGACGACGTGATCGCCGAAGGTAAAGAGCGCCTCGCGTTCGTAGACGAGGACGGCGTAACGTTCAAATCGCCGCTCAACGGCTCACTGCACCGTTTTTCCGCCGAAATTTCAATGGGAATCCAGCATAAGATCGGTGCCGACATCATGTTTGCGTTCGACGAGCTGACCACACTGATGAACACGCGCGGCTACCAGGAACGTTCCGTGGAACGCACCTACCGTTGGGCGCAGCGTTGCGTTGCCGAGCATAAGAGGCTTACCGAAGAGCGCGTCGGCAAGCCGTATCAGGCGCTGTATGGTGTGGTGCAGGGCGCGAATTATGAGGATTTGCGCAGGCATGCGGCCGAACAGATCGCTTCGCTGGATTTTGACGGCGTTGGCATCGGAGGCGCGATTGAAAAGCGCATTATCGGCGACACTTGCGCTTGGATTTGCGATGCGATGCCGGAAAGCCGGCCACGTCACGTGCTCGGCATCGCTGCAGTCGACGACATTTTCGCATGTGTCGAGAATGGTGGAGACACGTTCGATTGCGTCGCACCGGCGCGTTGCGGCCGAAATGGCGCGATTTTCACGCGCGACGGACGTTACAACATCAAGCGCGCGCAATTCAAGCATGATTTTGGCCCGCTTGAAGAGGGCTGCGATTGCTACACGTGCACGCATTATTCGCGTGCTTACGTGGATCATGCGTTGCGCGCCCGCGAATTCAACGGTTTTACATTGGCCACGATCCACAACGAGCATTTCTTCGTGAAGCTGCTGGACGACATTCGCGCGTCGATTGACGGCGGATATTTCGACGAATTCCGCGACGAAGCCTTGGCCCGCTTCTACGCCAACGGTTCCCGCGGCTAATGCATTTCACGTGGGCTTTCTGCCCAAACGAATGCTGAACCACACTTCCGCATTCCAAGGCGCCGACGAACAAACCCGTCGGCGTCTTTTTTTCATGCGTGTCGCGCCGCTTGAATTTTCCTACGGAAAATGGCGGAATTTAAGGATGGCTCCGTCGTACGGAAGCTCCCAGAGCTTCCTCCCTCCTCGCGTCGCGCCGCTTGAATTTTCCTACGGAAAATG
>ENA-OPBF01002132-OPBF01002132.1-human-gut-metagenome-genome-assembly--contig:-NODE-2132-length-11637-cov-1.625367_pt1 | contig 11637 bp, 3 predicted proteins | sample MGYA00241067_ERZ501450 | MGnify/ENA primary metagenome ERZ501450 (study PRJEB25962, sample SAMEA2042516) | human gut metagenome | biome: human gut; feature: human-associated habitat; material: faeces... | reverse complement strand
TTCAACAGTATTTTTATATCCATTATCCCCTTTACATATATTTCTATATTTTTCATCATCATAAGTATATGTGAATGTTCCTTCATCCTTTGATACCTGACTAGTCACTCTACACTTTCTATCATAAATATTTTTTATAGTTTCAACGTTTTCAAAATCTTTTATACTAATAAGATTATAATTATCATCATAACTAAATGACATAGTATCTTTATCAAGATTTGTAACTGTATCTAGATTATCCCCATTATAAGTGAATGTGATATTTTCTCCATTGATGTTAATCGTTTTAATATGATTTTCTATTTTTTTCGGAGTGACTTTTATTTTATTTGCATCCCATTCAATTTTTGCAGGATCATAATTCTTAATAATATCCTCTAATGAATTTGTGTTACTCTTACCCACTTCTTCATTATCGCCATTATATCCTGTGCTTTCCCAAATAAATTTCATCTCGCCTGCATCACTTGATACATTTTCCAACAATCCGTTATTATATGTTAATACAGTCTCCCAACCATCACTCTCTATAATAGAAATCAACTTACCATTACAATCAAATTTTAATTTATTTGCTACATCAGTTAATATATATTCTTTATTATTCTTTTTAAGCGTTTTTCCACACATACCATAAGATTCATATATTCCATTATCGTTTGGATTAAAAAATATATATTTTTCTCCATTTGGATAACTAACAGTTATTTCATCGTTTTCACTATCATCTGTTAGTACATAATCATATGTTGATGACCATCCTATGCCAAGTCCATTATCAACTTTTCTTCTGGAATCATAATTTCTTTCAAATGTTAATTCATGTCTTCCCCTTGCAATTATATCTGTATATTTATATGTAAATCCACCAGTATACAAATTTACTGGTTCTCCTACATAATGTTCAATTGAATTTTTCCAAATATTCCAATCATTATCATAATCCGGAACCTCTATAATTTCATACGAAGTGCTTCTAAATGTTGTACTTGAACCTTCTAAAACTCTTGTCACAATACCACTTAAATATGATTTTAATTTAGAGAATTCAATAGTTGTTACATATGTAATTGTAAATGATTCTTCTGGTAATAAACGTTCACAAAAAATACCATTTTTTCCTTCTATTTTCTCTACTGGATGGTTTACTACTTTATGTGTCGTATCATACTCTTCTAAATATATTGTTCCATCAATAGCCTTTTGTTCTTCCCTATCAAAGAAAAACTTCAATCCATATAAAGTTTTATCTGAAACATTTGTATATGTCATTCTAATAGGATATGCTTTTCCGGAAAATGCAATAGAATTAGCTGCAATCTTCAGTTCCAAAGCTGCCTCTCCTGTTACATGAAGAATGTCTTGAGATTCAAACTGATGAATAAATTCATATGGTTCCGTCTCGCCTGTCCCATCATCCATCTTTCCGGTTACAATCGTCGACACCTTATAATCTCCGTTTTTCTCCCCTCTTACATACCAATCAGCACAAGCCTCACTAGATTTATCAATCCTTCCAATTTTTTTAATTGCTTCATTAGATTTTCCTTCAATCATTTTTGCAAGTGCTAATCCATCCGGCAGACATAATTTTGCTTCGCAATCAGTAATAAATTCCTGTGTTGAAGTATTAAACACCACTAATTGCACATGAAACATATCACACAAATATTTAGCAGTTCCATCAACAATTAAGAAAAAGACTGAATTTCCTTTTATATATGTATTGATTTTAAATTCTCCGGAAGTAGTTTCTGATTTTGCTTTAATTTTTATGTCACCTGAAACCTCTTCTGAATAAATTTCCCAACTACGCACATCTGATGTTTGAGATGCTTTAGGACCAAATACTAAAGTTACTTCATACTTGATAATCCTTTGGTTATCATCACAGTCCATGTCAATTCCTGCTTCTTTAATCTCTCCATATGTCATTTCAGAAGCAGTAACTTTACCTTTTACTGTATCATTAGTGCTAAGATATAATACTATTTCCTTATCATCTTCACCCATTATCACTTTTGACTGACGTGGCAAATACCTTTCATTTTTATCCTCTGCATATACACTATATGATTCTCCAGGTAATAAATAAACTTCTAATATACCTGTTTTATTAGAATTTTTCCAAATTGCTTCATTATTGTCATTTAACACATATATGTCAACTCCCGTAAGCAATTCACCTGTTTCCGTCGATTCAACCCTTACTTTTAATTTTCTATATGTATCAGAGCCCTCTACTTCTATCTCCTGTACAGCAGTATTTGTTCTTCCTTTTTCATCTGTAATTGTTAATATAACAACATAAGTTCCCGGCAAATAATATTTATGTGTTGCTTCTAAGCTGCCAGATTTCTTTCCATCCCCAAAATCCCATGAGTATTTAAGATTTTCTTTATCAGTATGATCATCATAAGATTCAGCAGCTGAAAAGTTTACTGTCTCACCTACTTCAAACTTTTCCTTATCTAATGTAATAATCGCTGTCGGTTCTGCATTAAACTCTCCAAGATTTATAATTTTTACTGTATTATCATTTGATGTAGTAAATAAATAATCTATTTTTTCATTTGGATAATATCCATCAGGATATTTATCTAATGTTACTGAATAATCTCCTTTTTGCAAACGTACAATTTCGAGTATGCCATCTTCATTTGTAGCCCCCGTAATTCCCATTTTATATTTTCTTCCATTAATTACTTTCCAAAGAGTAAAATTCACTCCTTCTATAGGTTGATTATTATTGTCAACACACTTAATATTCTGTGTATTAATTTCACTAACTAATCCAATTCTGTTTCCACTGGCTGTAATATTATCCTGCTTATCGTCTGTTACTGATGATAATTTCCATATAGCTTCTGTAGCATTTATATAAGCATCTGCCTCTGATTCTTCCGTCTCATATTGCGCAATAGCTCTAAATTCATCTCCAATTGTCTCCTCTACAACAATATCTATAGGATACATAAGTTTTTCTTTAACGGTAACTATTTTACCTTCTCCAAGCATAATCTGATCCTGAATGTTTGCTAAGCTATATACCTCTAATGTGCCATTATTATAAATTCCGTTTCCATATGTAACCTTATTAACATTCTTATCATTACTATTCCTAGCCTTATTATCAAAAATAGATACTTTTTTTAATATTGTATTACCCTGATTATTAATTGCACCACCCATATCATTATTGTTCCCACTAAACGTTCCTTCTTCAACAATAAGTGTTGCTGTACTATCAACAAAAAATGCACACATTGAATTACCGCTAAATTCATTTGAATTTACTTCAATATCCTTGCCAAATTTTTCACTATCTATCTTTCCTTCTTTAACAATAACCGAAGCATTCTTTTCAATCTTAATATCGTTCCTGTTATTAACAAACTTTACACCAGCCATAACTGCTCTTTTTCTTACTAAAATATTTGTCCAACCATATCTTACATATTCCTTTTCAAATGATGTATTTATAATCTCACCATAATCAAATGCTAATGTACTTGTTCCGTAATGAGAACCATTATGATAAAACTTTGAATTTTTAATATATAATTTTTCTGCATCTATCGCTTCACCATATGAATATATCTCACTAATATCACAATTATTCATTGTGAATTCCTTGGCTCTTGCAACTCTTATTACAACATTACTAATATTTACATCACTTACTTCCAATAAATCATTAGAATAGAAAACACATCCTACTCCAATATCATACCACCCTCTAACATTTGAAACTGTTCCACCAGTTATATTGCCCTTATTATATACTCTGATCAGAGCATTGCTTGCATAAATCCCCTGATTATCACATTCTGTAATTCCAGAGTTCTTATCCATTTCTAACGCACCATTATTCAATTCAAAAATAGATTTATCATCATTTACTGAAAAATTCCTAAATATTGTATTATTTAGAACTACCTTTCCTTTTACAATAATAAAGCTCTTGTTCGCCGCATATTTATTTTCATATTTTACTTTTCCATCTTCCTGTGTAGTTTTAACTCTATTTCCTTCTACATCAATATTTTGAAATGTTAAATTTGCTGTTTCCGGTACTGTGAAAAACGTATCTGACTTTGTTGTATTACATGTAAAACTTATCACAACTTTCTTTTCATCATTCGAACTAATTGTCATATGTTGATTTTCTGAAAGTGTTACACTCCCACCAAATTCAATATTTCTTTTCAGATAAATTACCGGATTTTCATCTCCATCTTCTGTTGCCTTATTTACAGCTTCCTCAATTGTGTCATAAGAAGTATTGTTATACATAATCGGTCCTGAGACTATATCTGCGAATACAGATAAATTGATACTTGTTGTCATAATTGCAAATATAAGAATAAATGCAATCATTTTCTTAAATAATTTGTTCATACTTTTTTACAGAATATTAGAATTTTTTCATTATAAATATTTTCTTAAGTTTTTACTACTACTCATACCAATAACTAAAGAAAACAAATTTGAAAATGGTTAAAACCCCTCTATCCCATCTTCTCCTTTTTTCTTTTTTGTTTAAACATTATCGTTTAACTATTTTGTATAGTAATACATTGTTTATGTTTTGTCTACATATTTTTTATATTAATAAATTTTTAATATTGTATCAATATATTTATATACAACTCCGATTACTTTATATATTTATTTATAGATGCAAATCTAACAATTATTTATTATATAAAAGACGTCATCCTTACAATTTTCATTGTAAGAACAACGTCTTTTATTTCTATTACCTTTTACAGTTTATTAATTTTTTACCATTTAAGGTCAATGATTAATCCTGTTGGATTTGTGTAATGTAATAATGTACTGTGGTCATTTACATCATCATAACAGAAGCCATATGCAAGTCTGTCAAATGAATGATTGTGGAAGAATCCTGAATAGAAGTTTGAATTGCTATTCTTATAGTAAGCACTTTCATTATCATAATTTTCAGGTTCTGTTGCAACACCTCTGTTAAATGCTGCGCAAAGCTGTGCTTCGATAACTAATTCTGTTGAGTTACCTCTTGCCATGTTGCCTTTTCCTTCTAATACATCCTGAGTTGTTGGCTTGTAAATTGTGTATGTTCCACCAACACCGTCTTTTGTAAATACCATTGTATCTCCATGTACACGTCCTCTGAATGTTCCGGCATCACATGAGAATACTAAATCCTGTGTAGAATATTTTGACCAGAATTTATTGATATAGTTATCAAAATAATTTGAATACTGCTTTCCTTCGTTGAATGTAAGTTTACATGGTGCCATAATTCTCTTGTCTGTAAGTAATGTCTGGAATGCAGCAGGTACTTCATTTTTAAATGCCGCAAACATTTCTGCTCTTGTTCCTAAATCACCTACTGTCTTATCGTAAACATCTGCATCACCAGGGAAGTTGTTCCATCCACCTTCACCAATTAATCTTGTAGCCATTGGGAAGCTATAGAAATCTACTCTTGATGTGTTGCCCCAGTATTCTTTGTTTGTAATTGTAAATTCAATAAATTCAAATAATACATCTGCATTAGGGTCTGATGCATTGTTAAGGTCAGGTCCTGCAAATCCCATATTTCCATCTGCACCCTGGTTAATTGTAATATAAACAGGTGAACCATAGCTTAAGTACATTCTTCCTGATTCAATGTCAGGCATATAAACATAATCTTTCTGAGCTAATGTGTTGCAGATATTTGCACACATTCTGTCTCCCTTTTTAACTGTATTCATTGATAAGCTTACAGGGATTAAATTTCCATTTGTATCAACATAACATAATTCATGTGTTTTTGGATTCTTTCCAAGTATGCACCAATAAACCTGATCATCTGAATACTGACCTTTTGTCTTATTGTTCATCTGGAAATACATTCTGTCATCGTTTGCTTTTAAGTCTGCTCTTGTTTCAGGAATTGCTTCACTGTATGTTGGTTTTTCAGCCGGTGCTGTTGTAACAATTTCAGTTAAACCGTTAACTGTTACTGTTACGCTTACTTTTGCTGATTCTTTTCCATCTTTATATGTAGCAACTGAAACTGTGTGTGTTCCTGCTACGATATTTTTAAACTTGTATGAGCCACATCCTACTTTCTTTGCAACTCTTGTATCATCTACATATACATTGTATGAGTTAATTTTTCCATATCCCCATACTACTGTAATCTGATTATTTACAGGTGATGAAGCGACCAAACCAAATGGTGCAGGAAGACTTGAGTCAACCCCAATTGCTTCTGTTGTCTGTGGTGCCTTTGTTGTCTGTGGTACCTTTGTTGTTTCTGGTGCTTTTGTTGTTGGGGCAACTGCTGACTGTGCAACATTTACTGTCATTGTAGTCTGTGCTGATTCATTTCCGTTCTTTGTTGTAGTAATTGCTACTGTATGACTTCCTGCTGCATATCCTTCATATACATAATATCCGCAACCTACAGCTGATGCTACTCTCTTACCATCAATGTAAACATTGTATGAGTCAATATTTCCTCTTCCCCATACTACACTGATTTTTCCTGCTTCAGGATTTCCTACTACTAATCCAAATGGTGCTTCAATATTTGATGTAGGTGCCTTTGTTGTCTGTGGCGCCTTTGTTGTAGTTTCAGGTGCCTTTGTTGTCTGTGGCGCTTTTGTTGTTGTTTCAGGTGCCTTTGTTGTTGGGGCAACAGAACCTGTAACATTTACGCTAGCTGTTGCAGCTGCTGATTCTTTATTACCACTTACTGTAGTAACTTTTACTGTATGAGTGCCTGCTGCATATCCTTTATAAACATAATATCCACATCCCAACTTGCTTCCTACTAATGCATTGTCAATGTAAACATTATATGAGTCAACGTTTCCTCTTCCCCATACTACACTGATTTCTCCATTTGCAGGACTTGCAACTACTAAACCAAATGGTGCTTCAATACTTGTATCTGTTACAGGAGCTGATCCTGTTGTGTATGTCATCATTGATGAATCATACTGAAGTCCACCTTTGTTATATGTAAATGAGCAATCGATTTTATCACCTTTTTTAACATTGTTGATATCGTATTCGAAACATGAACCCTTAGCGTTCATTCCAACATTAACCTGCTCTCCATCGTTAACTTTGTAATGAATAATTACATAAGCTGCCGGATTTGTTGGTGTAAATGTGATTCTGCAAAGACTGTCTGATACGTCCGTTGCTGTTACAGAATAGTCTTCTGCGCTTCCAATAGTTGATGCTGCTGCTTTTGCATTTGTACCTTTTGAAAATGAAACTGAAGATACGAGCATAGCAATAGCTAAGACTGCAACCATAATTCTTTTGAATCCTGGTGCAAAACGGTTCAATGTTCTCATAAAACCCTCCTAAAAATATTTTTATTTTTTTGTGATATCGCTTCTCAATCGCGATAAGTACTTTTTCTTATATACTATTTTTACCTTTTTATTTTACTAAAAAAAAGGGTTCAAATTTTATTATGGTAACATTATTTTTTAATTTCTTTTCTATTTTTGGCATTTATTGTATTTTGTTGTTTTCAATTTTGTTTTTTATTGAATTTTTCGCGTAATTTTTTATTGGATTTTACTAAATAATTTCTCTAAACAAAAATATTTTTATTCACTTTCGCCTATGATTTATGTTACTTATTAATTTTATGCACAATATACATTGGTCATATTTAGATTTTACTTTGACTGTTTATAATTTCTTCTATATGTAAATACTATCAATAAAATATTTAAACTAATGTTCTCTTATTAATTACATAAATTTTGCTAATTAATTTGCAATTTCTTTTTAAATATTTTAAATCAGATTTTCCGGAGGTTTATATGTACGCAATTATAGATATAGGTTCAAATACAATACGAATGGTTTTATATAAAGTAATAAACAATGAGATTCAGCAAATGCTTAATTCTAAAATTCCTGCCGGGCTTGCCGGTTATATTGACAATAACAATATGCTTTCGAAAAAAGGTATTTTAAAAGCTATCGAAGCCTTAAGCAAATTTCAAATTATATTAGAAAGTGTGGCTGTAAAAGAAGTTCATGCATTTGCAACCGCTTCATTACGAAATATCAGTAACTCAGAAGAAGTTTTAGCTGAAATTAAAAAACATTTTAGTTTTGATATTGAAATCATTTCCGGCAAAGAAGAGGCTTTGTACGATTACTATGGTGCAATGAAAAGCATTTCATCCGGAAACGGCTTATTAGTTGATGTAGGCGGAGGAAGTACTGAACTTGTTTATTTTGAAAACGGAAAATTATTGTCTACATGCTCAATACCTGTTGGTTCATTAAATATGTACACAAATTATGTTGAAGATATCATTCCTACTAAATCAGAAATCAAAAATATCAATAATCATGTAAGTGAAATTCTTAATACCCTACCTCTTTCGCCTGAAGCTGTTAACTCAACCGTTTTGTTTGGCGTAGGTGGTTCTGCACGTGCCTGTTGTAAATTAAGCGACGAGCTTTTTAACGAGAACTCAGGATATACGGGTTTTGAATGCAAACGATTAAGCAAAATTTTGAAATCAGCAAAAAAAGACAAGCCTAAATTAGTATCGGCAATCATAAAAGCTACTCCCGGACGTATCCACACAATAATACCCGGAATTTCAATTATAAATTCAATTGCCGAGCATTACGGTTGCACTAATTTCACTGTGAGTCCATATGGTGTACGTGAAGGATATCTTTTAAATATATTGGAAGGCAAGACTTTTTAAACCACTACATTTTACTTGTAGACAGAATATTCATTTTGTACTGATGGTGTCAAATGCACTTTTACCTATTAATATCCGGTCCACAAGATAAAAATATATTCACTTAAAAACTATAGATAACAATCACATAAGGAGATTTGAATGAAAGAGAAATTACAAAATTATACACAAAATAGAGAATTGTCGTGGCTTAGATTTAACCAGCGTGTTTTATCCGAGGCTACAGACGAAACAGTACCTTTATTAGACCGTCTTAAATTTATATCAATCTTCACAAGTAATCTTGATGAATTTTTTATGATTCGTGTTGGTACACTTCATGATTTGAGCCAGATTAAAAGTAATCATAAAGATAATAAAACAGGAATGAATCCATCTGAACAGCTTGAAGCAATTTTTTTTGTTGTAAAACCTTTAATTAATTTCAGAGATGAGATTTATGAAAATGTTACTGAGCAACTAAAAACATATGGTGTTCACGGTCTGAGAATGAATGAAATTGAGAAAAAAGAATTAAAATATCTTAAGAACTATTTTTTGACACAAATTAATCCTATTCTTTCGCCTCAAATAATCGACCCTCATCATCCATTTCCGTTTTTAGTAAACAAAAACATATATGTCGGTGCTACATTAGCTAATGATAATGAGAAGAAAGATGCTGAGTTATTTGGTATAATTCCTATTCCGACTGCTCTTCCTGAAGTAATTTTTCTTCCCGGTGCAGATATTAGATATGTGTTTACAAGTGATGTGGTTTCCTATTTTGCTGATACAATATTTAATTCATATAAAATTCTTGAAAGTACAGTGTTTTCAGTAACACGAAATGCGGATATTTCTTCCGGAGATGAGGCATTTGATGTAGATGAAGATTTCCGTGATGCAATGCAACAATTGTTAAATTCAAGAAAAAGACTTGCTCCGGTAAGGCTTGAATTAAAGAATAAAATCAGTGGTAATTTTCTTCGCTTTTTATGTGAAAAATTGGAATTGACCAAAGTTCAGGTCTTCATTACTTCTTCACCTTTAACAATGTCCTACGCATTTGGTTTAGAAGACAAAATATCAGGTAGTGTGAAAAGTGAATTAGTATATCCACCATTTGAGCCACAGCCAAGTAATGATATCCGATTAAATGAAAGCATAATAAAACAACTGCAGAAAAAAGATTTATTACTTTCCTATCCATATGAAAGTATGAATCCGTTTTTAAAATTACTTAAGGAGGCTGCATATGATAACTCTGTTATTTCAATAAAGATATCAATATATCGTCTTGCAAAAAATGCTAAAATTGTAGACTATTTATGTGCAGCTGCAGAAAATGATAAAGATGTAACTGTACTTATAGAATTACGAGCCAGATTTGATGAGCAAAATAACATTGACTGGTCACAACGTTTAGAACAGGCAGGCTGCCGTATAATTTACGGATTTGAAGGTTATAAAGTTCACTCAAAGGTTTGCCTTATCACAAGAAGAGAGCGTGGGAAAATTTCCTATATTACCCAGATAGGCACCGGAAATTACAACGAAAAGACATCAAAACAATATACTGATTTTTCACTTATGACCTCTGACATGGAAATAGGAACTGACACAAATGAATTTTTCAAAAACATGGCAATTGGGAATCTTGAAGGAAACTATTCCACCTTGCTTGTTGCCCCTAATTCAATGAAGTCAGAAATTATTAAACTTATTGATAGAGAAATTGCTAAAGGAACAAAAGGACGTATTTTTGTTAAATTCAATTCAATATCTGACCTGACTCTTATTAATAAATTAGCTGAGGCTTCTCTTGCCGGTGTTAATATTCAGATGATTGTTCGTGGTATTTGCTGCATTCTTCCTCAGGTTGAAGGAAAAACTGATAATATCTTTATAAAGAGTATTGTTGGAAGATACTTAGAACACTCCCGAATATATTTATTTGGCTCCGGAAATGATGAAATTATGTATATTTCATCAGCCGATTTTATGACAAGAAATATGGATAAACGTGTAGAAGTAGGATGTCCTATTAAAGATAAAACTGTAAAAGAAAAAATAATGCATTTTATTGAAGTTCAACAGGCTGATAACACAAAAGCCCGTATTATGCGTAGTGACGGCACATACCGTTCCATAATTACAAGCAATGAGCCAATCGATAATCATACCGTATTAATGAACGAAGCAAAAAGAAATGCAGGAAACGCAAACTCCGAAAGTAAATCTTTTAACCCGAAAGATTTTATAGCTGAAATCAAAAGAAAATTTGGATAAGACTTTTACATTCTTCTATAAAAAGCATCCGGTTTTATATACTTATTTACTGATTACAGTAATGCATATAAAAACCGGATGCTTTTTTCTCATATGCTACCTCCTTATTATTTTAATTTGTTGTTTATCTCCTTTTTTTACATTTTGACATTTTTTTACATATATCTTATCAATCCTCTTTGCCTTTGATACATCTATGTTTTTTATAGGATTTCCTTGCAAAGAAAGAGAATGAATTTTTGCATTTGTTAAATCAATGTTTTCTATTTTATTAAATGATAAACATAAATGATTTATTGATGGCGTTTTACTCATTCGCACTTTATCAATTCCCGTAGCTATTACTGTCACTCTCTTCAATTTATCACATTTCGATATATCTAATTCTTTTATTCCTTTGCATTCATATAAATCTATATTTTTTATTTTTCCAATTTTAATATTTTTTAAATATTTTGAGTACCATACTTCAAGTCTTCTTAAATTCTTTAACTTTGATACATCTATTTCTTTTATTCCTTTACCTATTTCTTTCATGGAAATATTTTTAAGTTTCTCATTTTGACCATACACGATGCCATTACAATTAAATCCTATTGCCTTAAATCTTTCTAAGTTATGTATT
>ENA-OPBF01002123-OPBF01002123.1-human-gut-metagenome-genome-assembly--contig:-NODE-2123-length-11671-cov-2.706870_pt1 | contig 11671 bp, 4 predicted proteins | sample MGYA00241067_ERZ501450 | MGnify/ENA primary metagenome ERZ501450 (study PRJEB25962, sample SAMEA2042516) | human gut metagenome | biome: human gut; feature: human-associated habitat; material: faeces... | reverse complement strand
GTGGCCGGGGTAGCCGGGGTGGCCGGCGTCACAGCAGCCGGAGTTACCGGAGCCGTCGGGACGACCGGAAGGGGAGCCGGCGTGGTGATTGAGAAATCACCCGGAACAACCGTCACCCGATAGTTCGGGTTGGCGCTGTAGCGAGCGCTGAGCACATCCGCGTAGGTGCCGACGGCCTGCGCCGCGTTGGTGCGGTAGAACGTGATCGTACCAAGGTCATCGGAGCTCACCAGAGGCGTTGCGGCGCTCACGCTACCCGTAAAGGCCGGGTCAGCGGTGCCGAGAACCTTGGTCGCGCTGTCGACGACGATCGTCACAGGACGCGGTGTAATAACGACCTGCGCCGACCCCGTGATCGTCTCGTAGTTCGGGCGCGTCACCGTGTATCCCACAGTATAGGTGCCGGCCTCGGTGAAGGCGTTCGCATTCGTGTAGGTTACCGTGGCGTCCGATGGGGCGTTCACGATTATGCCGTGGGCGGAACCGTCATAGAGGCCGCTGTATCCATTAGCCGAGATGGCATAGGAGGCGTTCACTACCTCGAGCACGCCAAGGGTCTCGCTCGCAAGCACGTAGTTGCCCTCCTTGGCCGTTCCGTTCCAGACGATGGAGTACGTGTTGTCAGCCGTACCAACCTCAGTGATGGAACCCGTAGCAGTCGCAGTTACCGTCTCGCCGGCCACTAGGTCGACGTCAACACGAGCATCGGTCAGCGGCGTGCCGTCATAGCTCTTGAGGGCATCGTAGGTCGTCACGGTGTAGGGGCGCGGTTCGATCTGATACGTCCGGTCGATAACACCCGTGTAGTCGCCGATACCTGTGATCGTCACCGTCTTTTCGCCGGCATCGGTCACGTTCTCGGAGTATTCAAGTGTGTAGTGCACGTTCTCAGTAAGAGTGGCGCCAGTGGTCTTATCGGTCACGTTGACTTCCTGGTAATGAGGCTGACCATCATAGACCAGAGACTCAGGCTGGCTCACTTCGAATGAGAACTTAGTCGGGATTTCGACCTCGGGCTCGGGGTCGGTGCCGGCGCCGTCGACCGTGGCGACGTTCTTCAGGCCGCCCTTGTCCACGTCGGCCTGGGTCACGGTGTAGGTCGCCTTGACGGTGACCTCGTCGCCGGGGGCCATGGAGGCGATGACGGCCTTGCCGTCGACGATGTCATAGCTGGTTCCCGCGACGATCTCGGCGCCGGGCATCTCGGCCACGGTCACGTTGGTCTGGGTGGTGTTGCCGGTGTTGGTCACGGTGATCTCGAACTCGGCGGTCTCGCCCTTCTTGAAAGTGCCGGAGTCGCCGGTTCCCTCGTTGACCAGTTTCTTGACGGCGGTCAGGGCAGGAGCGTCCTCCACCTCTGTCGTCACCTCTGCCTTCTTCTCCCCGTTCGCAGTCACCGCGTTGGTGATGTCGTTGTCGGTGGCCTTGACGGTATAGGAGTAGGATACGGTGACGGTCTCGCCGACGAGCAGGCCTTGGAGCGTTGCGTTGGAGAAGTCCGCTGCGCCGCTGAGGTTGCTCTCAACGGTGACGCCGGGACCACCGAGATCGACCAGCGAGTCTCCCAGGATAATGGGGTCGAGATACGCGACGCCCCCGGTGTTCGTGACGGTAATCTTGTAGTTGATGGTCTCGCCGGTCTTGAAGGTGCCGCCCTCGCCAGATCCCTCGTTCGCGCCGACGCTCTTCTCGATGGTGTACTGCGGCGTCTTGGCCTTCCAGATCGCGAAGAGGATGTCGTCTCCTGCAGTCAGCGTATAGTGGTCGCCCGCAGTATAATCAGCGAAGGCGCTGTCCTCGCTGGTGCTCCAGCCGAGGAACTCATGCCCCTCCCAATCGGGAACCTCGCTCGTCACTATGACCTCAGAGCCCGTCTTGCCAGCGGTGGGATCGATGGAGCCGGGGGCACCGTTCAAATTGTACGACAGCTGATCATCCGCGGAACTCTCAACAACCTTCAGTGGAATGATCTCGTAGCCTATCACTTTATCATTGTTGTCACATATCTCATGAACAAGGTACGTCGTTCCCCCCGGAATGCCACTGATGGGATCCTTGGCGTTGTGGGTCGGCTGATTGGCTACGCTCACGCTGTCGTTAGTGAAGTACCACCAATGCCTAGGTTTGTTGCATGCTGCGCCGGTATCGCTAACCTGACCGTCGGATCCAATTACTGCCGACGGGAGAACTGTCGCATCGGGAAACATTTTTTTAAGCTGCTCGAGCGTCTTCCCTTCGAGAAGAGAGGGGTCGACTTGTCCATCCAGTCCTCCCTTTTCTCCCACCTTATATACAGGCAGCTCTTCTTCAGATGAGATCCGCGGCACGGCGAACGTAATCGGCTGCTCTGCGACCAGGTTGTCCTTCTGCTCGCCGTCGCCCTCGGTTTCAGTTTCCGTTCCGCTCACCTCCTCCTCGGGATCGCCAGACTCGGGCTGCACCTCAACGGGGGCGCCCTCGTTCTCCGAGCCCTCCGTCGGAGACTCCGTCTCCTTCTCGAGCTCGCCGGCCTCGTCCTCGGGCTGCACCTCGTCCCCGGGCTCGGCGGCGGGCTCGACGAACTCGATCGCCTCGCCCTCCTCGTCCTCGGCGTTGGCGTAGTCCGTGAACATGGTCACGTTCAGGAACGAGAACACCAGCAGCACCGACAGCAAGACTGACAGGAACTTGCCCTCCGTGGTGTTTCTTGCGTCCATGAACCGCGCTATGGTCCGCATACTCCGCACCTTCCTTCTGCTCCGTTTCCTACTACTTTTAAATACCGGCTTGGAGACCGGACATTTAAACCAGCTTTCCGAGGGACGAAGTGCATCCCCCGATGCGGCACCTGATGCTCGGGCGCCGAGGCACTCGTCCCTCCTCGCGGGCTTTTGTTGACAACTTGTAAACAAGTCATCGGAGAAGCGCTCGAAAAGGCTTTTTCGTCACCTTTTCGACACGCAAATTGCACCCGCGCGTTACTAGTGCCTAGAATCACTTTATTGATCTGGGCTTTTTTATTGCCTCCTGCGCGCTTGTCCGATGATGATTCCGCGCGTCGCCGATACTCATTCCACGCGTTGCCGATAGCCTAAGGCTCTTTCCTCCTCCACTTCCTTTCCTAGAATTCACCTGGGTGCCAAAAGGGCGCCTATGGCCATCTAGGGAAAGGAAAGAAGAATGGTCAAGTACAGAGAAATCCTCCGATTGATCGCGATGGGGGTGAGCCAGGAAAGCGTCGCATTCTCTTGCGGCTGCGCGCAATCGACCGTCTCGGACGTTATCCGAGCGGCACGAGCGCGCGGCCTTTCCTGGCCGCTCCCGGAGGAGATGGACGATGCGGCGATCCGGTCCGTTATCTACCCGAAGAGGAGCCGCAAGGCCACGGACAAGGCCGCCATCGACTTCGAGCATGTGGCCCGGGAGCTTGGACGGCGCGGCATGACGCTGTCGCTTCTGTGGAACGAGTACTGCGATTCCGCCGTGTCGCGGGGCGAGGAGCCCTACATGTACTCGGCCTTCTGCAGGGAGTACAGGAAGTGGGCGCAGGCCCACGACGTCCGCATGCGCATCGACCACAGGCCGGCCGAGACCATCCAGGTGGACTGGGTCGGGGACACGGCGGAAGTGGTCGATCCCGATACGGGCGAACTTCTGAGGGTCTACGTGTTCGCGGGATGCCTGCCCTACTCCAACTACCTGTTCGCCGAGGGATTCTACAGAACCGACGAGCAGGCCTGGATCGACGCCCATGCCCATATGTTCTCCTTCTTCGGCGGCGCGACCCCCGTTCTCGTGCCGGACAACTGCAAGACCGCGGTGTCCAAGAACACCAAAGAGGCGCTCATCGTCAACGAGCAGTACCGCCGCATGAGCGAGCACTACGGGTGCGCCGTCGTGCCCGCCAGGGTCAGAAGGCCCAGGGACAAGGCGAGCGTGGAGATGGGAGTCGGCCTCATCGAGCGCCAGGCCATGCTCGCGCTGAGGGGAAGGCGGTTCATGTCCCTCGGCGAGTTCAACTCGGCCCTTGCGGACCAGGTCGCCGCCATCAACTCGCGCCCCTTCCAAAAGCGCGAGGGCAGCAGGGAGAGCGTATTCCTCGCCCAGGAAAAACCGCTGCTCATCCCGCTGCCGGCGACTCCCTACGAGATGACGGCCCGCAAGGAGGTCACCGTCAATTTTAACTACCACGTGTGCTTCGACGGCTGCTGGTACTCGGTTCCGTTCGAATTCGTGAAGCGCACGGTCGCCGTGGTCGCGACGGCGAGGACCGTGTCGGTGATGGCGGACGGCACGCGGATCGCCATGCACGAGCGCGCTCACCGCAAGGGCGAGTACCGCACCAACCCCGACCACATGCCGGATGCCCACAGGGACTACGCCGAATGGGACGGCGCGCGGTTCAGGTCGTGGGCCGAGAGCATCGGGGAGGCCACCGCGCGGGCGATCGGGGCCATCCTGTCGTCGCGCAGGATCGAGCAGCAGTCGTACCGCTCGTGCCGCGCCGTGCTCGCCCTGGAGAAGACCTATGGAGGGGAGCTTTTGGAGGAAGCGTGCCAAAAGGCCCTTCTCAGGACGCAGAGGCCCAGCTACAAGACTATAAAGGGCGTAATAGCGGCACTTGCCCGGGAAGTCGGGCGCACCGACGAGGCGGCAGGCGCCTATCTGAGGGGCCAGGACTACTACCGAAAGATCGAGAGCGCAGGCGCCGACAACGGCGAGAAAGGCGGACGATGATGGCGAGCCAATCGACTATGGACAAGCTGCACGACATGAGGCTGTCGGTGATGGCCCGGGCCTATCGCGACCAAGAAGAGCTTCCCGCGGCATCAGGATTGAGCTTCGACGAGCGCCTCGCCATGATCGTCGACGCCGAATGGGACTCGCGCAGGACCAACAAGCGCCTTCGGCACCTGAGGCAGGCGGGCTTTCCCGAGCAGGATGCGAATATCGCCGATGTCCGCTACGATGACGACCGAAAACTCGACCGCGCCCAGATGGCCGAGCTGTCCAACTGCTCGTGGATCGCGAGCAGGCGCAACATCATCGTCACAGGGGCGAGCGGAGCCGGCAAGACCTGGATATCCAACGCCCTTGGAGTGGCTGCCTGCAACGCGTTCTACACCGTGCGCTACACCAGGCTGCCGGAGCTGCTGGACGAGCTCACCGTCTTCAAAGACGAGGAATGGCTCAAGCAGCGCAAGAAGTACATCAAGTGCGATCTGCTGATCATCGACGATTGGCTGCTGGAGCAGGTCAAGCCAAATGAGGCCAGGGAGATTATGGAGGTAATCGAGGCGAGGGACAGGACCGGATCGCTCATCCTGTGCTCGCAGTTCCCGCCGTCGGCATGGCACGCGAACCTGGGCAACGGGGCCATTGCCGACGCCGTCATCGACCGCGTGGTGTACAAGTCCTACACCATCCACATTGCAGGCGAGGAATCTATGCGCAAGCGGATGAGAGGAATGGAATAGGAGCAAACCGACGAAGAGCGGGAGGGGTCGAAACGGCCCCTCCCGATTATCGGCGCTGCATGGAACAGGCATCGGCGCTGTGGACATACATCATCGGCGTAGCGTGGAACAGTCACCGCTCAGGCGTACCGTACGCATTTATCCACTGACAAAAATGACGATCAGTTTAACGATTATGACTTTTCTCAGAATTTCAAGGCTTTGAACTGCGGTTTCTTGGAAGAGTGCCCAACCCTGTCAAAAAGAAACAGATAGGCTAATGACATGGTAAAGAACGCCGAAAATGAAGCCTAAACGAAATAAACCTGTGGCGGGCGGCGCTCTTCGTCCTGCAAACGGCACCAGAAACACATACTCTGGTTGCTACTGACGCGCGAGGGAGGCTATGGCGGTGCCGATTATGGAGAAGGCGGCTCCCATGAGGACGACCCAACCCAAAACGAGCTTTCCCGGCAGTGATGCCAGCGCCATAACGAAATAGCCGATGCCCGGTATCTGGTTCACAGCGCGGCCAACAACGTTTTCGTACAGTGCCGGATGCGCATCGATGCCTTCGTTGGCGTCGCCGCGGGTGATCAGTTCGCGGTCTTCGTAAAGGTTTTCCTCTATGCGGTGAATGACGACTTCGTCATTGCGCCAGAAGACCGCCACATCACCCACGGCTAACGCCTCGGGCTCGATGGGTTCGGCGTACACGAGGCTACCCACGGGAAACGACGGCTCCATAGACCCCGACACAATGGCATAGGATTGCAGCCCCATGAAGCGAGGCGCCACCGTTGCGCTGATAGCCAACAGGGCAACCACCGCCAGAAGCAGAGCACCTACGACCGAGCACAAGCGAGAAACCGTGCGCAGCCGAGAGAGCCGTCGTTGAACGTCCCTTGTGAGATCATCCTGCATTGCAGGCACCGTTTTCCCTAGTCGTCGCTCCTCTCTTCATGGCGGCGCCGGCGGGCGGCCACGATAAGGGCGATCAGGCTCGCCAGCACGATGGCACCGATACCCAGGATCGGTAGCATATCGCCGGTCTGGGCCAGAATCGTGCCCAGCGGCACCTCGCGGGTGGTTTCACGCTCGCGCTGCTCGACCTCTTCGGCGTCCATCATGGTGTCGTACAGAGTGATGGTGTTGTCGGACAGCTCGGCGTTGCCGTTTTCCGTGCCCTTGGTGATGGTCACGTTGCCGTAGTTGTCGATGACGAACTCGACGTCGTTGGCCAGACGATACTCGCCCGGCGCCTCCACCTCGCGCAGGAGGTAGGTGATGCCGACGTTCAGCGTCTTCGCCAGTTTCTCGGGGGCCTTGCCGGAAGTCCAGGAGGCCACTTCCTTGCCCGACTCTTTCTCGAGGATGACCAACTTGGCGCCTTCCACCCATTCGTGAGTGCGCGTGTCCAGCTTGTTTACCTCAATCTGAGTGGTTTCGTCGTAGACGCCGCCGTCGCGGTCGTAGGTCAGCAGGATGTTGCCGTCGGCGCTGTAGCCAGGCTGGGTTTGGTCATCAGTTGCGTCCGCAGCGGCACGGGCGGCGTTGTCGGCCTGCAGAGCCTGGGGCTCGGCGGCGGCCATCGGAGCAGCAACAGCCTCCGTCTCTGCGGCATCGAAGTACTTCGTATCGGTGTACTTCAGGGCATAGCCGTTAGCAGAGGTCGCATCTTCCACAAGATAGAAGTAGGGGCTACGAAACTCGCTCACCGTGTGGCCCGCGGGCGCGGCCGTTTCCTTGAAGTAGTACAGGTTGTTGGTGGCAAGGCTCACGTTCTTATAGGTGATCCAGCCGCCTTCCTCGGAGGTCGCCTCAGCGAGCCAGATGTCGCCCTGCGGGTTCTCGTTCACCATGTACAGCGCATAGGTGGCGCCCACCAGACCCTCATCGCGGTCGGACACGCTGGTCTTGCGCACCTGCAGATCCATCGGGCGCGCCTTATTGTTAATGGTCGGGTGCCAATCGGGGTTCAGCTTCGACACATCGCCAATGTTGCCCGGCTGGGTCTCGTAGTCGGCGTACTGCTCGTCGAAGCGGACGTTTTGGTTGGCCGCAGCATCCCACCAGCCGTAGTACATATCGGTGCACACCAGCTGGCCGGTCGCCTCGTCCTGTTCGATGACCGTGGTGAAGGTGATCACCTGGTCGCTGTACAGCACGGACTGATCGTTCATGCCGCCCTTGCTGGTGTCCTCGATGACGCGGTAGTAGTAGGTGCCGGGCTTGGTGTAGGCTAGGCAGCTGGGGTTCTCAAGGTCGCCGGAGACGTTGTTCGCCTTGTCGAAGTCGACCATGCCGAACTCATCGTTGGTAGTGGCGGAGATGAGCTCGCCCTCGGTGTCGTTATAGTTCGCCACCTGGATGAGCTTGAACGCGAACTCACCGGACTTGATGGCGCGGCCCTCAAGGTTCTTGACGATCTTCGGGTCAACATAGCACACCTGGTCGACGGGCTCGCCGCTCGCCGCATACACGCTGTAGCTGGCGGCGCTGATTAGGTCATAGGTGTCGGTGTTGTAGAACGCCGGATGCTCACCTTCCGGCAGAACCAGCGGATTCAGCGCGGAATCGAGGTCGTCAGCGTAGCCGAGCACCGTTTCTGTGACAGTGAGCTTTGCGGGGTCGTTCTCGTCAACAGCCACAGTCACCTTAACGACATAGGCCGTCGTGTCCTTGGCGGCATCGTCGCCGTTTTCGGTCACCAGATAGTAGTGGTCGCCGATGTCGTTGCGCTGGTTCTTGCCCTTGCCTTCAGCGACATAGGTGATGTCGGGGAACTCAATGACTGCATTGCCGGCGGCGAGCTGATCCTTAGCGACGCTAGCAACTAGAGGGGTAAACTCATTGTTCTCAAGGTCTTTCTTAACGGCTATGGACGAAACCGCCTCGTCCTCGCCAGGCGCCCGCTCAATCTCGACCAGTGAGAAGCTGCAGTCACTCGGTTCGCCCAACCCATAGAAGAACTTCTCGGCCCGGAACTGCCAAGTTCCGTTGGGCGCATAACGGTTGGTGACCGTGATGTCGTTGTTCGCGACTTCGACATCGACGCCATCAACGGTCACTGTTTTCACCGTGGGGGTCACGAGGTAGATGCCTCGACCATTCTCGTCAGAGGTACGCTCACCAGCGGCAGCCAGAGTCACCTTCACCGTCGCAGGCTCAATGGTCGTCGTGAAGCTTGCATCATCGCCTTCAAGTGGCGTCTCCTTCAATGTAAAGGTAAACGTATTCTCGGCAGCATTCTGCTCAAAGGCTTCCTTGGCATACTTGCCATCGGCGATCTGAAGATCAAGCTTGCCGGTGGCGTCGTCGGTATCTCCCTCAGCAACTGGAGTCGCCTCTTCGCTCGGATTTTCGCCTTCGTAGAGAGCAAAGCTGAAGGTTCTGTTGCCGAGGGGCACGTTTTTCCCAAGGGTAGTGAGAATCTGCTTCGTCAGCCCCAGATTGAAGCCGGCATACTTCATGGCAACATTTTCGAACTTGACACCAACTGTCGTCGCATCTTCGAGTGCGGTTGCGCCGGTGGCCGCCTTGTAGATAGTCGGGCGCGCTTTTAGGCTACGCTTATCCGTGGACAGCGTTACATCAACCTTCACAAGATAAGCGGTACCATCGTAATCCACGCCGCTAGCAACATTTTGGGTACCTCCGCTTTGCTCAGCAATGGCGTACCAGTACGTTCCCGGAGCAGTGTATTCTTCGGTATCGAAAGAAACTGTATTATCTTCAACCACCTGCTTTGTTGAATCTGCAAGCTGTTTGGTCTCTTTAACGGTCGCATCACCCGATGTAGCTATACCAATAAGACTGTTAGCCTGCTTCAACGCCGTAGGATTGCTCAGATCGTTTACAACCTCACCAATGTTGTCAATCTTCTTGAATCCGAACTTGAAACTCCCGGCCGCGATGCCATCAGCGATCTTCGTCACCGGAATGTTCACAGACGTCTTCAAATTCAGCGTGTTCGTCACTGTTGCAGCATCGTCACCCGATTGATTGCCAATCTGCACTGAGCTGACCTCTGTGGTATAGGTAGTGGAAGTCAGGAGAACGTTGTTGTCCTTTTCTTTATATCTAGCCACCTCTTTTTTGACGCTAAGATTGACAAGAACATCAATGCCGTCGGGGATAGAGGACACAAACCCCGCTTCTTTCTGTTCGTCGGTTAAGCACTCTTTCAGGGAGAAGGTCTTCTCTTTCACTCCTTCGGCATCGAAACCAGGTAATGTAAATTGCAGATTACCGTTCTCGGTGTATCCCTCATACGTCTCATTAGTTTCTTTGTCAGTTAGTTCAAAACGGAAAACGTCATCGGGACCAATGTGTAGAGGATCACCCAGACTGTTAACGATCTTCTTCGTCAGAGAGATCGTGTAAGGGTTCACGGTGGTTTTGTCTTCTTTGTCGAACTTTCCGAACTTGATCGCGCCATTGCAGGCAATACCGCCGCCGTGAGTTCCGCTCTTGTTTCCCGTTATAATGACGCTTCGAGCTATGTTCGAACCGTCGGCAGTGGCGGTGTTAGTTAGGCAAAGGGTAGCATCATGGGATTCATAGCTCTGGCCCACAGGGATACCAATTTCCCTTGACCATAATCCAGTATCACTCACCGCAGTATCGTTTACAGGTGGCAAGCCAACCTCGAACCCGCGCCAAGCAAGAGTTTCTCCGTCGCCGCGCACGAGAGTATTGTCCGCAGAGATATAGCTCGCAAGGGTGCAGTAATAATCTTGCGCAAGATCAACCTCAAAGGACTTGCTCGCGTAATCCTTGTTTTCAAGGGTATATTTTGTGCTCCATCCGTAGGTAAGCTTACCATTGACTACATTGCCAGGATTCTCTCCGTTTAGCAATTTGGCGATTTCGCCTTCTCCCATACCAGTAAGGAAGAAGTCACCTGAGGGAACATTCTTGCCTGAAGAGACGACGGATGCAGGAACATTGAAACGCAACACCGTATTCAAAGGATAGCTTGTTCCAGAAGCAGTGTTCTTGAACACGGCAGCACTGCTTTCCAACTGGCCAGTGCCGGTTGTCTCCTTTTCTCCAATAATAATCTTTGCATGAGGGCAGCCAGCAACGCCTCCACCGAGACCAGCGGCGCTGTTATTCGTAATGAGAGCAGAGGGGATCATCAAGGTGCCATTGTTGTTGATATAAATGCCACCGCCGCCCCAGTCGGTAGTCGTCTCTGTCTCATTGTTAATGATAGAGCCACCAGTTATCTTGGTGTCTTTCGCGTCGGTAAAAATTCCGCCACCTTCATGGGCACGCAAAGGACCATTTTCACCGTCGGGGTCTTTCGCTTTGTTACTAGAGATCTCGCCACCCGTCATCTCGAAATGACAACCATTCCACACGAACACACCACCACCAGCACCCGCTTCATTCTTGGTGATAGCACCGCTGTGCATGATGAAGCTAGCTCCGTTGTCAACGAAAACACCGCCGCCCACGGTGCCAGTGCCGTTGTTAAAATTATTAGGACCTTCCGATCCTTTACCTCCTGTAATGGTTGGCCCCACATCGTTTTCTGCACCGAGGGTGACCTTGCTATTAGAGCCAGATACAACTATGACAGAACTGTTGCCCACCCCTGAATTGTACCCGCCCCCACAATAGTCAGCTTGGCGCCATCGGTCACCTTGATGTCGCTGCGAAGCGTGCCGTTGACGGTGAGAGTGTAGTTTCCATCCCCGCTGAAAGTCAGAGGGCTGGAGGTATTGGTCACGTCTCCATCGATGGGCTGCGACGCGTTGCCGGCCAACTCCTTGGAAGTCGTCTCCACAGGAGTTTCGGCAACTGTCTCGGGATTCTCCTCGGGGAGCGCCGTCGCCATGATTCCAGCTTCTTCGCCTGTGGGCGGCTCTTCCTCACCGAGAATCTCACCGTCTAAGGCGTTTTCGTCTGAGAGGCCACCCTCCTCTTCACCCTCAGCATCTTCAGTACCTTCAGTGCCTTCCGAATCGCTCGTACCTTCGGCAGATTCTTCAGTACCCGTGTCGACTAAGACGTCGTCCTTGGAGCCATAGGCGATGTTGATTTGGGGGACAAGGGCGACGATCAGCAGGATCGACAGGGCAATTCCCAAGAATTTGATGATCGGCTTGTTCTGTAGCAGCTTGGTCATGTCGTCCTCCTCCCTTTAGGCGTTCATCGAATCGGTTGCGGTCTGCTCATTCTTTTTGCGGCGGCGCATCCACCAGTAAAGGCCAAGGCCGGCGGCT
>ENA-OPBF01002114-OPBF01002114.1-human-gut-metagenome-genome-assembly--contig:-NODE-2114-length-11707-cov-2.237985_pt1 | contig 11707 bp, 7 predicted proteins | sample MGYA00241067_ERZ501450 | MGnify/ENA primary metagenome ERZ501450 (study PRJEB25962, sample SAMEA2042516) | human gut metagenome | biome: human gut; feature: human-associated habitat; material: faeces... | reverse complement strand
CTCCTGGCCCGCGCGCCGCAGCCTCGGGTTGTCGATCTTGCGCGCCTTCGGCCGTTTGAGGCGGCTGGTCGAGATCTGCTGCGCGCGGTAGGGGCCGTAGCCGCCCGTCGGCCCTGCGTTCGACCTGATCTCGCGGCTGACGGTGGATGGGCTCCTGCCCAGTCTCGCGGCTATGGATCGGATGGAATCGCCGGCGCGCAGGCCGTCGGCGATGGCGATTCTCTCATCCTGCGATAGATAGTAGCCGTCTATCTTCTTCGGTTCTTCCATGTCTCCACGATACCAGTCGACGAGCGCGCGCTCGTCGCGGCCGGATGACCTGCCGCGCCCGTTCCTCCATACCTTGCCCGTCCGCTTCGAGACGCCCACCGCCTCGGCCGCGCGCGTGAAGTTCATGCCACCGGAGACGAGCCCGAGGTATCTTGCCCTGCGAGCCTCCTGCATCTCCCTCAGCTTGTCGTAGACGACCCCGTCAAATTCGTAGTCCATCGTGGGCACCCTTTCCGATCAAGGGCGTTGCAACGTTCACTAGAATCCGTCTTTCCATGTCGACGGAATCGGGGGGGGTTCAGATTCACATCGGCATGCATTCTAAAGCATCGGAGTCTCTAGCATGCGTGCCCGAAAAGACGATACAGGTCAACCCGCATGCCCACAAGCGAAGGGTGGCTCTATCTCGCGGCTGCGATAGGCGCCTTCTCCCGCAAGGTCGTGGGTCGGTCGATGACCGAGCGCATCGCCGAGAAGGTCGCGATCGATGCGATAGAGCAGGCGGTTGGCAGGGAGGATCCGCCATATGACGGCGGCCTTGCCGTCCATGACGATCGAGGGCGTGCAGCACATCTCCCGATCCTTCCAACGATGCCTGGACCCACATGGCATAGTCCAGCCGGCATCAAGGCCCGGCACGCCGTTGGACAACGCGGTGGCCGAGTCGTTCTTCAAGACGCTGAAAAGGGAATCGACGAAAGAGAGGAGCTGTAGGACAAGGGATGAGGCCAAGCAGGACATCTTCAAGCGCATAGAGCTCTATCACAATAGGGTACGCACGCATTCCACCTTGGGCTACATATCTCCAGCGGAATACGAGCGACAACACCACTTGAGGATCCTTAGTTTATCCTTCCCACTCCACGTCTGGGAAGAGCCCCTTTATAAGACGAGGTACCCGTATTATGTCGACGAAATAAAGGAGCCAGACACACACTTTTTATCTTATAAGCCCCGCATACTGCGAGTTATTCCTCTATTGGTATGCGGAGACCAGCTCTGCCATTTTTCTAGCTGCTTTCGAGATTTCATGGATGTCCGAACCTCGTCCCCAGCTTATCCTTATCGACTCCATCGACTCTTCACTCGATAGCCCCATTCGCTGGAGCACATAACTGGGTGAATAGCTTTGTGCGTTGCAAGCCGATCCGTTAGAAATCGAAAAGTGCTGTTTTCCGGCAATCATTAAGGCTTCGGATGACATGCCAGGGAATCGAACGTTCATTATGTTCGGCAGAACTGAGCCGGAAGCGTTAATCGAATACGTAACTCCAGCCGACTTCAGCTCATATTCAATCGCCTCGCGTATCTCTACGGCGTCAGAGTAATCGGATTTCCATTCTGCATTGCAAAGACGTGCAGCTTTTCCGAATCCAACAATTAAAGCAACCGGAAGCGTTCCCGACCGCAAGGAGCCTTCTTGACCGCCTCCGTGAAGAATCCCCTTCAGCGGCAATTGTTTATTACCCTTTTTTCTAGCTATAAGAGCGCCTATTCCCTGCGGGCCGTACATCTTATGTGCGCAAATCGAGAGAAGATCATACTTGGCCTCCTGCAATGATTTGACCAGTTTCCCGGCCGACTGAGCAGCATCAACATGGAAAAAGGGCGGATCCTCTAAAAGGGATAGGCGCTGTCCGATTTCAGAGATTGGCTGGATTACGCCAGTCTCATTGTTTACGTGCATCACGGATACAAGCAGTGTGTTTTCTCTCACTGCTTTCATGACGGAATCGGCGCTTACGGAACCAGAAATTTCCGGATCAATAAATGATATGTCGAACCCCAACGATTCGGCGTGCTTCAAAGTGGCCAATACGGCTTTGTGCTCAATGGACGTCGCAACAATATGCATCTTACCAACCGAAATGCCATAATCCAGCAATCCTAAAATAGCTAGATTGTCAGACTCCGTTGCCCCGCTCGTGAAAATCACTTCATCACGCTGCGCGCCCACGATTCGCGCTACATCTGAACGTGCTTCTTCGACCAACCTGCGACAGTCATTTCCAAACGAATGGGTTCGGCTGCTTGCATTGCCCGGATGCTCCTTATATACGGAGAGCATTGCGTCAACGACCCTCTCATCGATTATTGAAGAAGCCGCGTAGTCCAAATAAGTCATGCATTACTCCTTTGCAAGTGCTAGTAAATCGTCAATGCATTTGATGAAGTTCGTTCCCGAGAGATACCCAATGCCCCTTTCAAGGTGAAGCCGAAAATACTTAGCAACGTTCTCGGAAGAAGGATCAATGTCTTTTTCTACGCACCACTGTATGACCGCTAGCTCAAATACATCACTGTACTCGCCGCCAAAAGTATACCAATCCATCTCGACGTTGCTGTCTGCTTCGATTTCTATGTCCGTCGGAATCGTGCCTTCGCTCAACGAGTAGCACAGCGCCCATCGAGACAATACGTTCCAGTTCTTTATGCCCGTTTTCGCCTTGAGTCTGGAGAGCTTATCTTTGGAGCGACTTGATAACCGAACCTGCTTAACAATCATTGATGCTCCTTGTACATATAACCATCGACGATAGTGGTGCTTCTTTCATCCTCGTCGTAGATGAGCGTGTATTCGTTCGCGATATTTGGCTTAAGCAGCTCATAACAATTACCCGTAACCTCCGAATCTGTCGACAGAACAATTGTCTGTCTCGAGGCGTTCGGGAAGTACGTCTCAACCAAGGCCGTCCTGTGAACCATGTCGAGACGAGCCAATGGCGTATCAATGATTACCGGAAGCTGTTCTTTTGAGTTGAGCGACAAAGCCCACAGGGTCGAAATTACCACCAACTGCCTCTCGCCAGCCGACAAAATAGACTGTTCGATTTCCTTATCACCCTTGCCGAAATATCTAAAGTCAAGCGTATCTGGATTGATTCTTACGCTAGTAATCAGATTCTTTTTTCTCGCCAATCTGTTGAAACATCTTGTAATGTCGCGGCCAAGCCTCTCGACCTTTGACTGCTGGAGCTTCGACCTGTACGTTTGTAGAACACGAATGCTCTTCTCGATGTAAACCGCTGCTCGACCGCCTTCTTCCAACATATCTTGAGCCAACAAATAGTCATCCACAGCCCTGCGGTACTCTGCCTGACATCGAATGAACTCGCCATTTATGGTTGGGCGGCTATTTTGATGAAATCTGATTTCGAATTCCAGCTGTTCGATCTTCTGGTCAATAGCCTCAATCTCGAGCTCGATTTCCTTAACCAGTTCAATGTCAACATCCGCATTGAGTAGACTGTTCAGCGCGTCGAGTTTACGCTCACAGTCTCCTTTACTCTTTATCAAGGCTTCGTAACGAATCGTCAGCTCTCCAAAAGCAGTCGATAGCAAGTAATCGACCTGCCCAAGCATTCCCGCACTTGGATTGAAAACATTGTCACCCTGTCCATTAGATATCGACTGGCGCAGATATTGAGAAATCTCCCCGACCTCATAACCTGGGTGGTTTCGCGCGAATTCCTTTAGCAGTGATTCAATCTTGCCAAACGCGCTCTCGAACACCATTGAGTCGTACTCGTTTCTTGCAGCATGATAGGCACGCTGAATAAGTCCCCTCAACATGAAAAGGGGATACCCCGTAGAGGCCAGATGCACAAGCTCATCATCAACGTCGTTAATCTCATTCTGCAAGAGCCGTCTTCTCTCCTGCAGCTCTTCAATGTTGCTTACCACCCGTCCGCCGGAAGCGGCGAACTTCGCAAGCTGGACCTCCCTCTCTTTCTTCAGGTCTTCAATGCCTTTTTGGCACTGCTCAATTTGTTCATCGATTTCAAGCAGAGCATCGCTAAGCTCGGTTTTCTTTTTTGCAAGCGCATCTAATTTTTCGCGCGTGGCGGAAGAATGAGACCTCTTAGCAATGCGAGACCCCAATCTATGAAGATCGGATTGCAGAGAGTCAACGAGATCAATGCCAAGCAAAGCGCGGATAGATGATTTCATCTGCTTATCTTCGTCGTTCCTGTCGACAAGTTCCGCAATCTTCTCACCATCGAAGAAAAAGAAACCAGACAAGGCGCTGGGGATGATGTCTTCCACATACATGGTCCAGTTGTTTGCCAGACTAGCATCCGGACTTCCGTCTTTGTAGACCTCGATTCGGGGCGTTATTCTTTGCCTCGAAGAATCCCAGCTTCGTTTGATTCTGAACACAGAGTCGCCCTCCTCTGTGTTCAAAGAAAACTCAAGTTCAACAAAACACTTTCCGTCGCTTGCGTCATTGTTCGAATGAGCACGTAAATAGTTGCCCAACGTCGAGTAACCGCTTTCGAGAAAGGCTTGCGAGCTGCCCCCGTATAAGGCAAACAGGATAGCCTCGAGAAAAGTCGTCTTTCCGGAACCGTTTAATGCACCAATCAATACTACGGGTTTCTCGTCAGTAAACGAAAAGCTGTGAAAGCCTTTATAGATGCCGAAGTTGAATAGATTAACTTTGCTGATAATCATCTATTCCTCCACTTCCACATCATCGATTTCATACTCATCCTTCTCCTGATTACCATGCATGTCGTTTACGCGAGCCCTTCGAGCCAAATAAACGTTTGTTGCATCCTCTTCATTTTTGTAACCACAGCGTTTAATCTGCGACTCGAGCTTCTCGTATATTTTTCCTCGCGTGTTTGATGAAGAGCTGACAGCCTCAACGCAAAGCAAAGATGCCACCAATTCCATCATTAGCTCCTCATCAGGCGCGGTCTCCGCGCAAGCTTGAGCAAGAAGATCCCATTCACTCCGACCCAACCCGGTGCTGTTAATCCATGTCCGATCCGGGAAAGCGGCACCATACACTTCTTCGTATATCCTTGGAAGCGCGTCGTCAAATTCGTGTTTTTCATTAACCCAAATTCGTCTAATCTCACGCAGTTCGTCTAGTGTGATCAGCTCCGTATCGGCGTACTCTTCAGGCGCCAATTCTTGAACTTCAAGCTGAAGCTCGAGTAGCGACTTTAACCACTTTTCACGAGTTTCCTTGAGATACGGCCCATGATAGAGGCGCTTTTCATCACCTTGCAGAGTGCCGTTCATCTTTCTAAACGAACGGCGCGAGAAGTCAGACTCTTCTTGACCGATCTCATTCCTAAACCTGAGCAACGGAGTGAGCCACTGTTTTTCGATATCATTCGAAATCATGGCCTGCATTGATTTATCTTCGCTAACCATAGTGCACATCCAACAACCGAAACGACTCTTTCCGCAGCTCGGCAGATCCTTCTCTACCATCATCGGGCACTCATTGTCAGCAGTTGCGCCTTTGTACAATGTCAAGAGCTCCGTGTTGGACAAACCCCAGGGATTGGGGAATTGCATCAAAAAAAGCCAGACATCGTCATCGGTCCAGTCCTCCAACGGGGAAAAGATCAATTCGTTCATAAGTGTAGGATTCGGGCTAAGAAGTTCTCGAACTCGTTGCTTTTCGTAATGGGCCATACGTCGAGCCCTGCTCGCACTTTCGGCCTTTCTGGTTCCAAGAACGAGGATGATTTCTCCATATTGGGAAATACTATCCTGGATAAAAGAGTTCACAGGGCGAATTTTCAACCTGTCCGTACACCAACGAAATTGTTTTCTAGGAAATGGATAGCCTCTTCCGAGCAAATTTACCCAAAATGTTTGATCCACTTCGGGGACTAGTCTATGGATCTCAAAAGGCAGTTTCCTCTCAAAAGCCTTATCCTTCATTTTCTCCAAAGACCCGCGAGCCCATCGCTCTACGATAGGGCTTTCAAGCATGGTGTCTGTATGGATAATATGAACGGATTTCGTGAGCTCTTCCGAGTCGAGTTCTTGAAGCGAAAGCCAAATCATTTGAAGAGCAGCTGTGCTGTCCTTGCCTCCGGAATAACCAATCACCCAAGGAATATCGTCAGCACGATACAAATTCCTGATGGTCTCCTGTAGGCCGAGGACGTCTTCCTTTGTAATGAGAGAAGAAACATTGGCGTTATTTTGCGAACCCATCTTTCACCTGTCCTTCTATCTCTTTGATATATTCACTTTCCTTTTGCTCTTCATCGCCGCTGAGAGGGATTCCGAGCTCGCATTTAATTTTGCTTGCTGTAAGGGAGATCGCTTTGTCACTATTGAGAACTCGACCAGTAGGACCGATGGTTCGCATGAACCAGGCTTTGTCGCTTCTGTTCCAGCTAACATCAGCAAGTTTTGAGAGGGCGACGTCCAGCTCTTCTGGAGAATACTGCTTCAAAGAGCAAGCCAGCTTCCCCAACGACTGAATAAAAACAGCCTGCGCTGAAATGCTCTTTTCCTTCACATCTCGCTTGCTGAGTTCCCTTTTCCGGAGATCCTGCCAAGGAATCATGTACTTTGTTACCGTCTTCCAAAAGAGAGCAACAAATGAGGAGAGGTCGTTATCGAGTTCACTTCTTCCGACAATTCGCTTGTTTGCCTTATAGAACATATTGAGGGTGAATAGAGCGGGCGAGTTCTTTCCGAGAATATCCCTCTCCTTATCAGTAAATTCGTTTAAGAACGGAATCTCTTTTATCGTTTCCCTGGTCAATACGGCCAAAGCATCACGACAGTCATAGAGCTCGGCAATGGAGTTGGACGTCCTTACGGCATGTTTGTTTAAGTCAGTAAACATCTGCTGGCTTCTATTGAGGCCTTTGTCTTCAAACAAGACAACAGGAATGCTTTCCTTTAGCAGGGATTCGTCTTCCTGTACGGCTTCTAGAATTGCTGCGATGCGATGCTGTCCGTCGTTGATCAGAAACTTTGCATCCATAGACACCTGAAGCACCCCGAGATCCCTTGATCCGGAAGGCTCGAATTCCATTTCTCCATCGACAGAAGCCGCGAGCGCGGAAAAGACATAAGTGTTTCGGTTTTCAAGAATATAGTTCCTGATTTCAGGAATTCTTGATCCGTTCAAACGCCTTTGAGCTCTGTACTCTGGTGGAACGCATTCCTCCGCAGAGCCAAACAGACTGTTCAGCATACGGAGAGGAACCATAGCTGTGAAGAAAGTGCTCCCAGCCTGGGTTCCCCTCACAACAGGAAACGAATAAAAAAAATCCATTAATCTCCTATCAAAATCAAGTAGCGTACTTAAGTATACTACTTAAGTACGCTACTTGATTGAAATATTTTAACAGGCTATTACGTCATGAGCTCATAGAACGCCAAATCTCTTACAGGAACCGGCTTCTTGTTTTCTCCCATCTTTACGAGGCTACAGTGCTTAGAAAGCTTCTTCACCTGGTTGAAGTAATAGTTCTCCTCTTCGCTTTTTGCCGTTGTGTTGAAAACGAATCGAATGTCTGATGGGTCAAGGTCGGAAACATTATGAACGACCCAGGTGAGGATATATTTCGAATAGTCTTCGTCTTTTGATTTGAAATGAGTTAAGAACTGGGTGGATAGAATTACCCCGACTCCAAACTCTCTTCCCTCTTTTAGAATCTTCTTCAAAGAGGGGAAACCTTGGCTAAGGAAATTGTCAGCCTCGTCAACAAGGATCATTTTCGAGAGCTCTCTCATATTTCCATCTATCGAACTATGGCCGACCGTATGCATTTGAGAGTAGAAGAGGTCCGTCATGATTCCGACTACAAGGTTTTGGATGTCTTGGTCGTATCCAGAAAGATCAATAACGACAACCCCGTTCAACGCATCAAATAGGGACTTCGTTTTTGATGGATCGCTTTCAAAAATCTCGAATTCATGAAGTTTCTCTAACATTGAAGCGAGTGTATCGTTCTTCTTTATCTCCTCATCATTTTCGTACAGCCTATAAACGGTTTCAAAAGTTGGCGATTCGCGATTCCATGTCGAAGGGTCGCCAGGATCAATCTGCTTCAGCTCATAGGCGTCCATAATTACACGACGAAGGGTGCTTTCTTGAATCGCGCCCATTTTGCTTGAAGAGCATGATCTGACTAACGTGTCCTTAAAGGTGTTTGCTACGTGCTTGGGAAGCAATGGCAAACTATTTTCGTTGGCGTTTATCGACAAAGGATTGAAGGGTAGCCTGTATGGACGGTATACCGTTGCGTTTGTGGCTTCAATAAATTCAACTTGACGCTTGTTATAGTCGCCCTTGTAGTCAAATATAAGAATGCCGAGATTGCCCCCGAAGGGGTTATTATGGCGTTCTTGGAAAATCTGAGCGATTAACGATTTTGTAAACTGGGTTTTGCCCGTTCCCATTGTGCCAATGATGCCAGTATTCGTGTGGAACAGCTTGCTTGTATTGCAGGGCTCCCACAATACATCCTCGCCAGTCTCTAAATTGCGGCCAAACTTAACGATAATTCCACCACAGGAATCGTTCTTGATATCTTCTTTCGGCTCACAATCTACGTGTGAAGATAGCTCTGCATCTTGCTCCTTAGGCCCCTCGCTGGCTTCATCAATGATTGCGATCGCAACTTCCTCGTCTTCTGCGAAGCCAGAATCGTCCTCAAAGATTGGACTGCCCGAAACGAACGGTACGTTGAAATCGTAGTGTTTCACAATTTCGCTCACTCTTTCGTGAGAACAAACCGTAATCTCGGGAATCTTTGTTTCAGGAATAATCAATACGCGGCTATTCCCTCTGGATTCGTATTCCGTGCATATCTGTCCGGTTGTGAAAGCGCAAACGGTTCCCAAGGGCATATTAAGATCCCGATACCCTACCAAGTCATATGACTCATTTTGAAGCGCAAGACGATAGTCTTCCAAAACCTTATTCCACGAAACTTCTGGGCATACAGCGTAAGCATCCATTTTTTCGGCACTCATCAGCACTTTCTGCATGAAAGAATTTCGTGCGATTTTACTTGAAAGCAAGTCTCTGGTTGCATCGCTCCAATACTTCGCCATCAGTTTTAAATAGGTCTGCTCGGCCTGGAAAACACCTTTGTTCAATTCCGGTTCTGAGCAATTGCCTACTTTAACTTCTACCGGATGAAGCAGAATCTTCGGATGGTCGGCATTGCCCGACACACCAACCAATAGGACGTCATCAGACATTGGCGCTCGATCGAAACCCAGATTCTTCCATGAGTTAATCTCTGTTGCAGCGGAAAGTTTGAGACCGTTTGACAAGCGAAGTATCTCTTCGAGAGAAAGAGGGATCCAAATGATGTCGTCATTTCGGTAATGGCTCATTGCAGCTTTTACCGAAGCTAACATGCTCATGCGCGACCTTGGAGTTTGAGTGTTTCTTGATTTCAAAAAGCTGAGAAGCCATGTACCGTTAAAGGCGTTAGCGAAGCTAACGACATCTTGAACCCCGTCTCTGATATCTCCGCAGGATGCACCGGAGAAAGCCTCTTCAATAGCCGCTCTATATTGAGCGGTTTTTTTGGTTACGGTAATGGCATCATAACCTGTCGAGGCTTCTCTATCTTCATAATGAATAACCAGTGGCCTACTTGCGTCATCCGCTTTCACGAAGTGCATTGGATCAACCTTGGGATCAAGAAGTACAACCCAGTTCGCCGATTCATAGACATCGTTGTACGACTCTTCGCTTTTCTTGCTTACTGCAGCTTGAATCACGCCGTCTCCAGCGCCACTCGGCGTGTAAGCCGTCGCATGCAAAGAATTAACCGCGGTAAGAAGTTTGGTGTAGGCATTGCAAGCCATGTCTTTTGTTCCAAAACCAGTATTGAACCAACCGCCGCCCGCATCTCCGGAATCTGTCGTAGCTGCCGAAATAATTGCTCCGTCAAGCATGATTCCCGTATTCAATTCAGCATGGGTTCCACCAGGAAGCGGTGTTTGCTTAGCCGGGCCAGGAATAAAGGCTAGATGGGAATACTTCCTCGGAGCATCTGATTTGTGAAGAGAAAAGCTAAGGTGCCCCAATAAGAGAGAGATGCATTCCGAGTCGCTGACTTCCTTCTTTTTATCGGTCAGCAAGGAATTTTCGTCAAGGAAAGACTCCAGGGTATTCTTGTCCAAAAGATTATCAAAAGCGGTATAGACGTTAGGGTCACCATAGCAATCAACATGAATGCGGATAACGGCATCAGCATTGGCGTCATTGTCGTAAAACTTCTTAAACAGGTATTCAGTTATGCCAACAAGAACGCCTTCGCATGAGCCCAAGTCATAGCATGCAATACGAAGATGCTTCTTCGACCCCCTTCTAAACAAGAATCCGAAATGATTCATGAAGTCATCGATTCGCTCTCCTACAACCCTGGAGACTATTGAGCCAAGGGCGCGCGAACGCTCTGATTCGACTTCGTAATACACAACCCACTCGGGCATAGTCGTAATATCGGCGGCTTCATAGTAAGTATCGCCGTAGAAAAGATACGGTATGGCCTGGTGGTGAACCAGCTTGGCGAGAGCAATCCTTGTAAGGCTATCCTCCTTATCAAAGTCGCCCAACGTCAAAAGATTGGCTTGATATGCGAGGTTTATCGGATGAAAGGGCGACAGCAGAATTGACCCAGTGCCAGATTCGTCAAACACCATTCCAAGTTCAAGCAAACCTTCATAGCCATGTTGTCCGGGCTTGATTTCTTCTACGCATTCAGTAAAAACACTAATGCACTCGCGCACTCTTTCCGCAATGCGGTCGTCCCCGACATAAGCCAACGTTATTGTTGAGCCCATGTTTCCAAGCTCTTTAAACAGTGAAAAGTAAGCTTCGCGCAATTTCGCCGGAAGATCCAGTACTCTCTCTTCGATTTGAGCTCCATGAATCCTCGAGGACATCAAGCGCTTTTCAATCATTTTGCTCTCAACATCAAGACGATGAAGCAAGGGTTGTTCGTCGACCAAAAATTCGCTTGTACCTAATTGAAGCCTATCGCGATCGATCCTCTTGAAGCTTTTTTTGGCAACGTTTTTTTCGCGGAATATCCCTGTGCCGTCAATTTTCTTCTTCTTTACGATGTCGAGCTTAACTGAAAGAGGTACATGACACCCATCGCAAACCACCTTGAAAGAAATGTTGCTTTCCGAGGAACTAATTTCGGACTCATCTGTTTTTAGAACGAGGCGATTATTGTCAAAGCATGTAAACGATCCACCATTTGTCACCTGCTCGTAAATCTCTTCATTTCCAGACGGGTTTATTATAAACTTGCTCTTCTCGACATCAATGAGAATAGAAGGATTGCTCTTTTTACAGTCGACGGAATACCTCGTGGTTAATTCGCAACCTCATCCGGACACTTCGCATTTGTTCTCGAACTCAACCGCACACGTCCGGCTGAGTTCGAGAATTCCTTTCTGGAGGCGAGGGCCGAAGGCCCTCCCGAGAGAAAGGAAAGAGCATGAGGAAAAACGCGCCGAAGCCCTACCGCAGGCTGGACAAGGCCGACCGAATCGCGATCGAGAGGGGCCTGGACAAGCGCAAGCCGTGCAGGCAGATGGCCCGCGAGCTGGGACGGTCGCCCTCGACGATCGCCGACGAGGTGGCGCGCAACCGCACGGTGTGCCGCGGGCCGAACAAGGGCGGCCGCGC
>ENA-OPBF01002112-OPBF01002112.1-human-gut-metagenome-genome-assembly--contig:-NODE-2112-length-11717-cov-1.696450_pt1 | contig 11717 bp, 13 predicted proteins | sample MGYA00241067_ERZ501450 | MGnify/ENA primary metagenome ERZ501450 (study PRJEB25962, sample SAMEA2042516) | human gut metagenome | biome: human gut; feature: human-associated habitat; material: faeces... | reverse complement strand
GTTTTCCTGTATATAATGCTTTATGCATTTTCATCGTCTATGAATTTGAAATTATATAAAATTGCATGCATCAATTCTCTTTCAAGAATATTTTTCATATCTACATCAATTCGAAAACCCGCATTGCCGTTATCGTCATAATAAGGTCTCCGACAAATACCGCATATATATCCCTCATAATGTTTTAACACTTTCTGCATGGCAATCGGATCTCCGCATGTTGCTGCTTTAATAACAGAATATGGCAAAAGCGGTGTCCCTTTCCTTCTCACTGCGCTCATACCTCCATCTTTTGTACAAATAAATATTTTAATAATCCCTGTCAGAAAATATCTTACCTGACAGGGATCTTACCAAACGCTATTACCGACGTTCTTTTTGTAATATTATTTTCATTTGTCTTAAGGCCCTGCATTTATACCGGCTGATCGTGGTTTCCGTAAGGCCATATATTTCAGCAATATCCCTGTTTCTAAATCCGAGGAAATAATATAATAAAATGATTCCCCGCTTAAGTTCGCTTAGCTGTGCAATGGCATCTACTAAAAATTCATCTTCCACGCCAACCTGAAATTTTCCTACAGTGAAATAGTCTCTTATTTCAGAATACTGACTGATCCGATACACCTCAGTCATCTCTTCCTGAGACAGCGCAGAAAACAGAATCTCCCGTTTCCTCTGCCGGCTCTGTTCATTATAGCAGTCTATTGCTGTATACTGTAGTACCTTTTTACAAAAAGCAGCAAATTGACAGGCTATCTTCATTTCAAAATCATCTTTATTTTCTGATAACATCTTTTACTATATAACCTCTCTCTCAGCTCTCTTTATCTGCATCATCATTGAATCCGCTCCAGACCTGCATCGAATATTGGCGGCAATGTCGGATCAATGCTGTATAGCAAACTGTAACCAATGCCGGATAAACCGGTCATCAATCCATAATCATAATGTTCATAAAGAATTCCTGACGTCGGATCTTCATTGTATGCGGATTGTAATAGCTTCAGAACTTCGCGCTTATTGGAATCCAATGTCTCTTTCCAGCTTCCATCATCCATGATACTTCCCAAAATCAGATTACCGAAATTCCCATGGCACAGACCCATTTCTTTACGCAGGGATATCTTCGGAGTATCTGCTCGCAATTTTCGAATATCTGCTTTCAATACATCCTTCTGTTTTCCATGAAAATAAGGCTCGGATAATATGCGTGAAAATAAAATTCCGCCGGTTCCATGGCACCATTTAAAATCATCGACATAGATTTCTTCGTCACTTCTCAAATCCAGCCATCCACCCATTTCGTGTTTGTACAGCGTTCTCTCATACAAAAACGCCTGCCAGGCCATATTAAGAAACTGTGCATCCCGTGTATAGGAAGATAATCGTGCCAAAGCATATAGGATACCCGAATTTCCATGGGAAAAGCCTGCAAGTAAAGCGCCATTTCCGGAATTTCGCCATCCAACACCTTCGGCTGCAGGAACTGCCTGATTCATTAAAAATCCTGCCATATCCTTTGCCATATTCAGATATTTTTCTGCCCCTGTAATATCATAAAGATTCAGGAAAACCAGCAGGGCGCCGGCATTTCCACTGATAATATCAAAATTATGGTCCGCTTCGGCTGCTTCATAAACAACCTCGCTGTGTTTTTCCGCATATTCCAGAAAAACCTGTTTTCCCGTTATTTTATGCAGAAGTTCATATCCATAAACGATGGAACCTTCGCCAATAAAAGCGCCGGTCTCCAATGTCTCCTCATGATTTTTGCATAAACTGTCTGTATATGCAAATAACTGCCTTAATAAATGATGATATAATCCTTTGGCCTTATGTTGTGGCATCCACTTTAACAGGGCTGCAAAAAATACTGCATTTCCCATAATCCCGTCATAGAGATACATACTTGAGGTCTGCATGTGATATGTAAAACGCCGGTCATCCTTTCCGGGCAGAATACACGTGTTGATCCAGCCCACTTCATCCTGTAAAATAACCTGTTTTTCATAAATGGCATCCGCTGTTTTCTCAAGAAGCTCCATTAAATCACAGGAATTTCCCCAGGTATTCCGATGTTTTACATCGTTCAGCCACCGGACGCGCCCATAATTTAACGCAACCTCGATGAACTGCTCCTGAAGTTTCATATCCATTACAGAACGGGATTCAATCTGACTTTTCAGAAAATCCATTCCTGTCACGGGGAAATACGGCGCAACGGCATTTCCTTCCGAGTTCAGTATTTCTTTTCCCGACATTCGAAACTGAAAATATGGAATATCTCCGTTTAACAGATCCCTGATTTCCTGTTCAATAATCCACGGCTTGTCCTGAAATCCCGGCACTGACAGTGCTTCCGCTAAAAATGCTTTCCGCTTTCCTTCTTCCTTCATAAATTCCGGATGATAGGATAAATCCAGAATCATCTGATACTCCTGGGTATTTCGGAACAGATGACGGAATGTCCCTTCGGAAAGCTGCTGAACACATTCTAAAATCTCCGGTCTATTCCCGCAAATATAATGATATGCAAGTCGGAATCCCTCTTTAATTTCCCAGACATACTCCGACGGCCGTATCACCGCTTCGTTCAAATGCACCCGGTTTTTCTGTTCCCGCGTTTTTGCAAAAACATAGCCGATCTGCATACTGGATTTCCCGGGGTTCCTGATTACCGGAACTTTAAAATTCAGTTCCTGACCACCGTCCCCGCACAGACCACTGAAGTCTGCCTTCATTTTTTTCAGATTCATACCAAAAAACGGCAATAACCCAATCGTCAATACCGACATCCGAATGGCTGCATCCATCTCCGATTCATCGGACCGGACCGGCTGAAACGGTATCTGCACCAGCGTTTCGTAATCGATAAGCATCGGATATTCACCGTGAGCGATCATATTCTCATAATGCATATCGGATGTATGGCACAACTGACAAATACAAAGAATCATACCCAAACGTTTGAAGTAGTCCTTTGTCTGCTGTTCTGTCATACATGCGCCATAAGCCATATCTTTTTCCCAGGCATATCCGTTCCCCATAAAAGTCGGTGTCACATAGGCAGATATGCCTCCCGATGCGCCGATTCGGGTATATAAATCACTAAAAAATGAGATCCCTTCATTTATCCGGGGTTTATGGTAGAGGACTTCACCGTTATCCAACTCGACCTTATAAACCATGCGATTCCCGCAATGCGTATCCGAACCGCTTCCCGAAATATGCCGGACCTGCCTAAATGGATTTTCATTAAAAAAATGAACATTCAAATTTTCTCTGTCCAAACTTAAATGCTCTATAATTTCAGTCATATTTCTGACATAAAATGTCAATGCCTGAAATAAACTTTGCTCCCAAACCGGATATCTCTGAAACAATTTTCCCAGATATTCCGGTGCCAATAAATAATGAAATACATAATCCCTATATTCCTGATCTTCTGTATCTCCCCGGAGCTTTCCCTCCGACTTGCAGATATTCATATCTGCAATTAAGACTCTTTTAGATATTTTTAACAGAATTCCCTGTAAAGTACCATCATTCAGCAAGTCCTCTACCGGAAGGGCCAGGATCTCTTTGTTTTTAATTTCATCGAAAATCCATGTTCTGGCCGTCTGAGCTAGAACATTTAAAAACGGGTCAAAATAATTTCCTGAATTCAGCTTTGGTTCAGATTGACTATTCAGCTTTTCCAGAAAAGTGTCTCTAAAATTCATAATGATTATTGCTATACGACTGATATCAAATTAATTGGCTAGCAACAAATAATCGTATAGAATTCTCCGCAAGTGTTTGTTGATATTGAAAGTACATATGGAGTATCTTCCTGCATTTTTTTAATCTCATTCAGTTCTTTGGTAATATCGCCTGCACCAGACATCTCATACATATTTTTTCTCTTTTCCATAATAAATCCTCCTAACTTTTTATTATATGCAGATTATACCAGTTTTAAATTTTTTATCATTTTCTGTCCTCCAATTGAATATTTTTGTCCTCGGAAATTTCTTCTACCGGTATATTGATAAAGATTTCAAACTCCTTTTCCCCGATATAATGCTCTTTACTGCCGTCATATTTTTTCAATACCTTCTCAACACTCTTCATTCCCCATCCATGAATTTTTTGTTTATCCTTTTTCGACTGGAAAAAATCTCTCTTTAGCGCATCTGCCGCAGCTATACTATTTCCAAGTTTGATTAGTAACATATCATTTCTCCGAACTATCTTAAGACAAATCCAGGCCCTTTCTCCTTCAATCCTTTCGCAGGCTTCAATAGCATTGTCCAGTAAATTGGCCATCAGGGCGCACATATCAATATCTGTGATTCCTGTATCCCCAACATAGCCGACATCACAGGTAAAATCAATGTTTTTTGCCTTAGCTTCTCCAAATTTACTGTTTACAATGATATCCAGTATTTTACTGCCGGAATTTATTCTTCGGTTCACCTTTGCTGTCAAACTTATGTAAGCATCGATATATTCCAAAGCATCCTCCCTCCGATACTCTTTAATTAATTGCCTAACTGATAGCATGTGGTTCTTATAGTCATGATATAACATCTGATTTTCGGCATAGGCCTTTTCCAACCCCTGATAATTAGCTTCCATCATATCATTCCGGGTATTAAGTATCTCTTCTCTTTCACGGACTTTAATACGTATTAAATAAAGCAAAAATGTGCCACCGACTACAAATGCAAAAACCAAATAAAATATCCAATACTGCAGCAATTGTGCATTATAATCAAAACGGTACACTCGGTAAAATGAAATAATCCCAAGAAAACTGTAAATACATAACACCCATCGATAAAAAGTATTTTCACACAAATACTCCAAAAAGAGACTTCCACTTAACAAATAGCTAATTAAATAATAACATACCGAAAGTAATATCATAAAAATACTACGCCCTAATCCCATATGTATTATATCCACTTCCACATATCTACTCACCCGATTCACTTCCGTTATAACTGCTACTACCCATAAATCTATTAATCTCAGTATTTGTATAGATAACAATTAAAGAAAATAATTTCTGCACGCAACCTTTTGTATATATTTTCAAGTAAAAATATACATAAACAACAAATACGTAAGTAACTACGTTTGAATATCCAACATATTTACAATTACCTGCACAAATTACAGCTATCACAATGCTTGCCATGAAAAAAAGAAAATTTTGATTCCTTACTTTTTTACTTACCCGCGCCCCATATTGGGGAACAAATAATTTTAACCCACAAAAAGCTAATGACCAATAATTCAAAAATTCTGTCGCCCAGTATATATAATTTCTACACATTCTTTCTCCAATACTCCATCAATTTTTTTCGAACCGTTTCCAACTGTGGACCACTGACAGGTATAACCTCTCCATTTGCCATATACACATCTCTGTTTTTCAACTTCATAATCTGTTGAATATTTGCGATATATCCCCGGTCTACATACATAAACTGTTCCTCTGGCAGTTCTTCAAAGATTTCCGAAAGACTCTTCCGAACAGAACTTAAACCATTCTTTGTATGAAACAGGGCGTTCTTCCCATCTTTGCAGATATAATAAATATCTTTCACCGGAATTTTCTCATATCTGGCCCCTGCTATAATCCGATACGACGGATTCGTACATTCAGCCATTTCTGCCTGAATTTTCTTTAGCGTCGCCGTCAGTTTCTTTTCCCACTCATCCTTCAGTAAATACTGATAGGCCCTCAGATCATACCCCTCTATCGCAAACTGGGGATATGCCGTCAAAAATATAATATAACAATAGGGCGCTTTCTCCCTTAATTTCTGTGCCAATTCCATCCCGGACATATCCGGCAATTCAATATCCAGGAGATAAATATCGTAATAGGCTCCGTCATCAACCTCATATAACAATTCTCTGCTAAAATGATAATCATCGACTTCCACGGCAACATGCATGTTTCTGTAAATAGAATAAATCTGCTCCCTGATGCTCTCGCAGAAAATTTTTTCATCATCTAAAACTGCTACTTTTAACATATTTCTTTCTCCTCTCGTATTTTCGACAACTTTCGACTTATTAAATAAAAGTTTATCACCCGGGTTTACCTCCGTAAAGCCCTCCTTTTTGTGGAATATTTTTACACATGGAGTGTTCATCCTCCGTTCAATGCAACCAAAAAAAGAAAACGGTTTAACCACCGTTTTCTTTACACATGTTTCCGCCAATAGGCATTTAGTCTTTTCTTAACCACACCAAGCTGTGGCCCGCTCACCGGTAAAATTTCTCCATCCGATAAATAGATCTCATTATCTTTAAGTTTCAGAATATGCTGGATGTTCACAATAGAACCTCTGTCTACGTACATAAATTCTTCCATGGGTAATTCTTCAAAAACTGCCGCTAAACTTTTTCGAATGGAGCTTTTTCCATCTTTTGTTACAAAAACAGAATTCTTTCCGTCCTTATGAATATGGTATATCCACCGGACCGGAATCTTCCTGTACTGAGAGCCTACGGCAATACAATAGGATGGACCCGTGTCTTCACTCATTTCCTTTTGAATCTTATCCAGGCTCACCGCAAGTTTATGTTCCCATTCATCTTTCAGCAAATACTGATACGCTCTTGCATCATACCCTTCAATCGCAAACTGGGGATATGCCGTTAAAAAGATAATATACGAATAAGGTGCGATTTCTCTTAATTTCCGCGCCAGTTCCATCCCGGACATATCCGGCAGATTAATATCCAGAAGATAAATATCATAATAGGCGCCATCATCCACTTCATATAACAGCTCTCTGCCAAAATGATACTCATCAACACTGGCAACAACCTGCATTTTTTTGTAGATCGAATGAAGTTTTCTTTTGATGGCATCACAAAACACCTTTTCATCATCCAAAACCGCTATTTTTAACATAGAACGCCCCCTGTGCACTCCGGAAAAACCGGCAGCCGCCATTTAAGCATGCCCTACCGAAGATTTTCCGCATAAGCCTTTATCTTTTGTAGAATATTTTTACACTTTTAGTGATTGTCCTGCCTGTTCAGCCGCTGATATATTTCTTCATCCGTTTCTTCCGGATACCTGCTCAGCAATTCGTAAATTGGCAAAATGGTTTTAAGTTCTTCCTCCAGTTCCTCGGCAATCATTTCTGTCAATTTACCTTTTTTGATTTTTTTTCGTACCATAGAAATCAATTTCCGCGTCTCCCCCTCTGAAATTCCCTCCCTCCGATTATACCTCATTAAATATTCATGGTCCCGAATCGCCTTCTGCCGTTCTTCATACTCCTGTTTTTTCAGGTCGTCTGCACTCATATTCAGCAGTTTTTCGAAGGCTTTATCAATCATCTCATTCTTTTCCGACATGGCCTCAAACTCCTCTTTCCTCTCTGCATTAAAGAACTTTGCCCAATATAGGAGATCGCTTTCCGGATAATCGTGCTTCCTCAGCTTAGGAAGTTCCAGAATATGTATTTCAAACTTATCCGTATACAGCCGATTTCGGCTGTCCTCCCAGAGATGAAACCGGGAATAAAATTCCTCATCCTCTCCGAACAGTTCAAAATCAAGGATTCCGACGTGAATGCACTTCTTCATACCCTCATAGGGCTCTCCGACCTTCAACTGGCCGCTGAAAATCTTACTCAGGTAAAATAGCGACCGTTCCGGCCATGCCAGAAAAGGCGCCACCTGAATTTCAATATCCAACTGGGTTCCATCCGACATCAAAACCCTTACGTCTAAAATTCCCAGCTTATCTTCGCCATACATCTGTCTCAAATGCGTCGGCATCAATTCCGTTTTCTGGATTTCTTCCGGACGCAGCGCCAGCAGCGCCGAAATGAACCCGTTCCGAACACACGCCTCCTGCATCAGTTCCTTAAAACAATAATCTACCTTGGGTTTCATGATAAATTCCTGCTCTTTGTCCATATATTTCCTCCTTAAATTTGGGAAGATACAGACCCTGGAATCTATTTTCATTATATCCAGAATATTCCTCATTCTCAATATCTTCCGCGTATTCTTTAAATATTTCCCTGAATTTTTCTCCCGAACGGGAACAGAAACATTTGTTTCACAATGGTTTCAACAATGTTTTAGATACTTCTTATTTTAATCAGAAAATGCTTTCTCTTCAACTCAAATCCTTCGACAAAATATTACGTTTAATTTTTCCTGTACGTCTATTGACATTTCCGATCATTCGTACTATTATCAAAATTAAGAATAATATTATTTTTGATAACAACAGGTGATTTTATGGAAAAAGATTTTATGAAAGTTATTATGAACCCCATCCGTCAGCGCATCGTTCAATATCTGATGATTCACGGCCAGGGTACATCCAAAGAAATGATGGAAGAGCTCACGGATATTCCTCCGGCCAGCCTTTACCGTCATGTGAAAATTCTTGCCGAAAATGGATGTATTGAAATTGCAGAAGAGCACAAAATCCGCGGTACTGTAGAAAAGACATGGAAGCTGTGTCCGAATCCACTGGGTGATTTCTCGACGGCGGCTGCCGCACTGATTCAAAATGGATTATTATCTCTGATGGCTGATTTTCAGAAATATTTCGCCAGGGAGGACGCAGATCCGCAAAAAGATCTTCTCAGTTTTACCACATCAACGCTTCTTCTGACAGATGAAGAATTTATGATGATGATGCAAAAAATCGGCAATGTTTTTAACGAAGTTATTTACAACAAACCTGAAAACGGGAGGCAGCCAAGGTGCTTCACCTTTATTTCCTCTCCCTGTGAAAAGGAGGGCTGAGTATGCTCAGTATTAAACACTTAACAAAAACCTACCGCGGCGGCAAAACGGCCGTTTCCGATCTGAGCCTGGAAGTCGAAAGCGGCGATATCTATGGTTTTATCGGCCATAACGGCGCCGGTAAAACGACAACCATCAAAGCCGTGGTTGGTATTAACGATTTTGAATCCGGGGAAATTTGCATTGACGGCATTTCCATCAAGGAAGATCCGATGACATGTAAAACCAGGATTGCCTATATTCCGGACAATCCGGACCTCTATGAATATCTGACAGGCATCCAGTATTTGAATTTTATCGCCGATATTTTCCGGATTTCCAAAGCGGACCGGGAACAGCGTATCGCCGATTATGCAGCGGCTTTCGAAATCACCAGCGCCCTTGGAGATCTGATTTCTTCCTATTCTCATGGTATGAAACAGAAACTGGCGATTATCAGCGCCCTTATCCATAAGCCAAAACTGATGATTCTTGACGAACCCTTTGTCGGCCTGGACCCGAAAGCCACTCTGACCCTGAAAAATATCATGCACGACATGTGCCGCGAAGGTAATGCGATTTTCTTTTCAACCCATGTTCTTGATGTGGCTGAAAAGCTCTGTAATAAAGTCGCTATTATTAAAGAAGGCCGCCTGATTGCCTCAGGAAATATTAAAGAACTGACAAAGGGCGAATCGCTGGAAGCGACATTTATGGAGGTGGTTTCTGATGTTGAGACAAATTCATAAACTCACTGCCATCCAGCTTTGCAACCTGTTCGGTTTCAATGAATTCCGTCATACAAAAGATTCAAAGAAAAAAGACCGTTTCATGCTGCTTGTTCTGGCCTGGCTTGTTGTCATCGCCCTTATTGTTGTGTATGTCGCCATGCTTTCCATCGGCCTTGCCAAAATGGGTATGTCTGAAATTATACCGATTTATCTGTATATGATTACCAGCCTGGTTATTCTTGTCTTTTCTTTTTTTAAAGCAGGCAGTGTTATTTTTCAGATGAAAAGCTTTGAAATACTCATTGCCCTGCCTTTATCAAAAACGGCAATTATTATCAGTCGTTTTTTAGCGATGTATGCCACAAACCTTATCCTGAGCCTGCTGGTCATGCTGCCTGGAACGGTTATTTACGGAATCGGTATCCGTCCGTCCATCTCTTTTTATATACTCAGCGTTTTAGGAACACTGATTCTGCCGCTGCTGCCAATGACACTTTCGACGGCAGTCGGTGCAATAATCACGGGAATCGGCTCGCGCATGAAGCATAAAAGCCTCGTCACAGCAGCCCTGACGGTTCTATCCGCTTCAGGAATTCTCATTGCGAATTTCGGACTGACCGGTCGTTCAGAGCAGATTTCCATGGGTATGATGAAAAATCTGGCGGAGATTATTACTGAACAGATTCACGGCATTTACCCGCCGGCTATATGGTATGGAAACGCTGTCGTCCATTCAGATATCCCGTCCTTTATTTTTCTGGCAGGCCTGTCCGCTCTGATTTTTACACTGATGATCCTTCCGGTACAGAAATATTTCATGACGATATGTACAGCCCTGAACGCAACTGCTGCTAAAAACAACTATAAAATGCAGTCTCTGGCCACCAGTTCCATCACAAAGGCCCTCTGGAAAAAAGAGTTAAAGCGCTACTTTGCTTCCAGTATCTATGTCAGTAATACGATGATCGGCTATATTTTAATGCTGGTTCTTCCGGCTGCCCTGTTGATGACCAGTCCGGAAAAGATTGAGCTTTCTCTCGGATATCCGGGCATTATCGAGCGGGCCATGCCTGTGCTTTTGGGACTCATAGCCGCAATGATGCCGATGACTTCCTGTGCCATATCCATGGAAGGGAAAAACTGGTGGCTTATGCAGACACTGCCGATTGAAAATAAAGTCATTTTCAACAGCAAGATTTTAACCCATTTGTCTGTGGTCCTTCCATTTTATGTTGTTTCCGTCATTTTAAGTATTCTGGCGCTGAAACCGGAATCTTTGGGAATTCTCTGGCTGATCCTGATCCCTGCGGCATATATTTTATTTTCTTCTGTTGCCGGTATTGCCATCAACCTGAAATTTCCGGTACTGGACTGGGAAAATGAAACCCGGGTTGTTAAGCAGAGCGCTTCGACCATGGTCACCATGCTTGTCGATATGGTCCTGGGCCTGCCCCCGATCATCTGCCTGATCGCCTTCAAAACGATTTCGGTGAATATTGTCATGGGCGTGACCCTGGTTCTTCTTATTCTGATGACCGCACTTTTTTATCAGCAGAATAACCGGCAGCCGCTGCCTTAAGCCATTTCATTTTATTCCGCCCGGTTATCCCATGAAACGCATTAAAAAAGCTCCCTTCCGGATAAACAGTTTTTCCTGTTCACCCAAAAGGGAGCTCTGCTTTTTTACACGATTCTATTTTGTTCCGGTAGACCCGAACCCGCCTTCGCCGCGTTCGGTTTCGTCCAATTCCTCAGCGAGCATATACTCCGCTGTCAAAAACGGTGTAATCACCATCTGGGCAATCCGCTCACCGTGCTCCACTTCCACAGCCACACGGGAATGGTTGTGAAGCGGTACCATCACCTCGCCGCGGTAATCCGCATCAACAACGCCGACTTTATTCGCCGGAGCCAGTCCTTTTTTGGTTGCCAGGCCGCTGCGGGCATAAATCAGACCTGCATAGCCTTCCGGAATGGCCATGGCCAGTCCGGTCTTTATCAACACGGTTTCTCCCGGCTGAATGGTTACGGTTTCTTCCATACAGGCGTATAAATCTGCGCCTGCGCTGTATTCACTGCCGTAAGTCGGCAGCATTGCTTTAGAATTTAATTTTTTAATCTTTACCTGCTGTTTCATCTTCCGCTCCTGTATATCACGTATTATTCAAAACCTTCCAAAAGCACCACTTCTCCGGCTTTCAGAGATGCCGGAACATCAAT
>ENA-OPBF01002111-OPBF01002111.1-human-gut-metagenome-genome-assembly--contig:-NODE-2111-length-11723-cov-2.005228_pt1 | contig 11723 bp, 11 predicted proteins | sample MGYA00241067_ERZ501450 | MGnify/ENA primary metagenome ERZ501450 (study PRJEB25962, sample SAMEA2042516) | human gut metagenome | biome: human gut; feature: human-associated habitat; material: faeces... | reverse complement strand
CGGTAATAAAGCCTTTGCTCTCTTATCGCGGTACCACTCAAATTGACAATGAATTGTCCACTCTGTCACATACATCCATATGTGCCGAATTGATAACGGGTTCGGTTCCCGGCGACACCTACTAAATGCAATCTGCTTCTTTTTCAGGCCGCCCTCAAAAGTCCATTCAGCAAATCCTTTCATGCTGCATCACACCACCTGCAGCTCTCTGTGATGTCCAGATAAGCTTACTTCTCTTTCTCATCGGTTTTCTCTTATTGTTATACTTTAATCCTTTTTGCTCGGTTTGTCAAGTTCTACCGCCAAATTCCCCGGCGTTTTCGAATCGTATCATACATATCGTGTTCCATTGCCATTACTTTTTCCACAGGAACACTTTTAAAAACCGGCATCTTCATTTTAAACCGTATCCAGAAGAAAGAATACACACCCAATGCAAGAAATACGGCTCCGGACAAAAGCAGGATCGCATTGCGTTCTGTCGGATCTGTCGAAATATTGCAGATCATAAACACTGTGCCTGCAATTCCGACTATCGGCAGCACCGGTCCAAACGGAACTTTGAAACTTCTTGGTGCTTTCGGAAGACGGTGTCTGAGTACCAGCACATCAATATGTGCAAAAATATAAGACACCATCCAGAATACCGATCCAACCAGAATAAAAAAGGAAATTGCATCCGATGAATCACTGCTGATAAATGCAAATACAAGAATCAGAATACTGATGAACCACACACCAACATACGGCACATTGTTTTTGTTCAGTTTTTTAAAGCAGCGCGGCATCATATTCATTTTTGCCATTCCCTGACAGATACTTGCCAGCCCGTTGATCGCAGAGTTCTGGGAACTGATCAGTGCCAGCGCCGCCACAAAAGCCATCCATATTTTTCCGACATTTCCCAGAAGATTTTCCCCATACAGCAGATGCGGGGCTGCAGAATCTGCCAGCTTGTCCCATGGGGTATAATTGTGAAATCCGAACACCAGAACCGACTGCACAACACAGATCAGTCCCAGCCCAAGAAACATACCGAGCGGTACATTCCGCTTGGCATTTTTGACATCCTTCGAAATCGGAATCACATATTCTGCACCAATAAACAGCCAGAATGCAACTGCGGTCATGGAAACAATCGTTTTCCAGTCTGCGGAAAGAACCATCGGCTGACTCACCTTTTTTCCTGTGCCAAGTCCCAGCATGCCGATGACACCCATAATCACCATCGATCCGACCATCAGATATGCCACTGCATCCTGAATCTTTGCAAACATATCCACACCCTTTAAATTGGCAATCAGAAGAATGACCGTCACCAGAACGGTATAGGAAAAGTTTGGAATCGGCAGATGAAAAATTTCTCCCATGGCATATGCGAAAATTGAGGCTTCCACACCGGAAGACAATACATTGCAGAACAGATACCCTCCCACCATGGAAATCATCGTCGGAAACGGTCCCAGGCAGGCAAGCGTGTACTGTGCCAGTCCCCCGGTCGTATTCGGCATCAGGGCATTGAGTTCCGACAGGGATGCAATGGTTGTCATGTTAAACAGACAGGCAATTACCATGGCAAAAATAAAGGTCACGCCAATCGTCCCTGCGCCCTGTCCGAGTGAAACCAGACAACTCGTTGCAATGACAAGTCCTACAGAAACAGAAATAACACTTTTGAGTCCTAACTTCTTTTCTTCCATAAACAGACCCCCATCCCCTACAACGCTTTTTCGCCCTCATCACCGGTGCGGACGCGGATGACATTATCCAGTTTATAGATAAAGATCTTTCCATCTCCGATGTGACCGGTATACAGCTGTTCCTTGATGATCTCTACGATGGAATTCACACGCTCCGCTTCCACAACAATATTGATCTGCTGTTTTGGAAGCAGTTCCATCTCTTCAAGCTCATCCACTTCATACTCTCTGGTTCCTTTTTCCACACCGCATCCAAGTACCTGCATCACGGTCATTCCCCGCACACCGGCTTTGCTGAGTGCTGCTTTTAAGCTGGAAAATTTTGACATGCCTGTAATTACTTCAATTCTTGACAAACTCATGGTCTTTCCTCCTTGGTATAATGCTCTTTACAATTCCAGTTCCGAAATCTTTGTTCCTGTAATGAGCCGCTCATAACCCTGTGGGGTAATCCCGGCATACTGTTTAAAATCTTTGATCATATGTGCTTCGTCATAATAGCCGCACTGCTGCGCCAGTGCATCCAGCCGGATCCTCTCCGGCATTTTATTTATGACATGCAGCAGCTTCTGAAACCGGACAAACCGTTCAAAATTCTTTGGCGAAATTCCATGCACCTGCTGAAAAACACGCCGGATATAACATTCCGAATATCCGGTTTCCTCTGCCAGCTGCCGGATACAAATGCATCCATCGGTATCATAAATTCTCTCCCTGAGATAATTTTCCAGCTTTTGTATGCCATCCGCCAGTTCTTTTCCACGCAGTTTTGCATATTCCGTCGTAAATACATTGACACGCTCCGAAATATTTTTACTCCCGGCAAGTTTTTCGGTCATGTGATCTCCAAACAGATTGCCATCAATCTCGAGATCTTTGTTAACCAGATCCCGGATGGAAAGTTCTTCCGGCAGAATACAGCTTCCCGGCTGAAAACGGACCCCAAAATATGAACGTCCGTCCTCAAACTCCCAGCCTTTTGCGGCAAGAACCGTTCCGCCAATATACGTCTTAACATCCTGCTCTCCGATTCCAAACAACAGGTCCACACTGCCATCCGGCACCGCTTTCATCTCTACCTTTGAATTTTTCTTTTTGGAAAATTCATAAAAGTGGGAGATTCCGGATTTCATTTCTTTTTTTACCTCATAATCATCTGTATCCAGCACCAGATACGGCTGCATTGGCATGACGTTTTTCATTTTCTTTCGCCCCTTGTACTTAAACCTCTGCCAGGGCCGCCCGGCAAAAAGTACTTAAAAAGGCGTACCTTTTATGCCATATCCGGCTGATCCCATAAAGGCAGTTCCACGCCGATACCTTCTTTTAATGCATTGCGGTATACGGTACCGCCCCAGGCAATGTCCTCAACAGGCATACCGCCTACCGAGTATACAATGATCTCATCATCGCTCTCCCGTCCCGGATGCTTTTTATTAATGATATCGGCAATATCTACAATATCTTCCCGCTGAATCCGTCCTTCGTGCAGATAATCCGTAAACTTGGAACCTATGATCTGTACCATCTCATAACTCGGATACGGAAATTCCTCTGCCCAGGCTTCATACAGTTTATAGTTATCCACCACTTTCTTGCAGCGGTTGATCAGAAAATCATCATCAAACCGTGCAGCCGATGGCAGACAGATGAGTGCACCTTTTTTGACCCAGTCTTCTGCGATATATGGGAAATCGATTTCTTTTACCGGTGCGGTGGAAGTAACACAGATGATGTCACTGTCTTTTACGGCCTCTTCCATCGAATCACATACGATGACCTGCTGAATCTGCGGACATTCCTTCTTTACGAACTCTTCAAATGCATGCAGGGAACGCTGTCCTCTTCCTTTCACTTTTACCGTAGTAATCTTCGGGCAGACGCTTAAAAAAGCCAGCAGACAGGTTCTTCCCATAACACCCGGTCCGATAATGGTAACCGTTTCGGAATCTTTTCCTGCCAGATATTTTGCCCCGACTCCTGGAATTGCTCCGGTACGGTAACAGCTGACAAGATTTGCAGACATCAGTGCCAGTGGCGCCCCGGTATCTTTATCGTTCAACACCATCATCAGAATGGAACGCGGCAGACCGGAAGCTTTATTCTCACAGTTACTTCCATACCACTTCATTCCTGCCATCTGGTATTTTCCTCCAAGATATGCCGGCATCGCCATAAACCGGCGGTCGTCTGCATTTTTCGGCATTCCCTCAAACTGCGGATCATCCGGAAAAATGACCTGTGCACCGTGGGAATTATGGTTGACTCCGGCCATCACATAATCGCCTTTGTTCAATGTAACCAGCAGATCTTCCATTGCCTCCACACACTGATCCATGTTCTTTACTCCGGCTTTGATCATATCCGGTTCACTCAAATATAAAAATTTAATCCTGGTATCCATATGCATTTCCTCCTTATGTTTTCAGAGGTATGGAATATCAAAGCAAATAAACAAAAAAGACGCCATAGTATCATCTACTATAGCGCCTTTGCTACTTATTCGTGCTTATAATATACCATACTATCTTTTTGATTGCTACTCCTGTATTCTTTTTTATACAACAATCCTGCTGTCTTAGATCACTGCCTGAAACCGGTCATACCGCAGTTCATGCAGATCCAGTGTGGTTTCTTTTCCCATGGCCAGTTCGGATAACAGTTTTCCGACAATCGGTGAAATTCCAAATCCGTGTCCGGTAAAAGCACAGGCTAACAGCAGTCCCGGCACTTCTTTAACCGGTCCGAGTACCGGTACTCCGTCCGCACACAGATCTTCATATCCGGCCCAGGTACGGACGATCTTTGCATCGGCAAGTTTTGGAATGTATTTCATAATTCCCCGGCAGATGCACGGAGCAGTGATACTTGAAGTAATCATATGTCCATTGTCACGGTTTTCTGCCTCAAATCCAGAAGCACCTCCGAATACAAAAGATCCATGATTCGTCTGATGGCCGTAGAAATCCGCATCTGCGGTACCAAGCATCTGTGGAAACATCTTTGGCTCTGCCTCCGTAACCAGTGCCTCGATCAGCTCTTTGCGCATCGGGATGTCAATGCCGACACTCGCTGCAATCGGACGGCTTTCATATCCGGATGCCAGTACAATGGTTTCTCCTTCATACACATTTTCTGCGGTTACCACACGTCTGGCTTTTCCTTTGATCTTCTGAATCTCGAGCACATCCTCACCTGTGATAAACTCTGCGCCAAGCTCTCTGGCTCTCTTGTAAAAACCGAGGGTTGCAACGAGCGGATTGGCATGTCCGTCGGTCGGACACCAGCTGGCAACCGTAATCTCATCGCTTAAGTATGGGTTGATCTCACGCACTTCTTTTCCATCGATCATCCGCACATCCAGTCCCAGTGCAACGGCACGGTCCGTCAGTCCCTGTAAGATTTCTTTGTGCTTTGCTGTCTTTCCGAGACGAAGGTTTCCTTCTTTATGGTATTCCACATCCACACCGAGTTCTTCGGACAGTGTCGGCCACATGTGTTCCACGGCATACATGGCAAGCGGAAGTTCTCTCGGATCACGTCCGGACTGTCTTACACCGCCTCCGTTTCTTGAGGAACCACCGTTTCCGATATGATCGCTTTTTTCGAGTACGATCACGGAAACCCCTTCTTTTGCCAGATAATAAGCTGTTGCGCATCCGATGATTCCACCACCGATAATTACTACTTCCGCATTATTCTTCATCTTCCTCGCCCTCCTTTGCCTCTGCCGCAAACACGCGCATCTCGATCGGACGCATCGGTGCCCGGGATGTTGCCGGTTCCAGTTCTGCCGGGGATACGTTCAGTTCTCTTGCCACGATTCCTTTGACCAGCTTTGCACAGGTCTGTCCCTGACAGAGTCCCATGCCGGTTCTTAAATACCGGCGGATCTCCGTAAGTGTGAACATTCCATCGTGCACCGCTTTGCGAATTTCCCCTTTGGTTACTTCCTCGCACCGGCAGATGATCATATCGTCATCCGGTCCCGGTACGAAAGGTCCGATATCTCTTGATCTATCATTAATCTCATGCATAATTTTTTCCTCCTCTGTGAATCAGGCTTCTGCCTTACGATAAAATCTGGCCTTCATTGCCATATCTGCCGGCACCTTAATCGTCAGCAGATTCGTATGGTCAAATGCCTTCGATGTCCTGACGGATACCACTTCCGCCTCACAGATTTTTTCACCGCTCCGGCTCATTCCGTATCCCTTTTCTCCCTTTTCCGGAAGTGGAAGGAATTCATATGGAAGCGTCACGGTTGCAAATCCCGGCTCATACGTTTCATCGACTAAGAAGATTGCCTGTCCGGAGCAGGATGCCACGCACATACCGCATCCGATACAATCCACATCCGGATCTACCACCGGAAGGGAAGTAATATTTTCTCCAATCCTGATGCAATGCTTCGGGCATGCATCCTGACATGGGTTACACGGAATATTCTGTGTACATTCCATCACCGGATGAACCCCGACTTTGTGTGTCACGCCCGGGAAGCGTTCGATTTCATCATCTGCAACATATCCTTTTTTCAGAAGATTCATGGAAATATCGATTCCTTCTTCTGTCTTCTCGATAAGTTTTCCACGATTCTTTGGAGCAAACATGCCCTGGCGCAGTCCGTCAAGTGCATCTTCCTGTTCTTTTACCTTTGTCTTTAATTCTTCCTCATCCATATATCCCAGGTAATGGGCAGCTGCGATTCCTGCGATACGTCCCTCGATCATGGCAGAGCTGGCTTCCTCTATCCCCGATACATCGCCTGCTACGAAAATGCCCTTGATCGAAGTTTCGCCATATTCATCACAGATCGGAACCTGTCCGCCACGCTTTGGATTGTCTTCCATCTCGCAGCCCGCCATTTTCAACAGCTGCGACATAGGAGAAAGTCCGACTGCCAGGCAGATCGTATCCACATCGAAATGCTTTTCGGTTCCCGGAATGAACTGGAAGTGGTCATCCACTTCTGCAATCGTAACACCGGTCACATACTCCTCGCCCTCTGCTTTTACGATGGTATGGGAAAGATAAAACGGAACACCGGTTCGTGCAACCTTTGCTGCATGAACTCCGTACCCACCGACACGGGGTGCTGCATCAACCAGTGCAACCACATCACAGCCGCACTGCATCAGCTGGAAGGATACGACCAGACCGACATTTCCGGAACCAAGCATCAGAATTTTGTTTCCCGGTTTTACCCCGTGCAGATTCATCATCGTCTGTGCGGCTCCTGCGCCGATGACTCCCGGAAGATTCCAGCCCTCAAAGGTAACCATATTTTCTGCGGCTCCTGTAGCAATGATAATGGAATCTCCTTTGTAGTGATGAACCTCATCTTTAATCCTTACCACAATTTCTTTATCCAGATACATGCCGATAACGGTTGCATTCAGCACAACTTTCACACCGGCATCCGCTGCTTCCTGCAACAGCTGCTGCCCGATCACAAAACCTCTGACTTTTGCCTTATGTTCCTTTGATCCAAAGAATTTATGGATCTGCTTAAACAGCTGTCCACCCGGCTTCTCATTTTCATCAAATACTACAACTTTCAGTCCCCGCTTTGCTGCCTCAACTGCTGCAGACAATCCGGATGGACCGGCTCCTACGATAATCAGATCATAACGCTTCATATTACTCACTCCCCTCTACTGTTCTTCAAACGGTTTATCCGATACGCCGTACTGTGTCTGGACTTTCATGCCCTCTGCAAGCGGTGTCATGCAGGTGCGGACATTTGGTTTTCCATCCACGACCATCACGCAGTCGGTGCATCTTCCGATCGCACAGAAGATTCCTCTCGGTTTGTGTTCCTTTTTGGTATAACGGTGAACCATCACGCCTGCGGCTTTTAATGCTGCGGCGATCGGTTCTCCTTCGTATCCCTGTAATTCTTTACCGTCATAAGTAAATGTAACCAGTTTCCCTTTCTGCTGTTCTCCAAGGATTGGATGTTCTGAAATTCTGCTGCTCATATAACTCCTTCCTTTCTATGTGTAATCATGTATGGTTTCCGTGAAAATCAAAAAGACACCTATGATTTCTCATAGACGCCTTTGTCTAATGCGGTGCCCCGTAAGGGGTATCGCCTTCGTACATCGCTTCCGCGTGAGCGGAACTCTCATGCGATGTGCTCCTTATTACGGTGCCCCGTATGGGGTATCGCCTGCGGTACATCTCCGATGTATCGCTCTCCATTATGTTTTTTCCAAGAACCAATTACTTTTCTTAACTTGTCCTTATCATACCCTCTCTCCCAACACATGTATTGTAAAAAACGATACAACAAAAAAGAAGCTGTGCATTCATGCAACAGCTTCCTTCTTTGTTTTCATCTCCGACAAATTATCTTTCAATCACTTTTTTGATTGCTGCAAACAGCTCATCGTACGTCTCATATGCAGGAATATCCGGATACTCAGCCTTGATCGCATCGGTACTCTTAAATAAGAACCCCGCCTTGCTGGCCTGGATCATGCCAAGATCATTGTGACTGTCTCCGCTAGCGATGGTATCATAACCGATGGACTGTAATGCCTTGACGGTTGTGTACTTGGACTTCTCACAGCGCATCTTAAAGCCCGTGATCTCTCCGTTATCGGCAACTTCAAGCGAGTTGCAGAAAATTGTCGGGTATCCGAGTTTTTTCATAAGCGGACCTGCAAACTGGGAAAACGTATCACTGATGATAATCACCTGTGTCATGGCACGCAGTTTATCCAAAAATTCCTTTGCGCCCGGAATCGGATCGATCTTTGCGATTGTCTCCTGAATCTCTTTTAATCCAAGACCGTGCTCCTTTAAAATTCCGATACGGTATTTCATAAGCTTATCATAATCCGGCTCATCCCTGGTTGTTCTCTTTAATTCCGGAATACCGGTCTCTTCTGCAAATGCGATCCAGATTTCCGGTACCAATACACCTTCTAAGTCCAAGCAAACAATTTCCATTTTTTCTTCCTCCATGTGAAAATAAATATACTACTATTCCGATTTAGTTCCATTGTAATGAATTCGGCAGTCCCTGTCTAGTACCAAACGTCTTTTCTGTATTTGTCAAATTTAATGTAAAAACATCTTAATTCGTACCACTAAAGGTGTTTTTAACGTTTAATTCTATACATAAATTGTACTAGTTTTCAAATATAATGCCCTCCGCAAAAATTTTATCCAAATATCTCCATGTAAATGCCTCTATTATGTTTTATAAAATTTTCTTTTAGTAATAAAAGTTTTTACAATATTAAATTAAAACGCTAATTTTTTTTTAATTTTATTATTTACTTTTTCATAAAACATTTATATAATATTAAATAGAAACTTTAATATTATTAAATCCTTGTTATAAAAACAAGGTAGAAAGAGGTTTATATGATAAAACTCAAAAAATATCTTGTGCAGTAATGTCATTTGTTATGCTTTTTGCAATGTCTACATCTGTATTTGCTGCTGAAAAAACAACGGAAGATTTCTCCACTCCCCAAAAATCTATTGTATGTCAAACCAACTTAGACGAAATGGATTTAAGCAAATCTTTCACCTTAACTGAAAGTTATACTGACAATAATGGAACTCCGATTACAATTACTTCAACTTTTAAACCAGCTCTGCAAACTCGCGGAAGTAGCACAACAACCGCTAGTGCTGGATCTTGGACATCAAAAGCCTCTTATGGCATAGTTGGAATGAGTTATGAATTTGATTTGTCAAAATCTGGATCTCAATGGAAAATTTCTCATGGCAGAAATTTTTCATACTTTGGTGCTCTTTGCAAATTTTCTAATCCACAATTAAAAATTTCTAGAGCAGTATCAACCAATTCTTCCCCTGCAGAGATTGATTCCTCAGTCGTTGCAACTGTAAGTATTCCTGGTGGCGGCACCGCAGGTTCCTCTGTATGTTTGTTGAATACTAAGGTCAGTAAAAGTGGTGTAGTTACTACAACTTGGAATTAAATTATTCATCTTTCCTGTAAAGTGCATCTATTTCAGAATAATATATTTCTGACTGTAGACAAAGTTCTCCGAGGAACTCGCGTTTCTCGGAGAACTTTATTACTATATTTTAATCGAATATTGTATTTCACCTGTTTCAAAAAATCATACGGTCAACTAACACCCATGTACACCTTTATTGTTACAAACCTGGATATGAAACCTTATCAAACTATTCAGTTTTATTACAATCGTAGCAAAATGGAAAACTTTATTAAGGAAAGCAAAAGTAGAATCGATTTTGCTACTGTCAGCAATAATTCTAAAATAGTAAATTCTAACCACATGAGATTTCATATATTTGTCTACAACTTATTCAATTGGTTTAGGCGACTGGTACTATCTACTAATATGCGAAATCAGCAAGTAGATACTATCTGTTTAAAGCAGATAAAGATTGCTACAAAGGCCAGTCCATACAGCAAGATATATATCACATTCAAACCGTGCAGTATCTGTCCTTATAAAAAGAATTCTACAGATAACTAACTGGAAGAATCCACCAATTTCCTGTACCATTGAATTAACAACTATTGAAATACCTTAATAGTTCAAAATGACTCAATCAAATTTCACTGGGAAAGTTCACTCATTTTTTGTAGATGATCCAATTTATTTCAAGAAAATTCGTTTGATGTTTTGCAGAATTGAGTATTTCTATATGTTTATAAATAATCCAGAATTAATTGATATTTCTAATCCGATATATACTTTTTGAGAAGTTATAAATCAAATCGATCTGTCATAATATTTAAAAAAAATGCAAAATAGTTCTCCCAAGATGTGATAAACAAAAACTCCTTAAATAACGAGAGAATACGGACATTTTCTTGGTCTATCTAATTGACTAATCCAAGCCTATGTCTGTACTCTATAGGGCTCAAATATCCTAATGATTTTTTATCCTTTTTAATTATACCAATGAAGATAATTACTTAAAATACCAATAAATTCTGAGATGTTTACCCCAGACCAATCGGTGCTATAGAACATCTCATTTTTAATTCTTCCAACTATGCCCTCGCAGACAGAATTAGCAGGTGAACAACTTTTCTTTGACATTGATCATATGAAACCATTTTTCTCCATCCTATCAATCCAACCTGACTAGCGGTAGTATACACTTCTGTCTGAATTTATGATTGGTTTTTCTTCTATAGATAGTACAATTTAGCTACATCGTCAAGCATAGAATTGACAAGTAATGCATCTGAAGAAGTGCTTATATTCCAAGTAACAAATAAACCATCAAAACAATCTACAATACGAGGTGATAAATAAACTTTTCCTGCCGGAATTGCAAACTCGGTTATATCTGTCAACCTCTTTTTATTAGATTTAGGCGCAGAAAAATTTCTGTTAATTAGATTATCTACTGCTGGAGATACTTCACCTTAATAAGAATTATATTTACGAGTTCGTTTGAGCTTTACTACAAGTTGTTCTTCCTTCATAATTCTACAAATAACTTTTTCTGAGGCAATTATATTTTCACGCCTAAGTAAGGTATTAATTCGTCTATAACCATATCACCCTCTATTCTCTGTATATAATTCAATGACTCTAACACGTAAAAGTGTATATTTATCTTCTTTTTGTTTTTGATAATAATAATCATTTTTGATAATTGTAATTTTTGTAATAATAGCAGTGAGTATCTATTTTTCAAGACATCGATTATCACTGTCTTCTCTCCGTTGGTGAGAGTACTCTGATCGATGTCTGGGTCTTTTTTTAACATTTATCGTTGCTTTAAGAATGTCTATTTCTAATTGCATATCTCACATTTGAACCTTCTACTAATATTCCCGGAGTAATATTTTTGCGATTCATAAGACCTAATGTACCTTCTTTTAAATAACTCTTTTGCCATTGATAAATACTAGTTCTACTATACCCAATGTCTTCTGAAACATATTTTATATTTTCTCCGAGCTCATAGCAACGGTGAATTGCATTTAATTTGTAAGCGCAAAATATTGCTACGTTACTCATGAATTACGCTTGCACCAAAATGATA
>ENA-OPBF01002102-OPBF01002102.1-human-gut-metagenome-genome-assembly--contig:-NODE-2102-length-11764-cov-2.547784_pt1 | contig 11764 bp, 8 predicted proteins | sample MGYA00241067_ERZ501450 | MGnify/ENA primary metagenome ERZ501450 (study PRJEB25962, sample SAMEA2042516) | human gut metagenome | biome: human gut; feature: human-associated habitat; material: faeces... | reverse complement strand
ACGCGCCGCCTTCTCTACGAATTCGTGCGCCGCGAGGACGACCCCGACTACGATGAGGCTTTTCCGGTTTGCGAGGGGGAGTGAGCATAGCACTAGCTCGCTAATGTTCCAAGTTCAGAAAAGTGTGAACATGAGGTTAATTCCGGTTCAGAAAAATGCGAGAACAGGGTCTGAGTAAGCTCAGAAAAACAATATTGCCTGGTGGATTGCACAATCCTAAAGCACTTCCTATCCACTGAACAGATCGTCGTGGCCACCGGTTCTCTGAAAGTACGCCTGATCGTCGGTCTGCGCCCAAACAAGCAACCAGTCGCCAGCGTTTGCGACATGGCATTCCATGCTTCCCGACCACTCGCCTTTGAGCCGATGCATATTATGCCGGCGAACAAGTTCTGATCGGCTATCTGGGGTATCGGCGACCACCAATTCCACGACTTCTTTCAGAGGATCTAGCGCTACGTGCTTCTTCTTAAGGCGCTTAACGTCTTTCTGGAAGCGCGGGGTGTAATTGGCTCTCAGCACCGCTATGCTCCCATCGCCTCGAACATTTCTGATACGGTGGCGTAGCCCGGATCTCCCGATGCGATGAGTTCTTTCGTTTCCCTTATTGCCTCGCGAGACTCGAGATTAGGCGTTGGATATTCAAGCGTGAGGGGAATGCGCTGCTCGCGTACGATCTGACGGTAGAACGCGCGCGTGACTGATGAGAGATCGAAGCCGAAATCTTCCACGATGTTAGCTGCGGCGCGCTTGGTATCTTCGTCGACTCTCACCGTTACAGAAGCAGTTGCCATAGGACCGACCTCCTTTACTAATAGTAAGACGATTATATGCTTTTGTCTTGCATTGTTCAAGGATCTGCATCTGCTGACTGTGTTTGATGGGCTTGATATACTGCGAAATTGCCTGGCGCATCGTTGAGCGCTTCCGAGAATTTCGTAAATCACTATAGCCATTCACCAAACTTGAGTTACTCATATTTCTGGAAAATTATATTACATAGTTCGGAGTTGCTCGTGATAATGAGCAATTATTACATCGCATTGATACGCGAGAGGATTCCAAATCACTCCCAATGGACGTCGATAACCAGCATTTCTCAATGTCCTTCTTCGCAGGGCTAACCGTGTCATATCAGTTATGACATGTTGTGCCTCCCTGCGCCGTTCCAAGAGCCCTAGAACATCTAATCGAATCTTGGGATTCACGACCTAATGAAAAATTTTTCGAAAAAGAGCCGCCCATAGGGTGCGCTCTTCGCGTTATGCGTAATAGGAGGTGAGGTTCAGGAATGTCGCACGGCGAAACACAGCAAGACAATGAAGATTACAGCAAAGCGAACCGAGCTACTACTAAAACAGAGACATCTATTTTGGTGGAAAAGTTCGTGGAAGACCATTACGACGAGGTGTTCCGCTATTACGCAAGGCGCCTTCCAAGCAAAGAGGATGCCCAGGATGCAACATAGGAAGTATTCCTCCGCCTTGGAATGACATTAGAATACATCTAACGTCACCTTGCAGAGAGGCTGGCATCGAAGCCCAATTACTTTCGAACGAATAAGGTGATTATTGCGGCGTTTTCAGTCCGTGATTCCGCGAGCCATCGGTGCGCTTGTCCGCTATCGGTCGGTGTGCGCCGATGATGGCGCTTTAATCTCTCCAATCTCCTACGATTGGCCCAGGTGCAAAAAGCATCCGGGCCATTTCTACGTTAGGAGGAAAAAATGGTCAAGTACCGAGAGATCCTGAGACTGACTTATCTCGGGATCAGCCAGGAGAACATAGCGTTCTCCTGCGGCTGCGCGAGATCCACCGTGCAGCTGATCCAGAAGCTCGCTAAGAGCAAGGGGCTTGAGTGGCCGCTACCCGGCGAGATGGACGATGCGGCAATCAGAGCCGTGCTCTACCCGCCGAAGGAGACCCGCGATGACGGGAAGTTCGCCATCGACCACGAGTGGATCGAGCGCGAGATGGGCAAACCCGGGGTCACGATGACGCTTCTTTGGAGCGAATACTGCGTGAAGGCCACCGATCACGGCGCCGATCCCTTCATGTACTCGGCTTTCTGCCAGCGCCATCGCAAATGGGCGCAGCGGAACCGCATCACCTTGCATATCGACCGTCGCCCGGCCGAGGAGATGCAGGTCGATTGGGCTGGCAAGTGCCCGGCGTATTGCGACCCGGACACCGGCGAGATTCGCAAGGCCCACGTGTTCGTGGCCTGCCTGCCGTACTCCTCGATGATCTTCGCCTGGCCCTATCCAAACATGGGAGAGGAGTCTTGGATCGACGGGCACATCCGCGCCTTCCGCGAGTTCGGCGGCACGACGCCCATCGTCGTGCCGGACAACTGCAAGACCGGCGTCATCAAGAACACGGTAGAGGAGCTCGTCGTCAATGAGCAGTACAGGCTCATGTGCGAGCACTACGGCGTGGCTGTCGTGCCGGCACGGGTTCGCAGGCCAAAGAACAAGGCCGCTGTCGAGATGAGCGTTGGCGTGGTGGAGCGAAAGGTCATCGCCGCCATGCGCGACCGAGTGTTCATCGGCATCGCGGAACTCGCTGCGGCAATCGACGAGGCCGTGGATTCCATCAACTCCGCGCCCTTCCAGAAGCGGGCCGGCAGCAGGCGCGAGGCCTTCCTCGGGCGGGAGAAGGACCGCTTGCAGCCCCTGCCGCCGACCCATTACGAGATGACGGTCAGGAAGACCGCCACCGTCCAGTTTAACTACCATGTCTCCTTTGACAAGCGCTACTACTCGGTGCCAGCCGCCTACGTGCGGCGCGAGGTGGGCATCGTCGCCACTAGAACGACGGTGGCCGTCATCTGCGACGGGGAGCGCATCGCCATGCACAGGCGCTCGACATCTCCCGCCGGCGCCTATGTCACAGATCCCGCCCATATGCCCGACTCCCACAGGGAATGGACGGCGTGGAGCGGGGACAGGTTCCGCAGCTGGGCGGCGGGGAAGGGGGAGGCCATCCTCGCCGTCGTGGACGGGATACTCAAGTCGCGCAAGGTCGAGCAGCAGGCCTACCGCTCAGCGCGGGCGCTTCTCGGCCTTGCCGACAAGCACGGGGACGCGCTCCTGGAAAGGGCGTGCGCAAAGGCGCTCACCTGGACGGCGCGCCCCAGCTACAAGACAGTGAAGACGGCGCTCCAGAAGATAGCGGCCGAGACCGCCCCCGATCCGGATGCGGGCGCCTACCGAAGGCCCGACGACTGCTACGACGAGTTCGACGGATGCGACCGATAGGAGGTTCGGCTAAGATGGCAAACGAAGCGACGATGGACAAGCTCTACCAGATGAGGATGTCGGTGATGGCAAGGGCGTACCGCGAGCAGGAGGAGTCGATCGGCGTGGCCGAGATGCCCTTCGACGACAGGCTCGCGATGCTGGTCGACGCCGAATGGGACGCAAGGCGCGCCAACAAGCGGACGAGGCTCCTGCGCCAGGCGGCCTTCTGCGATCCCGATGCCAACGTGTGCGATGTCCGCTACGATCCCGACCGTGCGCTCGATCGCGCCAAGGTGATGGAGCTGTCGAACTGCACATGGGTGGACGCGGCCAGAAACCTCATAATCACGGGCGCTTCAGGTGCGGGGAAGTCGTGGATGGCATGCGCTTTGGGAGTGGCTGCCTGCAATGCGTTCAAGACAGTGAGGTACGTGCGGCTGCCGGAACTGCTGGATACGCTGTGCATCGCAAAAGGCGAGACGTGGGCGAAGATGAGAAAGCGGTACATCGCCTGCGATTTGCTGATCGTCGACGACTGGCTGCTGGAGACGATATCTCCATCTCAGACCAGGGAAGTTCTGGAGATAGTGGAGGCAAGGCACAGGAAGGGATCGCTCATTCTATGCTCGCAGTTCGCGCCCTCCGGATGGCGCGCGAAGCTCGGCGACAACGCCATGGCAGACGCCGTCGTGGACAGGCTGGTGTTCAACTCGCACGTGATGCACATCGAGGGCACCGAATCCATGAGGAAGAGGATGTCCGGCATAATCTAGCGCGAAGACCGCGGAAGTCGAGCGACTGAAAGCTCGAAAAAGGGCTGGGAGCAGAATGACTCCCAGCCCGATTGTCGGCGCAAGCGCGCACCGATGGCCAATGGATTTGCGCACTGACGCATTGCGGAATCACCACCCGAGGATGCCGCAATACTCAATAAGGCAACTGTAATGACATTAGATGTGTTCTAATGTCATGCGGGCTTTCCGATTACCAGGCTCCTGATTCTGATGATATAGACGCAAACAATAGCAAGATTGAGGCCATATGGCGAAAGGACGATAGCCTCATAATCGATGAACATAATGGCAGTCCTGCCAGCAGTTTGCGCGATTTGCTTCAGACAACAGCGGCAGAGGCTATTTCTCGGCCACAGGCGGAATAAACTCCTCTATCGCACGTCTTAGTTTTGGGTGGTGTATGACGAAGTGTATTGATGGTACAAGCTCTTTCGACACCATAGCCCACCTGCCTTCGTGAATGCTGATCTGTAGGTTCCTGAACGTCTGCGAAGAAGCCTTCTCTATCAAATAGAGGGGATGATCTGCCGCGAAACGGTCGGTATCCTCCATGTGCGCAAGGTACTGCTCATATGTATATGCAACGCTCCGCTCGCAGAATGCGTTCGAAAGGTCGAGGTTCAATGGATAGGCCTCGAACTCCTCTCTGGTAAGCAACGGTATCTTTACATGAATCTCGCTAGTCTCAAGGATATGCAGGACGCGCTGACGTGCCGAGTTGGCGGCATCGACGATGGCCGCCTCTTCTCCATCGAATCCAGACCTTGCAAGCATCTCCACCAGAAGGGACGCATCGATGGTGTAAAGCGGCAGCGAAGAGAGGATGCTCTTGCGCTTCCCGATTGCTTCTGAATCCGCCTGTAAAAAAGCGTTGAACTCGTTCTTGTTGTCGATGCGGTAGATATCCATCAAAGGTCGCGCAGCGCTCAGCAGCTCCTGGGCCCGCGCCGTATAGTACCCCAACTCCTTCCTTGATTTGGTCAAATAGTATCTTCCCTCGGCATGGTGGCCCGCAATGGCCTCACCGTAAAGGGCAGCGGCTCCGGATACCTTCAGGAGGTGCAGAAACACGCTGTTCGACGGCTCCTTGAGATAGAACGGGGAGACCTGACCCGTCATGTACATGGGGATCCAGCTCTCAAGTCCCAGCATCATATCCTCGAAGGACCGGTTCAGGTCATGGATCTGATTGAGATGAAGCCCCTTTTTCAGCATCATGGCCATGCCGAACATCCACTTCTTCGGAAACTCGGGGTCTTTGGCCATCTCGGCCATGGGCATGTCGCTGTACATGATCACAGGCTCGGTCGATTTTGAGAGTACGGTAGCCTTCAGGAAATCAAGCTCGCTTTCCATCATCTGATCCAGGCCGAAGTACGTCTTCGAGTTGGGTATCTGGAATGGCGCGGAAGGAACCTTCAGATCATCGAAGTGGATGACCTTGATGTAGTCGTTCAAGTTGAACTCGTCGAGTTTGAACAGGAAGCCCGACACAGGGTGATCCCTATGGTCGTGATCGCCGAACAGCCACGACATCAGCCTTTCGTACCGAACGGAGCTATCCGCAAGCTCGTCTTCTGCGCAGCCGATTAGATGCGCCAGCGCAGCTCTGTCGCGAACAGAATCCAATTCGCGCGCCACGTATTCCGCAACGGACGATGCGAACTTCTCGGGATCCGATGGGCGGCGCGAGCCGTTTCGGAAGCGGAATATCGTGGAGACGTCGTAGTTGATGCTGCGGCTTAGCCTGTTGATGCCCACATCGAGCGTTGCAAGGAGGAGGTCGAAGTTCTCGAGGAGCCGATCGGCGTCGCGGGGGCGAAGGTCGGATGACTGCATGAACTGCTCACGCACTGATTCCGCGGTTATATCGCCAAGCTGCTTCTGCCGTGCCAGCTCGGCGATCGCAGAGCAGAGATTCTCAAAGGCGTCGGATTCCGTATCGGGGAGCCTCGACCCCGTACGATATCGGCTCAGAGTGGCGGCGGATACTCCCGACTGCTCGCTCACCTCTTTCGCCATGCAGTCGATCTGCTCGATATATGCATTCAGTTGTTCGTGAAACTTCATTTCGCGCTTTCTCGTTGCTTGCAGGTTGCAATGACTATGGTACTCAGGAAATGCGCCCCCTAGCGTACGATTTCCGTTTTGGCAATTGCCGAACCTGGCAACTCTATTGTGCCTCGTTCCTCGATTTCGGAGAATGAACGGGATCCCTCACCAAGAGAAAGATAGAAAACACCATGCCCAGAAAAGACAAGACAGCAAAATCTCCTCTTGCAAAAGCTTGTGCCGTCGCACTCTCCTTGGCACTGGTTGTGACCATGTGTCCCATCGTCGGATTTGCCGAAGATTCAAGTCGGGTGGACGCAGTCGCGAGCGAAGACGTTCAGGCGGCACTGCTCCCTGTGAGCGATTCTGAAGTCGATGTGCCCGATGATGCGCTTTCAGTCTCCAGCAACATATTGCTTGATGGCGCATCCGTTTCCGACGAAGAGGTTCCGGATGAGGATGCTTCGGACCGGTCTACTGTCTCTTCGGATGATGCTGATGTGGCAGAAGGCGCCGAAGATAGCCAGCCAGTCACAGAAGCGTCCACAGAACCAGGCCCCAACCCGTTTGCGAGCGGCGTGGATGCCCAGAACCTTGCCACGCTGGACAACTATGAATGCGAAAACTACCCCGAGTTGGACAAGTCGCTCCTATGGAAGACGTCCGCCTCTTGCTCCGGTAAGAAGATGTGGGTAGGAACGCTCGTGCAGGACAACGGCTACTGGAACGATCTGGGCTGGTCGTTCGATTGCGGCTGGCAAGCGCCGGACCCACTGCATGATGCCGAAGTGTATGCCTATCTCAACAAGGGCTATGAGCATACGGTCGATGGGCAAACCCGCGACGTGGTCATGCTCTATGGGGACGGCGGCCTTGAATCGATGGACATAGCAGCTGTGCTCGACGGAAGCTACGACGTCTATATCCCTATGTTTGCATTCAACTACCAACATCTTAAAAGTGTCACATTCCCCAGCTTCGTCAAGGAGATCGAAGAGGGCGCCTTCACGGCAGGTAGGAAAGGTGACCTTACCTCCGTTGCATTTGAGACTTCCCCAGACGGCAGCGGCATAGAGTGCCTCTACGATGCATTTACCGACTGCACAGGGCTTTCCTCGCAGGCGCTTATCGTGTTGCCGTCATCTCTCAAGTACCTCTACTCGGCATTCTGCTCATGCGGTGCCGTCAAATTGCGCATCGACAACCCGGATGTGTGCCTCGCGCGCAATGGTGTCTATGACGAAGACAGCTTATACGCACCCTGCGATGATGGATCCACTGTCTATGCCTACAAGAAGCGCACAGACGGAACGGAGTCAGACCCCTGGAAGCTCTCACAGCTAGAGAAAGGAAAAGGAATCAATTGGGTTTGGCTCGACGACGACGTCAATACCGTGAAGGTCACGGGTAAACTCGACCTTCCCGAGGGTGTCGCGACAACCGACGTGAAGGTTATCGTGCAGCAGGGTGATTCCACCTATCAAGCAAACGTTGCGGATGACGGCGCCTTCACGGCAGAAGGCTTAAAACCTGCTGTAGAAACGCTCATCACCATAACGATGCCAGGGTATTACGACAAGGAGCTGCTGCGTCCCGCTGGACAGATGACGGGCGATTGGGACGCGGGCACGATAACCGGTTTTTCGAAACTGGCGGTTCAGCGGGTCTATCCCATAAGCCTGCGATGCAAAACGGGAAGCAGCGATACCGGCGGCAATCCCGAATATGCTCCCGTATCCAATTGGAACAGCCTTTCGTTTACGTTGAAGCGCAACGGCGCAGAGCTCAAGCCAGGGAAAAACCTGACGGGTGAGAGCGCCACCGACGATTACTTGGTGCAGCGCGGTCAACTCATCTTGTCCGAATCGCTCGCCAACGATCCTGCCGCCCTCGCCGAGCTTTCCCTTGAAGTGACCCCTGCAGAGTCGCTCGCTCTTTCCCCTGCAACTGCAACTTTCAACGAAGAAGCGGGAGAGTTCGCCGCCGTCCTTCCGCGCTGGGGCAGTGCGACCATCTCGCTCAACGCCGCCTTCGAAGGGACGAGCCGCGTGCTGGTGTTCGACGGTACCGCTGACAATTCCCGATGCATCCTGGACGGCTACGCAAGCGTGTATTGGCCTGACGGCCAAGAGAATCCCGCCTGGCATTTCGATACCGGCAAACTGAAGGCAGGCGATTACACGATAGTGGCATTCAAGCCCTCACTGAATGTAAGCGCCTCTCACCTAGGCGTGATCAAGCGACTCGCGCTTCCCTATGCCAGTGGGGACATTCGCATCGAAGACGAAGCTACCAGCGCACTTGCGCTTAGCGTTCCCGATTTCAAGGCGGAGGATGCCCTGGCATCGATCGGCGTGAAGTCCGTCACTGCGAAGATGCCTCAAAGCTCCGTTGTCGTCGACTGCGAAGCAATCTTTCAGATCAGCTACGAATTCGACCGATCCATGGATGCGACCCTCACGTTTGACATTCCCCGAAACGATTACAGCGACGCATCAGCCGCGTTGGATACGGGCGAGACCCTCGAATGCACATCGAGAGAAGGCGCTCTTTCCGTGAAGATCCCTTCTGGTGCCACCTCCGGGGTGATATCCATCGCATTGACACCGACGAAGGAACGGGTATATTCGATGCCATTCTCCCTTTCGGCTTCTGGGGCCACGGTGCCTGCGGGCAATCTTTCGTTCGCATCCCTTGGGATGAGCGTTGAGGTGCCGTCCTGCTATGTGGGCCAGAAGGGCAATAACGCCATCGTCTATGCAAGTCCGGGCGCAACCGCACAGCTTTCCATCAACGGGCAAAACGTCGGCGAATCGGTTACCACGAACAGCAAGGGCAAAGCAACGGTAGGCTTCGACCTGCCGGAAGGCCTAACGGATTCCCTTCTTTACGGAGACCGTGTGAAGGTGGATGCAACTGCTACCACAGAAGGAGCCACTTTCTCTTCCTATGCGGACTGCACCTACCGACCCCAGGCACAGATCTGGTCGTTTAAGGTGACGAATGAAGGCCGGACGCAGGATCTCATCGCCGACGGCAAGGAGAGCGACAAATGCCTGACCATCCATCACCAGCTTGCCCGGAAATCGTGCGCTTACTGGACGTTCGATGTCACCGTGAAGAAAGCAGGCAACGAGATCAACGCCGGCGACACCTTATGGATGTATGCGGTCATGCAGGACGACAGGACGGTCGCCATCCCGCTTACAAAGAAATCAAGCGACGAGCAATATACGCGCTTTGTCGGCGAGTACGTGGACGAAACTTATCTGCAGCTGCTGGCAGACAATCCCGACTCGGGGTCTTTCAGTATCTCCGAATTGGATGCCGAGGAGCTCTTCATCCCGCAGACCTATACGTTCAACAACTTCGCCTTGGCCTATGCGTCGAACGTGGACGACGAGGACTTCAAGGAGCGCATCAAGAAGCGCGCCGAACAGGAAGCCAAGGACAGATACCTCTACTTGGAGAATCTGTTCGGAGACACGTCGTCCAGCGGCAGCGAGCTGAGCAAAACCTGCGAAGGAATAGATGCGTCCTTACAGGCGTTCGAAAATGAGATAAAGCAGCGTGTCAAAGAAGGCACGCTCACCGAAGCGGAGGCGCAGGCTTCACTGGCTGAGATTGAGGCGCAGCGCGCGGATATCAGCCTAGACAGCCTCCGTGCACCCATAGATGCGGACGACACCTGGATTGCTGCGATCGACGACCCCTACTTCACGGGAGAAGACCCGGATATCGGCGAGTACTCGATTCCGACTGATGCGGAGATAGATGGGTGGTATGCGGGTCAGGATGCCGCAACGATCAAGGAAGTGAAGGATTTCTTCCACAGGATGAAGGAGTCCATAGACAACAACTATGCGTGCGGAAAGCTGACGAACCGCTCCATACGAAACAGCCTGGATGCCATGGGAACGAGCGCGGGCATCGGCAAGGTGAGCGCATCGGGCTCACCGTCGGCCCTGATGGACAACTGCCTTCAGGACAAGCTAGGCGGCGTCGTCAAGGTTTCCGAAGGCGACAGCGCAAAGGGCGTCCAAGTCCAGACCTTGGAAGACGGCCACCTCGAAGCCGAGCTCTACGTCACCGACTCGCAGAAGAACAGTGCTGACGGCAAGACGGAAGGCGTCTACACGGGCTATTCGTGCTTGGTGACGGAAAGCGCACCCCAAGGAGCTACGGATCCGAACGCAAAGAAGCAGAACACCTACAAGGTCGATTTCTCAGAACATAAGGAGAAAGATGACCATATGCGCTCCGCCAAGGTGGATGCACTCAAAGCCGCCGGGTTGGATGGTTTTGGTATGGGGATTGACATGGTGAGCGGCGTGATCGACGAGGGCGCAAAGAGTGTGCTCGACAACGTGCTTGCGCGCCGCATCCTCAAGGACGTTCCGCCTGAGAGGATCACGCCCATGGTGAAAGCCTGGGCGAAGAGCCAGATGTGGGCTAAGGAGACAGAAGAGGTGGCCAATGAAATCTCAAAGTGCACGAATGTCAATCAGGTTCTGGGCGGCGTCGGCGTCATCGGAAGTGGTGTGGGGTTGAGATTCGCCATGGACTCATGGTTAGACAACATGGATGCCTTAGGCGTCCTTGAAGCCGACATCGAATCCATAAACCAATGGATTCTCTATTACAAGAAGCGCAACCCTTGCGATGGAGCATGCCAGAACTGCCTCAAGGCGCTCTACGCCGAACGCGATGCGGCCGAGAAGTACCGAGAGCTCATGGAGAACGAGGACGACCATAACTACACCGATGTAATGACCGGTTATTGGAACACGGTGGGATCGACGATCATCCTTGTCGCAACCATGGGGAGCAGCTCTGTAGTGACGGAGGGGGCTAGCACTGCTGGCGGCGTGGTGAGCAAGGCCTCGTTGGCGATCGATGCAGGATCCACCTCGATTCACCTGCTGCGCGCGCACTACCTCGACAAGGCAAAGAACGCCTATGAGCAGGCAACCGCTTACAGGAAGAGCGTTTGCAAGGAAGTTCCTAAGAAGAACAATGGCAGCGACGATGTCAGGAACATCATCGACTGGGACAAGTTCTACGGCATCGGGTCAAATGTGATCATCGACCCGTCGGGCATCGTATATGAGGCGCTGGATAGTAATCCCGTAGAAGGTGCCAAGGCGACCATCTATGTTGCAGACGATGCAAACGGCCGCAATGCACGGAAATGGAATGCCGAAGACTACGAGCAGGAGGGCACGCTGACCACGGGCGCAGACGGAGCCTTCCAATGGGATACGCCAACCGGCTTCTATCAGGTGAGGGTCGCCAAAGAAGGGTATGACGTAGCAAGGACGGACTGGCTTTCGGTGCTCCCCATCCGAACCGGGCTGAAGGTAGGTTTGAAGTCAACGCAGGCGCCAAGCGTTGTAGCTGCGAATGCCTGCCCCGAATATATAGAGCTGGAATTCAGCCAATACATGAAAGCCGATGAGGGAGCAGGAACGAGCGCCCTCGTGGATGGCGAGAGCGCCCGTCTTGAATGGGTCGACTCGAAAGACGCCAGCGAGGCCGACGGAGGAGGAGCGCTTGCCAAGGTCCTGCGCATCTACCCGCAAGAACCCTTGTCCGAAGGAGCAAGTGTTTCGGTGAAGCTGAGGTACTGTCAATAATCTTGCGCAAATTCCAGCAGGCGACCGCCAGCCGTCGGCAT
>ENA-OPBF01002101-OPBF01002101.1-human-gut-metagenome-genome-assembly--contig:-NODE-2101-length-11765-cov-2.546541_pt1 | contig 11765 bp, 13 predicted proteins | sample MGYA00241067_ERZ501450 | MGnify/ENA primary metagenome ERZ501450 (study PRJEB25962, sample SAMEA2042516) | human gut metagenome | biome: human gut; feature: human-associated habitat; material: faeces... | reverse complement strand
TTTGTTATTACTCACCACTTGCAGAAGTGGGAGTCTCAACTCAGACTGAGATGAAATTGCTTTCACCTCTTCATTCTACAATATTTTATTCTTTTTATATACTACTTTTTTACGACTATAAACATTTTATTTACTCTGCGTTCAGAATATAGGTTTCAATGGCATGTGCCACACCACATTCTTCGTTTGTAAGTGTTACAACATCTGAAATATCTTTGATTGCCTTTGATGCATTTCCCATAGCAACACCAAGCCCTGCTGCCTTAAGCATTTCCGCATCATTTCCACTGTCGCCTACTGCCATGGTCTCTTCCATGGAAATACCAAGTTCTTTTGCCAGAAAATGAAGCCCCAGCCCTTTATTGACATTTGCTGCTGTGAACTCAATATTATGGAACCCGCCGTCTACCACACAGATATCCGGGCAGGCAGTCAGCATATCCCAAATCTCATCACGATGTAAAAAAGTACCATCGGATGCCGGTATAAAATTCAGCGTTACTTTCTGGATCTTGGCGTTACCGCTTTTTGCATAAGCAAGCAGATCCGGAAGTTCATGACGCCCTTCCAGGAAATGACCTACGATATGCTCCGGGAGTCCGAGTCTCCACACATAATCATACACCTGCACCGGGGTATAGTTATGTCCGTCGATAAACACAGTCACATATACTTCTCTATCAAGTATATATTCAAAAATAGAAAGCAGCTTTTCTGCCGGCAGGCAATGTTCATCCAGACAGGTTCTGTCTGCGGTCCGATAAACGGCTGCTCCGTTTGTAGTGATCAGATATGGCATTGCTACCTCTTTTAACTGATCATGCGGCACTCCGTCATAATCTCTGCCGGAAGCCACTACCACAGTTACGCCTGCTTCCTGTGCTTTTTTGATTGCTTTGATATTTTGCTCCGGAATGTGTCCTGTGTTATCAAAAAGCGTTCCATCTACATCCAGTGCCAGAAGTTTGATTTTGTTATTTGATTTCATATACATATGCTCCGTATGGTTTTAATTCGATTGCATCCGCATACTGCTGCGGTGCATCATCATAATTGGAGATGAGTAATGTTCCCTGAGATGCTTCTACAAAATCTCCCACCGGATAATTGATGTGTTCTTTTGTGAAGTTACAGATGACCAGTAATGTCTCATCTTCATTTTTTCGGAGATAAGTATATACCTTTTCGTTGTCCGCGTCCAGAAGTTTGTATACGCCATCTGTAATTACAGATACTTCATGACGCAGCTGCACTAACTTCTTATAATAAGAAAAAACGGATTTTGGATCTTTGACAGATGCCTCTGCATTGATGGCTTTGTAGTTGTCATTTACTGCAATCCACGGCTCAGCCTCAGAGAATCCGGCATTTTTTTCTGCATTCCACTGCATCGGAGTTCTTGCATTATCACGGGATTTCAGACGCAGAAGTTCCAATGTGTCTTTTGCTGAAAAACCTTTTCTTCCGGTGAAATCTTTGAAAATATCCAGTGCTTCCACATCGCGATAGTCTTCGATTTTATTGAAAAATGCATTTGTCATGCCGATTTCTTCCCCTTCATAAATATAAGGGGTTCCCTGCAGCATATGAAGTGCAGTACCGAGCATTTTTGCTGAAACCACACGATATTCCGGTGATTCATCACCAAAGCGGGTAACGGCACGGGCCTGATCGTGATTGCTCCAATAGAGACTGTTCCACCCACCACAGACATTCATTTTTTCATCCCACTCCGTGAAAACTTGTTTTCAGAGACTGAACGGTTTCTTTTGCCTGAATACCGTCTTTTTCCTCGATAGCCAATGTCGCACCAAGAATCATGCTTGACATTACGGTTGTGGAATTATAGTAATTAATTTCATCTACTGTGCCTGCTGCCGGAACTGCCGCAGCGGTCTCTGCTTTTTCCAGCTGAATCTTGAAATATCCAAATGCTACTGCAATGGACAGACCATTTGTCACCCATTCCGGAATTACTTTCAGGATCAGATTTACGACACTTGCACCAAATGCAACTACAATGACGGTCGGGATCAGTGTCTGGAGTGAGCAGATTAGTAGAAACAGACATTCCGGCAAGCTTTGCTACATCTGATATCGTTGCCAATTTTTCACATGATTTTTATTGACATGATATATATTTCTGCGATAAAATAAATAGTAACTATGAGCAGTGCCAGTTACATAAAATTCAAAGTGAAACTCTATTTTCACTCTTGTCTTTGTTGTAGTATGTAGCACTGCATTTTTTGTCTCAGTTGGAATTTCATATCCAACTGAGATAAACGCTTTGCAGGATGTGCAGTGATTCTGAATGGAATATATCAGCTTACGCTAATCAGAATCACGCACCAAGTCTCACATGCGTTCAACTTGAAATTTTACTATTGGAGGTTATTTCACTATGAAATATGATGTTGTGGTCATTGGTGCCGGTCCTGGCGGTATTTTTTCCGCTTATGAACTGCTTCACCAGAATAAGAATTTAAAGATTGCTGTTTTCGAGGAAGGCTACCCGTTAGAAAAACGTCATTGCCCGATTGACGGCAAAAAAGTTCCATCCTGTATCAAATGTCCGACTTGTGCGATCATGAGCGGATTCGGCGGTGCCGGAGCATTTTCTGATGGAAAATACAATATTACAAATGACTTTGGCGGCACATTATACGAATATATCGGAAAAGAAGAAGCCCTGGATCTGATGCGTTATGTAGATGAGATCAACATGACACATGGCGGTGCTGAAACGAAACTGTACTCTACTGCAGGAACACATTTCAAAAAGATCTGCATGCAGAATAAATTAAAACTTCTGGATGCATCTGTTCGTCATCTGGGTACCGATATCAATTATGTAGTTTTAGAAAATCTGTATAATGAGTTAAAAAATCAGATTGATTTTTACTTCCAGACACCGGTAACCAAAATTGAACGTCTGGGAGATAATAACTATCGTATCCACTATCATGATACATTTGCTGACTGTACTAAGTGTGTTGTTTCTGTCGGACGCATCGGCAGCAAATGGATGGAGAGCATCTGTAAGGATCTTGAGATCCCGACAAAGTCAAACCGCGTAGACCTTGGTGTACGCGTAGAACTTCCGGCTGTTATTTTCTCTGATCTGACAGATGAGTTGTATGAAAGCAAAATTGTATATCGTACAGAAAAATTCGAGGATAACGTGCGTACCTTCTGCATGAATCCATATGGAATTGTTGTAAATGAGAATACAAACGGTATCGTTACTGTAAATGGACACAGCTACGAAGATCCGGCACAGCAGACTGAAAATACAAACTTTGCTCTTCTGGTTGCAAAACACTTCTCTGAGCCGTTCAAAGACAGTAACGGATATGGTGAGAGCATTGCAAGACTGTCCAACATGTTGGGTGGCGGTGTCATTGTACAGCGTTTTGGCGACTTAGTCCGCGGACGACGCAGTACTGTAAAACGTATTGAAGAAGGTCTGGTTCGTCCTACCCTCTCCGCTACACCGGGTGACTTAAGTCTGGTACTTCCGAAACGTATTTTGGATGGCATTATCGAAATGATCTATGCATTGGATAAAATTGCTCCGGGTACTGCAAATGATGATACTTTGCTGTACGGCGTTGAGGTAAAATTCTACAATATGGAAGTGGAACTGGATGAAAATCTGGAAAGCTGCCACAAAGGACTCTACATCATCGGTGACGGCAGCGGTGTGACACATTCCCTGTCTCATGCATCCGCCAGCGGTGTATATGTTGCCAGACATATCTGCGAACAGTTGTAGAATAAATAGAATTAAGAATAAAAAGAGATAAAAAGCGCTGTATGAGAAACGCAACATACAACGCTTTTTCATTGTCATTCTATCGATCCAATTCTCTTTTTCTTTATTATCAATCTATCAGAACATTTTTTCCAAAAGAAAATCAATAGTGTTCAAGTCGAACGCACGTGAGACTTGGTGCGTGATTCTGGTCAGCGAAAGCTGACATATTCTTCTCAGAATCACTGCACATCCTCGCGGAGCGTTTATCTCAGTCGGAGATTGTACTCCCACTGAGAAAGACTTGTTATTACTCACCATTTACAGAAGTGGGAGTCTTCTCGACTGAGATAATTCTTTTGCGTCCACATCAATGAGAGAGGAAGTACAGTTCGGACAGCGTGTTGCTTCGATACTGATCTCAGACATACAGTACGGACATTTTTTTGTGGTCGGAGTTGCCGGTTTTTCCGGTTCCGGTCTGCGCAGTTTGTTTAAGAATTTTACAATACAGAATACAACCAGTGCCATAATGATAAAATTGATCACATTGGAGATAAAGGAACCGTATTTGAATACAGCAGCACCGGCTTTTTCAGCAGCGGCCAGTGTCTCGTAGTGGGAACCGTCCAGGGTGAGAAACAGATTGGAAAAATCGATTTTTCCGGTAAAGATACCGAGAATCGGATTGATGATGTCATTCACCAGGGAATTTACGATGCCGGTAAATGCACTTCCGATGATCATACCTATGGCAAGATCCATCATATTGCCTTTTAAGGCAAATTCTTTGAATTCCTGAATGAATTTTTTCATAATACTACATAGCCTCCTTATGTATGGTGATGCCAAGCTACATAAAAGTGGAGCGTCAGCTTCACGATATGCGAATATTGGGTAGAATTGTGGGAGTACGAAGTACGGATCAATTCGTATGGCATCTTTAGAACCCAACATTATGTCATTAGTATATCATAGGACATCTTTTTTGTGTACAAAAGAAATGAAAATGAGAGAAAAGAACGAAAGAATCCGTCGAAATTTACAAAAATATAGGCGAATTACTGGTAAGACCAAATTAGCGATGACAAACCAGAGCGGTTGTGTTACACTTAATCAGTAAAATAATGCATTATATACGATATGTAAATAGCGGAAAGAATTGCAGAGATGCACAAAAAAATATGCTATGCATTGCACGACGTGCATCTCGCAGCAAGAATGTCGAGGGCATTCTTAAATAAGATAAAGCAATACGGAGTGTTGCTGGAAATGGGAGAGAGATGGAATTATGACAATTGTTACTACGATGTGCAAATTATTGTTTGCAATGTTGATTGGTTTTTACCTGTTTAAGAAAGATATTCTGACAAAAGAAGTTAACGCGAAACTTTCAAGTCTGATCGTACAGATCACATGTCCATGTATTATTCTGAACAGTCTGTCTACCGTGTCACATGAAGATACCAGTATGATCCTGAAGCTGTTTCTGGCGGGAGTGGTGATGTATGTGATCTTTCCGATCCTGTCCTGGATCATCACAAAGATCATGCGTGTCCCGGCGCATCTGCGTGGGACTTACATGTGCATGCTTATTTTTTCAAATAACTCATTTATGGGTTATCCGGTGGTACAGGCGTTATATGGTGACAGTGCGATTTTTTATATTACGATCTTCAACATGCCATTCAGTATCCTGTTTTTCTCCATGGGTCTGCATCTGCTGAAAAAAGACGCGGCCATCGAGTCCGGGAATTATGTAAAAGAAAAAATGAACTTCCGCAGTTTTATCAACAACGGAATCATTGCTTCCATTGCATCACTGGTCATCTATTTTGCAAACATTCCGATGCCGGATATTTTCTACTCCTGTGTGGGATTTGTGGGAAATATCACGACACCGTTGTCCATGATCATCATCGGAGCATCCATGGCGGCTTCCTCTCTGGGTGATATCAAAAAGGAACGTGGTATCTGGCCGATGCTTCCGATCCGTCTGGCAGTGATGCCGGTGATCGTGTGGCTGTTCATGCATCTTGTGACAAAGGATGTGTCACTGATCAATATCTGTACTATTGGTGCAGGTATGCCGGTAGCTTCTCTGGTTGCCATGGGTGCGGCACCGTATCCGCGGCAGAGCCAGTCCGCTTCCATCGGTGTGGCAATCTCTACCATCGTATCACTGGTGACGATACCGATCATGGCAGTGCTGCTGGGAGCCTGAACGCAGAATAAGCAAGTAGCAAAAGCGGATTGCGAATGTCCGCTTGAAATATAAATAGAAAATGTACCGGAGTAGTGGTAAAATATTTCAGATAGAGAAAAAGTTAGTAAAAGGAGGTAAGTATCATGTATCAGGCAAAAGAGACAAGATATGACAAAATGGTATACAACCGTTGTGGAAACAGCGGCTTAAAACTGCCGGAAGTTTCCCTTGGATTCTGGCACAATTTCGGAGATACCGGAGTATATGAAAATATGCGGCAGATGGTATTTACTGCTTTTGACAATGGTATCACACATTTTGATCTGGCCAATAATTACGGACCGGAGTATGGAAGTGCGGAAGCAAATCTAGGAAAACTGCTGAAAGAGAATTTTACCGCTTACCGGGATGAGCTGATCATCAGTACAAAAGCCGGTTATGATATGTGGAAAGGTCCTTACGGCGACTGGGGCAGCCGTAAATATCTGCTGGCAAGTCTGGATCAGAGTCTGGAAAGACTGGGACTGGAGTATGTGGATATTTTTTACCATCACCGGATGGATCCGAATACTCCGTTAGAGGAGACTATGGGAGCACTGGATCAGGCGGTAAAAAGAGGAAAAGCGTTGTATGCCGGAATTTCCAATTATGACGGTGAGACGATGAAACGCGCAGCAGCGATTATGAGAGAGCTGCATTGCCCGTTTGTCATTAACCAGAACCGTTATTCTATTTTTGACCGCACCATTGAGCAGAACGGATTAAAACAGGCGGCACAGGAAGAGGGCAAGGGAATCATTGCATTCAGTCCATTGGCACAGGGGATGCTGACCGACCGTTATCTGAGTGGGATTCCGGCTGACAGCCGTGTCAATACAGATGGCCGGTTCCTGAAAAAAGAGCAGTTGACAGACAGTAAGATCCATCAGATCCAGGCGTTGAATGAGATCGCAAAACAGCGTGGCGAGAGCCTGGCACAGATGGCTCTGAAATGGGTATTAAAGGATGATGTAGTCACCAGTGTACTGATCGGGGCATCCAGACCGCAGCAGATCCTGGATAATATCAAAGTGATAGAAAGTGCCGGATTTACAGAGGAAGAACTTAGATTGATTGATGAGGTTTCAGTGGAAAAGAAGGCTTAATCTGTCTGATGCAGCAAGAAAGTGAATTGCGAATGTCCGCTTTACTTGTATTCCGGGGAAATATCATTCAGATCGAATGCATGTGGAAATAGTGCGAGGATATTCCTGAAGTGTTAGAAGGGAGTATATAGATAGAGATAGATGTGGATAATACTTATCGTTGTGGCAGCAGTTGTTATTTTGCTGTGGATGGTAATTGGATATGTGGGATTCCGGACGGCTATCTGCCGTGGACATGAGTTGAATATTACAGACCGGGAGGCATTGAAAGGCACATCCTGGGATCAGTATTATGAGGAAATCCAGGATGGAATCGAATGGATCAACCGGCAGGAGGCAGAAGATATTTTTATCCGGTCTGAGGATGGCTTCAAGCTGCATGGCCGTCTGATGGATCAGCCAGGAGCAAAAGGAACGGTACTGATGTTTCATGGATACCGCACCCATCCGGAGGTGGATTTTTCCGCCTCTTCCCATGTGTATTATGAATGTGGTAATCGGATCGTACATATTGATCAGCGTGCCGCAGGCGAAAGCGAAGGAAAGTACATCGGATTCGGGGTACTGGAGAGCAGAGACTGCTGTCTGTGGGCGCAGTATATTGCAAAACGGTTTGGACCGGATCAGAAAATCATTCTGGCCGGGCTGTCCATGGGAGCATCTACGGTGCTGATGGCCACTGCACACCATGAAAAGAAGCTGATTCCAATCAGTATTTCCACAGAAAAAACGATGGAAGTGTGTATGGAACTTCCGGAAAATGTGACGGGAATCGTGGCGGACAGTGCGTTTTCATCGCCTTATGATATTATAAAAAAGAGAATCCACACAATGTTTCATTGCAAAGGGAATCTGATTACGGTATCAATCGGGATCTGGAGTCGTTTTTATGCACACTATGGGCTGAAAACATTGTCTGTGCCGGAAGTAATGAAAGAAAATACGATTCCGGTACTGTTGGTGCACGGAACGGCAGACAGTAACGTACCGGTGGAAATGACGATCCAGGCTGCCAAAAACTGCATCGCACCGAAAAAACTGCTTTTGGTGGAAGGCGCAGAGCATGGCACCGGTTATTTGGTAGATAATGTAGGCTATGTGCAGGCATTACAAGAGTTTTGTTGTGTAAGCAGTGCAGAGAGACACTAAAATCTGTAAATTAAACAGAGTAAATTTAGAACTTCTGCAATTTTCTCTCAAGGAGCGATTTCTAGCGACTGAGATAAAATTGTAGAAGTTCGTATTATAAAATTTAATCTAAAACGGAAAATCAAGAATTCATATCTCGTGATTTCTGCACGCATGCTCTCTGTGCTTCAATGACAGCATTGCGCAGGCCCGCTTTTTCCAATGTTGCGACAGCTTCGATGGTAGTGCCGCCCGGAGAGCATACAGCATCTTTCAGTTCGCCCGGATGCTTTCCTGTCTCAAGTACCATCTTGGCGGAACCAAGTACGGCCTGGGCAGCAAATTTATATGCCTGTGCACGCGGCATGCCATCTGCCACAGCGGCATCTGCCATTGCTTCAATAAACATGTATACATATGCAGGAGAAGATCCGCTGACACCGATAACGGTATCTATCATAGATTCGCTGACTACCTCGGATTTACCAAAACTGTTGAAAATAGCCTGAATTTCAGCCAGATCTTCATCGGTAACGGCATCGTTGCAGCATATAGCACTCATAGCTGCACCAACCATAGCCGGAGTATTTGGCATGACACGCACTAATTTGATGGAATTTTCAAATATTTCTTCTATACGTTCGATCGTCTGTCCGGCAGCAATTGATACGATGATCGCATTTTCTTTCACTGCATGTCGGATTTCAGGAATTACTTTGTGAAACATATTTGGTTTTATGGCCAAAAAAAGAATGTCTGCTTTTTGAGCAGCGGCTTTGTTGTCTGTAGTAGCTTCAATGTGTAAAGTTTCTTTCAGACGAATAACAGAAGATTCGTGTGCGGCAGTTGCACAGATATGGTCGCTGTCTGACAGTCCGGAAGAGAGGATCCCGCTGATGATGGCAGTAGCCATATTTCCACCGCCGATGAAACTGATCATTTTTTTGTTCATGTTTTTCAATTCCTTTCAATAATAGTAAGTTCAAGACGAACGCACGTGAGACTTGGTGCGTGATTCTGGTCAGCGAAAGCTGACATATTCTTCTCAGAATCACTGCACATCCTCAGCACTTCGTGCAAACGATGCATACTTTCTTGGTTTTTATGAAAGAAGGAGTGCCAGAAATACATACTTGTATTTGGTGGCACCCCTATCATGGTTGATTTATTTCAGTCTGAGTTGAGTAGAATCACGCACTAAGTCTCACGTGCGTTCGACTTGAACTCAGTCTGAGAAGATTCGGAAATGATTCCGGTTTTATTTAGAAATCTGTGAAGTTTTTCTCTTTACGTTTCTCAAGGAAAGCAGTCATTCCTTCTGTTTTGTCATGTGTAGAGCATGTCATACCGAAGAGGTTTGCTTCGTACTCAACCGCATTCTTGATATCCATGTCATAACCATTGTTAATAGCAGCTTTTGCAATTGCAACCGCATAGCTTGCGTTACGTGCAATCTTACCGGCTAATTTTTTAGCAGTAGCCATAAGCTCTTCCTGCGGAACAACTTTGTTTACAAGACCGATTCTGTAAGCCTCGGCAGCATCAATGTTCTGGCATGCAAAGATCATTTCTTTTGCACGTCCCATACCAACCAGGCGGGCAAGTCTCTGTGTACCACCGAATCCCGGGATAATTCCAAGACCGCATTCCGGCTGTCCGAATAATGCATTTTCAGAAGCAATACGGATATCACAAGCCATGGAAATCTCGCATCCACCGCCTAATGCAAAACCGTTTACAGCTGCGATTGTAACCTGACGCATGTTCTGTAATTTGAAGAATGGTTTGGAAGCTCTCATACCGAAAGCACGTCCTTCTGCTGCGGAGAAGTTTACCATCTCAGAGATGTCTGCACCTGCAACAAATGATTTTTCGCCGGCACCGGTAAGGATTACGACTTTGATGTCATCTCTTCCTTCAATCTCAGTAAGAACTTCGTTTAACTCTGTCAGTGTCTCACTGTTCAGGGCATTTAATGCCTTTGGTCTGTTGATAGTAAGTACGGCGATTGGGCCTTCTACTTCTAAAAGTAAATTATTCATTTCAAATACCTCCTGTTTTGGTAAATGTACGGTCATAATCTCTTTAAACAAGTTTAGAATTCTTCATTTAAAAGGGGTGGAACGTACATGTAATTTATGTATCCTGAGAATACAATTTACTCAACAAATTGATTATACACCATATTTGTTAAAAAGAAAACAATAAAACGAACATTTCCTAGTAGAAAAAGTATAAAATATCTGTTAAAGTGCTAAATGATATGAACGCTTTACTGGCGGGATAGATAATTTCTTACGGGCTGTAAGGAATAGGAAGCACATATAATAGGAGATAAGATAGAAATGCTGGAAGAATTTCAATTGGAACAGATTGTAAAGCCTTTGCTGGCATGGTTTGAAAAAAATGCACGGACACTGCCCTGGAGGAGTATAAGTACACCTTATCGTGTCTGGGTGTCGGAGATCATGCTGCAACAGACCCGTGTGGAGGCAGTGAAACCATATTTTGAACGGTTTATGCATGCACTTCCGGATGTGAAAAGTCTGGCAGAATGTGAGGAAGAACGGCTGCTAAAACTGTGGGAAGGGCTTGGTTATTATAACCGGGTGCGTAACATGCAGATCGCGGCGCAGACGGTGATGGAGCAGTATGATGGAAAACTGCCGGCGGATTATGAAAAACTGCTGGAGTTGAAAGGAATCGGACACTATACAGCGGGCGCAATCGCATCCATTGCATACGGGATTCCGGTGCCTGCGGTGGATGGAAATGTATTGCGGATCCTGATGCGTGTATCTGCGGACAACTCTGATATTATGAAGCAGTCAGTAAAAACAAGGGTAGAGCAGGCACTGCAGCAGGTGATTCCACAGGACTGTGCCGGGAGTTTTAACCAGGCACTGATGGAACTTGGAGCCATTGTCTGTGTGCCAAACGGAGAGCCCTTGTGTGACCAGTGCCCCTGGTATTCTTTCTGTGAAACGAGAAAACGGGGACTCTGGCAGGAACTTCCGGTAAAAAAGAAGGCAAAGGGCAGAAGAATCGAGGAACGCACGGTGCTGGTGATCCGTGACGGAGAGCGAGTGGTTTTGAAAAGACGTCCGAAAAAGGGGTTGCTGGCAGGTCTGTATGAGTTTCCAAATGAGCCGGGAACGCTGACAGAGGATGAAGCATTGCGGGCGGTGCAGGATATGCATCTACATCCCATGCGGATCCAGCGTCTTGAAGAAGCAAAACATATTTTTTCCCACGTGGAATGGCATATGCAGGGGTACATGGTAGAAGTGGATTCTCTGACCAGAGAGGAAGCAGGACTGTTGTTTGTAGAGGCGGCACATTCGGAGGAAACGTATCCGATCCCGGCGGCATTTGCGGCTTATACGAAATATATGAACATCCGGCTGGGAAATGAAAGATTTAAAGAAAAATAAGGAGTCCGTTCTACAGATAAAATAGTGGAACCTTACTGAACCTGGAGTTCGAGAAGCAGCGTTCTCTGCGGGAACTGAAAAGAGGAGATCGGAAG
>ENA-OPBF01002086-OPBF01002086.1-human-gut-metagenome-genome-assembly--contig:-NODE-2086-length-11870-cov-1.584257_pt1 | contig 11870 bp, 8 predicted proteins | sample MGYA00241067_ERZ501450 | MGnify/ENA primary metagenome ERZ501450 (study PRJEB25962, sample SAMEA2042516) | human gut metagenome | biome: human gut; feature: human-associated habitat; material: faeces... | reverse complement strand
CTTACCTGGGACGTTATCTCTAAAACTAACGTAAAGGTCACATTTCCCAGAAAAAGGGATACACCGTAATAGACAAGTGGCACCATCAGGGCGGCAGCATAGACGGATCAGTGCTCGCTTGGCCAAAATGCAGCTTTAAAATTTGCCCGATTCCGGTAATTTCACCAGATATCCGTACAAAAATAAAGGCAATCATCATCGGCAACAGATTCATAAATATGAACAGCGCAGAAACCCATATCTTCGTGTTGTCAGGCACAAACTACAAAATAAGCTGGCACACAAGGAAGGTATAGGCAATTGTTATGATGGTGTATAAATAGGAATGCAAAATCTGTTGTTTTTTCATATTGACTCCTGAATAGCGAATGCTCTTTATGCTATCAGATTATACAGAAAAATAAAAGAAAAAGAAATCGCGATTCTGCTGCTCATAGTATTAAATTGTATCAAGATTGCGGTACTTTTTTGGTGGAAGCGGTGAGAAATTGGCGCGTTTGGTTTCGAAAAGAATGCGACGTAAGAAGGATTGCTTTATACCTGATTCTCCATTATCTTTTTTTTAGGCTTAAGAATAAAATTTGACCTACGACCACATAACAAATAGTGTCATAAGATTCTCTTCTGCAATCTATTGCTAATAAGAGAACGCAAAAGGGACAAATAAAAATTAGTCAAATATGATTTGGTCAATCGTAGTTGACTAATTTGTATTACGGCTAAAACAATGTTTGAAAAACACGGAGGTACATAAACCCATACAAGGCGACTATCGCCTACCTGATCTTACTTTTTAATCTGCCGAAGAGTGCTCCATCGATGTGTGGGGATAGTGTCGTAACCAGTATTTGAAGCAGTATCATAAAATTCTGTACTGCAATCTTCTGGCAAGTGGCAAACCGCATATTTATTTTCTTGATATTGAAGAACAGGTTCATGAATTTTTCTTTTGGCTGATAAAAGAATATGCTGAAACGCAATGCGTTACTAAATGGCTTAAAACGGAGAATCTAATAGAGTGAGTGCGGAATATAAATAATATTCATGAGCGAGTAAAAAAGTAGTTGATATAGAGGTGGTGTTTAATTAATTAAATAAATATAATTAAGATTTAACAATGAGAGAACATATATTATTTCTACACTGTTTGCTTGAACTAAGAAATAAGCTTATTCACAAGACAAACATGCTGATGGGGTAAATGAAATGACAATTAAATTCTCAAAATAACCACAGGCACGGGAATTGTTCTCCTGTGCCTGTGGTTATAACACTACTCTAAGATTAAGATGAAAGAATTTCCATAAAATCATCATAAGAAATATAATTAACTTTCAGTTCTTCGCAGATATTAGGTAATTGAGCAGAGTGAGGTTTATATGCCTCGTTTGTAACTAGAATTGCGTTTAATGTTTTAGCTTTTGCTACAAGATAAGCATCTGCAGAAGGACGATTATTAAGTATATTTTTAGTATGCACACTTTCTTGCATTTTTGAGTTTTGGAATAGTTCTTTTAATATTAAGGATTCAGCATTTGTAGGATTCAAAAACATTTCTTTTCGTCTTTTTATCCACTTGAAATTTTCACTATCTGGGGAATAGTGATTTGCCATTTCATTAAAGCATTCATCAACAGATATTATTGTTTTATTAGATATTCCGTCATCAAGTGCTTTCCAAATTGCTTCAAATGCTCTCCCTTTTTTAGGAAAATGATCAAGCAATTTTCGAAAAATATTAGTATCTAAAACATATATCATTACTTCAGTCCCCTAAAATAAACGCTTTCAAGTTTAGGGAGATGATCAATCTTACTATTTAACATCTCACTAGCACGAACAGTATCAATACGACCAGAAAAGTATTCTTTAAAGACATCCCCTGTATATCGCTGTCCTAGGTATGATAACTTTGTAAAATAGTAATTTCCGCCTCCGCTGTCTTTTCGTTTCTGTGGAAGATTTCGCAGAGCATCGCCATAGAAAGCTTCCTTTAATCTATCATAGTCTTTGTGTGTTATTTTCTTCATAGTAAGAAGCTTGTACATAATTGCTTCCTTACTAACCGAATACAGATTTGCTAGATCTATAATTCTATCGTCATCAATTGGCGCTTTTTCTAATTCTATCTTAAAATCGTCTGGCGGTACAAGAAAGGTGTTTGCAAAGAAATCGCATTGCTTTTCGCTTTGGAGCTGTTGCTCGTTAAGATATACATAGAAATCATCACGAACTATTTCAGCACCACTTGTATTAGAAATCATGTGATACAACTCGTGAAATAGTGTGAAATTCTGTCTAGCAAAAGACATTGAGTTATTGATAATGATAATTGGGTATCGATCATCGTTCAAGCAAAGGCCAGACACATTGTTATCTTTAAATGAATCTTTGAAAACATAGATACCCAATTCATAAAACTTTTCTCTAAATATTTCAAAAACAACTTTGGCGTTTTTACGACCTTTTTGTGATTCGATTGGAAAAGCCAAAACATTTCTAACATAAGCACAAAGTTCATTAACTTCCGTAGGGAACTCACGGCGATTACTTAGGATACTTTGTTTATCTCCATATAATTCACGCAGGTTAATTTGATATGATTTAGCTTTTTCAAATTGAATTATAACATTTTTACTTAAACTATTAACAACTTTTTCAGGTAACGTTCTTAAATCACCTTTTATTGGAGGCAAAGTTGGTGGCTTAGGAAAGAAAAAAATTGCACTTGGTTTATGAAACACTTCACTTGCTTTTCTCAACTTTGCGTATGTGGGAAAATCAAAGCCTTTTTCCCAGTTGCAATACTTTTCATAATCAACGCCAATAGCAGCAGCTGCTTCTTCAAGCGACATATTATAAAATTCTCTTGCCCACTTTAGAATATTACCGTTAACTCCTGTAAGAACTTCTCCCAACGAAAAGCACCTCCTTCAGCAAATTATGTCAAAAGATAAGATGATTGTTATTTGCGCCAATTCCAAAGCAAAATACTCTTATATAGTTCTGCACGTTCTGTGATAGCAGTTCGTTTAAAATGAGTATAACTTTTAAAAGGTAATCCACTTGCTTCTTTAAATTTTAAGAACTCAGGGTTATTCTTGTATTTCCTTTCATTAAGGGTTTGAGCTAAAATGTTCTGTTCAAAATATTGCTCTATTTTTTGTTCATAGGATAAATCTCCAAATGAGGAGTTAAAGCTTTTAGGCAACACCAGTAAATCACCAATATTGTTTCTGATTGCGGTAAATTCAGTTTCATCAAGAAATTCGTCTGTATGCTGCTCAAAATGATTTGCCCAAATATGCTCAACTTCAATGTCTTTTTTATTCAGAATGTAATCTGGATTATTTGATTCTTTTGCTATAATTTCTGTAATTAAGGCTATTAGAACTCTTAATCGAGATCTGTTTTGCTGGTTAAGCGTTGGTGCATTTACCAATTCAGGCAGCTCAATGGGGTCACACATAAATACATTGGTCAGTTCCTCAATACTCATATTACGAATTTGTTTACATAAGTCATATATAGGAGCTTCTAATGAACTTTGAGATATCATCCAGTGATTCCAAACTCTCCAGGACAAAACTTTCGTAAGATATTTGGATACGATTTTAATTTTTTCCAAAACAATCTCATCTGAGTCGCCATATTTTACTGCAGCAAGGATTACCGCAGGCTGAAGTGTAAATCCATAATCGTTATTAACAATAAGATACAAGTAATCCTTTGCATTCCGATTAATAATAAGATCGTTGATTTTGGAATATACTTTTGCAAAGTACGCTGTTTTCGAAATAAACGCAACATAATCAGAAGATTCTATAAGTCCTAGATAGTTACTTTTGTCACGAACCCATCTATGAAATTCTTTTCCTATACGAATAAAGTCCGAGTTTGAATTTTTGCTTTGCGATAAATCTTCGGCAAGATGCCCCCTGAAATAAAGTTTAAAGAATTCAAATTCAGCCTTTGATTTTGAACTTAGCTTAATGTTGACAAGAATTTTTACCATATCATCAAATTCTTTCATAGCCTTTTCTCGCTCATCTGTATCGATATTAGCGAGTAAAAAGCTTCGCAACATTTCAACTTGAGTTAAGGATAGACCTCTGTCGTTCATCGTTTCGAAAATCACATAGGCAAACTCGTCGCTATTTGTCCAAACTTTAGAAAAAATAATTTTTTCTTTAATCCAATATGTAAATTCAATGATGTTGTTATCATTGATTTTCTCATTCCAACAATCAGCAATATCAGAATATCTTTCAAGAATGTTCTTTACAGAAATAGGGTCGGAATCTTTAATTATATACTCTCCAGTTTCATAAAGAGAAAGCATACAAGCCTTTCGTTCCTCAATATCAAGATTAAATCGAGGAGTACCATAGTCATCGCTATAAATCAGTTTTTCAATATCTGAACGGGGAAACCTGTTCAAGTTTCCATAAGTCTTTAGCAAATATATTAACAACAATGTGAACGTTGTTATTCTTTGCTGTCCGTCAATAATTGAGCTTCGTTGACCTTCTTTAAGAGAAAGAACTATTTCACCCATAAAATATGGATCATAATTTCTAACTTTATCTGGAGCGTCACCTTCAGTCCAATTCTTTAAAAACTCTGTTGAAAGATCATTAATTAAATCTTCTAATTGCTTTTTTTGCCATACGTATTCACGTTGGTAAAAATCAACATCAAACTTATCAGAAAACAACTCTTTTAATGGATAAGCTTTACTTTCAACAATTTTCTGTGACATTTTGTTGTCCTCCTAAATAAAATTAGTTAGAAATTCATATTATCCGTCCACATTTCGCACTGGCTCATAACTGTCTGGACGGCATCATCCATACCCTCTGGTGGATACTTGTGTTTTTTGAGAAGGCGTTTGACCAACCGGCGCATACCGGCTCTGGCGCTTTCTTTCTTCTGCCAATCAATCGTCCGGTTTTTACGAAGCAGATCTGTTAGCTCCTTTGTAATGGCAATCAGTTCATCGTGTTCATAAAAATCTTTGATTGCCTGAGGCTTGGTCAAAGCATCGTAGAAGGCGAGCTCGTCAGCTGTCAACCCAAGTTTTTCGCCCTCAGCATTTGCGTCTGCAATCTCCTTCGCCAGTTTTAAGAGTTCTTGAATGACCTCTTCGTTCGTCAGCATTCCGTTCAGGTAGCGGTTCATTGCGCCCTGTATCAGTTCGGAAAACTTCTCAGACTTGACAATGTTCGTACGCCGGTAAACCGAAATCTGCTCGGCAATTAGTTTTTTCAAAAGCTCAACGGCGAGGTTTTTCTCCTTCATATTGGCAATCTCTTCAAGGAATTTCGGGTCGAACAAGGAAAACTCTGCCTTCACATCCGAGAATAGATTTATCACGCCTTCACTTTTAATGCTGTGTTTCAGCAACTCATTGATCCGCTCATTCACTTCCGGCAGTGTGAATTTTCTGCCGGTTCCCCCAGACAACAGCCGTACAACCATTGTTCGGACAGAGTCAAAGAATGCCGCTTCAAAACGCGTTTCCTCATCCACTAAGCTACCGCACAGAGAAAGTGCCTGTTTAAGCAGTAAAGCCTCTTTGATGTATATGTTTTGCGTTTTCTCCTTATCGGGAAGGTCGTGTTCAGCAACACTCTTACCAAGTATAAAGTTTACGCCTCCAGTAATTGTCTTCGCTTTATCAAGATCAGTGCCGGTCATGAATTTTTCATAATCATAACCATAGAATAGATCACGGCACACAGAAAGCTTTTCAAGGAACTTCGGGTATGCAGCTTTGCTGATATCGGTGTCGCCGTAGTTTTTCTTATCCCGCGCCGTATAGTCGTTCATGGCTTGCTTCAAAGCCGCAGCGATGCCCACATAGTCAACCACTAAGCCGCCTTCCTTGTCTTTGAATACACGGTTGACACGAGCGATCGCCTGCATAAGATTGTGTCCAGCCATTGGTTTATAGACATACATTGTGGCGAGGGAAGGTACATCAAAACCGGTCAGCCACATATCCACAACAATGGCAATTTTAAGAGGCGAGCCGTTGTCCTTGAATTTTCTCGCTATATCTTCTTTGTGTGCCTTATTGCCGATTACTTCTCGCCATTCCTCGGGATCATTATTCCCCTGCGTCATAACAACAGCAACCTTTTCCGTCCATGTTGGGCGCAGTTCTAAAATGCGTTTGTAGATCTTCATAGCAATGGGACGGGAGTAGGCGACAATCATAGCCTTACCGGTCAGGATATTTGCACGATAGTTTTCGTAATGATCAAGAATATCATCTACCAATGAGTGAATGGTCTGATCAGCCCCTAGAATTGCTTCCATCTGACCGAGTTCTTTTTTGCTCTTTTCGATAACGTATGGATCGGCATTTTGTGCCATCAGGTCATACTCATCGTCAATAAGATGCAGCGTCTTTTCATCCAGCTTAAGATGAATTACTCGGCTCTCATAGTAAACCGGTCTGGTCGCACCGTCCTCGACTGCTTGCGTCATATCATAAATATCGATATAATCACCGAACACTTCACGGGTGCTGCGATCTTTAGAAGAGATTGGTGTACCGGTGAAACCTATGTATGTAGCGTTCGGAAGGCTGTCCCGGATAATACGGGCAGTGCCAATGATGGTCTTCGCTTCCACCTCGCCGTCTTCCTTCTGCCGAACCACAACTTTCTCTGTCAATCCGTATTGGCTGCGGTGCGCCTCATCTGCCATGACGATAATATTCCGGCGCTCGGAAAGAGGCTCGTTGCTTTCCTCAAACTTTTGCATAGTCGTAAAAATGATGCCGTTTGCCTGTCGGTTTGCAAGCAGTTCTTTCAAATGGGTGCGGCTCTGGGCATGCTGTGGAGTTTGGCGCAGGAAATCCTTGCAACGGGCGAATTGACCGTAAAGCTGATCATCCAAGTCATTCCTATCTGTAATGACCACAATAGTTGGGCTTTCCAGCGCTTCTTGCAGATAGTGGGCATAGAACACCATCGACAGCGATTTCCCACTACCCTGCGTGTGCCAAAACACGCCGCCTTTTCCATCTGTGACAGTGGCATGCTTGGTGGATTCGATTGCTTTCTTTACAGCGAAATACTGATGGTAGGCGGCAAGCACCTTGAATGTCTTCTCGCCGTCCACGTTGAAGCAGATAAAGTTTTTCAGAATGTCAAGAAAACGATTTTTCTCAAATATACCTTCAAAGAAGGTGTCGAACTGAGCGTATTGGGTGTTCTCATAGCTTCCGTCCGTTGTTTTCCACTCCATATAACGATCTTCGCCGGAGGTAAGCGTTCCGGCTTTTGAAGTGGTCATGTCGCTCATGACACAGACTGCATTGTAAATAAACATGGAGGGGATCTCGTACATATAGTTGCGGAGCTGGCGGTATGCGTCGGAAGCGTCTGTTTCTTCACGGGAAGGGGATTTCAGTTCCACTACCACAAGGGGCAGACCATTGACAAAGAGAATCACATCAGGGCGTTTCTCAGAATTTTCGATAAATGTCCACTGGTTGGCAACGGTAAAGTCATTATTGGCAGGATTTTTGAAATCAACAAGGTAGACGAGGGTTGAGAGTTCCTCGCCGTTTTCAAAGTATTTGACCGGCACGCCATTTTGCAGATAGTCGGTAAAGGTCATGTTCTTTTGCAGCAGTGAGCCGGACTCAAAGTTCTTGAGCTTGTAGATGGCCTCGTTGATAGCATCCAGAGGCAAGCCCTTATTGATGCGCTGCAAAGCGGGCAACAGAACATCCTCGTAGAGCGGAGAGTGATAATCACGCTCCACGTCCGGTCCGTAGACATAGGTGTAGCCAAGCCCTTCGTTGAGTAATTGGAGAACTGCATTCTCGTAATTTGATTCTGTGTAATATCCTGCCATTGCCGATGCTCCTTTAACAATTTATGATTCTACTTCGTGATTATTTATCGTCATTCCTATATCTGCTTATTTAGAGTACGATATTAGTCCTTATACTTCTGCACCTTCCATCAAATCATTATCATATTTTATAGTTTTTGGAAAGTTTTCACTTGTATTTATTATCACTGCTTCTGGCAATGTTAGGCGATTTCCTTGCTGATCATGCGCTTGACAATGCTTATATGGTGTGAACCATACTATGTAGTCAATTTCTGATCCACGAAATTCTTTAACAAATTCCTCGTCCAAAAACCATAGATGCGGCATGGCTGGGACTAATGTGCCAACAGTCAAGGAAGGACTTTTCTCTTTGACTTCCATATACTGTGAAGATTCATCAAAGACAAAAAATACAGTTCTCAGAATCGGATGATTAGCTTTGTAGTTAGAAATTTTCCTTTTATGAGTTCCTACTACACGAGCAAAATTCTTTTTATAAAAGTTGTAGTTGTGATCTTCATGTGTTGACAATCCAGTGTCAACTACAAGAAATGGTTTGGCATTGGGGAACAATTCAAAAACGCCAGCGTCGCGTAATTCTTGTGTAACTTTTGTTTCCCTCTGTCGAGTCGGATTGACAACTTTCCCTTTTCTGTTTTTGAACTCGTGATCATCGACTCTCATTACATCCATCATAAAACCAAGCGCGTCACTAAAAAAGTCCGGTGGAGGATCGGATTTCCCAGAGCTATTTCTCCATGTCTTCCATTTGTCCTTGTCCCAAATTGACATAAATAGCTCTTCGCATTCGGGTGTAGATGGCAAAAGTAGAACAGAAGAGGTATCAATATTCTGAAAGTGTTCAATTATCTCTATTTCGTTATCAAAAATATCCATTTTATTTTATACCTTCTTCTGAATGCGATAAACGATAATTTAGCGGCTTAAAGCTGGATGGCAGAGACATCGATCTCGCCTGACATCAGTTTGGGTAAGAGACTATCCCGGATAGATTGTAAACGGCAGATTTCCTCATAATTAGTCCGAATGAGATTATCCATTGGCCGAACAACAGCCTCAAACTTTGCGATTTCTTCTGCTGATGGGATATTGACTGGCAGATTACTCAATCCATCCCGGTTTATTGAACCGAAAACAGTACCTTCGCCGTTGAAAACATCAAGCTGCGGTTTGAGCGCAAACATTGTGTATAGCATAAAAGAGCTGTCCCCGGTCTTGCTGTGGATTGCACCTAATCCCCGTCCAATGCAGCACTTTTCATAAGCCGCATTCAAATCGCCAACAGGTGCGCGAACACTGAGCAACACATCTCCGGGTTCTGCCATACGCTTAGGCTCGGTTGTAAATAAGCGGCGTGTAGGAAAACGAAAACCAAATTCAGCTCGACCCTGATAGAAAACTTCGCCGACGGAATCTTCGTTATAACTACTACCACTCGGTGATTGCCCCATTGTAATGATTGCGATGTCACTCAAAGTTCCTGATACCATGTCTGCATCGGGATTGTTGAGGAACATTTCTTCATATAGCGACTTCGCTTGCTGCTGTAAATTATCGTTTATCTTTTGATTAGTCTCAATTTTTTCATCTATAGAGGCAAGGGTTGCAACGATCTTTCTCTGTGTAAACTCATCAGGCAGTGGGATGGCAATATCCTGAATATTCTTAATGGGTAATTTTGCCTGAACTGCTCCAACTGTACCCCGCGCTATTTCCTGCTGTCCGAAAGAAGATTTTAAGAAATAATACAAATAGTCTCTATCAATATCAGTTAACGATGCCAGTTTAACGCAGTTTTCAGTGAGGTTTGCTTTATCCAAAGATTTCCCAACAATAGCAACAAGGCCGATTGTTCCCACGATTGATAGGACAATATCCCCCGCATCAACTATGTATCTGGAAATAGTCTTTTGCGTCTCATCGTCAACGAACTCAAATGAACTATCCAATTCGAGTGTTCGCCTTCCATTCAAATCTCGCACTCTAATATACGGGTGATTATTTGGTGCAGTAATAAGGGAAGTGCCTTTAGGAAGCCTCTTACCACCTTTTACTGTTGCAATATCTCCTAATTTCACCTCTCGTGTCTCCATCTTTCACCATCCTATCCGATGTACTTTCTGTGTGCCAGCTTCACATTTTGCTGCTTCACCATTGCATAGTGCATGGTCGTATCGATCTTCTGATGCCCTAAGAGCTGCTGGACTTGCTCTATGGGCATTCCCTTATCTATGGCTGAGGTCGCCAGCGTCCGCCGGAATTTGTGCGGGTGTACTTTGGGTAAACTCAAGCGTTTGCCCAGTTCCCGGAGCCGTGTTTCCACACCGCTGATCATCAGCCGGTCGTGCGGGGCTTTCAAAGAAACGAAAAGTGCCGGGTTAGCATCCGTTCTCTCGTTGAGGTAGTTCTGCAAATGGATTTTTGTCCTTGCATCGAAGTAGACAAGACGCTCCTTGTTGCCCTTACCGATTACAACACATTCCCGCTCGTTGAAGTCGATGTCCTCTCGATTTAGCATTACCATCTCTCCAACACGCATCCCAGAGGAAGTGAGTAGGTCAATGATTGCCAAATCCCTTGCGTTCGTGCAGCTATCCCGCATCAGCTCTAACGCCTCATCGGTGTAGGTGTCTTTGACCACCTTGGCCGTCTTTACCTTGTGAATCCGGCGGACCGGACTTTTCAAGATGAAGTCTTCGTCTTCAAGCCATGAAAAGAAGCTGGACAGTATGCGCCGAATGTTATCAATCGTCACCTTGCTGGATCTGCGCTGCATCTGGTAGGTGGTCAGGTATTTGCGAAGATCATCCGTTGTTATCTGACTGGCCTTCTTAGCGATGGCAGACAGCATGGATTCAATCGTTTTTCGGTAATATCTCAAGGTTTTCTCGGAACAGCCTTCAATGCGCTTGGCAGTAATGAACGCTTCGACGGCATCCCGTTCTTCCTTCTTTGGGGTGGTGTCTTCATAACTTACGCTCACACCTCGTAGCGCTTCGGTCAAAGCATCACCTAGCTGTAATAGTTGTTCATTGTTGAGATACGGCAGCATTTTACGCTGTATCTCTTGGATCAGTTGTTCTTTCATCGTCATTCTCCTTTGTATTTAAGAGAACGATGAACAGTGGCAGTTCCTTTGAAGTGACTCTCGCCACTGATGAGAGTGAATAAGGCGGTAAACGATAATTTACAGCAGCAAGCCTTTACATTCTTTGATAGGCTCATGATTGAAGCTGACAATGATGACTATACAGTGTCTGACTATGCGATTCTCAATCCAAGACGGGTATTGACAAAACATCAAATCGCTCGAAGCATTGACATGAGGCAGTTACCAACAAGCGGAGCATTCCCTTCTGGCTGGAAAATGAAGCCATTTAACGGAGGAATGTGCTTTACAAATGGGGATACTCTTTTAGCGCGTATTACCCCATGTCTTGAAAATGGCAAGACCGCTTTCATTGACTTCCTCGATGAAGGAGAAGTGGCTTTTGGTTCGACAGAGTACATCGTACTTGCCCCCAGAAAGAATATTCCGCCTGAGATGCTGTACTGCTTGGCGCGTTACCCCGCATTTGTCGATTATGCAGTCAAGAACATGAATGGCAGCAGCGGAAGGCAGCGCGTTTCTGCCGAAACAATAGGACAGTTCCGCCTCCCCAAATTTGATGAACAGAATTTATTTAGGTTTGGCGAGGAAGTAACACCGATGTTTCTTAAAATGCGATACAATTCTCTCGAAAATATCAGATTAGCCGAACTGCGGGATGCACTTCTGCCTAAACTGATGTCCGGCGAGATTGATGTCTCCGCCATCCGGCTCTAAGCCGCTAAATTATCGTTTACCTTCTCGTTGATAAGTAGCTTCCGATCAATCCCTTCGAGGGTCTTTACGATCGTTTCTTGTAGCGCAAAAGAGGTCGGATAACTAATCATGATTTCGTCAAGAAGGCGCTCTCGATTCAGTTCGGTTTGACCGGTTGAGCCTTCAT
>ENA-OPBF01002085-OPBF01002085.1-human-gut-metagenome-genome-assembly--contig:-NODE-2085-length-11872-cov-1.919184_pt1 | contig 11872 bp, 8 predicted proteins | sample MGYA00241067_ERZ501450 | MGnify/ENA primary metagenome ERZ501450 (study PRJEB25962, sample SAMEA2042516) | human gut metagenome | biome: human gut; feature: human-associated habitat; material: faeces... | reverse complement strand
CGCATCCATACGGATACCATCCATATGGAATTCGCTGATCCAGTAGTTTGCACAGGACTGCAGGAAGCTTCTTGTTTCGCCGCGGGAATGCATGAAGTTGCAGCTTCCCCATTCACTGACACCAACCGCAGAGTTCGGATATTCATAAAGTGCGGTTCCATCGTAATTCGCAAGGCCATAAGCATCTACGGCAAAGTGAACCGGAACAAAATCCATCAGTACGCCGATGTTATGTTTGTGACAGGCATCGATGAAGGCCTTCAGCTGATCAGCTGTTCCGTATCGGGAAGTCGGACTGAAAAAACCGGTTGCCTGATAGCCCCAGGATTCATCACATGGATATTCATTCAGAGGCATGATCTCCAGATAGTTATAGCCATTTTTGACCAGATATGGAATCAGAATATCAATCATTTCTTCATAGTTATACCAGTCATCTGCTTTGTCAGAAGGCTTGCGAAAAGAACCAAAATGAATTTCGTAAATGTTCAACGGTTTTTTTCGGCAGTCGCTGCGGTTTTGCAACCACTGGCTGTCTTTGAATTTGTATTTTGACATGTCACGAATGATAGAGGCACTGCTTGGGCGAAGCTCCATGCCAAATCCATACGGATCGCAATGATCGACTGGATTACTGTTACGGTCATAAATCTTATATTTGTACATCTGACCGGCTTTTGCCTGTGGAACATAGCATTCCCAGAAATTACCGTCAGAAACTTTGTTCATTTCCCATTCCTGCCAGTCATTGAATTCTCCGATCAGAGTGATGCGGGAGGCTGAAGGTGCAAAAGTACGAAAAGTTACGCCTTTTTCTTCAACATGGGCACCAAGATATTTATAAGCATCAAAAATTTTTCCTGTATAAAATCCATAGAAATCCATCATATTCTCCTTGTAGATAATAGACATTAGTTGCTTTTTTGAGTATACTAAAAGGTAAAAGTGCGGAGTAATCCGCAGGTATTATAGTTACTTTATACTAAAGAAACAGGGGGATTGTCCACCGACGATTTGGCATAAGCGGTGGATAACCGACGATTTATAAAATCTGTCGGAAAAAGGAGAACAGGAAACATGGATATCAGAATAGAAAAAACAGAGAGAGCGATCCGAAATGCATTTCTGGAATTGCGTGCAGCGAAGCCACTGGAGAAAATTACGGTGAAAGAGCTGTGTAGCCTGGCATGCATCAATAAATCAACTTTTTACAGTCATTATGAGGATATTTATGCACTTTCACAGATGCTGGAGTCAGAGACGATCACGACAGTGATCAAAAATATTTCCAGTCAGCAGGAATCACCGTTTAAAGATCCGGATGTGTTCACAAGAAATTTATATATGGCTCTGGTATCGAATCATTCACTGATCAATATTTTGTTTTCCGGAACAGAAAAAAGTCATCTAGGTGACTGTCTGGAAACAGAATTGAAACGGCTGATCGTGGAAAAATATCCGCAGTATGAGACTGATCCGGAGAAAGATATCATGCTTTCCTTCTGTATTCAGGGATGCTTTCATGCGTATCTGAATAATCAGAAAAATGATCTGGATACACTGATCCATGTCAGTGAGACGATCGTGCGAAAACTGGCCCCTTTGTATATAGAAGAAAGAAGAGAAGATGAATGAAAAAACTGGTTATTGGAATTCTGGCACATGTAGATGCCGGAAAGACAACTCTGTCAGAAGAACTTCTGTATCTGTGCGGTGAGATCCGAAAGATTGGCCGTGTAGATCATGGAGATGCTTTTCTTGACACATATGAACTGGAAAAAGAACGAGGGATTACGATTTTTTCCAAGCAGGCGCTGCTAAAAACAGAAAATATGGAAGTGACGCTTTTGGATACACCGGGACATGTGGATTTTTCAGCTGAAATGGAACGTACGCTGCAGGTCCTCGATTATGCGATTCTGGTGATCAATGGAATGGACGGTGTGCAGAGTCATACGATGACTTTGTGGAGACTTCTGGAGCGATATCAGATTCCGACATTCCTGTTTGTCAATAAGATGGATCAGCAGGGGACAGATCACGATGCATTGCTGAATGATCTGAAACAGCATCTTCATGAAAATTGTGTGGATTTTGGGAGAACACAGGATACGGATTACGGAATGTATGAACTTACTCCAGAGCAGCTGGAAAACATTGCAGTCTGTGAGGAAGACATTCTGGAAACATACCTGGAAACAGGCATCGTCGAAGACCGTGACATTGCACGACTGATCATACAGCGAAAAATCTTCCCGTGTTATTTCGGATCGGCACTTAAAGAAAAAGGTGTAAAGGATTTCTGGAATGGCGTGCAGAAATATACGGCAGAACCAAAGCGGCCGACGGAATTTGGCGCAAAAGTGTTCAAGATTGCAAGAGATGAACAGGGAAATCGTCTTACGTATATGAAAATCACAGGAGGCAGTCTTAAAGTAAAGACACTGCTTTCTTCAAATTCAAACGGACAGAGTCTGCCGGGGCGTAAAGCAGAAGAGGCTGCTTGGGAAGAAAAGGCAGATCAGATTCGTCTGTACTCTGGAGCAAAATATGAACTGACATCGGAAGCTGAAGCCGGAACAGTCTGTGCGGTGACAGGACTTACGAGAACCTATCCGGGAGAGGGACTGGGAATTGAACAGGAGTCAGAACTTCCGATACTGGAACCTGTCCTGAATTACCAGATTATCCTTCCGGATGACTGCGACCCACATCAGATGCTCCAAAAGCTGCGTCAGCTGGAGGAGGAAGAACCGCAGCTTCACATTCTGTGGGACAGTCAGTTTTCTGAGATTCATGCACAGCTTATGGGAGAAGTGCAGATTGAAATCTTGAAAAAATTGATCTGGGATCGTTTTCATGTAGCTGTGGAATTTGGTGCCGGAAGTATTGTTTATAAAGAAACGGTTGCAGAGCCGGTAGAAGGTGTGGGACATTTTGAACCGCTCCGTCATTATGCAGAAGTACATCTTCTGATCGAACCGGGGGAACCAGGAAGCGGATGCCAGTTCTTTACTGCATGCAGTGAGGATGTACTTGCACGAAACTGGCAGAGACTGATTCTGACGCATCTTGAAGAAAAGGAGCATATTGGTGTATTGACTGGATCGCCACTGACTGATGTGCAGATTACGATTCTTACCGGAAGGGCACATGCGAAACATACGGAGGGTGGTGACTTTCGACAGGCAACTTACCGTGCGGTACGTCAGGGACTTCGCAAAGCAAGAAATATTCTTCTGGAACCGTATTATGAATTCCGACTGGAAGTACCGGCAGAGATGATAGGACGAGCAATGGCAGATGTCCAGAAGATGCAGGGAACGTTTGATGCACCGGAGGTAGAGGGCGAAACTGCAATTCTCAAAGGGACTGCGGCTGTCGCTCAGATGCGGGATTATCAGAAAGAAGTGGTTTCCTACACACATGGAACAGGAAAACTTTTTTGCAGCCTCAAAGGATATGCGCCATGTAAGAATCAGGATGAAGTGGTACAGAATATTGGATATGATCCGGAAGCGGATCTGGAAAATCCGACCGGATCTGTATTTTGCGCGCATGGAGCTGGTTTTGTTGTTCCCTGGGATCAGGTGGAAGCTTATATGCATCTGCAAAGTGGTGTGGATATGGATGAACTGGACAGTGAAAGCTGGTATGAGGATGTGGAAAGTGCGCAAAATCTGGGTACAGCGGTGGATAACACAAACATTTCCGGAAATATCAGTGGAAAAAACGGAAAGTTTTCTTACAGCGGAAGCTATGAAGAAGAGGAAGAACTGCAGGCTATTTTTGAACGTACTTTTGGGCCGATGAAGCGTGACCGTACTGCTTTCCAGAAAAAGACCGTACACAGTTCGACGCCGGCTACCCGTTACAGAGCAGGGAAACCGCGACAGGAAGAATATCTGCTGGTGGATGGATACAATATCATCTTTTCCTGGGAAGAACTGAATGAACTTGCAAAGGAAAATATTCATGCTGCATGCGACAAATTGATGGATATCTTAAGTAACTATCAGGGGTATCGTAAATGTACGCTGATTCTTGTTTTTGATGCCTACAAAGTGGAGGGACATGTGGAAGAAATCATTCCGTATCATAATATCTATGTGGTTTACACGAAAGAGGCCGAGACAGCAGACCAGTATATTGAAAAGACGGTCCACAGGATCGGCAGACAGTATCAGGTAACGGTTGCGACTTCTGATGGGCTGGAACAGGTCATCATTATGGGACAGGGCGCCCACAGAATCTCTGCACAGGGATTGAAGAAAGAGATAGAAGATACGGAAAAAACTGCCAGAGAAGAATGGCATCAGCGCAGACAGAGCAGCAAAACATATCTGTTTGATCATATGTCAGAGGAGATGCAGGAGCAAATGGAAAAAATCCGTCTGGGAGAAAATAAATGATCTATTTATATAAAAGAAACAAAACAGGAATCTGCATTGACCGTGTATATGGATACGATACGATCGTAGAACTTCCGGATATGCTGGAAGGCTTTCCGGTGACGGAGTTGGGAGCGTATATTTTTTCGGACCATATCGATTCGACAGAATTAAAAATGATGCAGGAAAAAGAAAATTTTTGCACAGAGAACGGCAGGGCGACACGACCTGAGGATGATATGCCGCAAGCTGCGGGAAATCGTGTAGAAGAAATCCGTCTTCCACGTCAGCTCAGGAAGATTGGCCGGTATGCTTTTTATAACTGTTTTCATCTTAAGAAGCTTACGTTCTATGGAAAAATGCAGGACCTGGGTGCAGGAGCACTTACCGGCTGCCACAGGATGGAACAGATTGCGGTGGAGACCGATGAAAAGGGAGAATCCAGTTTACGGGATTTCCTGACAGAGCTTCCGGAGACACTATGTGTTGACATAACGATAGATGGGGAATATGGAAGGTTCTGGTTTCCGGAATTTTTTGAAGAAGGTGTGGAAAACACGCCTGCCAGGATCCTGGAAAATCATGTGCATGGAAGCGGAATTCGTTATCGAAACAGTTTCGTACATAAAAAGATCAATACGTTGGAATACGACCGGCTATTTCCATATGCAGTTGCCTGGGAACAGGAGCGGATCGTATTGAATCTGGCACTGGACCGAATTCTTTATCCGGTAAGCATGACAGATGAGGCAAAAGAAAAGTATCTCATATATATAAAGGAACACATACAGCAGGCAATAAGGCTTCTGGGAGAACAGAAAGCATATGATTCCATGCAGCGTATCCTGAGGAAACTTGCGCCAGATCGGGCAGAAACAGAAAAGATGCTTGAAACGGCACAGAGTGCGAATGATTCCAGATGTGTCAGCATTTTAATGAATGAACTACAGAAACATGGAAGAAAACAGAGAAAGGCATTTGAACTGTGAAAAAAGAGTACAGGGGCAAATTTGGAAATTTTGTTCACGAAGAGAGAAAAAAAGAAGAAGAAACTTTGGAAATCTGCGAGGACATTCTGAAAAACTCCAGAAATGAGATGGCTGTTGCCATGCGTTTTCTCCAAAGTGCATTCGGGGCACTGCGTCCGACTGTTTCGGGTGAGACAGATGTTATGGGAACTGACGGGAAACTGCTTTTTGCTTCGCCGACATGGCTTTTGAATACATTTATGCAAAACAAAGTATGGATCAATCGTATGTATCTGCATGAACTGCTTCATTGTCTGTTTTGTCATCTCTGGAATCGCAAAGTAAAAGAAGAAAGTGATCAGAGACTCTGGAACCTGGCGGCAGATATTGCAGTAGAGAATGTCATGGATGACCTTTATGAGAAAGCGGTCTATATCCGACCGAACAGTTTCCGAAGAGAAAAGTACCGCCAGTGGAAGGAAAAAAAGAACGTTCTTACAGCCGATGCGATGTTTTATCTGTTGATGGAATGCGAAGAAAACGAGATTATCCGATTGGAGCAGGAATTCAGGCGTGACGATCATCATTTCTGGTATACACCGCAGAACCGCAGTGGAATGGCGAGTCACCAGAAAGAATGGGAAGAGATGCGACGCAAGATGCAGACGGAGATTGAACTTTTTTCAAAAGAAGCGGCAGGTGATTCTCCGGGACTTGTGGAGCATTTACAGGCAGAGAATCGGAAGCGTTATGACTACCGGGAGTTTCTGCGGAAGTTTTCGGTTCTAAAAGAAGAGATGCAGGTGGATATGGATTCCTTTGATCCGATCTACTATAATCTGGGATTGGAATTATATGGAAATATGCCTCTGATCGAGCCTTTGGAAACAAAAGAGATGAAGAAAATCGAAGACTTTGTGATTGTTTTGGATACATCGATGTCCTGTAACGGCAGCCTGATCCGTCGTTTTCTGGAGGAAACGTACAGTGTGCTGTCTGAGTCGGAGAGCTTTTTCCGTAAGATTCAGGTACATATCATTCAGTGTGATGAAAAGATTCAGGATGATCAGGTGATTCATGATCAGCGGGAGATGGAGGCGTATCTCCAGGACTTTACAATCCGGGGATTTGGCGGGACAGATTTTCGTCCGGCATTTGCCTATGTGGATCAGCTTCTGAAAATGGGCAGCTTTCAGCGGCTACGAGGACTTCTGTACTTTACAGATGGATATGGGATGTTCCCGGCGAAGATGCCGCCGTATGATACGGCATTCATTTTTATGAAAGATGATTATCGGGATGTGGATGTGCCGCCATGGGCAATCAAGTTGATACTGGATACCAAGGCACTGGAAAGAGAGAGGACAGCAGAGCATTATGAATATTAAACAGGCAAAACAGGAAATCATAGATACTGTACAGGCGTATCTTCTGAAAAACGAGTATGATGAATATGTGATACCACGGGTACATCAGAGACCGGTACTTCTTCTAGGAGCACCGGGAATCGGAAAGACACAGATCATGGAACAGGCAGCCAGAGAGTGTGGTGTGGCACTGGTCGCTTATACGATCACACATCACACCAGACAGAGTGCGATCGGTCTTCCATTTATCTCTAAGAAAGAATATGGAGGCAGGGAATATTCAGCGACAGAGTACACGATGAGTGAGATTGTGGCGAGTATTTATGACCGTATGAGAGAAACCGGACTTACCGAGGGAATTCTGTTTATCGATGAGATTAACTGTGTTTCAGAGACACTGGCTCCAGCGATGCTGCAGTTTCTGCAGTGCAAAACTTTTGGAAATCATGAAATTCCAAAAGGCTGGGTGATCGTAGCAGCAGGTAACCCACCGGAATACAACAAATCCGTCCGTGATTTTGATGTTGTTACACTGGATCGTGTCAAGAAGATCACAGTAGAACCGGATTATCGTGTCTGGAAAGAATATGCATTCAAAGAAAATATTCATCCTGCAATTCTTTCTTATCTGGAACTTCGAAATAACTGTTTCTATCAGATGGAAACAACGATTGACGGCAAACAGTTTGCAACGCCGCGTGGCTGGGAAGATCTGTCAAGAATCATGGAAGTTTATGAGAAGCTTGACAAGAATATCACGGCAGATGTGGTCGGACAGTATATCCAGCATGAGCGGATTGCAAAGGAATTTGCAGAATATTATGAACTCTATCAGAAATATCAGCAGGATTATCAGATCGCAGAAATCCTGAAAGGACAGCCGTCAGAGGCAATGGTCAAAAAAGTTTCTCATGCGTCATTCGATGAGCGAGTCAGTGTGGTTAACCTGCTATTCTCAGGCGTTCGCCAGGCAGTACGTGATGCTGTTCTTCAAGAAGATGTGCTGGAAAAAGTTTTTGAAGTGCTTAAAAGCCTGAAAGAACCACAGGAAAGTGGAAATCTGGTACAGCGTCTCGGAGATTTTGTGGATAACCTTCGGGCAGAAAGAGAACGTAAACAGACAGAGGGGCTTCTGGAGCGAAGAGAGGATCGCACGATCCGAAAAGCTGTTGAAGTGCTGGAAGGATATGTGACGCTTCTAAAAAAAGAGCAGACAGAAAACTGGGAAGAAGCCTTTGACATTGTAAAGAATGCTTTCGGAGAATACCGTGCGTCCTGGGATGCTGTCTGGGACGAGTCAGGTTCTACGCTGGAATATGCATTTGATTTTATGGAGGCAGCATTCTATAACAGTCAGGAGATGGTAATTTTCGTATCTGGTATTAATACAGATTATTCCTGCGTTCGTTTCCTGGAAACGTATGAATGTGAACGCTATATCCGCTACAACCGGGATCTGTTGTTTGAAGATGCGAGCCAGGAAATCCGAAGAAGGATAGAAGAACTGTAAAACAGAGAGAACAGTAACCTGTAAACATATGGAACTGTTATCTGTAAGATATAAGGGAAGGAGAAGATTATGAAAAAACAAAGTAAACTTATGACATTTCTGATGTCACTTCTGTTGGCATTTATGCTTGCAGTTCCGGGAAATGCAGTTTCCACGCAGGCAGCAGGACAGGGTGATATGGCTGTACATTTTATTGATGTTGGCCAGGGACTGGCAATCCTCGTCCAGTCAGGAGGAGAAAATCTTCTTTATGATGGTGGAAATCGGGCACATGCGGATGAAGTGGTACAGTATTTGAAAAATCAGCAGGTAGAGACCATTGATTATATGATCTCTTCTCATTATGATGAAGACCACCTGGGTGGACTGGTCAAATGTCTGGATAATTTTGAAGTGGAACATGTGCTGGGTTCTGATTATGTACATACTTCAGATCTGTTTAATACATTTATGAATACTGCTACTGCACATGCGATCATTGTGGAGTATCCGTCTGTCGGAGATACTTATGAGTTTGGAACTGGCAGCTTTACTGTCATGGCGCCGGATGGGATTTCCCAGAACAGCAACGATAACTCGGTAGTCATCCGTCTGGTTAACGGAAACAACAGTTTTATGTTTATGGGAGATGCTGAAGAGACCAGTGAACAGGATATGATCAGTACAGGAATGAATCTGGACTGCGATGTGTTAAGTCTTGGACATCATGGTTCTGCATCTTCGACTTCCTGGGATCTTCTGGAGGCATCTACACCGTCCTGGGCAGTGATCAGCTGCGGACAGGACAATTCTTATGGACATCCAGCTGCATCGACCATGGAAAAACTGAGAGATATGAATATTCCGGTTTATCGTACAGATGATCAGGGAACAATCATTGCTCTTTCTGATGGAGACACAATAAGCTGGAATCAGGAACCATGTAATGATTATGCGGCGGGAGATGCAAAGCAGCAGAGTGCAAACAGCGATACCTCACAGGCAGCACAGTATTCTTCAGAAGATACTGCTTCTGCACCGGCAGTAGAAACAGAGACACCGGATATTTCTTCTGATACACAGGGACGCACCGTATGGATTTCTGCAACCGGAAGCAAATATCACAGCAGACCGGACTGCGGAAATATGAACCCGAACAAAGCGACACAGGAAACAGAGGCACAGGCACTTTCACAGGGATATGAAGCCTGCAAAAAGTGCTGGTAAAAAATTAGTAAGTCCTGTAGAAATCCTGGACAAAACGAATAAACTGGCGCACATGTGGTTTCAGAATACGGTTTTTACTGTAGACAATATAAAAAGTTCTTTTATGAGCAGATTCTTCAAGTGGAAAAAGAAGGATCTGCTTTGTTTTTTGTAGATCGATCGTAGAGCGTGCGGAAAGAATGGAGATTCCCAGTCCGTTCACAATGGATTTTTTGATACTTTCCAGGTCATTCATGCGGGCAATCACATTGAGGTCACTGGATGTAATACCGAGTTTTTCCAGAAAGATATCCATTTCCTTCTTAGTGCCGGAACCTTTTTCACGGATAATGATCGGATCTTTCATAAAATCCTGAAAGGTGATTGCATGATTCTGCATTTCCAGATAATGCTGGGTTACCGGGGTTGCAATGACAAGTTCATCCTGACAGAAAGGAAGAAAGACACAGCTCTCATCGCTGGTATTCTGTCCAACCAGCGCCAGGTCCACAGTGCCGTCAAGGACGCGGTTGATGGACTCTGCACTATCTGTCTGGATAGAGTGAAAATAAGTATCCGGGTGCGTTTTTCCGTAGGCAGCCAGGATTTCCGGCAGCAGATAGGAAGACGGAATCGTGGATGCAGCAAGGTCGATCATATGTTTCTGGACACCAGTGAAATTTTCGAGAAGGTTGTTACGAATCTCCAGCATGCGTACAGCACTGTCGTAGAGCTGGTAACCTTTTGTAGTGATCGTCGTTTTTTTGGTGGTGCGGATGATAAGTTTTGTATGCAGCTCTTCCTCCAGTGAACGTACATGTGCACTGATGGTTGGCTGGGTGAGATAAAGCTTTCGTGCTGCTTCGGAAAAGCTTCCATAATCAACAACGGCAACAAAAGCCTCTAATTGTTTGAATTCCATGATGTGATACCCCTTGATAATGAAAAATTACTGCAAACGGGTGAGTAGTAGCAGATAAAAATGATAGTTTATAAATGATATGGAGAACCTGTAATCTCTGTAAGGGCATGCAGAGCAAGATCAACTTCGTGATGTGTGTTTTCTGGTCCGAAAGAAAAACGAATCGTTCCTTCTGGGTAAGTGCCAAGTGTTTTGTGTGCACTTGGGGCACAGTGAAGTCCGACACGTGTCATGATTCCGTAAGTGTCATCCATTTCATAGGCAACGCGTGCCATATCTGTTTGTAATGTCTGGACAGATACGACAGAAGTACGTTCTATCGTATTATGTTTTCCTATTGCACGAAGAGTTGATTCAGACGGATCCATCTGCATGAGTCCATTGATAAAATACTGCGTTAATTCCAGTTCATGTTGGTGAAGCTTGTCCATATCTGTCTGCTTCAGATCACAGAGTGCTGCATGCAGACCGAGAATTCCGGGAATGTTTGGTGTTCCTGGTTCGAATCGATCAGGAAGAAAAGACGGAACTTCTTCTGTATGGGAAACACTTCCGGTTCCACCGCTTAAGAGAGGCTCAATTTGGGAGGCGAGTTCATTACGGATCAGAAAACCGCCGGTACCCTGTGGACCGCGAAGACCTTTATGTCCGGTGAAAGCAAGAGCGTCCAGCTGAAGTGACTCCATATCGATTGGGACAGTACCGGCTGTCTGGGCTGTGTCCAGGATAAAAAGAAGTCCATGTTTCTTACAGAATTTTCCAAGTTCCTGTACCGGCATTATGGTCCCACAGACATTAGAAGCGTGCAGACAGACGAGAAGCCGGGTGTTCGGTTTAAGAAGTTCTTCTGCTTTTTCTATAAGAAGAGAACCGTCCGCAGAGCATGGAATACGGTCAAAAGTGACCCCATGCCGGGTAAGCTGTACCAGCGGACGCATGACCGCATTGTGTTCCATAGAGGAAACAAGTACATGGTCTCCGGATTTCAGCAGTCCTTTCAGAAGAATATTCAGACTGGTCGTGATATTGGGAGTGAAGATTACATTTTTGCCTTTTCCGGATGTGAAATGAAACAGGCGGAGAAGTTGTTCGCGAGTCTCGAAGATCTGTTCTTCAACAGAATAGGCAGCCTGATAACCTCCACGGTTCACATTGACAGCAGAACCATTCAGGTAATCGTAAACAGCCTGTGCCACGGAGGGAGCCTTTGGATAGGAAGTACTTGCCTGATCCAGATATATTTTTGCCATAACTATAACCTCGATTCAGATATTCTGATAACAGATATCAGGATTATTTATAAAATATTTCTATAAATAGCTATAAAACAAGACTATAATGAATTAGCTTTTTTGTCAATGAAATGTTATTATTTTATACAAAGAATGTATGCTATAAACAAAAAAATTAGCATAAGAGGGAAAGGGAGGTAACAACAAATGAAAAAAGAAAAAACAACGATCGTTGTGGCAGGCGTGCTGATCGGTGTGATCTCAGCAATGCTGGTGTTCTTTGGAAATCCGGCGAAC
>ENA-OPBF01002080-OPBF01002080.1-human-gut-metagenome-genome-assembly--contig:-NODE-2080-length-11894-cov-2.155672_pt1 | contig 11894 bp, 9 predicted proteins | sample MGYA00241067_ERZ501450 | MGnify/ENA primary metagenome ERZ501450 (study PRJEB25962, sample SAMEA2042516) | human gut metagenome | biome: human gut; feature: human-associated habitat; material: faeces... | reverse complement strand
TTCCTGGATGATCGCACATAATCCATCAATGGACTTGCCTGCTACTTTGATAATGGAAGCCAGTACATCGCAAAACAGATCCATTCCTCACTTGCCAGACTTGGGATCCATGTCATGCATGCAAAACCACGTTCAGGGAAAAGCAAGGGCAAGATTGAAAAGTTTCATCAGGTGGTGGATGACTTCATCCGTGAATCAAAGCTTAAAAATATCAGGACACTGGAAGAACTGAACCATCTCTGGACGATCTATCTGGATGAATACTATCACAAACAAAAGCATGCCGGTATCGCAGAATACTACGAAAGCCTTGGAGCCGCTGTTCCGGAAGAAGATTATACTGCAGATCAACGGAAATCCTTCTCTTGGAAAAGCATATACAGATGCGGATAATATGTTAAATGGGAAAGTGGTGGATGATGGATACAGGGGTGTTAGTGTCGTGTGTGGTGTGGAACATTTGTAATCTAGAACAGGTGAGAAAATTATTAGATCAGCTGTAAATAAGAAGAAGCACTATTACTGGCATCGAAAGATGCCAGTAAAAAATAGCAAAAGTACTTTATGACGTTAAAATTCAAAAGTACACTTGCTGTGTCGAACTTTGTCGATAAAAGAGAAATGAAAATGTAAGTAAAAAGTAGTACAATAAAAAATAATGATTTATGTTAAGGACAGGTGTAGAGGGTTTGACATCGAAAGAAACCTGATGGATTGATGAATAATACTCCGAAGATAAAAATGTTCCCCGGAGATCCGTGTTGAACGATTTCATAAGCATCAACAGGGAAGACTTTAAATATTCAGTTTAGGAGTGATGTAGATGTATAATAATAGCTGCCGTGCTCAAATAATGGGAGAATTATTAAGGAATAATAAAGTTCATGAAATTGCAGATGATTGTTTTTTGAATGTAAAAAGAGATTATTTTACCTGTTTAAAATTATTATGGATTGAAGAAAAATGGAATATAGTGAGTGATAATTTTTATGAATGGGAAGAAGAGATAAAAAATAGTTATGATTTTTTACTTCTTAATCATAATGAGTGCAATGTAGAGTATGGAAAAAGGGAAATTATTATACTTAATAGACGATTATTTAATGTTTTAAGCAGTATACGAATGTATCGAGATCAGGTTTTGAAGGATTTGTCTGATTTGGATAATGAATTAAAAAAAGAATTTGAAAATGAAACGCATGCTCAATATGATAAAACATTTTCGTATCAAATAATGGAATTTATTCGTAATTATATGCAGCATCAAGGTTTAGTTATTGAAAGAATAACAATGATAACTCCTTTTTCCATGTTGTATAATCCGCTTTTTAATACAACAAAAATGGAACATCTTTTATATTTTGCAGAAGCTGACTATTGGACAATTCGAAAAATTCCCAAATATGAACAGAAAATAAAAAATCGTCCTGAAGCAGAAGAAAAAATTCGGTGGATTAATTTAATAGGGTTACTTCGTGAATATTATAATCAGTATTTAGATTTACATCATTTTTTTAGAGATATAACAAAAAAAATCAGTGATGCAGCGATTGCATACATTGAGCAAACAATAAAAAACATTTATGTAGATATGCCTATAAATGAAATTGGTTTTTATGGAAAAAAAGATAGTCAAGACTTTCAAGATTTTTTATTACAAATCACATATATTGAACAATTAAAGAAATATCGAGAAAAAGATATTCCATTTGATACAACACGGTATTATATATCAAAAAAGTGTTTTTTATCATCAGATGGAGTAAAAGTTACTAATTCAGAAAGAGTCAGTATTAGATATAATAAATAGAAAAATACCAAATCGGCTAAAAAGGCGGCTTAAAGTTAGAGTAGTACGTATGGTTTACCGTATACGCGCATAGAAAATAAAATATTATGCGTAATATGTAGAAAAAAATATAAATGCAGCATGTGTCGAAATAGAGTATAATAAAAAGGAGGTGCTTCATATGTTAGATACAAGTAAGCAATATGACATTATTTTTGTTGATATTCCTGTGGGAAAATTTCAAATGGATGCTGAAATGTCACACAAATTAAACATAATGTATTCGTTGCAGGATGAAGTTATGAAGATTAAAACCGGATTTCAATTTAAGGAGAAAAAATACTATTATACATCGGGGCTTTTATGTTTAAGTTCTTATTTGAAAGAACATAATTTTACTGTGGGATATGTAAATTATCCAAAAGACAATAATAAGTTGAAGAATATGGTAATGACATCACGTTATGTTGGTTTTTCTACAGTTACTGTATCTATTAAAATGGTTCTTGCACTTGCTAGAAAGTTGAAGCGTATAAATCCAGAGGTTCAGATAATACTAGGGGGTTATCATGCTTCTTATTATGCTAGTCAGTTGCTTGAAGAAAATCCTTATATAGATGGAATTGTCATAGGTGAGGGTGAGAAAGCTGTATATAAATTACTATCCGGAGCAAGAAAAGATACAATAGAAGGCTTTTCATGTCGTATGCCAAATGGAGAAATATACGAAAATAAAAATGTATGTACATTAGAGGAAAATGAGATTCCGGGTTGTGATTTTTCTTTGATAGAAGACGATATTAACGATTATAATATCTATTTGGGAACAATGAGGGGATGCGTGGGACAATGTAATTTTTGCATTAATCATACATATTGGGGAATGCCAAGATACATTCCGTTGGAGAAGATTGCAGAAAATTTACAATTTCTGTATGAACATCTGAATGATATATGTTTGATTCATATAATAGATAATGTTTTTACATTAAACGTTGAACGACTTGAAGAGCTAAAAGATATACTATTTCCTATGAAAGACAAGTTTGTTTTGGAATGCGATACACTGGCAAGTCTTATAGATGAGAGAAAAGTATGTTTGTTACGTGATATGAATGTTATTAAAATTGGTTTGGGGTTTGAAGATTGTTCAGAGAGGATTAATAAAATAGCCAGGAAAGGAGTTAATATATCAGATAACATTAAAGCAGCGCAGATAATTCGTAAATATGGTTCAGATATTTGCGTATATGCATACTGGCTTATTGGATTGCCCGGTACAAATTCGGAAAGTGTTGAGGAGAATATTCAGACAATTCAAAATTTAATTGCGAATGAAGTTGTACACATCATATCACCTAAAATTTTTATTCCCTATCCAGGAACAGAGTTTTGGAAAAGAAGTGAAAAATATGATCTTCATATTAATTCTTATGATTGGAGTAAATATGAAAGAGTATCACCGCCATATCCTTACTATTTAGGAACATTTACAGAAAAACAGTTGGAAGAAGCTCTAGAGAAAATTGTAGATGTGTGCTGCATTGAATATATAAAAAAGTGGAGTATATGCTTGACAGATTTGGATAAAACAAATAAGGTGACGTGGTATGGGGAGATTGTATGATTTTTTAAAGGAAGAAATGAATCTATATCAGGCTATTGAAAAAATAGAATTAAAAGTGAAAGAAATCATGCAAACAAATAGAGAATCATATTTGGAGAATCATGGTTTTTCTCATATAGAAAGAGTGATAAAGTATGTGGAAGAGGCATATGATTGCTATTTTCAGAAAGATATGCCATTAAATTCATATGAATGTTTTGTACTTTTAGCAGCAATTTACATTCATGATATTGGCTTTTTTTTACATGATGAGAAAACTATAGAAGCTTTTTGTAAACATAAGAAAATTAGGTTTTGCAAAGAACATGAGGAAGAGTTTTATCGAAAACAGCATCCATGGTTGTCTGCTTACTGGCTGGAGAAAAATATAGAAGATGATTTGAAACTACCTTTTATTTTTGATGGAGATATTCAGTTTGGATATTGTATAATGAAAGTTATAATAGGGCATGGAATTGACTTTTGGAAATTTCCAGAATATCAAAAACAATTTTATGTATCTGATATAAATATCAGAATAGATTACTTGAGCTATTTATTATGTTTGGGTGATTCTTTAGATTGTGATAAGAGAAGAAATCAGGATACAGCCGTTAATAAACTAGAACTATGCAGTGTTCAGGAGCGTATTTTTTTTAAATTTCAAGAATATATAAATTTGATTGAATTTGATAAAGAAAATATAATTTTACATATGAATATCCCAGCTGTTGTAGAAGAAAAGAAAGAAATAATAAATTTATTTATAAAAAATCGAATGAAGTGGATTGAATATTTATTGAATGTGGGGAACAAGCTATTTTGTGATATTGATTTTAAGGTTACTTTGAAAATATATGTCAAAGAATGTGCAAAGCAGGTAGGATTCACAAAGGAAGAATATTGTTACATACAAGAATATTTGATATAGAAATTATCTCACATAGATAGGAGATGATTGATTATTGGAAAAGTATATTATTAATAAAGAAGAATTCGATGTGTATTTTGAAATGCTGCAATCAGGTGATATAACGATTGTGAAAGAAGGAGTGCAGCTTTTTTCAGATGCATTTGCTCAAAAAAGACATATTTTAGGGTCTTATCGAAAAATTTTTTGTGATTATTTAGAAAAATTACTTGTTATGCCTGAATATATTTCAATTCGTAAATGGATATTGAAATGTGCTTGTTATTATTCAACACCTGCGATAGAAAAAATATGTGAAAATGATTTTTATATTATAGAAGATTCGGAAACTCAGAATTGGATGATCAGCACGATTGCTTCTAGATATACAGACGTAACAGCTTTTTCAGCAGTAATAAATGCGATGAGAAAAAAGGCATACAATATTGAACAAGAAATGATGCTTGACAGGAAAAATATTTTTTATAATGCCTCTATTTTCGGAAAATTTCCTATGAATTGTGAAATAACAAATATTGAGGATGAAATATTCCGCGAAAATGATAGAAATGGTAAATTCTGGTTATCTAAATTAGCAGCATATCCGGAAATTGCTCAAAGAAGAAATTTGCAGTATTTGGTCAAAGAGGAAGATATGGAAAGGATGTCTTATTCGGATGATGAAGAAGTTCAAGTATATGCATATTGGGCAATGGTGCATCATTCTGGAGGAAGTTTAAAGCTTTCGGAAGAAGAGCGGAAGGATAAGTGTCGGACAAAGAGTGCATTAAAATGGTATTATGCAGGTATTATTCCCGGAGAATATAGAAATTGCAATTTAGATTATATTACAGATATATTGATGACGGTAAATACAAAATATGTAGATGATCTTCGAGCAAAAGAGGGAATTTTAAATGGATTAAAGAAAATTCCATATAATTCTTGTTTCGATGATTTAATTATTGATTGGTATTATTCGGAAAATTTTCAGAAGATAAGAATAAAAATATTGGAATATATGATAAAAAATGTTAAGAAAAATGCAGACAATGAGAAAAAATACTCAGGTAATGGGAGCTTTTTTGAAATTGTTTCAGATGAATGTCAAGATATGTCTAATATTGAATATATTAAAAGATATATTAATTTATATAAAACATTGGAATATAAAATAAATGATGAAGAAATTCAGTTGAGTTATAAAAAGGAGAAAAATAAAATGTCTGAGTTTTTTTTGCCTAATGCAATCTTTAATGCCCCTGTTAATGTGGGGGATAATGGAACGATCAATATGCAATCTGAGAATGTAGTATATGAGAAAATATTGATTGCAACCCTGAAAGAATTTATTGAAAAATGTGAAGATGATAAATTAGTGACAGAAAGTAAAGATATTTTAAAGAAATATAATATGAATGAGGAAGACTGGAAAAGTAAGATATTGTCATTAAATAGTCATCTTGCTGATTTTGTAACAGTTTTGACTGCTGCACCACAAGTAATTTTTCTCGCACAAAAGATAATGGAATATATAGGGTATATTTGTAAATGATCTAGTTTTCGATATTAGGGCAGGTACTCGAAATCAGTGATAAATAATGGCACTTGAAATGTCTTGATATGTGATACACATATTAAAGAAAAATGGTTTTTGGATGAAAACCGTCAGGTGGGATTTTTTGCAAAGAAATTAGCAGAGTTAAATGATATGAAAAAATAATTTCTGTACAATGAATGTGGATTGTGAATATCCGTTTGAACGTCTCATGGGAAAAAATATGCAAAAAGAAAAATATATAAGAAATGCAATCATGCATTTAAACTCAAAAGCGGTATTGAAAAATAAAATTGAAGAGAGTGAGATAGAACCTCTGGTAAAGAAGGTTGTTGATGATCTGCAAAGTCCAACGCCTATGTACGATTTTACATCTTATAAAACATTAAAAATAAAACAGGGCGATAAAAAAAGGTCTGTAAAAAAATATGAAGATTTTTCTACAGAGCAGATTTTGTGTCAGTGTATGAAACAAATGTTGGATAGGAAACTAAGGATTGAATATCCCAATAGAAATGAAATCATACATCAGTTTTTTGGATTTCTTAAAGCTGTTAAAACGATATCTGATTTTACAATTATTAAAATTGATTTTAAGGATTATTTTAATTCTGTTTCCAGCAGATATGTTTATGAAAAATATATCAGAGAAAAAATGGATGACAGAGAAGAATGTGCTTTGCTGGAGCAGTTTGTGAACCAGACAGAATATGCTTATACAGGGCTTGCTACTTCTAATCTCTTGGCAGAGATCGTTGCGTTGGATTTTGATGAACAGGTGCAAATGGAACTGACTGATTTAGGTTTGTTTTTTTATAAAAGATACATTGATGATACGGTTATTATTTTAAACAGATATCATAGTGAAGATTCATGTAATAAAATATTAGATCGTTGTTTGAAAAAAGTTTTTTACGATTCCAAATATCAGGAATATCAATTATGTAAAACAGTTTTTAATGAAGAGAAAAAGAAAATAATAACAAAACGTGAAATAAACGCAGATGTTACCATGGACTTTTTAGGGTATGAGATTTTCTTTAGCAGGACTCAGAGAAAGTTAAAACTACAGTATGGAATTACTAAGGAAAAAAGAGAAAAATATGCTTGTCGTATGGAGGAATTTCTGGAAGAATATATTGATGATGAAAAAAATATAGAATTATTACGCCATAGAATATTGGCATTTTCATCTAGGGTTGTATACCGAAGAAAAAGATTTTCGAAAAGTATATGGAGAGCTAAAGGCTTTATTAATAATTATGGAGAGCTGAGATATCTTCTGGAAACTAATCTTCTCCATCCGGATACTAAAGATTTTTTGGAAAATATGATAAAAGATGCTTTTATAAAAAAATCAATACCAGTTCCGGAGTTTATTTCCAATACTTTGGATAAAAAGGGATATAATCTGTTCTATAATATGAAGGCTAACAGAACAATATTATTAGTTGAAAATATTGGGTATGATAAAAAAGGATTGGAACGAATTTGTCGACAGATTGGAATTAATATAGATAATAAAGGGTATGAAGCTCTTGTAAGGGAATATTTAATCAAGACGAAAGTTGGATATTGATATAAAACAAAAAAACAGGGTTTCCCCTGCTTTTTTGCGATAGTTCTCCGTAGAGGAATACCTGTAATCAAATCAAACAATAAAGATGTTCGAGCTGATTCGATAATGTGTGTATGAATCAAGGATTCATGCATTTTTACTATATCATATAGAGGTGAAAATTTCAATGGCCAGAGAAGGAATAGAAAGAAATAAGTTAGATTATATTCTTACAGATTTGTTGCCAGTAGAATTATCAGGTCGTTTTTCTTATCGTCCATTTTATGAATTTCTTATGGAAAAAGAACATAAGGAAGAACTGGATAAGATTGCCGAAAAGATAAAGGAACTGTGTGCTGAAAGTAATGGAAGGCTTTTTGAACATGGCTGGGGAACTATGCCTTTGAGGTATGATATTCAGAAAGGAAATGATTCTCTTAGAAAAATGAGTTTAATCCAGCCTTTGGCTGCGTTGAATATATATTTTTTTATGGAATGTTATCAGAAAGATATTCTTAAATTTTTTAAAGACAATCATAGATTTTCTATTCGATATCACAAAGCATGCAATGATTTATATTACCAAATGCGTTCGAAGAAATATATAAAATATATTCGTAAGATTACAAAAAAGATAGGAAAAAGTACAATTTCACAAACTGGAAGATATTTTAAAATATATCCATTTGAATCTTTGAATGCTTTTACATCGTCTGCATTATGGAGAATGAATAATTATCAGCATCAGTATTTTGCGAAAGTTGATTACAAATCCTGTTTTGACAGTATATATTCGCATGCTTATACATGGATCATAGACAGGGATGTTATAGATCCTCGTAGCATGTCTAATGCCAGCTTGTTTACCAGTATAGACAGGGTATTAATGAATATAAATGGAAAATCTTCCAATGGCATTGTTGTAGGGCCCGAATATTCAAGAATGATAGCCGAAATTCTTCTTCAGCAGATTGATAAAGAAGTGTATATGCTTCTTTTGGAAGAAGGTTATAAATGGAAAAGAGATTACAGGATATTCAGATATGTAGATGACTTATATATTTTTACGAATTCTCCGGAAATAAGAAGCGCAATCGTTAAAGCTTATAGTAAGATAGGTGGAGTGTATCGGTTAACGTTAAATGAGCTGAAATATTATGAAAGTAATACTCCGGTTACATTTAGCAGATGGATTGAAAAAACTCGTTCGCTAACAGATAAAATTAGTAATGCTTTTATTTCGGCGAAAGAATATGATGCTATGGATGGTGAAAAAAGTCTTGTTCGTCAGGATTACTATATTTTTATTGAACGAATGAAAGATGAATTCATTTCATTGATCACAGAGTTTCCAGAACAAAAAAGAACGATCGTCTCTTTTTTATTATCAACACTGTTAAATAAGATTTCCATGGTTAATGACGGATATCAGTTGTTTCTTACGGGAAAAACGAAAAAGGCAAAATTTTTCGTGGAATTGGCTATGTTTTTTTACAGTGCATGCCCTTGTTTTGAACATTCAAAAAGAGTTTTGTCAATGATAATATTTATGGACAAAGAAGCTGGTTTTTCAAAAAAGGGGAGCAGTGAGAATCGTACATTGCAGTATATAATACGCAGATATTCATTTGTATTTGCAAGGGCTAATCTGCATGATATATGCGATTGGTTTATATTTTTCAATGATTTTCATATTACGTTAGATATGCAAACTGAAAATAAAATAATAAAAAAAGCAGAAAGTACAGATGATCCTATTATATGGGCAAATATATTACTGTATTCTCATTATTGCAAGTCATTTTTTGAAGAAATTAAAATGAAGGTAGAAGAAATAATATCAAATCGGATTTCAAGAATTATAGATAATAATCAAATGTTAAGAAAAGAGTTCTGGTATATTCTTATTTTTTATAATTGCAAATTTATTTCAGAGAAATGTAAAAATGAAATAGATAATATTATTTCTAGCATAAAAAAAAGGGTACAGAATTGTTCTGAGAAGGAATGCAATTATAGAAGTATGCGGTTGCTTTGTGAATTTATGAATACTGATGAAAAAGGATTTTTTGATTGGAATGGCAGCGTGAATATGAGTGAATTACTTTCTTACAGAACTATGCAGAGAACTTTATTTAAAAAATATAAAGAATCTGAAAATGGATTATATGCAAGCATAGATTAGAGGGGGATAACAGATGAATAATCTATTACAACTGGCAGAAAATTATGACAAAAATCAACATTTAAAATCATTGATTCGTTCAGAAGATAATATAATGAAAAATCTGACTTTGATATTTGATCCTGCATGGAAAACAAATCGAGAAGATGCACCAATGGAAGTTATTTCATTTCTTCTTGACAGCTATTATGTAATGCCGGAAAGACCTGATCTGGCATCTTTATTTATGTGGCAGGCAATTAATCGTCTTTATAGTGAGATTAGTGAGAAAAATATTGGAAATAATGGGAAAAGACCTGGAGACCTGGCTGGAATTATTCACTTTATAAATGATATCGATAGAAATTGGAACAGATTTTATAGTTATATGCAGCCTTATTATGATATGCTTCCTGAAAAAATATATAGATTTGTTGGCAATTATATTATAAATGGAATATTGGCAGAAGATGAAAATGCTAAAAGATTTGCTCCGCTGGCATATAATACTTTAAATGGAAAGACTGTGAAAGACAATTTAACGACAAAATTTCAGGATTTGATAGAGGGTATAAGAGGTTCTTATGCATGTGCTGAAAAACAATATACAGATCCAAGAGTAGAAAATGACAAATTTGTAAAAAATAAACAGACAGAAACCAAACAGGATAAAGAGAAATTGCGCCTTATCAGCATGAACCTGGCTCATAAATTAAAAGAATTAGTAGCAAAAGGATCAATGAATATCCAATTGAAAGATACTGCAAATACGAATAAAACAATTACATTTACAGAAAAAGAAAGATTTGGATTTATGCTTATTGGTGTATTATATGCTTCAAGGTGTAATAATCTGCATGGTAATGTAGAAGCACGTATGAATAGCGAGTATGCAGACAAAGAAACTTTTATAACGTATACAGATATTTATTTGCTGGAATATATGATTACTTCGATCGGACTAGTTATGAATGGACAGATGGATGAAAAATATCTTGTAGATTTGAAGAATAATTGTCAATTATTGATTCGATGATAAATATGCTGATAGAATTTGGCTATTTTTACAAATATTAAATATATAGCATTGGGGTCAGACCCCAATGCTAGCAATATAGTGTCAACTTAAAATCGTTATGATTCTGCTTATTTAATTTCGCTCCTTGAAAACTAAATAGTAAAAATAGTATCTCGCCTTATTGCCGGATTTATGGTATAGTTAAACAGACCTATACGGGATAGGTCTTTAAAAATGGTCTTCTCTTGTGTAGGAGTTAGAGTACCGATTTTCTTGTGCGAAGATGTTTTCGGTCTCTATTCTTTTTAGAGCGTTCATAGCATCTGCCAGGATGAATCTGTGAACGCTTTTTTGATGCTTTTAGGATCAGATTTGTAATGACTGGCAGAATTTCTATGGACATAAAAAGTAATTGTGGCACCAGGGCTTTTACCTCACCGATAATAAAAGTCCGTTTTGACTGGTAGGTGAATATTCTTGTGCGATGAAATCGCACTTCCGGAAATTTGGGAATCAGATGTCCGGAAGTGGAAATCACCTGTGTAATCATGCGAGTTTACTCGCGTAATGCTTTATCCAAGCCATATACCTCACGCATTGATTTATCATGTTCAGCATCTATGCTTGTGATATTTATTCGGTAACTGTCATGAGCAATACGGTCAATGATCGCATCTGCCAGAGGACTATCATCACCACCGAGTTGGTCATACCATTCCTCGAATTCATACTGGGAGCAGAAAATCGTTGAGGATTTCTTGCGTCTCCGGTGGAGCAGTTCGAAGATATCCCTCTGTTCTGAATCAGTTGGTTTCAATAGAAGTGTTTTTTGCAAGACCTTTTTGCATAAAATTGCAAAAACTTTTTGTAGGTCGTTGCAGCTGCATTTTGTAGGTAATTGCAAGCCCGGCTGGCAGTCATGGTACCTGCCAGCTATTTAAAAGGGCATTGCAGACATTCTTTAAATATTTTGCCTGCGTAGAAGCAGACTTTAGGGCAATTTACCCATTCTGACTGTTGATCTTTGAAAGTGTTTCATTAATGCTGGATTCCCGTAATCGGTTATTGACACCAGGAAACAGGATCAGTTCTACATGATGGGTCAGCCTGCCGATAAGTGCCGTTGTCATCCGCTGGTCGTAAAGAACATTCACCCATTGGGAGAATTCCAGGTTTGTATTCAGGATGACCGATTTCTGCTCGTGTATCTCAGACAGATAATCAAACAGAAGCTGCGAACCGTTCTATAATGGTATCGTAATTTAAGACACTTCAAGAGACATTTCTTAAT
>ENA-OPBF01002064-OPBF01002064.1-human-gut-metagenome-genome-assembly--contig:-NODE-2064-length-11962-cov-1.569329_pt1 | contig 11962 bp, 10 predicted proteins | sample MGYA00241067_ERZ501450 | MGnify/ENA primary metagenome ERZ501450 (study PRJEB25962, sample SAMEA2042516) | human gut metagenome | biome: human gut; feature: human-associated habitat; material: faeces... | reverse complement strand
TTAAGATTGACATTAAGAGCGAGACACAGGCAAGAGAAGCCGGTGAACTGGGCAAATTAGAAATTTATGAGGAAGAATATGAGGAAACACCTGCTGAGGAAAGCGCAGAAGCTGTTTACGAAGAGGAAGTAAGCGCTGAAGAAACAGCAGAAGAATAAGGTGGGCGTATGAGTACAGAAAAGAAAGTCCCTATGCGAAAATGCGTGGGCTGCGGTGAAATGAAAAGCAAAAAGGAAATGATGCGTGTATTAAAAACAGCAGAAAACGAAATTGTTTTGGATACTACCGGACGTAAAAACGGAAGAGGCGCTTATTTATGCTTTTGTAAAGAATGTTTGCAAAATGCCGCAAAAAACAGGGGACTGGAACGTTCTTTAAAAATGGCTATACCAAAAGAGGTTTACGAAAGCCTTGAAAGGGAGTTTGAGAATATTGAGCAGAAATAAAGAACTGGCTTTTTTAGGTCTGGCGGCAAAGGCGGGAAGAATTGTAAGCGGAGAGTTTGCTACTGAAAAGGGAGTAAAATCCGGTCAGGTTTTTTTAGTCCTTACAGCGCAGGACGCATCAGAAAATACGAAGAAAAAGTTTAAAGATATGTGCACATATTATGAAGTGCCTTTATATAACGTGGGAACAAAGGAGGAGTTGGGAAGCGCCATCGGAAAAGATTATCGTGCATCTCTTGGAGTGACAGATGAAAATTTTGCTGTGGCAATGATTAAAAAATTGGAAAAAATGGGTTATTAACATGAGAAGGAGGGCAATATATGTCAACAATAAGAGTTTACGAACTAGCAAAGGAAGTAAACAAAACAAATAAAGAGGTTTTAGATTTTTTAAAATCAAAAAATATAGAGTTAACCAGTCACATGAGCAATGTAGACGAAACGCATGCCAACATGGTAAGAGATACTTATAAAAAAGGAAACAAAACTGCTCAAGAAGGAAATTCTCCTGCAAAACAGGAAGATGGTGAAAAACCTAAGAAAAAGATTATTCAGGTATTCCGCCCTCAGAATGCCAGCCATACATCGGAGAAGAAACAAAAACCGCAGGAGCATAGAAGCGAAGAAAACAGAGGTACACAGGATTTGAAACAGGAAAATAGAAATAACAACCGACCAAATAACAATCGTTATAAAGAAAACGGAGAGAACCGTCAGGGTAATCGCAATAACAACGGAGGGGAAAACCGACCAAACAACCGTTTTAATAAAAATAACGGGGAAAGCCGTCCAAACAATAGAGGCGGAAACGGAGAAAACCGCCAGAACCGACCAAATAACCGTTTTAACGGAAATGGGGAAGGTCGTCCAAACAATCGCAGCAATGGAGAAGGCCGTCCAAATAATAATCGCTATAATGGCAATAATAATCAGGAAGGTCGCTCAAATAACCGTTTTAACGGAAACGGAGAAAACCGCCAGGGTAATCGTTTCAACAATAATAACGGAAACGGAGAACGTTCCGGAAACCGTTTTGGAAATAATCAGGGAGAACGTGGAAACGGACGTTTTGGCGGCAGAAACGATGGAAGAGGAAATGACAGCAGACGTGAACAGTCCTCTAAATTTGATGCTCCGAAGCTGGAGTTTGTAGAAAAAGACAGCCCCAAGGCAAACAGAGAAAACAAGAAAAAAGACAACCGCAGAGATGAATACCAAAATCAGGGAAAACGTCCAAATCAGGGCGGACGCCGTCAGGCACAGAAAATTCCGAAAGCAATGCAGCTTCAGAAACCGGTATCTCATCCTAAGGAAGAAAAGAAGGAAGAAGTAAAGGAAATTACACTTCCGGAAAAAATGACAATCCGTGAGCTGGCTGAAAAAATGAAAATGCAGCCGTCTGTAATTGTGAAAAAGCTTTTCTTAGAAGGTGTTATGGTTACGGTAAACCATGAAATTGATTTTGAAAAGGCACAGGAAATTGCTTTAGATTACGATATTATTGCAGAACAGGAAGAAAAAGTCGATGTAATCGAGGAGCTTTTAAAAGAAGAAGAAGAGGATGCGGCTACTTTGGTTTCCAGACCGCCGGTTGTATGTGTTATGGGACACGTTGACCATGGTAAAACTTCCCTTTTGGACTGCATCAGAAAAACTCATGTGACAGACCGTGAAGCAGGCGGTATTACACAGCATATCGGCGCTTATATGGTAAGTGTAGACGGAGAAAAAATTACTTTCTTAGATACACCGGGACATGAGGCATTTACTGCAATGCGTATGCGTGGTGCAAATGCGACAGATATCGCAATTTTGGTAGTAGCAGCCGATGACGGTGTGATGCCACAGACAGTAGAAGCGATTAACCATGCAAAAGCAGCAGGGGTAGAAATTATTGTTGCAATCAATAAAATTGATAAGCCAAGTGCTAATATTGAGAGAGTAAAACAGGAGTTATCTGAATATGAGTTAATTCCGGAAGACTGGGGCGGAAGCACAATCTTTGTTCCTGTCTCTGCTCATACAGGCGAGGGAATTGACAATCTGTTGGAAATGATCCTTTTAACTGCTGAAGTTGCAGAACTGAAAGCAAATCCGAACAGAAGAGCCAGAGGTCTTGTTATTGAGGCTGAATTGGATAAGGGAAAAGGTCCTGTGGCAACTATTTTAGTACAGAAGGGAACACTGCGTGTAGGTGATTTTATTGCCGCAGGAGCATGCTCAGGTAAAGTCCGTGCCATGATTGACGATAAGGGCAGAAAAGTAAAAGAAGCAGGTCCTTCTACTCCGGTTGAAATTTTGGGCTTAAGCGACGTACCAAACGCAGGAGAAATTTTGGTTGTAACAGAAAATGACAAAGAAGCGAAAAATTTTGCGGCAACCTTTGTATCTGAAAACAAAAACCGTCTTTTGGAAGAGACAAAGGCAAAAATGTCTCTGGATGACTTATTCAGTCAAATTCAGGCAGGTAATCTGAAAGAATTGCCATTGATTGTAAAAGCTGACGTGCAGGGTTCTGTGGAAGCGGTAAAACAGAGTCTTGTAAAACTTTCCAATGAAGAAGTTGTTGTAAAAGTAATCCATGGCGGCGTTGGCGCTATCAATGAGTCTGACGTTACACTGGCAAGCGCTTCCAATGCGATTATTATCGGATTTAATGTAAGACCGGATGCAACTGCAAAATCTGTTGCAGAGCAGGAAGGCGTTGATTTACGTCTGTACCGTGTTATTTATCAGGCAATCGAAGATGTGGAAGCCGCTATGAAAGGTATGCTGGATCCTGTATTCGAAGAAAAAGTCATCGGTCATGCAGAAGTACGCCAGATTTTCAAAGCATCAGGTGTTGGAAATATCGCAGGCTCTTATGTGCTGGACGGTGTATTCCAGAGAAATTGTAAAGTGCGTATCAGCAGAGAAGGCGAGCAGATTTTCGAAGGTGAGCTGGCTTCCCTGAAACGTTTTAAAGACGATGTAAAAGAAGTAAAAGCAGGATACGAATGCGGTCTTGTATTTGAAGATTTCAATGACATCAAGGAAGAAGACAGAGTAGAAGCATATATTATGGTGGAAGTTCCAAGATAGAGCTTTTAGAAAGCGGAAAGGAAATCATGAGAAAAAACAGTATTAAAAATACCCGTGTAAATGCGGAAGTTCAGCATGAACTGGCAAATTTAATTCGGGAAGGGATTAAAGATCCGAGAATTCATCCCATGACATCGGTAACAGCGGTAGAAGTGGCTCCGGACTTAAAAACGTGCAGAGCTTATATCAGCGTTATGGGAAATGAAGAAGCAAAAAATAATACCATTGCAGGCTTAAAAAGTGCAGAAGGCTATATTCGCAGACAGCTTGCAAAAAATATCAATCTTAGAAATACTCCGGAAATTCGTTTTATTTTAGACGAGTCTATTGAGTACGGTGTTGCCATGTCAAAATTGATTGATGAAGTCACCGGAAAAGAGGAGGTGCAGGAAGATGGAGAAAATAACCAGTGAATTAGCAGGAGTGAAAACAGCAGCCATTGCCGGTCACGTAAGACCGGATGGTGACTGTGTAGGCTCTTGTATGGGCTTATATCTGTATCTGAAGGAAAATTATCCGGAAATTGAAGCGGATGTATATCTGGAGGAAGTGAAGGAGGGATTTTCCTTCCTGAACTCCATCCATGAGGTAAAAAAAGAGATGGATGAGAATAAGATATATGATGTGCTGTTTATTCTGGACACCAGTGTGAAAGATAGAGTCGGTGTAGTGGGAGCTGCTTTGGATACTGCTAAGAAGACCATTTGTATTGACCATCATGTGAGCAACAAAGGTTTTGCAGACATTGACGTAATCCGTCCGGCTGCAAGCTCTGCATCAGAGCTTTTGTATACACTTTTGGAAGAGGAAAAAGTAACGAAAAGCTGTGCGGAAGCTATTTATACAGGAATTGTAAATGATACAGGCGTGTTCCAATATTCCTGTACCACACCTCAGACTATGCAAATTGCAGCAAAACTTATGGAGACAGGGATTAATTTCTCAAAAATTGTAGACCAGGCATTCTATGAAAAGACTTATGTGCAAAATCAGATTTTGGGAAGATGTCTGATGGAAAGCATTCTGGTTCTTGACGGAAAGTGTATTATCGGAAGTCTTCGCCAAAAAGACATGGAATTTTACCATGTTACACCAAAAGACTTAGACGGAATTGTGCAGCAGTTACGGGTAACAAAAGGAGTGGAGGTTGCTATTTTCCTCTATGAGATAAAGCCACAGGAGTTTAAAGTAAGTCTGCGCTCAAACGGCAGAGTAGATGTAAATGAGGTGGCGTCTTATTTTGGTGGCGGCGGACACGTTCTTGCAGCCGGATGTACCTTGTGCGGTTCTGTTTATGACGCCATGAATAATCTGCTGCGTGCTATTGAAAAACAATTGTTGAAAGATGCGAATTAGAAATGAAAAACGGAATTATTAATGTTTATAAAGAAAAGGGCTATACCTCTCATGATGTGGTTGCAAAGCTTCGTGGAATTTTAAGACAGAAAAAAATCGGACATACAGGGACGTTAGACCCTGATGCAGAAGGTGTTCTTCCGGTCTGTCTGGGAAAAGGTACGAAGCTGTGTTCTTTATTGACAGATAAGCGAAAAACTTATGAAGCGGTTCTTCATTTAGGAATAGAGACGGATACACAGGATATTTCCGGCAAGATTTTAAAAGAATGTCCGGTAGAAGTTACTCCATCCGAAGTGGAAGCCTGTATGGCAGGCTTTTTAGGTGAGCAGCAGCAAATTCCTCCCATGTATTCTGCTTTAAAGGTACAGGGAAAGAAGCTGTATGAGCTTGCCAGAGAGGGCATTGAAATTGAGCGTCAGCCGAGACCGGTTACTTTTTATGAGATAAAAATTTTGTCCATGGAGCTGCCTTTTGTGCGCTTTTCCGTAACCTGCTCAAAAGGCACGTATATCCGTACGCTTTGTCACGACATCGGAGAAAAATTGGGCTGTATGGGCTGTATGGAGAGCTTGTTAAGAACACAGGTGGAGCGTTTTTCCATTGAAGACAGTTTAAAATTATCTCAAATAGAAGCGCTTGTACAGGAAGAGAAAATAGATGAAAAAATTGTTTCCGTGGAAGAAATGTTTTCTTCCTATCCGGCTTATTTGGCACAGCCGCAGTTTGATAAAATGCTGCAAAACGGAAATCCTGTTCCTTGTAAGCAAAATACTCTCCAAGAAAGAGTGCGTATGTATACCAGCAGCGGTATTTTTATCGGAATTTATGAATGGAACGCTTCCAAACAGCAGTACAAGCCGCTGACAATATTTTGTACCCCTCAGGATTTTCAATGAGGCAAAGGAGAAGCTATGATTTATACAACAGAAGTCCCTCATTTGAATTCCGGTATACGGAGTGCGGTTACGTTGGGAAAGTTTGATGGATTTCACAGAGGACATCAAAAGCTGGTGGAATGTATCAAACAAAAATCCGGCGAAAACTGTCGTACCATAATTTTTACTTTTGATTTGCCCTACAAGGCTTATCAGCAGAAATGTATGCCAAAGCTGCTTTTAACTTATGAAGAAAAACGAGAGGTGGCGGAGGCGCTTCATGCAGATATTTTGGCAGAATGTCCCTTTACAGAAGAGTTGATGAATATGGAGCCGGAAGCTTTTGTGAAAGAGTATCTGGTAGACAGGCTTCATGCAGAATATGTGGCAATCGGTTCTGATTTTCATTTTGGACATAACCGCAGCGGAAATCCCGAAGTTCTTTCTGCATTGGGAGAGAAATATGGATTTACAGTAGAAATTATTGAAAAAGAGAGAGACGGCGAAAGGGAAATCAGCAGCACGTACATTCGGGAAGAATTAGAACAGGGACGAATGGAAAAGGTGCAAAAGCTGCTGGGTTATCCTTATTTTATCAAAGGGGAAATTGTTCATGGCAGGCAGCTTGGAAGAACCATAGGCGTGCCTACTGCAAATTTAATTCCCCCGCCAATGAAAAAACTGCCTCCAAACGGCGTGTATGTGACACAGTCTTCTGTGGGAGGAAAAGTTTATTCCGGAATTACAAATGTAGGCTATAAACCTACGGTGAAGGAAAATTTTATCGGAGTGGAAACCTATCTTTTTCACTGCAATGAAAATTTGTATGGGCAGGAGGCAGAAGTGCGGTTCTACAAATATTTGCGTCCTGAGAAAAAGTTCGACTCTTTGTCAGAATTAAAGACACAATTAGATATAGATGTAGAAACAGCTCGAGCTTTTTTTGAAAAAGAATATGGACAAGCATTAGAACTTCGATTATCATAAAGTAAAGGTTTTGAAAAGAAATCTTTTTTACGAAGGAGAGAAAAATGAATATAGAAAACCTATTGTCGCTGATTGGCGGTCTTGGTCTGTTTTTATACGGCATGACCGTAATGGGGGAAAGCATTGAAAAAGCGGCAGGAGCAAAGATGAGAAGCTTCCTTGACTTCTTTACCAAAAATCGTTTTATCGGTATGCTGTTTGGTATGCTTTTTTGTGCAATTGTACAGTCATCAAGCGCAACAACGGTTATGGTAGTCAGCTTTGTCAATGCAGGACTGATGAATTTGGTGCAGGCAGCAGGGGTAATTATGGGTGCCAATGTAGGTACTACCATTACTTCACAGTTGGTCGCATTTAATCTGTCTCAGGCAGCACCGGTATTTTTAATGCTGGGTGTGATTGTCACCATGTTCTGCAAAAATAACAAGGTGAAGCAGATTGGCGAAGTGGTATTGGGATTTGGCGTTTTATTTATGGGCTTATCTCTGATGTCAGGCAGTATGGAGGGAATGAAAGAGTCTCCGTTTGTTGTGGAGCTTCTTCATGGTATTAACAATCCGTTTTTGGGAATTCTCATAGGATTTGTTATTACAGCAATTATTCAAAGCTCCTCTGTTACAGTCAGTATTGTGCTTTTAATGGCGCAACAGGGACTTCTGCCTCTGTGGATATGCTTTTACATTATTTTAGGCTGTAATATCGGCTCTTGTACCACAGCGCTGTTGGCAAGTATCAGCGGCAACAAAGATGCAAAGCGTGCGGCAATGATACATTTTCTGTTTAATGTAATGGGAACGATTGTAATCGCAGCTATTCTGCTTGTGGGAGAAAGCTGGGTAGAAGCCGGAATACGCAGAATTTCCGGTGACAATATCGGAAGATGTGTGGCGAATGCCCATACCTTCTTTAAAGTTTTTCAGGTAATTATCCTGTTCCCGTTTGCAAAATGGATTGTAAAACTTACATACCTGTTTGTGCCGGATAAGGCAGGCAGGGGAAAACAAGAAGGTTTTCAGCTGGAATATATAGGTCCGGCCAGTGTATTTTCACCGAATACCGCAGTGGTAGAAGTGACAAAGGAGCTGGAGCGTATGGGACATATTGCAGTAGAGAACTTGACAGCTGCCGTAAATGTTTTGATGAAGCCGGAGGATAAGGGAATACAGAAGGTTTATGAAACAGAGAAACAGATTAATTACATGAACCATGCCATTACCGACTATCTGGTGAAAATCAGTCAAAGCACGCTGCCTATGGATGATATGAAAAATATAGGCGGTCTGTTCCATGTGGTAAATGATATTGAGCGAATCGGAGATCATGCAGAGAACTTTGCTGACTCAGCAGTGCTGCGAAAAGAAAAAAACATTTCCTTTAGCAAAGAAGCAGAAGCAGAGCTTTTGGAAATGCTTCATCGGGTTATTAAAATTACCAATTACTCCATTGATATGTTTTCTAATAACAGTAAGGAGCATTTGCAGGAAATTCTGGATTTGGAAAACGGTATCGACCAAATGGAACGGGATTTGCAGGAATCCCATGTAGAAAGACTGAAAAAAGGAAAATGTAAGCAGGAAGCGGGAATGATTTTCTCGGATATTATTTCCGGCTTGGAAAGAGTGGCAGACCATGCGACCAATATTGCATTTTCTATTTTAGACGAAGAACCGGAAGAATAAAAAACGTATAATATACAAAAGATAAGCCTGAGGGAACGTACCCTTGGGCTTTTATCATTTCATATTTGGCGAAAAGCCTCGGGAAAGGGATATATTATGCGAAATAAACAGAAATTTAAACTTTGGATGACGGTAACGGGAATTGTTTTGACAGGAATGTTTTTGGGAGAAGGAGATGTATGGGCAGCGCCTGAAAAACAAACGGAAAGAAACGGCGCTTATGCAGATGTAAATACATGCTTAAATATCCGAGAAGGAGCAGGAACTCAGCATCCGGTTTTGGCACAGCTTCCTAAGAACGGATATTGCGAGGTTGAACGCCGGGAGGGAGACTGGTGTTACATTACTTCAGACGAAATTTCAGGATATGTTTTTTGCGATTATTTGGAAACAGGATTTACAAAAGAAGAATATTTAACGGTTACAAATCAAAAAGAAATGAAATATGCTTATTCCTTGCAGCAAAAGGAAAATGTAGCCGCAGCTGCATCCATAGGAGGAAAACGGCAGGAAATAGTAGACTTTGCTCTGCAATTTGTGGGAAATCCTTACGTATGGGGAGGAACAAGCCTGACAAACGGAGCAGATTGCTCCGGATTTGTGCAGAGCATTTATAAGCAGTTTGGTATTTCTCTGCCAAGAGTTGCAGCAGATCAGGCAAACGCAGGAACCAGAATTTCTGTGGAGGAGGCTTTGCCCGGTGATTTGATTTTTTATGCGGAAAACGGTTCTGTTTATCATGTGGTGATGTATATCGGAAACGGAAAAGTAGTACATGCCAGCAGCTCGGCTTCGGGAATTAAAGTTTCTGATTTGTACAGAGCCCATGCTGTAAGCGGAGCAAGATTTTTTATTTCATAAAATCTCTTTACAAGCAATGTGCGATATGCTATACTCAAAACGTTGAAATTAGCCGTAATTCAGAAATTGGACTCTCCAACCATTCCTTAATTACCGGCGATTAGATTAAAATAATGGAGGAAAACAAAATGATTTCTAAAGAAAAAAAACAGGCAATCATGGCAGAATATGCAAGAACACCAGGTGATACAGGTTCACCGGAAGTACAGGTAGCTGTATTAACAGCAAGAATTCGGGAGCTTACAGAGCACTTGAAAGTAAACCACAAAGATCATCATTCAAGACGTGGTCTTCTGAAAATGGTAGGTCAGAGACGTGGATTACTTGCATATCTGAAAAAAACTGATATTGAAAGATACCGTTCTTTAATTGAGCGTTTAGGTCTTAGAAAATAATCAGAACCAGAGAACGGGGCGGAAGGTTTTCCGCCCTTTTTTTCACGCAAGGCACTGCGTATAAAATGTGCCGCAGATAGAACAGCAGCAAAGAAATTCTGATACCGAGACCACTGAAAAGAACATTTGAAAAAGTGTGTTTTTCAGTTGTTTCGGACAGGTTTTGCTGTAAAAAGAAAAAGGAGATGAAAGTATGTACAAAAGTTTTTCAATGGAACTGGCAGGAAGAACACTGACAGTTGATATAGGACGTGTGGCAAAGCAGGCAAACGGCGCTGCATTGATGCGTTATGGCGATACAACCGTATTGTCTACGGCTACTGCTTCTGACAAACCAAGAGAAGGAATTGATTTCTTCCCATTAAGCGTAGAATATGAAGAAAAAATGTATGCAGTAGGTAAAATTCCGGGTGGATTTAACAAAAGAGAGGGAAAAGCAAGCGAGCATGCTATTTTAACCTCCCGTGTGATTGACAGACCAATGCGTCCTCTGTTCCCAAAGGATTACAGAAATGACGTAACCTTAAACAACATGGTTATGGCAGTGGACTCTGAGTGCAATCCGGAAGTTGTTGCAATGCTGGGTTCTTCTATTGCAACTTGTATTTCTGATATTCCGTTTGACGGTCCTTGTGCGGCAACACAGATTGGTATGGTAAACGGAGAACTGGTTGTAAACCCTTCTCTGGCACAGAAAGAAATTTCTGACCTTCAGCTTACCGTTGCTTCTACAAGAGAAAAGGTTATCATGATTGAAGCAGGAGCAAATGAAATTCCTGAAGCAAAAATGATTGAGGCAATTTTCAAAGCACATGAAGTAAATCAGGAAATTATTGCATTTATTGATAAAATCGTTGCAGAGTGCGGAAAAGAAAAACATAGCTATGAAAGCTGTGCAGTTCCGGAGGAATTATTTGCTGCAATCAAAGAAATCGTAACACCGGAAGAAATGGAAGAAGCTGTATTTACAGATGAAAAACAGGTTCGTGAAGAAAATATCCGTGTGATTACAGAAAAATTAGAAGAAGCTTTTGCTGAAAACGAAGAATGGCTGGCTGTATTAGGAGAGGCTGTTTACCAGTATCAGAAGAAGACAGTTCGTAAAATGATTTTAAAAGACCACAAACGTCCGGATGGAAGAGCCATTACAGAAATCCGTCCGCTGGCAGCAGAAACAGATATTATTCCGAGAGTACACGGTTCTGCTATGTTTACAAGAGGTCAGACACAGATTTGTACCATTACAACTCTGGCTCCGTTATCCGAAGCACAGAGATTAGACGGACTGGATGAATTTGAAGTAAGCAAACGCTATATGCACCATTATAACTTCCCATCTTACTCTGTCGGTGAAACAAAACCGTCAAGAGGACCGGGACGCCGTGAAATCGGACACGGTGCGCTGGCTGAGAGAGCTTTAGTACCGGTTATTCCGGGAGTAGAAGAATTCCCTTATGCAATCCGTACGGTTTCTGAAACCTTTGAGTCCAATGGTTCTACATCTCAGGCAAGTATCTGTGCATCTACCATGTCCTTAATGGCAGCAGGTGTGCCGATTAAGAAGCCGGTAGCAGGTATTTCCTGTGGTCTGGTTACAGGAGAGACAGATGATGATTACCTTGTACTGACGGATATTCAGGGACTGGAAGATTTCTTCGGCGATATGGACTTTAAGGTAGCAGGTACACATGATGGTATTACTGCAATCCAGATGGATATTAAAATCCATGGTCTGACAAGACAGATTATTGAAGAAGCAATCGCAAGAACAAAAGAAGCAAGAGAATACATCTTAACAGAGGTTATGGAAAAATGTATTCCTGCTCCGAGAAAAACAGTAAGCAAATATGCACCAAAGATTGTTCAAATTCAGATTGACCCTGAAAAAATCGGCGATGTGGTAGGTCAGAGAGGAAAGACCATTAACGCAATTATCGACGAAACAGGTGTAAAAATTGATATTGATGACAATGGCGGCGTATCTATCTGCGGAACAGACCAGCACATGATGGACAAAGCAGTGGAATATATCAAGACCATTACAACCGACTATCAGGAAGGTCAGATTTTCACAGGAAAAGTTATCAGCATCAAAGAATTCGGAGCATTTTTAGAGTTTGCACCGGGAAAAGAAGGCATGGTACACATTTCTAAAATTTCAAAAGAAAGAGTGAATCATGTAGAAGACGTCCTGACACTTGGCGATACAGTGAAAGTTGTATGCCTTGGAAAAGATAAGATGGGAAGATTCTCATTCAGCATGAAAGACGTAGCAGAAT
>ENA-OPBF01002061-OPBF01002061.1-human-gut-metagenome-genome-assembly--contig:-NODE-2061-length-11970-cov-2.085103_pt1 | contig 11970 bp, 9 predicted proteins | sample MGYA00241067_ERZ501450 | MGnify/ENA primary metagenome ERZ501450 (study PRJEB25962, sample SAMEA2042516) | human gut metagenome | biome: human gut; feature: human-associated habitat; material: faeces... | reverse complement strand
TGCATGTGTTAAGCACGCCGCCAGCGTTCATCCTGAGCCAGGATCAAACTCTCATAAAAAGTTTTTCCCGTTTCAGAATCAACTGGCTAATTTTAACCATTCATTAATTCCAAACGTTACTGTTTTAGGTTGCTTTGACTTTCGTCTCTGCTGTTCTCTCGAACTCATTTAAATCGCGAATTGCTTCGCTGTTCTCAATGAATCTTTCAAGGTTATTTCACTGTTCAGTTATCAAAGTTCTTTGTTTCTTGCTGTTGTTCAGCAACTTTTATATCTTACCAGATACTCAAGTGTTTGTCAACAACTTTTTTATTTTTTCTTTCAAGTTGTTTTGTATTCTGTATTTCAACAGCTCATTTAGATTAACATATTTGTCATATCCTGTCAACAACTTTTTTACTTTTTCCTGGCAGAAGATTTACATTAAAAACAGACGCATTCCATGCCGTTTACATGTTTTTTCTGTCAGCCTGTCACATCAGCGACAGCTTGCTAATAGTATCACTCTGGCTTTTAAAAGTCAACCACTTTTTACCGTTTTGTCAAAGAAAGACAATTCCTGCTTTTTCGCAGAATTGTCTTTCTTTTTCATTATATTTGTTATTACTCACCACTTGCAGAAGTGGGAGTCTCAACTCAGACTGAGATAAAATTTCACTCCTCCTTCTACGTTTTCAACACCATACGCTGCATGATGCGCTTTTAGAATGATTGCACTGATTGCCAGTCCCATGCCGGAAGTTGTTCCTGTTTTTGTTCTCGAATCATCTATAAGATACATCGGCGTCCAGATTTCTTTCTTTCGTTCCTCCGGAATTTGTATTCCTTCGTTATATACACTGACATAATTCCTGGCAACAGACAATCGGATGACTCCGCCAGGTATGCAGAACCGCACCGCATTGGAAAGGAAATTATCCATTACCATAGATAACATTTTTTTATCGCAGATGGCACTTTCTTCCTCAACAATATCCCAGATAACCTGAATACTCTTTTTTTCAATCTGTTCTATGTAATGATCGCAGCATGATCTCATCATTGTTTGCAAGGAACATTCTTCCATATGCAGATTGCAGGAAGAATCACTGAGCCTTGTATATGTCAGCATGGACATCAAAAGCTTATTCATGTGATCTGCTTCCTTCTGTATCATGCTTATGTATTCTGCCCGCTTTTCCGGATGAATTCCATCCTCCAGACATTCCGCACTGTTTTTGATCACCGCTGCCGGTGTTTTCATTTCATGTGCCATGGCATTGATAAATGTATTCCTTAAACTGACCAACTCCTTTCTTTTCTTATGGAGATACAAATATACAATAATAAGCAACACTGCCAGAGCCTGCCCGATCAGCCAGATCGGCACTGTAAATGTTTTCAAATTTCCGTCGTGTGTTGCCAGATAAAATGTATCTGCATAGAATGCGATCTGATACGAAGTCAGATTATATCCACTGATTCTGCCTTCTGCATGATTCTGTAACTTAGACGGCTGACTTCCCAAAGCAAATTGTACCTTTTGTGCAGGCAGATAGACAAACAGTTCCATCCCACCCTGCTCCAATGTTTCCTCTTCCAGTTCAACTTCTGAAACATCTGCTAAATTTGCCACACGACATACCATTGATTTATAATGTGAACTTACTGACGGTGTATTCCACACTGCATTTTCATCTGTGACACTCTGGAATTGTACTTCACTGACATTAAACACGTTTCCATTATAATATCCTTTCAATTTTTTGAGTCTTACCTGGCCATCCTGCTTCTGATAAAATGTTTGAAAACTGTTCATTTCACCATTTTCGCTTGATTCTGATTTTTCAATACACTCCTTCAGCGAAATCCATTCTTGCTTTAATTCTTTTGTTTCCTGATCATATGAGGTCCAGATACAACCTACTTCTTTGTTTTCCAGTTCACTTATAGGTTCCTCCGTTTCTCCAAGAAATTGCAATTTTAATCCAAACTGACTGTCCCACTGTGGATTTCCTGTATCTGGCAAAATATTTTTTAAACCTATAAAAACGTTATTCTTTAGTTGTGTTTCCGTTTCTGCCTTTCTGGTGTCCAAATTGGACTCTACCAGATTTTGCACATTTTTCGTCATCAGCTGCAGTTTTTCCTCCCAGCCCTTCTGTGACATCCGGATCAAAAGTCCCGTGGCAGTAATTGCTACACACAAAAATATTATTTCGATCAGAAATGCCGTTCTATATTCTCGCCATATTTTTTTCCGCTCTCCCCATAGTTTTTTCAGTTTTTTCAATTTCATCCCTCCTGCCCTTCTCCTGTCTGTTCTTTTACCGTTTTGTTTCTTTCAAAAATATATCCTTTTTTTACAATTGTCCGGATGCAGCTGCCATAATCCCCTAATGCTTTCCGCAGGTTTTTTACATGTGTATCTACCGATCTGTCATTTCCGGCATACTCGTAACCCCAGAGTTTTAAAATGATCTGCTCTCTTGTCAGAATCCGGTTCGGATTCTCATAAAAATAGGATAAAAGGCGGAAATCCAGCGACTGCAGTTCTACCGGCTGTCCATCGCAGAAAAACTGCTGCCGTTTTTCATGTTTCCACAGACCTTTTTGCTGTTCCGCCTGCATTCCGCACTGATAGCGTTCCAATACAGCCTGACATTTGGCAAGAAGCACCCGCAGAGAAAATGGTTTCAATATGTAATCGTCTGCCCCAAGTTCGTATCCACGCAGCTGATCTTCTTCCAGCACACGCGCTGTCAGGAAAAGCACCGGCACCGATTCCCGTTCCCGGATTTTTCTGCAAAGAGTAAATCCATCCATCCCCGGCATCATAACATCCAGCAAAACCAGCTGATAACGAGTTGTCTGCACGGCTTCCCAGGCATCTTCCCCATCCACAACCGCATACACATCAAATCCATGTTCTGACAGGAAATCTGTAATCAGTTCCCGCAGATCATCGTTGTCTTCTGCCAGTAAAATTCTGTTCATGTTCACCATCCCCCAATATCCTCTATCTTTCGTTGCATTTATTGTAACATGCCGATATGTATTCTTTATGTACTTTTTTAAGTTGGATAAAGAAATGACTCCAAACAGTCATTCCTGTTGGAGTCATTTTCGGCTTATTGCTCACCATCTGATATACAAGATATTGCTTCCCGCACATTTGACACTCCGATCAGGCGGATACCATCGGTACGGACTTCATCTGTCAGAGATACTTTTGGTAAGATACAGGTCTCAAAGCCAAGCTTTTTGGCCTCCTGTACCCTTTGTTTTGCCATATTGACGGCACGGACTTCACCACTGAGCCCCACCTCGCCAAAACAGATTGTCTTATCTGAGATAGCAAGTTCCCGGTAACTGGACACAATGGCAAGAATGATGCCGAGATCTATGGCCGGTTCGTTCATCCGGATGCCGCCCGCGATATTCACATAAGCATCGCAGGAAGACAGCGGAATCCCTGCACGTTTTTCCAGTACCGCCATCAGCAGATTTACACGATTCAGGTCTGCGCCTGCTGCTGTTCTTCTTGGCAGACCAAATCCTGTCTTACATACCAGAGCCTGGATTTCCAGCAGGATTGGCCGCGTTCCTTCAATGGAACAGGTGACGATAGAACCGGAAGCCCCCTCCGGCCGCCCGTTCAGCATGTATTCAGAAGGATTTTCCACTTCCACCAGTCCCACCTGCTGCATCTCAAATACACCGATTTCATTCGTAGAGCCAAAACGGTTTTTCACACTGCGCAGAATCCGGTAGGCTGCATGACGGTCTCCCTCAAAATACAATACCGTGTCCACCATATGTTCCAGCACACGCGGGCCGGCCACCACACCTTCTTTTGTCACATGTCCGACGATAAAAATCGTAATACCGAGAGATTTTGCCAGCTGAAGCAGCAGAGATGTCGCCTGACGCACCTGGGAAACGCTTCCCGGCGCAGAACTGACTTCCTCACTGTACATGGTCTGGATGGAATCAATGATAACCACCCGTGGTTTCTTTCTGCGCAAAACCGAGGAAATATCTGCCAGATTTGTCTCACAGAACAATTCTAAGGATTCGGTGAATGAACCGATTCGGTCTGCACGGATTTTGATCTGCTGCAACGATTCCTCGCCCGAGATATAAAGCACACTGTGATGCGCATCTGCCAGATTTTTACACACCTGAAGCAGCAAGGTGGACTTTCCGATTCCCGGATCACCGCCCACCAGCACCAGTGAAGCCGGTACGATTCCGCCACCCAGCACTCGATCCAGTTCACCGATTCCGGTAGTAAAACGCTCCTGATCGGTCATTTCCACTCTGGACAACGGCATCGGTTCCACACTCTGGGAATTCCGCCGGTTGCCTGCGCTGATTCCGGCATGCTTTTCCTCCGCCGGTTCTTCTACAAATGTATTCCACTCCCGGCAGCCCGGACACTGTCCCATCCATTTTGCAGTCTCATAGCCACACTGCTGACAGAAAAATATCGTCTTTTTCGCTTTTGCCATTTCCTATTCCTCGCTCTCTATTTCTACAGAGATACATAAATCATTAACAGAACACAATCTCATCTTTGCGGATACGCACAGTCACGGTACTTCCCTGTTTGATTGCTCCGGATAACAGCTCATCCGCAAGCGTATCCTCCAGTTTCGTCTGAATCATCCGACGCAGCGGGCGTGCACCATATTTCGGATCATATGCTTTATCCACAATATATTGTTTTACACCGTCGGTAATCTTCAGTTCCAGATCCAACTGTTCCCGGCAGCGCTGCTGCAGTTCTTTCGTCATGATGCCCACAATCTTCTTCATGTGCTCTTTAGTCAGGGCATGGAACACAATGATCTCATCAATACGATTTAAGAATTCCGGCTTGAAGATCCGGCGCACTTCTTCCATCACATTGGATTTCATCCGGTTGTAGTCTGCTTTTTCATTTTCTGCCGTTGCAAAACCAAGTTTTTTCGGCTCAATGATAGACTGTGCTCCGGCATTGGACGTCATAATGATGATGGTATTTTTGAAATCAACTTTTCTTCCCTGGGCATCGGTGATATGTCCGTCATCCAGTACCTGCAGTAAAATATTAAACACATCCGGATGTGCTTTTTCAATCTCATCAAACAGCAGGACCGAATATGGATGACGACGCACTTTCTCGCTGAGCTGTCCACCCTCTTCGTAACCAACATATCCCGGCGGAGAACCAATCAGTTTTGAAACACTGTGCTTTTCCATATATTCCGACATATCCACCCGGATCATAGCTTCTTCCTGACCAAACACTTCCTCTGCCAGTGCTTTGGAAATCTCTGTTTTTCCGACACCGGTCGGTCCGAGGAACAGAAAAGAGCCCACCGGTCTGGACGGATCTTTAAGACCGACTCTTCCACGACGCACCGCTTTTGCAACTGCCTGAATTGCCTCGTCCTGTGCAATGACACGTTTGTGCAGTGATTTTTCCAGATGCTGAAGACGCACGGCTTCCCCTTCGGTCAGTCGTTTTACCGGAATATGCGTCCAGTCTGCCACTACATCGGCCACTTCATTTTCTCCGACTGCCGCCTTTTTGCGGTTCAGACTACGTTTGTATCTGGTGAGGGCAGACTCATAAGCCTGCTTTAATTCCTGGCGTTCGCTTCTGATACTTCCTGCAAGTGTCAGATTTCCCTGCAGGATCGCTTCTTCCATTTCCTCACTCCGCTGCTGCATAGTCCGTTTTATCTCTTCCAGCTGCTTGGGCTGCTCCATACTGCCGATATGCACTTTGGAAGCAGCCTCATCCATCAGATCGATTGCCTTATCCGGAAGAAAACGGTCGTTGATATAACGCTCTGACAATTCTGCCGCAGCCCGCAGTCCTTCTTCTGTAATCGTCACATGGTGATGTTTCTCATATTGCGGACGCAGTCCACGCAATATCTCCACGGTCTGTTCCACACTCGGTTCCTCCACGATCACCGGCTGAAACCTCCGCTCCAGTGCCGCATCTTTTTCGATATGCTTACGGTATTCCTGGATCGTAGTCGCACCAATGATCTGGATCAGTCCACGGGACAATGCCGGTTTCATAATGTTGGATGCATCCAGTGCTCCTTCGGCACCACCTGCACCGATGATCGTATGCAGTTCATCCACAAACAGCAGGATATTGCCTGCCTGCTGCACTTCCTGCATAATTCCTTTGATCCGTTCCTCGAACTCACCACGGTATTTCGTGCCCGCTACCATTCCGGATACATCCAAAGTCAGGATCCGCTTTTCCTGCAGATGCTCCGGTACGGCTCCTGCTGCTACCCGTGCTGCCAGTCCTTCCACGATCGCGGTTTTTCCCACACCGGGTTCTCCGATCAGGCAAGGATTATTTTTGCCCCGGCGGCTCAGGATCTGGATCATCCGCTGCAGTTCATCACTGCGTCCGATCAGCGGATCCAGTTCTCCCTGCCGGGCACGCTCCGTCAGATCTGAAGTATAGGTCTCAAGCAGACCTGATTTTGCATTTTCTGATTTCTTTCCGGTACGGAATTGTTTTCCTTCCTCCCGGGAATACAATGCTTCTTTTCCCATGGCAGACAAGATTTCCGCATACACTTTTCCCATGTTGACATTCATTGCCATCAGCAGTCTGGCTGCTGCGCTGTTGCGATGCTCGATCACAGAAAACAGCAGATGTTCCGTACCGACTTCTTCACAGTCAAACCGCTCTGCTGCCGCATAAGCACCGTCAATAACCGCATGCCCCTCCGGAGTCAGGAAATCCTCCTGTGCCGGAAATTCTTCTTCATTTGGCAGTGCGATCTCGTGGATCAGTGCCAGAATATCCTCACAGTTTACGGATAACTGCTGCAGGATTTCATATGCTACTCCATGTCCTTCCAGCAAAAGCCCTGCCAGCAGATACTCACTGCCCATCTGTGTCTGTTGTTCTTTTTCTGCCAGATTTTCTGCCAGACGCATTGCCTTGCGCGCCTGTTTGGTAAATCCCTTATATTGCATTCTATTTCCTCCGAAATTTACGCTTACTATTTTTATGATGTTGGGGTCAAAAGATGCCATACGAATTGTTCCGCACTTCGTACTCCCACAATTCTTTTTATTCAGGAATGCCCTCGGCATTCTTACTCGTATTCATGAAAAATCTCATCCACCAGTTCATGCACCTCTGCCCTGGTAATTCCTTTGCAGAAACCTCTGGCCAGAATAACCCGCAGGGCATCCCGCATCTCTTCCTCTGCTTTCAGACGGTCAATATCCAGTGCTATGACGGTGCCCCTGCGCCGGTCCAGACGCAGCAGACCTTCCTGGCGCAACACACTATACGCTTTATTTACGGTATGCATATTAATGCCGATTTCATCTGCCAGCTGGCGTACCGATGGGAGAGCATCTCCTTCATGATACTGCTGCGTGGCAATGCCGTATATAATCTGATTGCGAAGCTGGATATACAATGCCTCGTCACTGTTAAAATCAATCTCTATTGTCATTTGTAACCTATCCTCCATTATTCTTTTCAGAATCTTGCACCATTCGCCTATCTTTATCGTCTTTCATTTCAAGAGACTGTTATAACGATGATATAACACACTTGCAAATCTGTCAACAACAAAAGAAACTCCCTTTACCGGGTCCTTTCCCGATAAAAGGAGTCTGTTCTTTTATTTACAGAAATTCAATATCATCCCAGGAATTTGTTCCGTCTTTTTTCTCTTCCGGATCTTCTTCATCATAAAATTCTCCGTCTTCTTCATCAAAAAACGCATCTTCCTGCTCTGCTTCTGCATTTTTCGTCACTTCCACTTCCCGGATCAGCTTTTTCAGATCTGCAACCAGCTGTTCGGTCTCCGGATTTGTCTCTTTTTTCTCAGATTGTGGTCGTTTGATCTTCGCTACGGATTCCAGATCCGGATTTTTCATCGGCTGCTCCACCGTTTTTTCGACAGCTGCTTCTTTCGCTTCTGCATTTTCGTCTGTAAAACCAACTGATTTTTCTGTCTCTTCCGGCATTTCTGCTGCTGTCTGCGGTTCGCCTCCTCTGTGACGCTGTTTCTTTTCTTTTTTCTTACTGTTTTTTTGTGTTTTGTCTGCCTCTTCAACAGCAGCATCAAAATCCATAATATCTACGGTTCCGCTTTTTAATTCTACTCCAATCGTGTGAGACGGCAGCATTTCCGTTTCTTCATGGAACGCCTCATCCTCTTCACCAAAGCCAAGTTCGCCATCCAGATATCTGCGCAGACGACGGTAACGTACGGAAACGGCGATCAGCAGGATCAGAAGCAGTAATGCGATCACTCCCGCTCCGGCGATCAGCATCCGTGTCATGGAATCTGTCTCAAATACAGATGTATCCTCCGTTTCATCCGGACTGCTGCCGGTATCTGCCTGCGCGGTATTATATTTCATATTTATCATGCTGCGCTGCAGGGTATCACCAGCAGAATCATACACATACCATCCGCGCTCGCCTTCACTGGAAATTCCATATACATAGTAAAAATCAGTCGCTGTCACGTCATTGGAAACATGTTCGTCTTCCTGTGTCAGCTGATATGCCATAATACTTCCGTTTCCAAACGTACACAAGGTATGATGATAGCAGTCTGCAACCGTCTTTTCCTCCGCTTCCGGCACATCGGTCAATACTACAAAAGAATCCTCTTTTCCGGCAATGCAGATAAACGGAACTGCCTCCCCCCGCTCACGATCAAGCAGGTACATGCCCTTATCTGCGCTGTCAGCTGTATTTTCCAGCCATACCAGCACAGTATCCGCATTGTTTTTCATCTGTGCAGCAGAAATCTCTTTCTCAGCATATGTAATCGTTGCTGCCTGAAATCCCTCCGGTATCTCAGTTTCCGGAAATTTTTCTGCAATTTTGTATTTCTGATCATTGATACTGAATTCATCTGTTTTCTGTGCATCGGTCTTCCCCGAATTATTGGAAGTAACAGAACCTGCAGCCTCCACTGCCTGGTCTGTCGTGCTGCCCGTCTGTGTACTGCCCGCAGCAGATGCTCCATCTGTGATCAGATCACCACGCACCCAGCCTTCTGTCTGCGCACCATTCCAGTCAAAACTGATCTGATACCAGGTATATCCATCCTCAGATTTCTTCTCACTTTTCACTTTTACTTCCTGATTGGCATTCAATGATCCCACCGGTGTGCCTTTGATGGCATCGCGGACTACTGTATTATCATCTTTCGCTGTTCCCGATGCAGGTGCCGCCCATGCCGGAATACTCATTGTACTGCTCATGACAGCACCGATCAGGCACAGTGCCAGACAAGATCCCACACGTTTCTTTCTGTATACACTCTTACTATTCATAATTCCTCCACAATCCTGTTTCTTTTTATTATTATAGGTAGGTCACCGCAAAATGTCAACGACAGACCTGCCTGCTTTCTGAAAACATTTTTTTGCATTTTTCATAAAAAATTCTTGAAATATTCACATTTTTGTATCATGCTATAGGCAGTTACAAAAACATTGATTAAAAAATTACAAACAACGAAAAGAGGAATCAAAAACATGAAAAAGAAAACATATATTGCACTCATTTCCGCACTGACGATCAGCGGTGCGTTTTTATTAAACGGATGCAGCTTCGAACTGCCGGGCACAGATGCCACAGTCAGCGCAGGTACCGAACTCTCCGCAGAAAAAGAAATCCTGACGGACGGAAATCTCCAGTTATATTCCCGCTGGTATGATGCTTCCGGTGAAAAACTGGCAAATGCAACCGTAACCATTACCGATGGAAATGAAACTGTATTTGAAGGAACTACCGACGAGAACGGAACACTTGAGATGTGCACCATCCCCGGAAATAAAGAGCTCCGCTGCGTTGTTACAAATGAATCCGGTGATCAGATTGCAAAATCTGATATTCTCTACAAAATTTCTGACAGTTATGATTCCATCATGGTATATTCAACCCACGGAGAATCCGACACACAGAAAGTAGAAGTGCCTGCTTCCAAGCAGCAACTGAGCGTTGCTATATATCTGACTGACAACAAGACACTCTCTCACGCAAATATTACCGAATATACTGCTGGTACACAGGCAGATACTTCCGCTGACGGGGCCACGGATGCATCAACGACTGAGGGAACCACAGATGCAACACCAGATCCGGGTGCTGCTGACACAGTCACTCCGGATACCGCTGCCCAGACAATGGATCCGGCTCAGGCACTTCCGGCAGATCCGACGACACAGCAGCCGGTGGTAACACAGTAGGGTTGCTTTGATTGCTAACGGAAGAATCACCTCACACCCCAGAAGTATCAAAGGTCGGTATAAAGCTCTCTTCCGCTGTCTCCCCGTCCTGGATAAATCCGTTTTCTACGCCAAGTTCTATGGCGTAATCTACTACCTCATCGTACTCCTGTGGTGTGAGTTTTCTTCCAAGTTCCGGATACCGTGCGTTTATCCCCGGCATTGGTGTGTACTGGTTCATGATGCTGATATAGATCTGATCCCCGTAGGTCTCATAGAGATAACGGATCACTTTTTTTGATTCCGCGATATGCCCCGGAAGAATCAGATGGCGAACTACAACACCGCGCAGCATTCGTTCCAGAACACCGTTTTCCGGTTCGCTGTCTCTCATACATTCGTCAGTATCAGACACGGTTCCATCCAAAGTCTGATCCATTCCATCCGCATATGCCACATCCACAGACAATTCATCGGTAATCTTGCCGGCCTTTGCTCCGGACACGATCTCAAACCGGGCACTTCCAACCTGCCGCACCATCTCCCAAAGAGCTGCTTTTGCCACCTGCGGATAATCCGCCGCATGAGAATATGTACCTGCAAGTTCTCCGCTCAGATATTTGAAATCCGGCAGATAGATATCTGTCAGTCCTTCAAACATCCGCAGTGTTTCTACCTTTTCATAGCCGGATGTATTATATACGACCGGAATCTGTAAGCCCCTGTTTTTTGCCAGTTCCAGCGCTTTTGCCACCTGTGGTGCAAAATGCCCCGCTGTCACCAGATTGATATTCCAGGCTTTCTGTTCCTGAAGTTCTAAAAATATTTCTGCCAGCCGTTCCACGGAAATTGTTTTCCCCACACTGCCTGCAGCAATGGAATGGTTCTGACAGAACACACAGCCAAGCGTACAGCCCGAAAAAAACACGGCTCCGGATCCCGCATCACCGGATATGCAGGGTTCCTCCCACATATGTAATGCAGCCCGTGCCGCGCGTATCTGATCGGTCTGTCCACAGTAACCTGTTTTTCCCTGTGTCCGGTCCACATGACAGTTTCTCGGGCACAGACAGCAATCAGTATAGTTATTCATATTCTACTTCTCCAAATTTGGACTCAATCTCTTTATCTTCCTCATCCAGATGCTCTGCCGGAAGATGATGTTCCATAATATCCAGAAAACGTCCGATCTCCTGCCAGGCATGCTTGGACTCCGGAATCATCAGCATTGCCATCTGAAAAATATGAAACATTCCTTCGTACACACTGAGCCGCACTTTGCATCCGGCACGTTTCGCTTTTTCTGCCACCAGTTCCGAATCACTCAGCAGCATCTCATAACTTCCCACCTGGATCAACATTGGCGGAAAACCGCTGAAATTGCCATACAACGGTGAGATATACGGATTCGTCGGATCCTCATCCTGAATGTAATCCTTGCTGTAAATCAAGCTGTCCCGGGTGTTTCCAAACAATGGATCCCGTTCATAGTTAAAATCATACGATGCACCGGACTGGGTCAGATCGGTCCAGGGCGACATACAGATCAGCCCCGCCGGAAGTTTCCGGTTCTGATTCTTCAGATACATGCAGAGTGCCAGTGCCAGTCCGCCGCCTGCGGAATCTCCGGCCACAACGATCTCATGCTCCTGCCATCCTGCCTGCAGCAACCAGTTGTAACCGGTTATGGCATCTTCCAGTGCCGCCGGATACGGATGCTCCGGTGCCACCCGGTAATCCACGGTCAGCACA
>ENA-OPBF01002058-OPBF01002058.1-human-gut-metagenome-genome-assembly--contig:-NODE-2058-length-11988-cov-9.877064_pt1 | contig 11988 bp, 6 predicted proteins | sample MGYA00241067_ERZ501450 | MGnify/ENA primary metagenome ERZ501450 (study PRJEB25962, sample SAMEA2042516) | human gut metagenome | biome: human gut; feature: human-associated habitat; material: faeces... | reverse complement strand
CCAGCATTTGCAGAAGTTGAAGTAGAAGGCGAAGAAAGAAGACTGTTACATCTGCTGCGGCATTTTTATTTAGAGGTTAATGGGCTGGTTACAGCTCATTGTTCGGCTGTGGGATTACTGCAGAACGCCGGTGTTCTTATCAAAGTGATAAGTACGGCCGTCGATGACTGCATCGCCCTTAGCCATGGTGCCATAGATCGGGTCGAAATAGTAACGCTTGTCAGCGCTCCAGCCCTTGATCATGTGGCCCTGTGCATCGTAACGGACCCACTTGCCGGTGCCATCGGCGCGATCAGCCCACTGGCCAGCTTCGGATTCCTGATAGACATCCTTGCTGGTGGCTTTCTTGCCCTGGTCAACGGCATCCAGCCAGTACCAAGCGTCGGAAGCCGGGTCATAGATTTCCTTGCCGCGGCCATCCAGGCCCTGGCGAACGCCCTTTTCGTACCAGAAGTCAGCGCCTTTGATGGTCAGCCACTGGCCGTCCAGAGCGATACCGGTGTACTCGTCAAATGCGCAAGGTACACCGTCAATATCGCCTGCGCCCTTAGCCATAGCGCCGGTGATCAGGTCAAAGTAGTAGGTGCCCTTATCGGTCGTCTGCCAGCCCTTGACCATGTGGCCGTTCTCATCGTAACGGACCCACTTGCCGGTGCCATCGGGCTTATCAGCCCACTGGCCGGCGGCGGATTCCTGGTAAACGTCCTTGTTGACGGTCATTGCGCCGCCCTGGACAGCATCCAGCCAGTACCAGGCGTCGGAATCGGGATCATAGATCTCTTTGCCGCGGCCGGTGGTACCCTGCTTCACGCCCTTTTCGTACCAGTACTTCTTGCCGTTTTCTTCAACCCAGCCGTTCTTCTCGCCGTACTTGGCGGTGTAGTCCTTGCCGTTGAAGTTGACAGCAGCGGTGGTAACGCCGCTGGTCTGCTTTACAGTTGCATCCACGAACTGTGCACTTGCGCAGTTCTTATCGGTGCAGGTAAAGACAGCCATTGCGGTAATGGTGGTCTTTTCAGCAGCACCGTGAGCGGTGCGCTCCTCGGCTTCGAGAGCCTGAGTTTCTTCGCCGCCGTTGTTGGTGTTATCACTAGTGTTGTCACCCTCACTGGGAGTGGTGGGTTCCACAAACTCTGCCGTGATAATGACATCATTCTTGTCCATATTGAATGTTCCAACGCCATCGCTTACATTCAAAGTGGTGTGTAGGTTGCCAGAATCCAGCTTCGGATTCTCTTTCAGCACATAATTTGCCTTGTCCTCATCCGGCTTAAAAGTAACAGTAACGCTCGTACCTTCTTTAATTTCACCGGTCGGGTTAACAGTAGCAGTACCATTGGTTACATTGCAAGTTACGGTATGCGTAGTCTTTGCAAATACGGCCTTAACAACAACATCATAGTCCGGCATGTAGAAGCTATACTTGCCATCGTTCGGTGTCAGTGGCTTTGCGGTAGAAGGATCACCCTTCTTTTCGTAACACACAGAGCTTTCTTCCAGCTTATAGTTTTCGCCATTTGCCGTAAAGGTAACCTCAACCGGATCACCCATAGCTGCAGTTTTTACGCTGAGGTTTGCGGCACCGTTGGTCACGTCAGAAGTAATGCTATAAGTCTTATCCGGCATAGCTTCAAACTTAGCATCAACGGTAACATCAGCAGCAGGCATCTTGAAGGTAGCCTTGCCATCGGTCAGGGTCAGCTTTTCGGTCTTGGTTTCTTCGCCGATCTGATAGCTGTAGGTCAGGCTGTCAGCCTTGAGCTGGTAGTTATCAGCTGCCTTAACGGTAACGGTAACGTCGGTGCCTTCAACAGCTGCGGTCGGATCTACGGTAACAGTGCCGTTATCAGCAGGAGCTGCGGTAACCTTGTATTCCTTAACAAACTCTGCGCTGACGTTGACAGGGTAAGCAGGCATTGCAAAGGTGTAGGTGTTGGCTTCGGTGCCAGCTTTCACTTCAACGGTCTGTTCCTTGTTGTCGGCATCGGTGTAAGTAACCTTCAGACCATTTTCCTTCAGGGCATAACCGGCATCCGGGGTAACCTTAACAGTAACGGTCGCGCCCTCAGCAGCGGTGGCCGGGCTGATTTCCAACTTGCCGTTGGTGGTTGCCGCCTGCTTGACCTCATAGGTCTTAGCGTTCTTTTCAACGCTGATGGTCACATCGCCGTCCGGCATGGTGAAGGTGTAAACCGTCTTAGCCTTTTCGGTGGTAGCCTGGGCTGCGGCTTCGTCCTGCGCTGCTTCCTGAACTTCAGTCAGGGCAACATCGGTATCGCCGTTCTTTGCGGTAACGGTAACGATATCGGTGCCTTCCTTTTCTACGGTCAGGGTAACGGTATCGTCCTTGATGTAGGTGTTGTTGGTGGTGCCCAGGGTCAGGGTAACGCCTGCAACTGGATCGGGCAGGGTAACGGTGTGGGGGGTGCTTTCGGTTGCGGTATGGCAATCAGAGCACAGGTACACATTGTTGCCAACGGACTTGGTTTCCAGCTCGTCCAGAGCCCAGGTATGGCCCTTGGGCAGTGCGTCGGCAGCGTACACCTTTTTACCCTGGGTCAGGCCGTACTTGGTGGTGCGATCCTGGGTGTAAGCGGGGGTATCGCACCATGCTTCAACGGAAACATTGGTGGTTGCGCCGCTCTTCAGGTCGCTGACCATGTCGGACATCGGCATGGTTTCAACCAGGTTAGCGCACCACATGAACTCTTCGTTCTTGTTCTTCTCGTCAGAGCTGCCCATGTTCTGGTTGTAACTCGGGTTGTAGTTCCAGGACTCGTTCTTGTAGCTCTTACGGTTTGCATAAGAAGTGCCGGAGGCATCGGTCTTGACTTCTGCCTTGCCGTCCACCAGTTCCTTATAGGTGTTGGACAGGTTGGTGCCGACAGAAACGACCAGCTGATCCTTGGTGGTGTTGATGCCGGTGATCACAGTCTGGCCCTGCTGGGTGGTGGTAGCAAAGCTGTAGCTGTCACGCAGGGTCAGGCCCGCCAGAGGATGGTTCTTGAAGGTGCCCAGATACTTCACACTGCTGGTATCCTGGGCGCTATCCATGATAACCATGCTCATGCCGGGAAAGTGGGTATCGGGAACCATGTTGCCGTCCTTATCCTTGGTCAGCTTAATGCCGCCATAGACGGTGTTGTATTCCTTCACTTCTTCCACTGCGCCGGTGGTCGGGTCCATACGGTAGATGGCGTTGTTGACGTTGAAGTACAGCATGCCATCATACAGTGCGGTAGAGTGTACCAGTGCGGGGTAGATCCGCTTTGCAGCAGCGTCTGCCAGGCACTCGGTGTTCAGGTTGTTTTCAACCTTGGTATGCTTATCTTTTGCACTGGTATCGATCTTATAGATGGTGCCAGCTTCGGCCAGAACCTTGGCATTGCTGTCGTCATCATTGAAGTTGCTGCTGGTTTCCTTCAGATCGTTGTAGTACATCAGGATGATATCAAACGGGTCATCCGTCTTGGTAAAGCTGCTCATGCTGAAGCCGCCGGGTCTGCTGCTGGAATCCTCTTTGCGGATATAGTAGTTCGCAGTACGCGGACGTGCTTCCAGAGTATCGGGGCCCTGGTTCTGCATCTTCTTCATGAACTGCTGCATCTGGGAGTTGTTACCAGAGCTGCCGGAACCAGAGTTGCCGTTGTTGCCGTTCTCGGACTGCTGGCGGCGCATGTTGTTATACAGGTTCTGGTTGGTCGTGGTATCAACGTAATAGAAGTAATTATTGTCGAAGTAGATGGGGCTGCAGATAGAGGTGAACCAGGTATCCTCGTAGCAGGTATCGGTGTAACGGGTCTCGTTCTTGTTATCCGCCTTGGTGTAAGAGTAATGCGGCTTGCCGTTGTTCAGCACAACATTGCCGTCTTTATCCACATCGGGATTCTTGTTCTTGGTGTAGGTGTAGCCATCGTACAGCGAGTCAATGTAATCATAGTACTTGCTGTAACGGCCTTCCAGACCGGAGGGAGAAACCAGGAAGTTGACATGGCGCATGTCGCCTGCGTTCTCAACACGGGTCTGGGCCATGCACTCGGTGTTCACGTCATCATAGCAGACGTCAACATAGTACCAGTTCTTGTTGGCTTCGCCGGTGGTCATCGTAGCAGAGTTGCTGTCGCCCTGCAGCTTGTTGACCTTGACTGCGTTAAAGTAGTGGACGTTGTTGAACATGCCGCCGCCGAACGCATTACCGGCAACACTGGTATCAGAAGTATCGCAGTAATACAGGATCTGGGCAAAGTCAACAACAGCGTTATCGCCTACTTCATCGGGGGTCTTCCAGCTGCCGTCATCATTCTTATAGATGCTCTTGTTGTCAGGCAAATTCTGGACCATGTAGTTAAATGCAGCTGCATAGCCCAGGCAGATGCAGCCATACTCAACGCCCTTAGCGCCGATCTCGCCGCCCAGCAGGGCACCGAAAGCAGTCGTCTGGATGGGGTCGTTGTTGCCGCCGCCGGTGATATCGCCCATGGAGCCCATATCGAATTCTGCAACCTGGGAGATCCAGTCGTGCAGGATCAGCAGCTTGGTGACATAGTCAGCGTCACCCAGCTTGGCAACCTGTGCCAAGCCTGCATCACGGATGGCTTTCAGAGCTTCGCCATAGTTCATGACGTAAGACATGAACGCCTGCGGCAGGAACTGCAGCATATATGCCATGGTCGTCGGGGGCACATCCTGGTTGGGGTCCAGGTTGCACAGCACTTTGATTGCGCCCATGGTGCCGGTGATGCTGCCATCCTCGCCCTGCTTCTGAACGCCCTTGGAGGTCCAGAACGGGGCAGCCACGCCGAAGTACTCTGCTTCGTCCTGGTTGAACTGCGACAGCTGGAAGTAGTAGTAGTTCATCTGCGCAGTCGAGACATCGTAAGTATTGGTGACCTGGTTGCCCTGGTCGTCCACATACACGGCAGTCTTCTGGCTGTCGTACAGCAGCAGGCTGTTCTTGCCCTTGTTGTCGCCGCTCTGATAGGTGAAGTTCACCTTGCTTGCGTCAACCGGGTTGTTCTGCATATCGTACCAGTTGCCGTCCTTCATTGCGGACACCAGGGTAACGCCGACGCCGCCGGAGGTGGTATCCAGGGTCGGGGTGCCGCCCACGTTGATGTAGACGGAATTGTTATTCTGGTCTACCACAACGCTGACCGGCATGGTCATTACCGGCTGGGTTTTGATTTCTTCGCCGCAGACAGCGCACTTGAAGGTGACGCTGGTGCATTCCCAGTCAATGGTAACGGGAGCGCCGGCAGAAATTTTGCCGGTTTCGCTGTCATAGAACAGCTGGGCGTTGCTGTAGTCAGCGGCCAGCTCGCCCTCGACCTTCTTCATTTCCCAGTTGAAGGTAGCAACAAAGTTGCCATCTGCATCCTTGGACACAACATGGCTCTGGCAGGGCAGGGCGGCAATGTCGTCGGTGCGGGTGGTGGGTTCCTTGTATTCCTTCTTAACCGGGCTCTTGTCAGCGGGCACGCTGGGCAGAGTAAACGGTCTTGCCGGCAACGCCGGGCTTTGCCTCGGTGGTATCCTTGGTTACGGTGCCTTCTACCTTCTGGTAGGCATCGTCCTTTTCACAGGTATACACAGCGGTGTAAGCCCAGCCGTCATCGGTCTTGGTCCAGTAACCATCGGGGGTTTCCTTCCAGGTATGGGTATGGCCATCCTCCGGGTTGGTGTCATTCCAGTACCATTTCGGCTCGCCATAGGTATGGCCGTCTGCAGCGGCGCTGGCCGCAAAGGTATCGGAGTTTTCAGCAACGTAAGCCTGTGCGTAGCTGTCAGCCTGCTGCGCAATCACTTCATCATCGCTGTTGGTCATGGACTCCATCGCAGAGGTCATGCCGGAGCTGCCGGTAAAGGTAACGGCGGTCACAACGCCTGCGGCGTTCGTCTCATAGCCCAGGTCGGTAACGGCGCTGGACAGATGATACGTTTTGATGGTGGCAGCCATCACCGATGCCATCTCGTCCTTGTTCAGGCCATAGGCTTCGGTGTTGATCTTGCCGGCTGCGGCGTTGGCGTACATGGCATCGGCCAGTGCATTTTCCAACGCTGCAAGGCTCATGCCCGCCTTGCTCTGTGCAGTCGCTTCCAGCTTGGCATCGTCCTGCTCCAGTTCATGCACTTCGCCCTGGGCAGCCAGCGTTTGGGCTGTCTGCTTGATCAGGTCTGCGGTGCTGGTGAACTTGGGCAGGGACTGCACAGCGCTGGCCGCGCTTGCTGCGCTAGCTGCAACAGACTGCGCTACCGAAGAATCAATCTTGGTAGTTTCGGCTGCTGCGGGAAGCGCCACGCTCTGGGCAACCATGGCTGCTGCCAGCACGGATGCACCAAAACGCTGAAGGTTTTTCTTCATAGTTTTATCCTCCCTTAAGTGTTACTACTTTCCCCTTTTGTGTGAAAAGTGGTACGGCAGATGTGCGGCACTTTGCAGGTGTTGATTGCAAAACGCCTGGTTGTGCTCCCCTCGGTCTGGCGATCCCCTGCCGGGCTGCGGCCTGCTTTTGGGGCTTTTGGCCCCGGCACAGCGGCTGACAAAACGTTGTACCGGCTGCATGCCTTGATCCCGCAAATGATAACCATTCCGACACATCTAGGTATATACATTATATCACAGTTGCCAGAATTTGCATAGTTAATTAAAGCGGTTTCTATGTAAATTTTTGTCCTTGAATCAACTGAAACCTGTTTTTCGCACATTATTTGCGCTGCGGTGCGGTGACCCTTTGGCGGTATTTATTAACATTTTTGAATGGTTTATTCCTGATTTTATCAAATGATTAAACATTTACCCCGATAATGTTCTTTGCAATCTCTTAATCAAATCACCCGGTATTGTGATCGCGCATTTTTTGCCATTTCGGTTTGGCTTGTTGTTGAGAGATTTGGCAGAGATTGGAGGAAACTTGAAGGGAAAATTGGAGGTTGAGAATTGCCCATTATAAATTGTACTGTAGAGAGCGTTCCTGACCGTTCCGAAAACTTAGGGATAGATCAACCCTTGCCCCTTAACCGCGACCGGAAATACACCTTCCCAAGGTAGGGCGGTGTGAGTGCCCCCTTCTGCTCCACTTTTTCAAAGTTCCGAATGGTGTCCTCTCCCCTATCTACAATTCCTGATGTTTTCATGATGCCTTCCTTGGTCTTCCACACCCGGCCTTTGCCCCCTCCCCGCCCCATAAGTCGTACACAACAAAAAGGCCCCTGCCTTAACAGCAGGAGCCTTGAAAGCTATATCACAAGCCGAAAATTACTTCTCGATCTTGGAAACAACGCCGGAACCAACAGTGTGGCCGCCTTCGCGGATAGCGAAACGCATGCCTTCTTCCATGGCAACCGGGGTGATCAGCTCAACGTGCATATCAACGTTGTCGCCGGGCATGCACATCTCAGTGCCTTCGGGCAGGGTGATGATGCCGGTAACGTCGGTGGTACGGAAGTAGAACTGAGGACGATAGTTGTTGAAGAACGGGGTATGACGGCCGCCTTCTTCCTTCTTCAGGACGTAAACATGGCCATCGAAAGTGGTGTGGGGATGAACAGAACCGGGAACAGCCAGAACCTGGCCACGCTCGATCTGGTCACGGTCAATACCACGCAGCAGAGCGCCGATGTTGTCGCCAGCCTGAGCGAACTCGAGGCTCTTGCGGAACATTTCCAGACCAGTGATGGTGGTGGTCAGCTTCTCTTCCTTCAGACCAACGATTTCCATCTGATCGCCGACATGAGCAGTACCACGCTCAACACGACCGGTAGCAACGGTGCCACGGCCGGAGATGGTCATAACGTCCTCAACGGGCATCAGGAACGGCTTATCAGCAGCACGGTCCGGGGTCGGGATGTAGCTGTCAACAGCGTCCATCAGCTCCCAAATGCACTTGTATTCCGGAGCATCGGGATCCTTGGAAGTGCTCTCCAGAGCCTTCAGAGCGGAACCACGGATGATCGGGGTGTTGTCGCCGTCGAAATCCTGGCTGTCCAGCAGTTCGCGAACTTCCATTTCGACCAGGTCGAGCAGCTCTTCGTCGTCAACCATATCGCACTTGTTCAGGAACACAACGATCTTGGGCACGCCAACCTGACGAGCCAGCAGGATGTGCTCACGGGTCTGCGGCATCGGGCCATCGGTTGCAGCAACAACCAGGATAGCGCCGTCCATCTGAGCAGCACCGGTGATCATGTTCTTGATGTAGTCAGCATGGCCCGGGCAGTCAACGTGGGCATAGTGACGCTTCGCGGTGTGGTACTCAACGTGAGCGGTATTGATCGTGATACCACGAGCCTTCTCTTCAGGAGCCTTATCGATGCTGGAGTAATCCATGAAATCGGCGTCGCCCTTCAGAGCCAGAACCTTGGTGATAGCGGCAGTCAGAGTGGTCTTGCCGTGGTCAACGTGACCGATGGTACCGATGTTGACATGCTCCAAAGAGCGGTCAAATTTTTCCTTTTCAGCCATTGGAAGTATCCTCCTTTAATTCAAACAGATAAAATAGCCTGTTGTAAGGCTATCATACTAGATTTTTCAAGAAAAATCAAGTATTTTGCGCGAATTTGTGCAGAATCAGCCCTTATTGCGCTCGGTCATGATCTTATCTGCAACACTCTTGGGAACCTGCTGGTAATCAGCCGGCTCCATGGAGTACTGGCCACGGCCCTGGGTCTTGGAACGCAGGTCAGTAGCGTAACCGAACATCTCGGACAGAGGAACCATAGCGGTGACACGGGCAGTGCCATCGGTGGATTCCTGGTTCTGGATCGCGCCGCGGCGGCTGTTCAAGTCGCCAATGACGTTGCCCATATACTCGTCAGGAACAACAACGTCAACCTTCATGATGGGCTCCATAATGACGGGATCAGCCTTCTTCATAGCATCCTTGAATGCCATGGAGCCGGCGATGGAGAACGCCATTTCAGAGGAGTCAACTTCATGATAGGAGCCGTCCCACAGAGTGACCTTGACATCCACGACGGGATAGCCAGCCAGAATGCCGGACTTCATCGCGCCCTGGATACCGTTGTCAACAGCGGGGATGTATTCCTTCGGGATAGCGCCGCCAACAATACCGTTGACAAACTCATAACCCTTACCCGGGTTGGGCTCAATCTTGATCTTAACGTGACCATACTGGCCCTTACCACCGGACTGACGTGCGTACTTGGTTTCCTGGTTAGCATCCTTGCGGATGGTTTCACGGTAGGCAACCTGAGGTGCGCCAACGTTAGCTTCGACCTTAAACTCGCGGAGCAGACGGTCCACGATGATTTCCAGGTGGAGCTCGCCCATGCCGGCGATGATGGTCTGACCGGTTTCTTCATCGGTCCAGGTACGGAAAGTCGGGTCCTCTTCAGCCAGCTTAGACAGGGCAATACCCATCTTCTCGCTGCCAGCCTTGGTCTTGGGCTCGATGGCAACGCGGATAACCGGCTCGGGGAAGTTCATGGACTCGAGGATGATGGGATGCTTCTCATCGCACAGGGTATCACCAGTGGTGGTGTTCTTCAGACCAACAGCAGCGGCGATATCGCCAGCGTAGCAGATGTCGATATCCTTACGGTTGTTTGCATGCATCTGCAGGATACGGCCGATACGCTCGTCCTGATCCTTAACAGAGTTGTAAACAGTGGTGCCAGCCTCAACGGTACCAGAGTACACGCGGAAGAAGCACAGCTTACCGACATACGGGTCAGTCATAATCTTGAATGCCAGTGCAGAGAACGGCTGATCATCGGAAGAAGTGCGATCTTCTTCCTCGCCAGTCTCCGGGTTGGTGCCCTTGATGGCCGCAACGTCGGTCGGAGCGGGCATATAATCAACGATTGCATCCAACAGTTTCTGAACGCCACGGTTCTTGTAAGAAGAGCCGCAGACAACAGGAACGATCTCGTTGGAAATAGTAGCCTTACGCAGAGCAGCCTTGATTTCTCCCTTGGTCAGCTCTTCGCCTTCCAGGTACTTCATCATCAGCTCTTCGTCGGTCTCAGCAACAGCTTCGATCAGCTTGTCATGATATTCCTGAGCCTGTTCTTTCAGGTCTTCAGGAATTTCCTCAACGCGCACATCATTGCCCATATCATCATAGTAGATATCGGCGTTCATGTCGATCAGATCGATGATGCCGCGGAAAGTGTCTTCCTGGCCGACAGGCAGCTGGATAGGCACACCGTTGGCATGCAGACGATCATGCATCATCTGTACGCAGCGGAAGAAGTCAGCACCCATGGTATCCATCTTGTTGACGTAAACCATGCGGGGAACCTTGTACTCGTCAGCCTGGCGCCAAACGGTTTCAGACTGAGGCTCAACGCCACCCTTTGCGGCCAGAACGGTAACAGAACCGTCCAGAACACGCAGAGAACGCTGAACTTCAACAGTAAAGTCAACGTGGCCCGGGGTGTCGATGATGTTGATACGATGACGGTTCTTTTTGAACAGAGCCGGATCGTGCTGGGTCTCGGTGTGGCTCCAGTAGCAGGTGGTTGCAGCGGAAGTGATGGTAATACCACGTTCCTGTTCCTGCTCCATCCAGTCCATCGTAGCAGCGCCGTCATGAACTTCGCCGATCTTATGGTTAATACCGGTGTAGTACAGAATGCGCTCGGTGGTGGTGGTCTTGCCTGCGTCGATGTGGGCCATGATACCGATATTTCGGGTCATTTGCAGGGATACGTCTCTCGGCGTTGCCATGGCTTAAACCTCCTCAGTAAGCAGATCAATAACGGTAATGCGCGAAAGCCTTGTTGGCTTCTGCCATCTTGTGGGTATCTTCGCGCTTCTTGACGGCGCCGCCAACGTTGTTGGTAGCGTCAATGATCTCGGCGGCCAGGCGAGCGGACATGGTCTTTTCACCACGGCTGCGGCTGTACAGAGTCAGCCAGCGCAGGCCGAGGGTCTCGCGGCGGGCGGGGCTGACCTCCAGGGGGACCTGGTAGGTGGAGCCGCCGACACGGCGGGCCTTAACTTCGAGGCTGGGCATGATGTTTTCCATGGCCTTCTCGAACATTTCGAGAGGATCGTTGCCGGTCTTCTCTTTGACAGTCTCAAAAGCTTCGTAAACGATCTTCTGAGCGACGCCCTTCTTGCCATCCAGCATGATGCTGTTGACCAGACGGGTGACGAGCTTGGAATTGTAAATAGGATCAGCCAGAACTTCGCGCTTTGCGATTTTACCTCTTCTGGGCATCTTTCTTCCCTCCTTCACATTAATGATATCATCGGTACTCGAAAGTTAAAGAAAACTCCCGTTATGCCACAAAAGGGTCAGCTGACCATTTTATGGCGAAAAGATGTTTCCTTACTTCTTGGCACCGGCCTTGGGACGCTTTGCGCCGTATTTGCTGCGAGCCTGGTTACGGTTTGCAACACCCTGAGTATCCAGAGTACCACGGATGATGTGGTAACGGACACCGGGCAGGTCCTTAACACGACCGCCACGGATCAGGACAACGCTGTGCTCCTGCAGGTTATGGCCGATACCAGGAATGTAGGAGGTGACCTCGATACCATTCGTCAGGCGGACACGGGCAACTTTACGCAGAGCAGAGTTGGGCTTTTTGGGGGTCATGGTACGAACAGCGGTGCAAACACCACGCTTCTGGGGGCTGTTCATGGTGGTGTACTGCTTCTTCTGGGAGTTGTAGCTCTTCTGAAGGGCAGGAGCAGTGCTCTTGGTTACCAGGACCTCACGGCCTTTGCGTACGAGCTGGTTAAAAGTAGGCATTTCTTTTCTCCTTTCTTGATTATTCCGCGCAGTTTTTTGCGGGGGTTGTGCTTCCATTTTGGCCGCACTTGACCCCTTAACTCACGCATTTATTATAATAGCGGATAAACCACGCTCTGTCAAGAGTATTCACAAAAAATATTTCAAATAATCGTGCAAGATGCTGATTTTCTGCACTGGGGGTTCTAAGGCAATACCGCACAATTCCCGCCTAACGGCTCAAGCACCGCTCCGGCGGCTGCGGCACGGCATCTGCGTTGCCAAA
>ENA-OPBF01002053-OPBF01002053.1-human-gut-metagenome-genome-assembly--contig:-NODE-2053-length-12009-cov-4.423791_pt1 | contig 12009 bp, 10 predicted proteins | sample MGYA00241067_ERZ501450 | MGnify/ENA primary metagenome ERZ501450 (study PRJEB25962, sample SAMEA2042516) | human gut metagenome | biome: human gut; feature: human-associated habitat; material: faeces... | reverse complement strand
CGAAATATACCCATCGCACAAACTTCGTTTATGCTCAGGGTATTTCGCCCTGCCGGGAGCTATTTGTGCCGGAAACGGCAGTTAGTTCGTAAACAGGTGCCTATGCACCTACTCACAGTAAGAGCAAGCGAGAGCCGGGAAAGGAGAATGCTTATAGGCAGACATTCATTTATCAGACAAAACAAGCTGTCTGATGTGACAGGAAGAATTGATTATATTTCCAATCCGAAAAGACAGGAACATCTCTATGCGACCTACCAGACGGAAGGAGCAACACCGGAGTTCTGGAAAAATCTTGCAAGAGAAAATCAGATGGATTTTAAGGCAAGCGGAACAACAGAAAAATGCATTGAAGGACGGGAATTTATCATTGCACTTCCGGAAAGTTTTGTTGAGTACAAGGCGGATGATGTGGTGAGGCTTTTCACGGACAGCTTTCATAAAAGGTACGATGTGGAATGCAGTGCGGCACTTCACCATAACAAAAAAATGACTAATTACCATATCCACCTCGTATTCAGCGAGCGGAAAATGCTGGAACATCCAGAAGTGAAAACTGCGACCAGAAATATGTTTTATGATGAACAGGGCAAACACAGACGCACGAAGAAAGAGATTTTAGATGAGCAGGGAAATCTTCGGGCAGGATGCAGCATTATTCCTAAAGGGGAAGTTTATGAGAGCCATATTTTTACAAAGAAAGATGAGTGGTTTAAGAGCGATGCTTTTACCAGAGAAGTTAAAGAGATGTTTACGGAAATCATCAACAGTCATGTAAAAGAAGAATCCGAAAAGCTGTCCGTATTTCAGCAGGGCGGTGTGTACCTGGCAACGAAGAAAATCGGGAAGAACAATCCGAAAGAGGCAGAGATACAGGCAGATAATGCGGCAAGGCAGGAATGGAATCGAACGGTTGATGTGGCATTAGTTGAGGGTGTTCCGGAAGAAGATATTTTAACGGTCAAGCGGGAGAAAATCACAGACAAAACACTGCAATCAATAAGGACACATGGATGGCTGCCGGATATGCTTCAGCAGATTATCCGTGGAGCGAAAGATTTCTTACAGGAAATGATTTTCAAGTTTAAGCTGTCGCCGAAACCAGTACCGAAGATTGATTTGCAGGAATGGAATGATATGCGGAAGCTGATGGAAAAACTTCAGAGGCAATGAAGTCCACGCAGCAGGAGATTTCCTCATTGAAGAAACAGCTTTCCGAAACAACGGGATTTTTCAAAGGAAAAGCACGGAAATCCTTAGAGGGCAAAATTGAACAGGCAGAGAAAAAGGAAAAACGCATTCATACGGATATGAAACAGACGGTAAAACAGGCAGGATATCCAGATGTTCAGTGCTTTGCAAAGACATATCAGAAATCAGAAAAACTGGTCAGGGAATATAATGAGGAGCTGCGGGCGTGGGAAAATCAGACAGAACAGAAGAAAGAGCAGTCATCAGAACCGCCGAAAAAGGCAAGCATACGGGAAAAGTTACACCGTTACCAGCAGGAAAGCAGACAGCAACCAAAACAGTCAGCAAAGAAGAAATCTATGGACAGAGAACGATGAGAAAGGTGGAACAGAAAATGAAGAAAACTATTAAGGATAGCTTTGAAATGGGGAGATAGAATGCAAGAAGATAGTGGAACAAAAAAACATTTGTAATTAATAAAGTATGGAGATTCTCGATATTAACCTTGTTTAATTATGCACTATATTACGACCATTATATTGAATTTTTTAGACTGATATGATATGATTTTTATACCGAAAATATTGGAGGTATTTATACATGTCAGAGTTTTTTGTAAATGATAAATATAGAGTTTTAGAGTGTATGGCAAATCGGCAAATTTCTGTGAATAACGAATTGATTGTCAAGTTATCACAACAAGAGATTGCTGATATATTGCATTTTACGAAAACTAAAGTTAATATAATTATTGGTGAATTAAAAGATAATGGATATATCGTTCAACTTAGCACAAGAGGAAAATATTCCCTTACTGACAAAGCAAATATAGAAATTGATAAAATGAGTAATAAGGAGGTTATATAATGAATATTAACACAATGCCTTTAGAGGCTGAAACCCGTGTACTCATTGATCGTAGTCTTGAAAATCTTGGTTGGAAATTGGATGGAAAAGACCAAAATGTATATTATGAGCAGCCGAAGACTGAAGCAGAAAAGAAAAAACTCAAGGGAAAAAGACCAGATTATGTCCTTTACTCTAAAGAAAGTGATAAACCGCTTATTGTAATTGAAGCAAAAAAGAAAGGAGCTCGAATTGATACTGCTTTGGAACAAGGCATAGATTATGCAAGAGCCATTGAAGCTCCTCTTGTATTTGCTACAGATGGTGTTTTTTGTAAGGCTTTCCACACTGTAGCAAATAGACCACCCATTTTAAATGGAGAAGAAATCGATGAATTTATTCGTGAGGCACTTGCGTTAAGATATTTGACTTCTTATGAGGTAAATACAGTCAGTCCAAAAGTTCAATATGACCGTAAAGAACTCATCAGAATATTTGATGAGGCAAATAACATGCTTCGTGGAGAAGGCTTGCGAGCCGGCATTGAGCGTTTTGGAGAGTTCGCTAATATTCTGTTTCTTAAACTTATCAGTGAGAGTGAACAAATCAAAAAAGAAAGTGGAATTCAAACCAAGTTTGATATTTCCTGCAGTTGGGATAGTATTAAAAAAATTCCATCTTCAGCAAGAATTGAATATATTAATAATACGGTCTATGATAGACTTAATACTCTTTATAGCACAGATATTTTTACTCCGCTACAAATCAGAGATGAGAGTATATTGAAAGAGATCATGGATAAACTTGATCCTCTTATGCTGACTGATGTGGATAGTGATGTTAAGGGAGATGCATTTGAATACTTTTTAAAAGCATCTACTTCTACAAAAAATGATTTAGGTGAATATTTTACGCCTCGTCATATTGTAAAAACAATGGTTCGTTTGGTGAATCCACAAATTGGTGAGACTATTTATGACCCATTTTGTGGAACAGGTGGCTTTTTAATTGAAAGCTTTCGTCATATTTATAATAACATGGCCCGTACTGAATCAAATCTTAAGACACTGCGTGAAAAAACAGTTTATGGGCATGAAATTACTAACACTGCGCGTATAACAAAAATGAATATGATTCTTGCAGGTGATGGACACAGTAATATTGAAATGAAAGATAGCCTTGCAAATCCAATAGACGGAACATCAACGTATACTGATGAAAACGGTGTAGTTCATCATAATGGATTTGATATTGTTCTTGCGAATATGCCATATTCACAGAAAACCAAATATGGTAAACTTTATGATCTGCCAAGTACGAATGGTGATAGTATTTGCGTTCAGCATTGTATGAAAGCAATTAATAGTGCTTCTGCGAATGGACGTATGGCTCTTGTAGTTCCAGAGGGCTTTTTATTCCGAAAAGATTTGACGAAAACACGCGAATATCTATTAAAGAATTGTCAGTTGCAGAGTATTATTTCACTGCCGCAGGGAGTGTTTTTGCCTTATACAGGTGTGAAAACGGACATCATTTACGCCACAAAAGTAAATCAAAAAATTAAAGATTCAGAAAGAAACAAAAGCTTTTGGTATTTTGATGTTAAAAGTGATGGATATACACTTGACAATCATAGGCGCAAACTTGATACCCCAAGTGATTTGAGTAAATATGAGGAATATCGAAAATTTGATAAAGATCAGGTTGAGAATATGTTAAAAGTGGGATTTGAAATAATCCCGTTTGATAAAGTACATAGAAACTCAAATATTCTTGTAGGTAGTAGATATAGAGAACAAAAAGCCATTATTTCAAATTATGATATTGTTACGATAGGTGATGTAGCAACTTTAGTAAGTGGATATGGTTTTCCGGTTGCTTTGCAGGGTCAAGCAGGCACAATCCCATTTTATAAAGTTGGAGATATGAATTTGGCAGGTAATGAAATAGAAATGCACGATAGTAGGAACTATGTTTCAATAGAAATAGCTCAAGAACGAAAATGGATTACTTCACCAAAAGGAACTGTGATTTTTCCTAAAATAGGAGCGGCTATTGCAACAAATAAAAAACGGATTCTTTCGGAACCTGCAATATTTGATAATAATGTTATGGGTATAATTTGTAGTGAAAGAATTATGCCTAAATTTATGTGGTATGTCCTTAATTCGATAGATATATCTAATTGGGCAACTCGGGCTAATCCGCCTTCTATATCGAAAGATATTGTTTTAGAACAAAGAATTCCGTTGCCGTCGCTTGAAGTTCAGCGACAAATTGTTTTTGAACTTGATAGATATCAACGAATTATTGAGGGGGCTCAAAATGTTATAGATAATTATCAACCTAAGTTATTCTATAGAAGCAAAGAATTTAAGGCTTTAGAGGATATTGCTCTTTTTAAACCTTCAAAAGATGAAATTAAGTCATTGCCTGGAGACACTGAAGTATCATTTGTACCAATGGCAACTCTCAATACATTTGATGCATTTTTTGAGAGTAACGAAACTCGGAAGTTAGAAGAGGTTTCCACTGGTTTCACATATTTTAAAAATAATGATATCTTATTGGCCAAAATAACCCCTTGTTTCGAAAATGGAAAAGCTGGAATTGCTCGAAATTTAAAGAATGGAATCGGATTTGGGTCTACTGAATATATTGTCATTCGTGCTGATAATTCGGTTGTTTATCCAGAATGGATTTTTTATCATATCAATACATGTGAATTTATTGATGGAGGAAAAATGTTTATGACTGGCACAGCTGGACAACAGAGAGTTGATATCAATTATGTAAAGCAATATCAGATACCGGTTCCATCACTTGATGAACAAAAAAAACTTCTTGATGAAATACACAGAGAGCAAGCCTTAATCGAACCGTCAAAAGAAGTTATTCGAACTTTTAATGCTAAGATTAGAGCAAGAATTAGAGAAATTTGGGGTGAGTAGTTGTGGTGGATACAGTTGATTATACAGACGTGCCTTATTTGCAAGAAATATTAAATTTTCTGCCCATAAATCCTGATGATGAAGAAGATGTAATTAATTATGTCCAGAATATTACAAATGTTGTCGCCGTTAATTATAAATATAGCCAGTACCAATTTGCATATTTTGGTATTCATCTTATGTATATGACTTATATTTATTGCACTGCATGGAAAATTGGACAAATTGAGCCGGAGCGATACAAAGATGCTATTGTTTTTGCACGTCCGTATAGTGGAAGAGAAAAGGATTTGAAAATTGAGGATGCGGATTCTATTTTTGCTTATAGTATAATTCCTGAGAAGGATATTGCAAAATTATTCAAAATTATCGAATTGGATAAATCACAGATTTCAGTGGTTAGTGATTTGGTGGACACAAGAAATGATATGGCACATGCATCTGGTAAATTTGAAATTCTTACTGAGGAAAGTTTTGATGTAAAAGTAAGTAGCATTCTTACATCAATGAAAATGATTCATAGGTGTATGAATAAGCCAATTCGAAAGTGGTATGAACAAGTTCTACTAAGCTTTTGTGCAGGAGAATATGAGGAGTATGATGAACCGAAGGATATGATAGCAGAGCAGATGATTCAAGCTTTTAAGCTTTCAACCAATGAATTACTCATTTGTAATGAAATGAGTGTTAATGGCTTAATAACAGCTCATCGAGGTTATCAGACAAAGCTAAAAGAATTTAAAAAAGTTGTAGCAGAGTATTGTCAAGAATTAGGCTACATATAATTAAACAGGTAGTCTGATAAATAGATGGGATGTTGTTATTATCTACAGTTAGAGAGCAAGAGTTATCAACAGCGATAACAAAATGATAACATTAGCTCATACAGGCAAGATAATGTGAATAAATCAAAGATTCAAAAGAAAAGTAAACACGACAGCAAGTGGTCTCTAAACAAAATTAATTAGTGATTGTCGAGTTTGAGTAACAGTTTTTTTGAATTCAAATTTTAAAAACCCTTTAAATAAAGGGCTTAGAACCACATAATTGTATATAATATTACCGAAGTGATACCAATATGATACCATTTCGGCAAATATAGGAGAATAAGGCTCCAATGTGATTAATTAGTCACATTGTAGTCTTTTTTTCTTTATAGGAAAGATCGTAGTTGGCGTTCTGGTAAATTGAAAACAGCCTGCCGGGAGGCGGGCATAGATTCCACCATATCGAATCATTTTAAAGTGCTTTTCAGGGATGTGTCTGATTAACCGTTTTATGAAATCCATAGCAGGGAGAGTTTCTTCGACATACTTTTCGTCTTCGTGACGATTGTAATGGAAGGTAACGAACACGCCGTCATAGTTATCAATTCTGGATGTGGCGCCAAACCCCATCATAGCTGTAGCCACCTTCGGAAATCAGGCAGTGAATGTGAGGATTCCATTTGAAATCCCTGCCAAAAGTATGAAGAACCATGATATAACTGGGAGTGAAGTTTTTGGATTTGTTAATTTTAAAGAACATGTGGGAAATAACACTGGCAACAGAATGGAAAAGACAATGAAGCAGAGTTCTGTCCTGAAGGAAAAAATCACGGAGATTTTCATCAATTGTGAAGGCGCAGTGTCTGTGCTGAATGTTAACCAGTTTAAAAGACATAGATGTAGTACGTTCCATGGAATACTTGTTACTGCAAGAGGGACAGAAACGGCTGTGGCAGCGAAAAGGAACAAACTTAAGATTTCCACAGTGTGGGCAGCCGTACATAGCACCACCAAAAGAAGGATCACCACAGTTTATCATCTTTTCGATATTTTCCATCTCAGAAGCTCTGGGATGAAGAGTATATTTAATTTCTTCATAATAGTCGGTAAAGATTCTTTGTAAGATATTCATATGTCTATTATGCAGAAAAATGAAGCAAAAGAAAAGCCCACCCCTCAAGATTGAGGGGCAGGGGAGTTGAATAGGCGAAGCCGATTTTTTATTACTTTTCCAAGAATTCAAGAATTTCCTGTTTTGTCCAGTGATTAAATCCCATCTTAGCCAGTGTACGGCCGGTTTTCATATAATCTTCATCATTATAATAAGATGCTAGGGTTACCAAGGCTTTGGCAATAGGAACTTCTATGCCACATAAATCAGCAAGTTCACAGAATGGTACAAACAGGAACGGAACATCCTCTGTAATATAACGAGCTTTGGAGGATGCAGGAGCATCTTTGATCTTGGAGTGCACAGAAGACTGACGATTAAAATCATAAATGCATTTGGCATGGGATGCATAGAGGGAGTTGTTGGCTTCCAACTCAGTGCGCAGATGCATATGCAGGCTTTCACCAACTGCCATACGCTCTCGATCCAGAGCATCTTCCACTTTTGCTACAGCGGTGGAGCAACAATCGCCATAAAAGCTGAATTGACCGTTATAATTTTCGCAAATACCCATATTAAGAATGGAAAGGACAGGATGAGCACCGAAATTTATGTTCTCAAAGGCAGCCACCACAGGATTTGCCAAGAATTCGGGCAGGATAGGGAACACATCATTTATAAGTGTTTCTAGCTCTGGTGTTCTTTTACTTTGAGGGAAAATACTCAGAGGCATAAATTCCTTAACGCCCATGATAGCAACAGCACCGGGGTGAGCCAGTCGGGTTGCCCAGGGAAGGCTTATCGTATCGATGAAAATGATATCGGTTCCTTTCTTTTGGGAATGAGAAAGCTTTTTATTCAGGATCAGACCGCCATAGTTACCCGGAACAATAAAAATCTTCATACCATCACGCAGGTGAGGCAGCATAGCATCAAACAGAATCTCCTGAGCAAAGGATGGGCAAACCATCATGACGATATCAGCAAATTCCATTGCTTCCTTGATATCAGTGGTAGCCAGTGTAATCTTTGCAAAGCCGGCATTCAGCATGGGTGCATCATTGAGTTCAGCAACGGCTTCGATACCACCCTGTTCTTTCACAGCATTGACCTGAGCCGGGAATTTTGGGGAATCGTAAATACATACTTCATGACCAGATTTTCCCAGAGAATAGGCCATAGCCATACCTCCATTACCTGCACCGATAACAGTAATCTTACTCATAGTTACATAACCTCCTTGTTATATAGATATTAATTTGATAGATCTATGTTCTGTCCTTTAAGGATCAGACAATCAAAATTGCTGCAGTGACTACGACTAGGACAATGGCAATTGTAATGAAGAAGAAGGGAAGGATTGCCTTGACCCAACGAGGAAAGGGAACACCGGCAATTGCCAAAGCACCCATCAAAACAGCCTGCGTAGGAGAAATAAAATTCATGGTTTCAGATCCTGCAGCGCAAACCATGACAGCAAATTCCTTGCCGACCCCCATAAACTCACCCAGAGAACCAATAATAGGAATGGTTGCAGTTGCAAGCCCTGAAGAAGATGGGATAAAAAAGGACAGGAAGATATAAACAATATAGGCAATACCAGGGAAAACGATTCTGCTGACTCCGCTCATAACGACCTCACCAAAGTGGAGAATGGTATCCATGATCAGTCCGTTAGACATGATAACAGACAATCCTTTCGCACAGCCCAAGGTAATGGCAACGCCGAGGATATTCTGGCAGCCGCTCGTAAACAGGCTGATCATTTCCTTTTCTCCCATATGGGACATTTTTCCGATGATTAAAGCATCCAGTAAAAAGATAACCGTCAGTTCTTTCATTCCCCAGCCTCCCAGAGGCGCCATATGTGCAATAAGGCTTCCAAACAAAGGAATGTTACAAATTGCATTATGAATCTGTTCGAAGATATAAATTCCAAACTTATCAGCCCAAGGAATAATGGCTATAATCATAATTACAAAAGCTCCGGCAAAGACGGACAGAATAGATTTTCGCTGTCTTGTAAATTCTGGCATCTCCTCAGTATTCAATTTATTGATATGTGTTTCTATTTGCGAACGCATGTCGTATACAACTGATTTTGTCGGATCTTTGCGAACCTTTTCTGCATAGTGCATTGTGAAAAGAATGGAAGCAATAACCATAGCAACATAAAGAACTACACGAATCAGCATGCCGTCTGCCAGAGATATCCCTGCAACGCTAGAGCCAATACCAACGGAGAAAGGATTGATCAGAGCACCTACAATGCCGGCACCAGCCCCCAAAAACAGCACCATACATGCAGAAACGGCATCATATCCCATGGCCATAAACATTGGAATCAGAATGGGATAGAAAGGTATGGTTTCTTCTGAAAAGCCAAATGTAGTGCCGCCGACAGAAGCGATAATCATAACGATTGGAATCATCATTTTTTCGCGCCCATTCAACCGATTAATGACATACATAAGACCGGCATCCAGAGATCTGCTCTTACCCAAAATTCCCAGGCAACCGCTCAATACGAATACAAATAATATGATATCGATTGCGCCTCGAAAGCCTTCCATAGGTGCAGCCAGAATATCCCATATTCCTTGAGGGTTTGGTTCTGTTACTGTATATGTTCCGGCAATCGGAACGTTGTCTACACGTGTGTATTCACCAGCAGGAATGAGATGCGTGAGTATTGCCAGAGCTATTGTCAGCAGAATTAGAATTGCAATAGATGACGGCATCTCAAATTTTTTCTTTTTTATTGGCGATTTGCTTTTTTTCATAAAAAACCCTCCTTTTTTAGAAAATGATTATTCATCTTTACTAGAATTTCCTTTAGTATACACAGAAAATTTGTGATAAAATTGATGATACTTTGCTTTTTGTTATGAAATACTTGTTTAATATTATTTTATTGTGTCGAAATGTGTTTTTATTTATGGCTTTGTAAAAGATAATATGCTATTATAACTCAAGGAGGTGATGGCATATGGCAAACATCTGTCTTGTTGATGACGAAAAAGCATTGAACCAGGTGCTGAAGGTATATTTAGAACGTGAGGGACATAAGGTCACAACATTTTACAATATGCAGGACATATATAATCAGGTGGAAAAAACCGAATTTTATGATCTGTACGTTATTGATATTATGCTTCCTGACGGAAGCGGTACGGAGATACTTAAACGAATCAAAGAGCGCTCCCCTGGCAAGCCAGTGATTCTGATTTCTGCGAGGGGGGATAGTATTGACCGGGTACTGGGATTTGAAATGGGTTGTAATGATTATCTTCCTAAGCCTTTTCTTCCAATGGAATTATGTTACCGAGTTTCAAATTTACTGCATGATCATAAACAGTCAGTACAGTGTAGCACAGTTGTATTTAGCTGCTATAAGCTTAATAAGACAGAACGTTCGATTTATGATAAGAATGGGGACAAAATTGAGATGACGAGTAAAGAATATGATATTGTCCTCTATTTTCTAACGCATCCTTCAGCAGCTATTTCCCGGGATCAGTTGCTGAACGAAATATGGGGAAGAGATTATTACGGCTATTATAGAGTGATCGATAATCATATAAAAAATATCCGGAAAAAGATCCCGGAAATTCATCTGGAAACCATTTACGGATATGGATATCGGTACAATTTATGAAAAAGAATAAAATCGGCAGAGCTTTATATAAAAATATATTTATGTTTTCCCTGTTGCTCATTGTAGTCATTGCCATTTCTGCGATGGGCATTCTCTATTACTGGTCGTTTTATCGCTATGACCATCTCTTTGAAGATCGAATCATAGATGTGAAAACTCTCGAAAATGCAAAAAAGATCGGAGCTGAAAATGAATGGCTGTTGGGCGTAAACACACATTCTATTGATGTACTGGAAGCGACATACAACAAGGATATAAAAGATCATATTTATAATCAGGCGCTGACACAGGAGAAAGTTATCCAGTATTATCGTGAAAAGATAGATGGTAAAGCCTTGATCTACTGTATTGAACTGTGCGCAGAGAAAGGTGAATTCTTCTATCGATATTCTGTGATTCGTGATCTTTATCATGAAGTTTTCCCTTATTATGTACTCACCATGGGAATATTTTTTGCGATAGTGGTACTTGCACTATTTCTTTATGTTCGCTTCATTGACAAGCAATTCTCTATGGAACTGATAGAACTGCAGGCATATGCACAAAAACTCGAGAATTTAGACCTGAACATAGATGACATCAAACCGAAATACGGGAACAGTATTATAGAAATATTGGCAGGAACATTTCGTGAAATGCATATTCGTTTGGTAGAGAAAGAAAATCTGCAAAAAAGTTCTCTGCAATACATTTCACATGAGCTGAAATCCCCTATTATGGTAATCGAGAGTTACATTATTTCAGCAAAAGACGGAATTTATCCCGCAGGAACTCTGGATGACTCTTTTGATACAATTTTGGAACAGACAAACAGAATGAAGGATAAGGTATCCTCTTTGCTGAAATATGTGACGATCAGTACCATGGATCTGAAAAAATCTCAGTTTGATCTTTCGGATTTACTTCACAGCTTGCTTATCGATTATCAGGCACAGATTCATAAAAAAGGAACACACATATATCATATTCAGAATAAAATGGATATCCTGGCAGATTCCGAAAAAATTAGGGTTGTATTTCAAAACCTCCTGGAAAATCAACTAAAATACAGGAACAGCCTGATGGCGATTCGAGCCTATAAAAAAGGTGATACGATTATCATGCTTTTCTACAACGACGGAGAAATCATAAGCGACCAACTGAAGAAACAAATTTTCACACCATTCATGAAAGGATATAATGGATCCAACGGTCTGGGTCTCTCCATCACAAAAATGATTTTATTACAGCATTCAGGTAACATTGAACTACTGAAAACCAACCAGGGAACACTATTCAAGGTAACCCTGCCAGATTCTGTCTTATAAGGCAGATATCTGATCTGCTTATTAAAAATCTTTATTGACCATTATGAAGAAATGATTTATACATTACATCCTCGTAAACTATCATCGAGAACGTGGATAAACTGATCCATACTGAGCTGATTCTGGAAAACTAAAAAAGGGTACTTGGTTGACCACATTGGGGTCAGACCCCAATGTG
>ENA-OPBF01002052-OPBF01002052.1-human-gut-metagenome-genome-assembly--contig:-NODE-2052-length-12023-cov-2.095338_pt1 | contig 12023 bp, 10 predicted proteins | sample MGYA00241067_ERZ501450 | MGnify/ENA primary metagenome ERZ501450 (study PRJEB25962, sample SAMEA2042516) | human gut metagenome | biome: human gut; feature: human-associated habitat; material: faeces... | reverse complement strand
GGAATCGAGGTTCCGCGGGGCAGGTCAGGCGGAGGCAGTCAGAAAACCTGTACCGGAAGAAGAGCAGGCCGCCCGCGACCGAGATGAAGCGAAGCGGAATCGAGGTTCCGCGGGGCAGGTCAGGCGGACGAAGGCGATATTACGTGAAAGCAGTAAGCAGAAGAGAAAGTGAGTGAAAGGAGAACTTATGGAAAAGGAAAAGATTTTATTTACATCTGAGTCAGTTACAGAGGGACATCCGGATAAGATGTGTGATCAGATTTCAGATGCGATTCTGGATGAGTTAATGCGTCAGGATCCGATGAGCCGTGTTGCATGTGAGACATGCTGTACAACAGGTCTTGTTATGGTTATGGGAGAGATCACTACAAAAGCATATGTAGATATCCAGAAGATCGTTCGTGATACAGTTCGCGAGATCGGATATACAAGAGGAAAATATGGCTTTGATGCAGATACCTGCGGTGTACTCACAACATTGGATGAGCAGTCTGCGGATATCGCTCTTGGAGTAGACAAGGCATTGGAAGCAAAAGAAAATAAGATGTCTGATGACGAGATCGAAGCAATCGGTGCCGGAGATCAGGGAATGATGTTTGGATATGCAACCAATGAGACACCGGAATTTATGCCATATCCGATTTCACTGGCACACAAGCTGGCATTACAGCTTACAAAGGTTCGTAAAGACGGAACACTTACCTACCTTCGTCCGGATGGAAAGACACAGGTTACAGTAGAGTATGATGAAGCAGGAAAGCCAAAGAGACTTGAGGCAGTTGTTTTATCTACCCAGCATGATGAGGACGTTACCCAGGAACAGATCCATGAGGATATTAAGAAATATGTCTTTGATCCGATCCTTCCAAAGGAGCTGATCGATGGAGATACCAAATTCTTTATCAATCCGACCGGACGTTTCGTAATCGGCGGACCACACGGAGATGCAGGTCTGACCGGTCGTAAGATCATCGTTGATACCTATGGTGGATATGCACGTCACGGCGGCGGAGCTTTTTCCGGAAAAGACTGCACAAAGGTTGACCGTTCCGCAGCATATGCTGCACGTTATGTTGCAAAGAACATTGTTGCAGCAGGTCTTGCTGATAAGTGTGAGATTCAGTTATCTTACGCCATCGGTGTTGCACAGCCTACTTCTGTCATGGTTGATACATTCGGTACAGGAAAGATCGCAGATGATGAGCTGGTAAAGATTGTACGTGAGAACTTTGATCTTCGTCCGGCAGGAATTATCAAGATGCTGGATCTGCGCCGTCCGATTTACCGTCAGACAGCTGCTTATGGTCACTTCGGACGCAATGACTTAAATCTCCCATGGGAGGCAACAAACAAGGCAGAGGCTTTAAAGAAGTACCTTTAATTTATGAAAAGTTTACATAATTTTTTATAAAAGAATGATATAATAAGACACAGAGTTTGTTCTGTGTCTTATTTTTTTTACAGGGAAGGAATACGAATGAAGATAAAAACCAAACTGATCATTTCGTTCTGTATTATTATCTTTGTGCCATCGATCCTGGCGATTGCCACGATCAGCGCCTATTGTAATTTTCAGTCGCATGTGATCGAGCAGACGTATGGAATTAAGAATGCGGATGCCTATAGTATTATCAATTCTGTACCGATGTTAAACCGTTATACTGCACCGGATTTTGAAAAGATCAAAAAGACCATAAAGTTATCTCCTTCAAAAATGGAGGACGTTTCGTATCTTAGTGAGATCAATGAGAGCCTGGAACAGAAATATTCCTATCTGGTGGTAAGAATCGGGGAGAATATTTCTTTCAATGGGGGAAGTGATAATGAAAAGATTCTTTCGGAACTTCCGGTATATGGGGCAAACAGTTCGAAACAGGGAGTGGACAAATATATCGACCGGGACGATGAAATTCTGGTAAAACAGGCAGATTTTAAGCTGGATTCGGGAGAAAAATGTACGGCGTATATAGTCACGTCTTTTGATGCTACCGGGCAGGAGATCCGCCAGTTTATTTTATGGGGGATTATCTGTGTGGTAATCATTCTGTTACTGACAGCGATCATGATGATTGTGTGGATCTACCGGAGCATGATTACACCGATCCAGAAACTGCGCGTTGCGGCAGAAAATATCAAAGAAGGAAATCTCGATTTTGCGTTGGATACCGGAGGCGACGATGAGATCGGGGAACTTTGCACGACCTTTGAACAGATGCGTCAGCGCTTAAAAGATAATGCAGAGGAAAAACTAAGCAACGAAAAAGAAAACCGCACGCTGATCAGCAACATTGCCCATGACCTGAAAACACCGATTACGGCGGTAAAGGGCTATTCGGAAGGCATCATGGATGGAGTAGCCAATACGCCGGAGAAATTAGATAAGTATATCCGTACCATTTACAACAAAGCAAATGAGATGGATACACTGATCAATGAACTGACACTGTATTCCAAGATCGACACCAACCGTATTCCATATGATTTTGCAAAGCTGAACGTTGCCGCATATTTTAAGGATTGTGTGGAAGAAATCGGACTGGATCTGGAGGCAAAGGGGATTGCCCTGTCCTATTTTAATTATGCAACACCGGATACCCAGATTATTGCAGATCCGGAGCAGCTGCGCAGAGTAATCAATAATATTATAGGAAATTCCGTAAAATATATGAATAAAACGGAAAAATTCATCAACATCCGGATTAAGGATGTCGGGGATTTTATTCAGGTAGAAATCGAAGACAATGGAAGGGGAATCGCCCAGAAAGATCTGCCATATATTTTTGACCGGTTCTACCGGACAGATGCTTCGAGAAATTCGGCAACCGGTGGCAGCGGAATCGGACTTTCCATTGTAAAAAAGATCATAGAGGATCATGGAGGGAAAATCTGGGCAACCAGCAAAGAAGATTCCGGCACCACCATGTACTTTGTAATACGCAAATATCAGGAGGTAACAGCAAATGAGCAGAATACTGATCGTTGAAGATGAAGTGGCTATTGCAGATCTGGAGAAAGATTATCTGGAACTGAGTGGCTTTGAAGTGGAAATTGAAAATGACGGAACCAAAGGACTCGAAAGAGCCCTGCATGAGGAGTTTGATCTGTTTATCTTAGATCTCATGCTTCCGGGAGTGGATGGATTTGAAATCTGTAAAAAGATCCGTGAGACAAAGAATACACCAATCCTTATGGTTTCCGCAAAAAAGGATGATATTGACAAGATTCGCGGGCTCGGACTGGGGGCAGATGATTATGTGACAAAACCATTTTCCCCGAGTGAACTGGTAGCCCGCGTGAAGGCACATCTGGCACGGTATGAGCGACTGATCGGCAGCAATATGCCACAAAATGATATCATTGAGATCCGGGGCATTAAAATAGACAAGACGGCGCGCCGGGTATGGGTCAATGGAGAAGAGAAACAGTTTACGACAAAAGAGTTTGATTTGCTGACTTTTTTGGCAGAGAATCCAAATCATGTATTTACAAAAGAGGAATTGTTCCGTAAAATATGGGATATGGAATCTATCGGTGATATTGCAACGGTTACCGTACACATCAAAAAGATTCGAGAGAAGATTGAGATGAATACGAACAAGCCGCAGTACATCGAGACCATCTGGGGAGTCGGATATCGGTTTAAATTATAAACGGTCTGCCTCCTGAAACTATGATTAAGGGGGCTGTTATGAACGAACACAAAAAACATGGCAGCAGTTTCTCCAGCAAAATGGGCTTTATTCTTGCCGCTGCGGGATCTGCTGTCGGACTTGGAAATCTGTGGAGGTTTCCTTACCTTGCCGCAAAATACGGTGGAGGTTCTTTTTTACTGATCTATGTGATCCTTGCGGTTACGTTTGGATTTGCACTTATGATCACAGAAATTGCACTGGGCAGAAAGACCGGGAAAAGTGCACTGTATGCATTCAGCACGCTGCATGAAAAGTGCGGTTTCATTGGAATTCTTGCCAGTATTGTGCCGATTATCATTCTTCCGTATTATTGTGTGATCGGTGGATGGGTCATCAAATTTGCATGGGCATTTCTTACAGGAAGCGGAAATGCAGCGGCAGCAGATGATTATTTTTCAAATTTTATTGCAAGGACCGGGGAACCGGTGATGTGGCTGGTATTTTTTATCCTTGCCACTTCGGTTGTGATTCTGCTTGGCGTAAATAAAGGAATTGAAAATATCAGTAAAGTGCTGATGCCGCTTCTGGTAGTCCTTTCCGTTATTATTGCGGTATTTGTTGTGACCCGTCCGGGAGCAGGGGCAGGAATTGTCTACTACTTAAAGCCGGATCTTTCCAAGATCAGTGCGAATGCTTTCCTGGCGGCACTGGGACAGCTGTTTTATTCCATGTCGCTGGCGATGGGCATTATGATTACATATGGCTCCTATATGAAGAAAAATGAGGATATAGAGAGCAGTGTGCGGAATATCGAAATCTTTGATACCGGAATTGCATTTCTGGCAGGACTGATGATTGTACCGGCCGTGTTTGTGTTTTCCGGTGGAGATCAGGCATCGCTGAAGGCAGGACCGACATTGATGTTTATTACACTGCCAAAAGTGTTTGACAGTATGGCGGGAGGACACCTGATCGGAACGGTATTTTTTGTGCTGGTATTGTTTGCTGCACTGACATCGTCCATTTCCCTGATGGAGACAGTGGTTTCCATTTTCGTGGATAAGACAAAAAAGAGCCGTAAATTTATTACGGTCTGTGTAACCGTTTATACGGTGTTGATGGCAATTCCGTCTTCTCTTGGATTTGGAATCTGGAGCGGTTTTTCGATTCACGGAATGAGTATTCTGGATTTCTTCGATTTTATATCCAACAGTGTCCTTATGCCGATTGTGGCATTCCTGACCTGTGTATTTGTCGGTTTTATTGTGAAACCAGAGACGATTACGGATGAAGTGGAATCTTCCACACAGAAATTTAAGAGTAAGAAACTGTATATTGTATTGATCAAGTATGTTGCACCGATACTGGTACTGTTGATTTTATTCAGTTCGGTATTAAATGCACTTGGAATCATTACTTTGTAACGGACAACAGAAAAGAAGAAACAAAAAACCCTATGCATAATGCATAGGGTTTTTAGATAAATATATGTTTGTTCTGTTCAATTGTATTCGGACTTGCTAGGCAGTTCCGGAGTTTAACCTCTCCGGCAGGGGTGTGAGCACACGACGGATACCGGAACCCTCCGCAGGAATTCCTGATCCAAATAGTCCGCATCTGCTGTACTGCGTTTTCAACAGGCAGCATGTCATGTTGTGAAAACAAATCCCTGCGCTGGACAATCGCGCTTGCTGTAAAAAACAGATCAATGAAATCTATGACATACTGAGCTGTAATACTGACAGTTCAGAGAATAAAGCCTACTTGTTTATGCGTGCGGTACTCTCACCGCCTGAGCCTGATGGTCAAATATTGTACCGTCCTTATATGGACTCATATAAGCGTACCCCGAAAACCGAAGTTTGTCAAGTGTTATTCGCTTTTCATGACCATTATACGCTATGTTTGCCGGGAAATCAATTGTGGAAACCCGAGAAATACAAAAAGTTGTGTCAAAAGAGGGAAAAACGGCTCAAAGATTGCAAGAAAATGGTCGATATAGTATAATAAAGTATAAAAAAGTAAAGGCAAGGAAAACCATGATCGATATTCACTGTCACCTTCTGTACGGAGTAGACGACGGAGCAAAAACAATAGAAGAATCTGTGGCGATGCTTGAGGCAGCAAAAGAGCAGGGCATTTCTGCAATGATCCTGACACCGCATTACCGGCACGGCATGTTTGCTTATCCGAAGGAAGAAATTGAAGAACATTTCCGTATTCTGGAGCCGTATGCACAGAAACTTGGAATTTATCTTGCACTGGGCACCGAATACCATGTGAACAGTCATATTGTCGAGGCACTTGACAGTGGCAGATGCCGGACAATGGCCGGCTCGCGGTATGTGTTGTGTGAGTATTCGCACGACAGTGAATATGCCTATATTTACCAGATGACGCAGGAACTGGTTCTGCACGGATATATTCCGGTATTTGCACATGTGGAGCGGTATGGAGCACTTGCGGATTTGCAGCTGGCAGAGGAGCTGCGCAATCTTGGGGCATGGATTACGGTGAATGCGGATGCGGTACTCGGACTTGAGGGTATGGGTCCAAAGAAATACTGTAAAAAGATGCTGAAGGCAGAATGTGTGGATGCGATTGCATCGGACAGTCATGGAATAAAAAACCGTGCCAATCATATGGGAAAATGCTATGAGCTGATTGAAAAAAAATTTGGCAGGGAATATGCGGATCAGCTTTTGGTGAATCATCCGGCAAAGATTCTGACCGGAGAAATGAAATAGTTAGTAATGGAGCATTGATATGGAGCAGCAGTTACAACAGGAACGTATTGTAATTGAAAATGATGATGAAATTGAAATTGATCTGAAAGATCTCGTTTTAGAGATCCTTTCTTTCTGGAAATGGGTGTTGTTTGCACTGATTATCGGAGCCGTGACCGCATATTGTATCAGCAGGTTTGTAATGGTGCCGCAATATGAGTCAACATCCCAGTTTTATGTATTGTCCAAAAGCATGTCGATTACAAGTCTTGCGGATATACAGACAGGTACAAGTCTGACAAACGATTATATGGTTATCGTAGAGGGGCGTCCCGTGCTTGAGCAGGTAATTGAGAATCTCGGACTGGACGAGACCTACAGTTCCCTGAAGAAAAAAGTTACCCTGAATAATCCTTCCAACTCGCGAATCCTCGAGATTACGGTGCGCGATGCAAACCCATCCATGGCAAAAAAGATTGCGGATGAGATTGCGCGTGTCAGTGTGGCCTTTATCCAACAGAAAATGGATCAGGATGCACCGAATATCATTCAAAAGGGATATTCCGACGGAGAACCGGTCAGCCCGAATATCATGAAAAATACGGCGGTCGGAGGAATACTTGGCATGTTTTTGGCGATTGCGGTTATTGTGGTGGCTTATCTGTTCAATGATACGATTATGAATGCAGATGATGTACAAAGGAAGCTGGGGCTGAATGTTCTTGGTACGCTTCCTTTGGAAGAAGCCGAATACGATGGGGAAAAAGAGCGTAAGCGTAAGAGAAGGAAGAAAAAGAAATGAAATCGGTAACATTTGAGAATCTGAAAAAACAAAATTATACGATGAAAGAATCACTCCGGGCATTAAAAACCAATATCCAGTTCTGCGGAGATGATATCTGCACCATCGTTGTGACGTCTGCCATGCCAAACGAAGGGAAAAGTACCGTGACGATGGATCTGGCACGTTCTTTTTCGGAATCCGGCAAACGTGTATTGCTGATCGATACCGATATGCGTAAATCCGTATACGTGGGACGATTACGGGCAGTGGCTTCGGATGGAAGAGAAATCTACGGATTATCCCATTTTCTGTCCGGACAGAAAAAACTCGAAGACGTACTTTACGGTACAACGATTCCGGGCCTGTTTATGATTTTTGCCGGTCCGTCAGTACCAAACCCGACAGAAATTCTGGAAAAAAAGTATTTTACCGAGTTACTTAATTTTGCAAAAGAACATTTTGATTATGTGTTGCTTGACTGTGCACCGATCGGAGCCGCAATTGATGCAGCGGTGATTGCGAAACACTGTGATGGTGCGATTCTTGTTGTTGCCCAGGGCATGGCAAGCGGACGCCTGATTCAGACGGTCAAAAAGCAGCTGGAAGCTTCCGGAGTGAGGGTACTTGGTGCGGTACTGAACAAAGTACGGATGAAGAAGAGCGGCTATGAGGGCGGCTACTATGGCGGCTACTATGGCAGCTATTATGGAAATTACGGAGAACATCATGAGAAGAATGCATGAACCATCGACAAAACTTCATAATGCATTGTATTTTATGTCCGGAATGATGGTGGTGATTCTTGCACTTGTGATTGTGGCAGGGGTCAAAACGAAGGCGGAAAATGCCGGCTTCCACATTGCAGATGATACAGAAAATTCTTATGAGCAGCAGGTTGCGGGGCAGACAGATACCACACAGGATTCCGGTCAGGAAAAGTGGCAGGAGGGTGTAGTTGCTTATCAGGGAAAAGAGTATCTGTATAATACAGATATCAAAACCTACCTCATGATGGGGGTTGATATCGATGGTCCGGTACAGCAAAGTAGCGATTATACCCAAGGCGGGCAGTCCGATGCACTGTTTCTTCTTGTTGTAAACAACAAAACAGAGCAGCTGCAGGTCATTTCCATCAATCGAAACACGATGGCAGATATCGAATTGTGTGATGAAGAAGGTATTGATATGGGACCGCTTAAAACTCAGATCTGTTTGCAGCATGCATTCGGGGACGGTAAGCGCCTCAGCTGCAGCAAAACCGTGGATGCGGTTTCCGGCCTGTTTCAAAATATTCCGATCAGCGGTTATCTTGCGATGAATATGGGGGGAATCCCACAGATGAATGATGCTGTGGGAGGAGTGGAAGTGACTGTACAGCAGGATATTTCGTTTCCAAAAGCCGGTGTGAATTTGAAGAAAGGGCAAAAAGTAACCCTGAATGGGACGCAGGCTTATTATTACCTGCATGGAAGGGATACCGAAGAATATGACAGTGCAACAAAGCGTCTGCAGCGCGAAGAACAGTATATTGTTGCCTATATGGATAAATTAAAAAAAGTATCCACAGAAAACCCGGATCAGGTGACAGAAATTTACAATTCTGTTTCCGATTATCTGGTAACCAGTGTGGATTTCACAAGTATGATTGAGCAGCTGATGAATTACGGTTTTTCAGAAGACCAGATGTATACGGTTCCCGGAAAAACGGTGGAGGGAAAGCCGATTGACGGGAAACGGTATGAGGAGTACCATGTCGATGAAGATGCCATGGAAGAACTCATTATGAAGGTGTTTTATACACCCGTACAATAAGGTATCCAGTGCGCGCGCACTTGATATAGATAGAGTTACATGCAGTTTATATTACGTGGAAAGGAGGTAGATTGCGATGAAAAAGAAAATTTTCACAGGAGTTGTGACAGCTATGATGCTGGTATTTACAATGGGCACAACCGTGTTTGCAGATCCATCACCAACAAGTGATACGGCACTGGTTCAAAGAACCAATGAGCTGAATAAGGCAACAACCGTTGAAAGCAGCGGTTATAATGCAAACAATGAGCTTATCACGGTTTCTTCCAAGGGTGTGGACAAAGATGTTTACCGCGAGGGAAACCGTCAGGCAAATGCTGTGGCAAGTGCACAGAACGGAAGTGCAACCGTCATGGCCATGTCTGATATCAGTGTTCCGTCTGCAACGAATACATCCAAAGGAATCAAAGTAACGATTTGTGCAAGTGGAATTAAGGCTGGAGACAATGTTTATGTATTACATAAATTAAAAAGCGGAAGCTGGCAGACTGTAAAGCCGGACAGCGTTTCCAATGGCAAAGTCACGGTTACATTGTATTCATTTTCACCGGTTATAGTTGTAAGGTACAGTTCAAATGTGAATCCTACCGTTACAACAGATCCGTCAAAGGATGAAAATTCCCAGGGATCAAATACAAATTCCAATGTAAATGACAATTCCAACAGCAGCAGCCAGACAAACAACAACAACCAGAACAACTCACAGACCAATAATCAGTATAATCCGGTTAGTGTAAATCAGAATGTGACAGTAAACTATCCACAGTCTTATGACGATGGAGAGGACAGTTTCGAGGATGATTATGATGACGGTTATACAGATGGTTATACCGATGGAAAGAATTCCGTACGGAATACTTCCACAAAGAGTTCTTCTGCCCGTGTCAATGGCAAAAGTGGAGCAGGAAGTCAGAAAGGAACATCCGTTTCCGGATCTGTTTCCTATAAGACATCTCCGAAAACCGGGGCAGCGCTTCCGGCACTTCCGTTCGTTGCAGTATTTGCGGCAGCAGGTATTGTTGTATGCGGAAGAAAAGCACGTAAGAATTAATCTCACTGGATACAATTTTATTTAGCATGTAGGTCTATGGATGGGTGATGCATGGCATCACGTGAGGGCGGTGGAATGGAATCTGCCGCCCTGCCTCAATTTTAAAGAAAGAAAACTATTTTATGAAAAGACAGAGAAAGAACGACAGAACGATCAATATCTATAAAATTCTGACCATTGTTCTGGCAGTTGTATTGATCGTGGTACTCATAATATTTGGAAGAAGCTGGATGGTTCAGAAGAATGCACAGAAAGAATATGAAAAGCTTTCTGCCCAGGTAAATGATCTGCAGAATCAGGTGAATGATAATCAGATCAATATTCCGTCAGATACGCAGACTGAGACGGAGAATGTGGCACAGGAAGTGCAGACCGAAGACAGCGAACTGGAACAAAAAGGAATAGAAATTCCACAGAAAAATTTAAACTGGAAAAAATTAAAGGGAGTCAATCAGGATATTTACGCATGGATCTACATTCCGGGAACCGGGGTGGATTATCCGGTGTTACAGCATCCGAGTGATGATTCCTATTATCTGAATTACAATATGAATGGTACCAGGGGATATCCTGGATGTATTTATACAGAGAAGGCAAACAGTAAAGAGTTTACGGATTTTGATACCGTCGTGTATGGGCACAATATGCGCAATGACACAATGTTTGCTTCTCTCCACAACTATGAAGACCAGACATTTTTTAACAATTTTCCGTATATATATGTGTATACAAAGGAAAAGGTGCTCGTGTATGAGATTTTTGCGGCATATAAGACGGACGATGCACATATTCTGCACACCAATGACTTTTCAACGAAAGAGGGACGTGTAAGTTATCTTGAAAGCATTGTGAAAAAATCCAAGAATTCGCCGGAGGTAAAGGACAAAATCCAGCTTTCGGTGGACAGTCATCTGCTGACTTTATCAACCTGTGTGAGCAGACAGGCAGACAAGCGGTTTGTGGTTCAGGCAATTTTATTAAATGAGGAACAGCTATGAAACAGTGCAAAGTAGGTATGGATCAGGAAAATATCATATCGACCTTTGCAAGTACGCAGTTTTACGGAGATCCGGATGCCTATATCCGGGAGTTTCTTCAAAATGCCATTGATGCATGCAATACCAGGGCGGCGTTGGAATGGAGCTGGGGAACAGAGTTTCTGGAGATGGAGGAGGCAAGAGCCTTAAATTCCATGCGAAATCCGTATTCTCCTCAAATTTCCATTCAGTATAATTCCGAAACGCAGCGTCTGGTGTTTGAGGATAACGGAATCGGAATCAATGCCAGGGATATTGAGCAGTATGTCGCCAAAATCGGAGTGAGTTTTTATCAGAGCGAGGATTTTTCTACACAGCAGCTTCACTATGAACCGGTGGCGCAGTTTGGAGTCGGTATGCTTTCCGGTTTTATGGTTGCACGGGCACTGTTGATTGAGTCGAGAAAGGACAAATCGGTAAATACCGCGTGGAATGTTACGGATCGCCAGACGTTAGAACCGGTTACCGCAAAATGGATAGAAGGGGCGGAAACAATGGAATATATCAATTCCAACCGCGAACAGTCCGGAACCAGAATTACGCTGGTGTTACGGCCGAAATATGCGAAGAATCTGTCCCTTCAGAGGCTGGTGCACGCAGTACAGCACTATATGCTGTATCAGCCATTTCCCATTCAGATTTCCTTTGATGAAAAAAGCGTGACGCTGCGGGAACAGAATCATATCATGGACAATCCGTTCGCGGATATTCTTGGAATCATATCGATTCGTATCATGGATGAACTGATGGAGGGGTGTATCTGGATTTATAATTCCAAACATCAGGGACTGATCGGGACATCCTGCCTGTATCAGCAGGGGTTTCTTGTGACCGATGAAAAGAAAGATCTGGGGTTAAAACCGGAGTGGCTCAGGCATATGACGTATCATCTGCATTTACGGAAAAAATTCCTGACATTGCGGCTGGCAAGGGATGATGTGGCGCATGATGAAAATCTGACGGAGCTGCGCAGGCTGATCG
>ENA-OPBF01002044-OPBF01002044.1-human-gut-metagenome-genome-assembly--contig:-NODE-2044-length-12034-cov-10.721680_pt1 | contig 12034 bp, 9 predicted proteins | sample MGYA00241067_ERZ501450 | MGnify/ENA primary metagenome ERZ501450 (study PRJEB25962, sample SAMEA2042516) | human gut metagenome | biome: human gut; feature: human-associated habitat; material: faeces... | reverse complement strand
TGCCCATGAAGTATTTATCAATCGCGCAAACCGCCGAACGCTGGGGTATCTCCACCCGCCGTATTCAGATTTTGTGCGGCGAGGGGCGCGTCCCCGGTGCTATCCGCATTGGCACGGTCTGGGGGATTCCAGAGGACGCAGAGAAGCCGGCGGACGCGCGAATCAAGAACGGCAGGTATATCAAGAAGCCCGTCGAAAATGAAAAATGAGCCGCAGATTATATCAGCGATTCTAACTCGAAATAATGGGGTCTATTCCACCTCGCGGGTGCGAATGGGCGCACTGACCCCTTGGTTACGACTCTACCTAAATCGTCGATTCGACAAACGATGACAGCGTTGGACAAAAAATTAGTCCTTCCGAGACAGGAAAGGTCTTTCACCACAATAACCACTATACAGACATAGCCAGAAGTGACCCTCATTACTGCTGAGGGCCAGGGCAGAAATACCCTCACTTGAAATGAGGATAACACGATTACGGAGGAAGTCAGCCATGCCAACACTTGAATGGATTGGAAAAAGCAAGGTAATCAATCACCATCAGGACGTGCCGTTTCGGGTGTTGGAGCGCAAGTACAGCTTTGATGAAAACGGACAGCACGACGAGGATAATGGCAGCGAAAACATGATTATCCTGGGCGATAATCTGGAAGCCCTGAAAGCGCTGTTGCCCCGGTATGAGGGGCGCGTCAAGTGTATTTACATCGATCCGCCATACAACACCGGCAACGAGGGCTGGGTCTATAACGATAACGTCAATGACCCGAAAATCAAAAAGTGGCTGGGCGAGGTCGTCGGCAAAGAGGGCGAGGACCTGACCCGCCATGACAAGTGGCTGTGCATGATGTACCCGCGGTTGAAGCTGCTGCAAAAGCTGTTAGCGGATGATGGAGCAATCTTTATCAGTATCGATGATACGGAGATTTCTAACTTGCGGTTACTTATGGATGAGGTGTTCGGTGCAAATAACTTCGTAACAACAGTAATTTGGCATAAGAACTATGCTCCGAAATCCAGTGCCAAGTTCTTTTCGGAAGACCATGACTATATTACAGTTTATGCGAAGAACAAAATGGCATGGATTCCAAATTTGTTGCCGCGCACTGAGGAGCAGGACAAAATCTATAAGAATCCAGACAATGATCCAAGAGGGCTATGGCGACCGGATAATTTATCCGCACGAAATCCATACAGCCTCGGATTATATTCGATCACTTGTCCAGGCGGGCGAGTAATACCTGGCCCCCCTGCTGGACGATATTGGGTTGTGTCAGAAGAAAAGTTTAAGCAAATGGATGCTGATGGCCGCATTTACTGGGGAAAAGACGGAAACAACATTCCAGCCCCAAAGCGTTATCTTTCGGAAGTTAAGCAAGGTCGCGTTCCCCAAACGATTTGGAAATACGAAGAAGTTGGACATACACAGGACGCAAAAAAAGATTTAAAAGCAATTTTTGATGGGGAAATGCCATTCGACACACCCAAACCATATCGCTTAATAGAACGTATCTTGCAGATTGCTTCTGATTCCGATTCTATCATCCTCGACTCCTTCGCAGGTTCCGGTACTACCGCCCATGCTGTCCTCAACATGAACAAGGCGGACGGCGGACACCGCAAGTTCATTCTTGTCGAGATGATGGACTACGCCGACAACATCACCGCCGAGCGCGTGAAGCGCGTGATCCTAGGCTACGGCGAGGGCAAGAACGCCGTGGAGGGCACGGGCGGCAATTTCAGCTTTTACGATCTGGGCGAACCGCTGCTTGTGGGCGATTGCCTGAATGAAGCCGTTGCCCCGGAGATAATCCGAGAATACATCTGGTTCATGGAAACCAAGCAGCCCTACGCCCCGCCCAGCGGCGGCAATCCATATTACCTTGGCAAGCACAACAACATGGGCTATTACTTCTACTACGAGCCGCAGCGCGTGACGGTGCTGGACTATGCGTTCCTCTCTACCATTACGGAAAAAGCCGATGGAACGGTGATCTATGCAGACCGCTGCTCCATCAGCGAGGACAAGCTGGCAAAAATGGGCGTCACATTCAAGAAAATACCGAGAGACATTAGCAGACTATAAAAGAAGGTGAGTTCACATGGCTTTTACATATTTTCTCCCCGATGAGAATGGAAATAAGACAGAGCACGGAACTACCTCAAATGCGGTAATCATTATCGGAGCAAATGGATCTGGAAAGAGCAAGCTGGGGGCTTGGATCGAGCAGCAGGATATGGAGCAAATCCACCGTATTGGGGCACAGAGAAACCTTAACTTTCAGGAAAACATCCCACTCAAAAACTATTCACAGGCAGAGGACTTCGTTTTTTATGGAACAGATGAAGAATCAGGTAAACGCGGGAAGGGGTACCGTTGGGAGTGGGGGAAATATACTACCAAACTGGTAGATGACTTTGATAATGTACTCGCTGCACTAATTGCTCTAAAAAACAACGATAACGAAAAATTTGTAAATGAATGCAAAGCAGCACCCACCCGTGAAGAAAGACCTGACCCTCCATTCACCTCAATTGATAAATTAACCCAGATATGGAATGCCATTTTTCCGCAGAGAAAGCTACGAGTTGAGGATGCTAAGTTCTTAGCTTTTTTGACTCGTGACGATTCTGAAATTCAGTATAACTCGAACCAAATGAGCGATGGTGAGCGTGCAGTTCTATATTTAGCCGCCCAAGTACTTTGCGTTCCAGCAAATAAAACGCTTATTATCGATGAGCCGGAGGTACACTTACACCGTTCCATTATGAACAGATTATGGTCTGCACTCGAAAGTTATCGCCCAGATTGCCTGTTTATTTATATCACCCATGATACGCAATTTGCAGCCGCGCACGGGCAGTCTGATAAAGTATGGATCAAGGAATTTGATGGGACGCACTGGAAACTCGAAATAATTGATGACCATGAGCTTCCCGAAGAATTACTCTTTGATATATTAGGCAGTCGAAAAAATGTATTGTTTGTTGAGGGAGAAAGAAACAGCTACGACACTCAGTTATATAGCATTTTGTATCCGAGCTACTATGTGATTGCCTGCGGGAGTTGCACCCAAGTTATTTCAAGAACAAAAGCTTTCCGAAACAGCCCATCACTACACCACTGCCAAGTGTTTGGCATTATTGATCGGGATTACCGATCCGATTATGAAATCGAAAAATATAAGAATGACGGGATTTACGCGCTTAAAGTCGCAGAGGTAGAAAATCTGTTTTTGGTAGAGGAATTGATCCGCCTGATAGCTGATTACTTAGGAAAATCGCCTGACGAAAGCTTTGCCCAAATAAGAGAATACGTTATCCATACTCGCTTTGCCCATCAAATTGATCGGCAAATTTGCCAAAGTGTAGTTGCGCATTTGAAATACCAATTAACCGCCATCGAGCTATCGAAAAAGAATGATGATGAAGCTAAAAACAGCTTAAACGATGCATTACAGAATATTGACTACGAGAAAACAAAAGCGGAGGAGGAGTCAAAATTCAGAGACGCGTTATGTGAAGAAGACTATGCTAAAGTACTTAGCGTATTTAATGAAAAGGGCTTAACAAGCTCCATCGGGCATTTCCTTGGCTTGGTTGACAAAGAGTACTGCAAAAGTATACTGGCACTTCTTAATGGGAAAATGCGCGATGAAATCTCAGACGCTATTTCGATTTATTTGCCTCCTGAAATTCCAAGATAAAAGGGGTGCTGTATGGAACTGAAATCATATCAGAAAAAGGTGATAGCGGACTTGACCCGCTATCTGGAACTGCTGAACGAAACAAAGAGTGACACAGCGGCGTTTCGCCTGTTTTGGCAGGAGAAATCAGCCCCGGCTTTAGGGCGATACCAAAACGTGATACCCGGTGTCCCGAACCTTTGCTTCAAGGTGCCGACGGGCGGCGGCAAGACCTTTATTGCCTGCAACGCCGTTCGCCCTATCTTTGACGCACTCCCCGCTACCAAGACAAAGGCGGTCGTGTGGCTTGTTCCCTCGGACGCGATCCTGACGCAGACGGCGAAAGCCCTGAAAGACACATCCCATCCCTACCGTCAGAAAATCGACGTGGATTTTGGCGGGCGTGTGGAGGTCTACACCAAGCAGGAGCTTTTGAACGGTCAGAACTTCAACCCCACCGCTGTAACGGAGCAGTTGTCGGTTATGGTGCTGTCCTACGATTCGTTCCGTGGGCGCGGCAAGGAGGTCTTGAAAGCCTATCAGGAAAACAGCAACCTTGCCGCGTTTGCAAAGGTGCTGGGCAAGCCCGACAGCCCCATTGAAAAAGCGGACGAAACCGCCCTGTTTCAGATTATCAACCAGCTTAACCCGCTTGTCATCGTGGACGAGAGCCACCATGCCCGGTCGGAATTGAGCCTTGAAATGCTGGAAAACTTCAATCCCTGCTTTGTGCTGGATTTGACCGCCACGCCGAAAAAGGAGAGCAATATCATTTCCTATGTGGACGCGGTGCAGCTGAAAAACGAACACATGGTAAAGCTGCCCGTGATCGCCTATAACCGGGACAGCCAATCCGAGGTGCTGATTGATGCAATCGACCTGCGGAACAAACTGGAAGAAATCGCAAGCGCGGAGTACACCAAGACGGGCAAATATATCCGTCCTATCGCATTGTTCCAGGCACAGCCAAAAGGCAAGGAGGACGCGACCACCTTTGAAAAGCTGCGGGACAAGCTGGTGGACGCCGGTATTCCCGCCGAGCAAATTGCCATTCGAACCGCCGATGTGAACGAGCTGAAAAACACCGATTTGATGTCCCCAATCTGCCCGATTCGGTATATCATCACGGTCAATGCACTGAAAGAAGGCTGGGATTGCCCCTTTGCCTATATTCTTGCGTCCCTTGCCAATAAGACAAGCCAGGTTGACGTGGAACAGATTTTGGGACGGATTCTCCGTCTGCCCCACACGAGCCAGCATACCCAGAGTGCGCTTAATATGTCCTATGTGCTGACTTCTTCCAACGACTTCAACAATACTGTGGCGCATATCGTCAAAGGCTTGAACAGCGCAGGATTCAGCGATAAGGACTATCGGATCGGTGAGTCCGCAAAACCGCAGATTCCCGAACAGGCAGCAGAGCAAATCACGCTGCCTGACCCGCAAGGAGCTTCCGAACCGAAAAGCGCAGAGAACGATTTTTCGGGGCTGGATGGAAAATTGATCGGGGAAGAGTTGGAGCGGCGCAGAGAGCAGGCGCAAACGCCCGAAATCGCCCCGAAAGCTGACACCATGCTGGACGCTGCCGCAGAGGTCGAAAAGGCGTACACAGACGCTATCCAGCAGACCGGCAATGATCCGGTGATGGACAATCTTCCGTGGGAGGTACGGGATAAAGTGAAATCATTTCAGGTGAATCCGCAGTTCCGGGAGGATATTGAAACGCTGCAAATCCCGCAGTTTTTCCTGAAAGTTGAGCAATCTTTGTTTACGGATGGTTCTTTTGAATTGCTGGACAAGGAAATGCTGGCGGAGGGCTTTACCCTCAAGGGCAAGGCATACGATATTGATTTTGCCGCCGCAGACGATGAAATCCGCGAAATCGACGTGCGGGAGCAGGACGGCGGTTTGCCAAAGGTGTTCAAGATGGAGAGCGCCGAACAGCGGTACTTCAAGGAGTGGTTCAACAATCTGCCGCCGGAGAGCCGGGTACGTCAATGCAAGGAAATGATGTTCAAGCAGCTTAACAAACTGAACATGGTGGACGCTGCCGAACTGAAAGCCTACATAAACCGCATTGTGGACGATATGGATAAGGCGCAGCTTGCCGCTATGGAGAAAGCCCCGCTGGGCTACGCGGCGAAGATCCGCGCCAAGATTGAAACGCTGCTGGAAACCCACTATCGGGAAACCTTTGATAAGTGGCTGGAAACGGAGCGCATCGTCTGCAAGCCCTATTTCTGTCTGCGCCCCTCTATCCATCCTGCCACCTATACCGACATATATGCCCGTTCTTTGTATGCAGCAGAGGACGGTGACATGAACAAACTGGAACAGAAGTTGATTGTGGAGTTGACCGCCCTGCCGAATGTCCGCTGGTGGCACAGGAATATTGCCCGTCAGGGTTTTGCAATCAACAGCTTTATCAAGCACTACCCCGATATTCTGATTATGACCCAAAGCGGCAAGCTCATCTGCGCGGAAACCAAGGGCGAACACCTGAAAAACGACGATAGCCGGGAGAAAATCGCGCTGGGTCAAGCGTGGCGCACAGCAGCGGGCAAGGATTTCCGCTATTACATGGTATTTGAGAATGAGGAAAACCTCTTGCCGGGTACGGTGAGCATGAGCCAGTTTATCGACACGGTTAAGGCGCTGTAAGGGAGGTGCGTGTTTTGAAACTGCCATATGAAAACGAACTGTATGAGCTGCGAAAGTGGATAGACTTTACAAACGCAAACTTGCAGATGCAGTTTCTCCACACACCTCAGGAAATTCAGCGCGTCCACCAATGGATCAATGCAATTACGAGAGGAATACAAGCGGACTATCCTTTTTATGCGACTACGCTCACCTGTGTTGCAAATATACTCTTTCAGCAGAACGAGATGGGTGCTATTTTCCTGAATCCTGCGGCATTTGGCGAGTTGGTAGTAATTGTTCGCCATATCGAAGCAGAACCCGTTGTTGTCCAGTTCTGGGCTGAGATTCACCCGCGAATTGTGAATGTCTCCCATGAGTTATATGTAGATGGTCACTACTCAACCGCAGCAGAAAAGGCGGTCAAAGAAGTAGAATCTCGTCTGCGTGAAAAGTTTTCAGAGCTAAAACCCGGTACAGCAGTTCTGCCGAAGATTGGTGATGTGATTGGCGCACTTATGAGCGAGAACGGCGCTTTCAAATTCTGTGACACAACTACTACCAGCGGCAAGGACTACCGACGCGGAATCCACTCTCTGTTTGAAGGAATCGTGGCAGCCTATCGCAACCCTGCAGCTCATGCTAATCTTCAATATGAAAAACGTGAGGCTATGGAGCAAATCATGCTGGCAAGCCAGTTGATGTATGTGTTAGACAAGCCACAATTATAAAGAGACTGATTCAAAGGAGAAGCAGATATGGATAAGATGACTCAGATTTTAGACATTCCCTCCATTAAAAATGATACAAACTTCTGGATGGTAAGAGCTAAGCGAGGCTTTTTCTTTGACGAGTTCATAAGGAATGAGTTTATTGCGATAGGTTGGAACTCAGTGACAAAGGCTATGATTAGTCAAAATCTTACTCGAAGTCAGTCAGACAGATTAAAAGCCTCGATAAAAGCTACATATGATGAAAGTAAGCCCGGAACGTCACTCAATAAGTGTATTCGTTTTTGCTACGAACTCAAAGCGGGAGACATTGCAGTTATTGTAGATAACAACAGGGTTGCTTTTGCATACATTGGAGAGTATTACGAAGAACAATCTCCAACCCTTACAGTCGAATTAGAAAAAGAGGTTCATCAGCAGATCGAAAAGGCAAATCCAAATACTGATACATTTACCTGCCCGTATATTAAACGAAGGAAAATCACACTGATTAAGGTGCTGACTGCTGATGATACAATAAGTCCGTATTTACAGAGTGCTATTGCGAGAAACTGGCATAGTTTAAGTGATTTGAACGAATACGCAGAACTGGTGTTGAGCGGATGCTTCGATACAGTTCTATTTAAGGATAAGCTTACTGTTACTTTTCGTGTAAAGCGAAAAGAAGAAATTAACGTTCTTGACCTCGCTAATTTTGTTCTGTGTGCTGCGCGATTATTATCGGACGATAAGCCGGAAACAGTTCAGGTCAAAACCACTCTTCATTCCCCTGGTGACGTAATTCTTCAAATATGGAATTTTGCACAGGAAAATGCGTTTCCTCTTTTAATATGCTATATGGCTATTTTTGGTGGAAAAGCGAGAGATTATGAATTTCACTCTATAATCGGCGTCATCAAAGGAATTATCAATCATAAATATGACGAAGACAAGAAAAAAATCGAACTGAGAAAGCTGTCCGCAGAGGCTGATTTGGCAGAGCAACAGGCATTGAAGCAGAAACTCGAGAATATCGAAACTATGCGAAGACTTCAACTTTCCTCTGTGGACGCTTACGCGGAGCCTCTTGCTACTGCTGCAAAAAATCTTGCAGTTCAGCCAAGTTCTGCGACTATTATAGATATAACAAAAATTCTTAAGTCTCAGCAGGAGGATCAGCCGCCGCAGTAATCTATATAATAGCCACTCAGTCAATGCTTACACAAACTCTTCAAAATCCGGGTTGACATCTGCTCGGATTTTGATTATACTATACTTAACCCGAATTGGAGGTTGAACAGCATGAAACAACTGGGTATGCGTCTTCGCGCATTGCGGGAAGGAATTGGCTTATCCCAATCAAAATTTGCCGACGTGATCGGCTCTACGCAGTCCAGCATCAACCGCTATGAAAACGGTCAGGCAACGCCGACTGTTGAGCTTCTGCGCAAGTATGCGGACTATTTTGACGTTTCAATGGACTATATTTTTGCCCGCTGCGATGATCCGCATGGCAAGCTGTATGAAGCGAAACCTCCGGTTGACGCGAACAATCCTGAACTGAGGAAGTTTGTTGAGATGTGTTTCGACCCGGAATCACCGATGAACGAAAAGCTGAAAGAAGCAATGCTGAAAATGCTGGGGGAGGCGAAGATATGAGCAATGAATTAACCCATAATCCGGGACAGTTCGATGAAGTCATCCATATCATCGACAACGCCCGCAGCCGCGCCATGAAAGCAGTCAATGCAGAGCTTATTCAGATGTATTGGAGCGTCGGTGCGTATTTGTCAGAGCTTTGTTCTGCATCAAGCTTTGGCGATAAGATCATTGACGAAGTTGCCGCATACATTGCGCAAGAGAACCCCAACATCAAAGGTTTCAATCGTCGCGGTCTCTATCGTATGAAGCAATTCTACGAGACCTACAAGGACGATGAATTTGTGACACCACTGGTGACACAAATCAGCTGGACAAACCATCTGCTTATTATGTCTGGCTCCAAGACGGCAGATGAACGGCATTTTTACATGGCGCTCTGTGCGAAGGAACATTATTCCAAACGCGAGTTGGAGCGTCAGATCGGCACATCGTACTATGAGCGTTCAATGATTTCTGCCAAGAAGCCGATGCCTGAATCCGTTTCGCATGATGTGCGTGAAAGCATCCTCGATACCTATGTGCTTGAGTTTCTGGACTTGCCGGAGCAATTTTCTGAAAAGAATCTCCGTAAAGCAATCATCGAAAATCTGAAGCAGTTTATACTTGAATTTGGTCGGGACTTTACCTTTATCGGTGAGGAGTACCGTGTTCAGGTCGGCAATACAGATTTCTTCATCGACTTGCTGTTTTATAACCGTGCGCTTTCCTGCCTTGTCCCGATTGAACTGAAAATCGGAAAATTCAAGCCGGAACACATCGGGCAGATCAATTTTTATCTCGAAGCACTTGACCGCGATGTGAAGAAGCCAAATGAAAATCCAAGTGTAGGCGTTATTCTTTGCGCCAGCAAGGATGACGCGGTTGTCGAATATGCTTTAAGCCGCAGTATGTCGCCCACACTTGTCGCAGATTATCGGCTTTGTCTTCCCGACAAGACGCTTCTACAAAACAAGCTGCGTGAATTGACAGAACTTGCTTTGGAAAGTGGCGAAGGCAACGAGGGTGATGAAGAATGAACGCTGTCATCTATGCCCGCTATTCCTCAGACAGCCAGCGCGAGGAATCCATTGAAGGTCAGCTCCGCGAGTGCCGGGAATATGCTGAACGCAATAATATGACCATCGTTGGAACGTATATTGACCGGGCATTATCTGCAAAAACAGCAGATCGACCGGAGTTCCAGCACATGATCAAGGACAGCGCAAAAGAGTTGTTCGAGATTGTGCTTGTATGGAAACTCGACCGCTTTTCCCGCGACCGTTACGACAGCGCACACTACAAGCACATTTTGAAAAAGAATGGTGTAAAGGTTGTTTCTGCGAAAGAGCATATCTCCGAAGGTCCGGAAGGAATCATTCTGGAAGCGATGCTGGAAGGCTATGCCGAGTTCTATTCTGCTGAGTTATCAGAGAAAATCCATCGCGGACAGAAAGAGAATGCTCTGAAAGGGAAAAACAACGGCGGTGGCGTTCCTCTCGGCTATCTGTTGGACAAGAAAGCACAGAAGCTTGTGATTGATCCCGTGACTGCACCATTAGTGGTTGAGATATTTGAAAAGTATGCTGATGGCAAATCGGTTCGTTCCATTGTTGAGGATTTCAATGCCCGCGGACTTAAAACGAAAAGGGGACAGCCCTTCAATATCAATAGTTTCAGCTCTCTACTGAAAAACCGCAAATACATTGGCGAGTATCGCTATCAGGATGTTGTAATTGAGGGCGGCGTTCCTGCTATCGTTCCGGAAGACCTGTTCAACCGTGTGCAGGAACGCATGGAGAAGAACCGCCATGCTCCCGCAATGGTAAAAGCAAAAGAGGACTATCTGCTGACAACAAAGCTGTTCTGCGGTAAGTGTGAGCGCATGATGGTTGGTGAAAGCGGCAAGAGCCATACCGGCGCTATGCACTATTATTACAAATGCAGCTATTACAAATGCAGCGGTGCGAAGCGCCTGAAGGATTGCGACAAGAAGGCTGTTCGCAAAGACTGGATTGAGCGTGTTGTTGTTCGCCTGATCATGCAGCGCGTCATGGATGAAGAAAAGATCAACAGGCTCATTGACGCAATTCTTGTTATGCAGGAGCAGGAAGACACAACAATCCCTGCGCTTCGCTCACAGCTTGCGGAAACCGAGTCCTCCATTGGAAACATTCTGAAAGCAATCGAGCAGGGCATTTTCACGCCGTCCACCAAACAGCGGCTTGATGAGCTGGAAGCACGAAAAGAAGAAATCCTTATGAATATCCAGACTGCTGAACTGCAAAAGCCAAAGCTTACCCGCGAACAGATGACGGCATGGTTTGAGCAGTTCCGTCATGGCGATCCAGCAAACCGTGAGTTTCAGAAACGCTTGATTGATACATTTGTAAACGCCGTGTATGTGTTCGATGATAAACTGGTCTTGACCTACAACTATCAACATGGGACGCAGACAATTTCGCTTGACGAGATCGAATCGGCGCTGAGTTCGGATTTTGATGGGGCTACTCCACCATTGGACGTATATCCGAACCCTACATTGCGTGGGGAACGGTATTTGTCCAAACAAAAAGACACTCCTTACCGTAATGGTAGGGAGTGTTTTCTTTGTATCTAAGGCACTTAGGTGAGTTAGGTGAGTAATCGGGCTAAAATCCCTATAACTTCTTCTTAGTACGCGCGTATATAGAAATAGTTATAGGGAAATGTACCCGATTACTCACCTTCCTCACCTAAACTTTTTAAATTTAGGGGCAATTATAGTCTTACTTCTTCCCTTTCACCACGAACCCGGCTGCAATTTCTTCCGCCAGCAGCTTTTCCAGCACACGGGTGGCCTGCGCCGTGATGACGGGGCCGATGCCGTCGCCGTCAATGACGCCGATGGTAACCTGCTTCTTGGTGGAAAAATCCGTCTTTTCCCCGTTCATGTTCCGGATTCTCTCCAGCTGCTCCTCCAGCAGCTTCTGAAACGCCTCACAGGCAAGTGTAATTTCCTTCATTATTGTCCGCCCTCCTTTGTGTAGTTCAGCAGTCCGCCTGCCATCAGAATCGCCCTTTGACGCTCCGTCAGGGCGCAGTTTACATAAAACTTGAAGCCATCATCAGCAGTGACCGCGAGTCTCCCCTGCTCCATGCCGCTGGCAATATCCGAAATGGTCAGAACAGCGTCCTGATTCAGCTTGTCGTAGTCCTCCGGGTTTTCAAAGGTCACCGGCAGAATGCCCGCGTTGATCAGGTTCGCCACATGGATTCTGGCGAAGGACTTGGCAATGACGCACCGGATGCCCAGGTACATGGGCACCAGCGCCGCGTGCTCCCGGGAGGAACCCTGCCCGTAGTTGCTGCCGCCCACGAC
>ENA-OPBF01002035-OPBF01002035.1-human-gut-metagenome-genome-assembly--contig:-NODE-2035-length-12085-cov-4.832170_pt1 | contig 12085 bp, 8 predicted proteins | sample MGYA00241067_ERZ501450 | MGnify/ENA primary metagenome ERZ501450 (study PRJEB25962, sample SAMEA2042516) | human gut metagenome | biome: human gut; feature: human-associated habitat; material: faeces... | reverse complement strand
GCATGCCCGGCCCCTACCGCTCTGTCACTACCAAAAAACAGGCCGCCCGCCCGGGCAGCCTGTCGTAAAGCTTATTTTTCGACCATCATATCCGCGGCCTTGTACAGATCGCCGCAGCTCATGCAGACGACGAGGTCGCCCTTTTTGGCGTTCTGCCTGACCCAGGCGGCGGCACCCTCGAGGCCGTCCACCACGACACTGCCGGGCAGCTTGGCGGCCAGATCCTCGCTCCTGACACTGCCGTCGTCCTTCTCGCGGCCGCCCATGATGGGCAGCAGCACGACCTGATCGGCGGCACGCAGCACCTTGGCGAAGTCGTCCATCAGCATCTTGGTGCGGCTGTAGGTGAACGGCTGATGCACGGCAATGACGCGGTCATAGCCCATCTCCTTGGCCGTCGCCAGCGTGGCGGCCAGCTCGGTGGGATGGTGGGCGTAGTCATCGACGATGACCGCGCCGTTGCACTCGCCCTTGATCTCAAAGCGGCGGCCCGTGCCGTGGAACTGCTCGGCTGCGCGAACGGCGTCCTCGGGCTTGAGGCCCAGCGGGCGCACGCAGCAGCACATGGCCAGCGCATTGTAAATGTTGTGGTAGCCGGGCACGCCCAGCTTGATGTGGGCGAAGTGCTCACCCAGCTCGAGGACATCGAACTCAAAGAAGCCGGGCTTGTACTCGCCGATGTTGACGGCGCGGAAACGGGCCTCCTCCTCGATGCCGAAGCTCAGGACCGGACGGTCAATGGAGTTCACGACGTCCATCGTGTTCTTGTCGTCCATGTTAAAGACGACGGTGCGGGACAGCAGTGCAAACTTCTGGAACGCCAGCTTGAGCTTGCCCATCGTGCCGTAATATTCCAGATGGTCGTTGTCAATGTTCAGGATGACGCCCACCGCGCAGGTCAGATGCAGGAAGGTCTCGTGGTACTCACAGGCTTCGATGACAACGCTCTGGCCGCTGCCGGCCTTGCCGTAGCCGCCGATCAGGGGCAGCTTGCCGCCGATGACCGCCGCCGGGTCCCTGCCCGCCAGTTCCAGCATTGTGGTGATCATGCCGGTGGTCGTCGTCTTGCCGTGGGTGCCTGCCACGCCGATGCTCTGGGCATGGGTACGGCTGATGTAGCCCAGCATGACACTGCGCTCAACGGCTTTGATGCCGCGGGCGCGGGCAGCCTGCAGCTCGGGGTTATCGTCATGGATGGCGGCGCTGTAGACCACAAGGTCCGCGTTGCCGACGTTGGCGGCGTCATGCCCGATGCAGACGCGCACGCCGAGGGCACGCTCGGCCTCGGTGTTTTTGGTTTCCTCGACGTCAGAGCCGGTGATGGCATAGCCGCGGCTGTGCAGGATCTGGATCAGCGGATAGGTGCCGGAGCCGCCGCAGCCGATGAAATGGATCGTGCGGACGCCTTCGAGCAGCTTGGGGTCATACATACTAAAAACCATAACAGTGGTCACCTCAAAATTTATCCGCTGCCGTAGGGGATGGCACGCGGTATACTTAACTATATTACGGAGTAATTATACTATTTTTCTGCAACAAAATAAACACTTTTTTTGAAATTGCAGCCTGACCGACCAATTTTTGGGTAAAAGGCACAAATTCAGGGAGCCAAAACACAGCAATACGTCGAGGGTGCCGCTTGCGCCGCGGCCTTGACGGCACAAAAAACTTTTTACGGTACGATAAACGCCGCCCTTGCTCTGTGATTTTTCTGGCTTTTTCCGGCGCTGCCTGTTATAATGAAGAAAACCACAGGAGGGATGCAGAATGGCAAAGCTGATTTGGGGCATTGACCCGCTGGCCGTGTCACGGCTGGGACGCACGGCGAAAAAGCCGCCGTTCACGAAAAAGGAACTGGCGCGCATCGGCATTCCGGTGCACAAGATCCCCCGCGTGCAGGAGGAGCTGGCGCGATTGACGGCAGATAAGACCCTGACCCGGGAGGAATTGGGGAGACTGGCGGAGGAAATCAGCTGGCTTTTGCTGTGAGCTTGCCTTCCCCCTCGGGGGAAGGTGGCCGAGGCCGGATGAGGGCGAAGTCGCCGCCATTGCTCCATAAACTGGCAGCCTCGGCAAGGTTTGCCCTCATCAGTCAGCGGGCGGGGCCGCTGACAGCTTCCCCCTCGGGGGAAGCCTTTTTTCGCAAACTGCCCTTGTTCCCTCCCGCAACCTATGCTATAATAAGCGTATCGTGCCAAATTCATCCGGCGCGGTGGGAAAAACGCTTTGTGTGGCAGCCAGCCATGCGAAAGGAGTAACGTAATGAAGAACAGTGAAAAGACCCTTGACATGATCGTGAACCTGTGCAAAAACCGCGGGTTCATCTATCCGGGCAGCGAAATCTACGGCGGTCTGGCCAACAGCTGGGACTACGGCCCTCTGGGTGTCGAGTTCAAGAACAACGTCAAAAAGGCATGGATGAAGAAATTCGTGCAGGAAAGCCCCTACAACGTCGGGCTGGACGCCGCCATCCTGATGAACCCCCAGACCTGGGTGACCACCGGCCATGTGTCCAGCTTCTCGGACCCGCTGCTGGACTGCCGCGCCTGCAAGAGCCGCCACCGCGCGGACAAGCTCATCTCCGAGTGTGAGCAGGGCAAGGGCGTGGACGTCGATGCCATGACCTTTGACGAGATGGACGAGTTCATCGCCACCCACCCCGAGGTCGTCTGCCCCGTCTGCGGCAAGCATGACTTCACCCCCATCCGCAAGTTCAACCTGATGTTCAAGACCGCCATCGGCGTGACCGAGGATTCCTCCTCCACCTGCTACCTGCGCCCCGAGACCGCGCAGGGCATCTTCGTCAACTTTGCGAACATCCAGCGCACGACCCGCCGCAAGCTGCCCTTCGGCGTCTGCCAGGTCGGCAAGGCGTTCCGCAACGAGATCACCCCGGGCAACTTCACCTTCCGTACCCGCGAGTTTGAGCAGATGGAGTGCGAGTTCTTCTGCAAGCCCCACACCGACCTGGAGTGGTTCGCCTACTGGAAAGACTACTGCAAGAACTGGCTGCTGAGCCTTGGCATCAAGGAAGAAAATCTGCGCCTGCGCGACCACGAGCCCGCCGAGCTGGCCTTCTACAGCCGCGCCACCACCGACATCGAGTACGCCTTCCCGTTCACCGACTGGGGCGAGCTGTGGGGCATTGCAGACCGCACCAACTACGACCTGAGCCGCCATCAGGAGGCCTCCGGCAAGAGCCTCGAGTACTTCGACCCCGAGACGAACGAGCACTACATCCCCTACGTTATCGAGCCGTCTCTGGGCTGTGACCGTGTGGCGCTGGCCTTCCTGTGCGAGGCCTACGACGAGCAGCACCTCGTGGACGCCAAGGGTAAGGAGGATGTGCGCACCGTGCTGCACCTGCACCCCTATCTGGCACCGTTCAAGTGCGCCGTGCTGCCCCTGTCCAAGAAGCTGGGCGACAAGGCGATGGAGATCCGCAACGAGCTGGCCAAGGACTTCATGGTCGACTACGACGACGCCGGTTCCATCGGCAAGCGCTACCGCCGTCAGGACGAGATCGGCACCCCGCTGTGCATCACCGTGGACTTCCAGACTGTCGGCGACGACAAGGTCGAGGCCGACGGCTGCGTGACCGTCCGTGACCGCGACACGATGGAGCAGGTCCGTATGCCCATCAGCGAGCTGCGCGACTACGTGGCCAAGAAGGTTGCGTTCTGATTTAGCAGCGTTATAAAGTAAAAAAACCTGTCTGCACTGATTGTGCAGGCAGGATTTTTTTAGTTTGTGGAAAACGGTAAACAGCCGGATGTGAGAATCGAACCGATTTACCCTACCTTCTCCACCGTCACACTGTTGACGGTGACATTTGCGTCGTCCAGCGTGTGGACGGCGGTGCGCCAGTAGTGGAGCATCTCGGTGGCCGTAAATTCAAAGGTCATTTCGTTCGGGTCGATGCCGGTAAAGTCGATGTCCAGCTTGTAGGTCTCCTGATTGATGAGGCCGTACCGGGCGTAAATATAGCTGTGGTCAAAGCCGCTGCCGGTCAGCGTGACGCGGTAGCGCCCGGGGAAAAGCGTCCATTCCTCGGTCATCATCTCGCCGCCGGTTTCCAGCCCTACACTGCCGTCGGCAAAATGGGCGTTGATGAGGTCGGACTTTGTCAAATCCATCGTGTGGGCGGGCACTTCGGGCGCCGGTTCTTCCTCGATGCCGTCGATGGGCTCGACGCTGCCAATCAGGATGCCATCCAGCCGGTAATAGTGCAGGCCGCAGCTGTTCCGCGCCAGCTCGTCCTCGTCGATGAAGGCATAGAGCGTGTCAGCGGAAAGCTCGTTCAGCTCACCCGGCAGCGTGACCGCAGCCAGGTTTCCGTCCATATGCGCCATGTAGAAGCTATTGGAGGTCCAGCCGTGGTCGGCGGCAAAGTCGACCAGATCCCAGAACTCGTCATGCTCAAAGTCAAATGTGGCAAAGGCCAGATGGCTGTACTTGCCACTGGCGGCGATCTGCTCCCACACGGGGTCGGTCAGCAGGGTCTTATTCTCGTAGCGGAAGCCGTAGTAGTGGTAGTCCGTCCAGCGGTTGAACAGCTCCGACCGCTGGCCCCAGCCCTGCGCCACGGCGCAGACTGCCAGCATCAGGGCGGGCGCGACACCGTTATCCCAAAAGCGCAGCACCAACCCGCAGCCAACGGCAGCCAGCAGCATACCTGCCAACCACGCCAGCCGCGCGCAGGAGGAAAACATTGCCCAGAAGTTCATCAGGAGCTGCGGGATGGGCACGGTGAACAGCGTTTTTCCGTTCACTGTGATGGTGTTGCCGCCTGCGGCAATCAAATCCAACACCAGCACCACAGCCCCGGCAATGAGCCAGTCGCGGTGGGCGGCAAAGAATTTTTCCGCCTTGCGGGCGTTGCAGACTATGCCGAACACCGCCAGCACCACGGCCAGCGATGTTCCGACGCCTGCATAAACATTCTGCTCCCAGCTTTGCGCCAGCCACGGCACAAACAGACCGAGGTAGTCCGCGCCGCTGAGGTAGCCGTTGGAGTAGCCTGCAAAGTTGACAGCGAACGCCCCCAACAGCACCAACTCCGCCAGCGCCGCAGCGCAGAACGCTGCAATTGGTGCCAGCACAGCCGCCGGGCCTCGCTTTTGCAGGGCGCGGCGCACCGCGTATCCCACAAGCACAAGACCGACCATCGGCAGATAATAGAGGTGGATGCCTGCGCACAGCAGCCCCATGCCGCCCCAGATAAGGCAGGCGCGGCGGGTCGTGGGCATAAGCTCGTCACTGCGCAGCCAAAGGTAGAGTGCCAGCAGCACAAGCCAGTTGGCGGCCAGCGCCGTGTGGGCAAACATGCGGATCGTAAGCGCCGGAAACAGCACGAGCACGCCCGCGCCCAGCACGCTGCCCCACAGCTTGGCGGTCTGGCCGGGGCTCATGATGATGGCGATGGCGGCCTTGCTCTTGTCGTCCTGGTCAAATGTAGGCTGCACGCCCGCAATGCGGGCAATGACCGCCTGCGCCAGCCCGCCCTGCAGGGCATAGCAGAGCAGACCCCACCAGCCGAAATACTGGAACCGCGTGGGCAGAATCCCGCCCAGCAGCTTAAAGAACAGCGCCGCCAGCGGCAGAGAGTCCGTGAACAGCACGCTGGTGCGGAACGGGTAGACCGCGTTGTAATTCGCGCCGATGTAGGGCAGATGCACCGGGCTGCGGCGGAAAAGCTCCCACCCCAGATAGTGCTGGATCGGGTCGGGGCTAAGGCTGTTCAGGATCCAGTCAACGCTCGTCGGGTCAAGCACCCGCACGCCGTAAACAGCCAGAAAGACCAGCACCCCCAGCAGTGCGCCGGTCAGCGGCCAGCGGTATTTTTTCAATGCTTTCATCTGACTTTCAGCGGACAAAGGTCGTGGACAGCGTGGTGGACCAGCTCTCGCCCTTCTTCAGGATTGCGGCGCAGGGGCGCTGCTCCCAGTCGATGGGCCCGTTTTCCTCGCCGGGCAGGCTGTGCCACGGCTCAATGCAGATAAAGTGCAGCGGCTTCTTGGGCGCGGACCAGATCAGGGTGTACGGGAAGTCGGAGACATCGCAGATGACGCTGCGGCCCGTGTCCTTTTCGATGACCGAAACATGCGCACTGCGCAGGTTGACCATGGCGTGGCTGTCGTTGTCAAACAGGTCGTCGGTCAGTTGGATAGCCTCGACGTTGCGGGCCAGGTAGTAGCTCTGACCGTTGAGCAGACCGTTGGGCTGAGCACTGACGCAGAGCGGCGACTCGACGCCGTCAAACCGGATCTCGTAGTCCTCGGTGACGTGGCGGTCATCGAAGGGCAGCGCAAAAGCCGGATGGTAGCCGATGCCGAAGCAGAGCTTGTCCTCGACGGGGTTCTCGACGGTCAGCGTGTGGTGGACGGTCTCCCCCTCCAGCGTGAAGGTGGAGCGCAGCACGAAGGCATACGGCCACTTGGGCAGCGTCTCGGCGTTCGCGTGCAGCTCAAACTCCAGCAGATTGTCGGCGTGATGGGTCATCGTGTGCTCGACGTCGCGGGCAAAGCCGTGCTGACCGCCTGCGTACTCCACACCCTTGGCCAGCATTTTGCCGCCGGTCAGCTTGCCTGTGTACGGAAAAAGAATCGGCGCATGACGCTTCCAGACCGCAGGGTCGGCCTGCCAGAGCAGCTCGGCCCCGGTAGGCTTATGGATGACACTGACCGGCTCGGCACCGTGGGAGTCGACAGTCAGGCGCAGAATGTCGTTTTCAATACTGTATTGCATGGGGAGTCCTCCTTTTTAAATATACAAATTGTATAGTATACAGACTGGAGATGCTAAAAAGCCTTCCCCCGTGGGGGAAGGTGCTGAACGAAGTGAAGCGGGTGAGGGGCAAGTGTGCCGCAGCGACTCGTGAACGGGTAGTGTTGGGAAGCCTGGCCCTCATCAGTCAGCGGGCGGGGCCGCTGACTGCTTCCCCCGAGGGGGAAGCCTTTTTGTATCAAAGCGGCAGCAGCTGCAGCAGCATACCCGTCGCAGCGCCGACGGCCCAGAGCAGGCCGGTCATGAAAAGGTTCTGCTTCCAGCTGGGGTTGACGCGCCAGAGCACAGCCAGGCCGACGCCCGCACCGGCAGTCAGGCCGGCGAACAGGCTGCCGAAGCTGATGGCTCCCTGCACGTAGAGCTGGGCCAGCAGCACGCTGACCGCGCAGTTGGGCACCAGGCCGACCAGCGCCGTCAGCATCGGCTGGAAGATGCCCATGCCGGACAGCGCCGCCGTGATGGGCTCCTCGCCGAAGCCCTCAAACAGCAGACTGATGATAAAGCTGAACAGCAGGATGAACACGAAAATTTCCAGCGTGTGGCGCAGTGCCGCCATAAAAATGCTGCTCGATTCCTCATGTTCTTCGTGGCAGTCGACGTCGTCGGCATGGCCCTCGTAGCCGCCGTAGAGGGAGTGCGGCAGAACGTGGCGCAGCGGGATGTCCAGCAGCCAGCCGCCCACGATGGCAAAAGCCACCTTGCAGGCCAGCAGCAGCACGAGCGTGACCCACTGGGACGGCTCTGCCGCCAGCAGCGGGATGGCCTCGTCGCTGGTCGCGATGAACACCGCCAGCAGCGTACCGGGCGTGATGACCCGGCTTGCGTACAGGTTGGAGGCCACCGCACTGAAGCCGCACTGCGGCACGCAGCCCAGCAGCGCACCGGGGATGAACCCCCAGCGCCCGCCGCCTGCGAGGGCCTCCTCGATGCTCTCACCGTGATGGCGTTCGAGCCACTCGATCAGCAGGTAGGCCAGATACAAAAACGGCAGCATTTTCACGCCGTCGATCAATGCGTCCAGAAGTGCGTCTAAAAACAATTCCATGAATACCTCTCTATATAAATGGGTCACTGAAAGCTGCGCAGCAGGCGGACCGCCGGGCGCACAGCCTTATCCGGAATGCGGGCGCGGAACCGCGCCACCGTGCGGGACGAGAACGGCACCGCGTCGGTGAAGCTCTCGAACCCCAAAAAATATTGCAGGTAGGGGCTTTCCTGCACCAGCGCCACGACCTCGCGGTCCGACGCCGCATAGTGCAGCTGGATGATCCGGCAGCCCAGCGCCACGCGGGCGGGCAGCGCCACCTTGCCGCCGGGGGCAAACAGCGCACTGTAGGCTTTTTCAAAGCCATCCCAGTCGATGGCGTCAGCCAGCCGCACCCAGCGGTTGGCGTTGCACAGCTCGCCGTGGTAGGGCGGCAGATAGTCGTAGATCGACATCTGTTTTTCGCGTGCACGGTACATTGGGGATCCCCTTTCCTAACATCATTCTGTGCTGCCTTAACGCTGCATCAGCGGGAAGAACAGCGTAATGACTAGCCAAGCGGCCTGATACAGCACAATGCCGATCAGCGGCAGCGCGACAATGCCGCCGGTCAGCGTCATCAGCACACCCACCGCGGTGCTGGCCAGCACCGAGAGGGTCAGTGCGTAGGAGGCGTACTTCTCGCCCTGGGCGGCCCCTGCGGCAGCGACCAGGCCGCCGACCAGACTGCGGAAGCTGCCCAGATGCAGCATACTGCCCTCACTCTCGGGCAGCCAGGCCACCGCCGGGGCAACAGCCTCGTGCTCGGCGCCGGACAGCACCTTGACCGAGCCGGTGGGCAGGCCGTAGGCAGTCTCCAGCAGCCGGACATCACAGTTGAAGTCGTCGCAGTCCACAACAAGGTACATTCCCGTGCGGTGCACGAGCTCCAGATCCGCGGCGATCTTGGGGTCGCTCTGGTACGCAATGCGGAACATGGCGTACAGCTTGCCCGCCACCGCCATATACACGATGCGGCGCTGGTTCAGCGTGTAGTGTTGCTCATACTCCTGGCTGGGCACCTTGATGCCGTAGTCCATCATCATGGCGCGGTTGCCCAGGATCACGCGCTCCTTGCGAATCCAGCCCATATAGCCCTTGCCGGGCACAGCCTGACGATCCGTGACCTTTTCCAGCAGGCTCTTGCTGGCGACCATGCCGGTAAAGAGCTTGTTCAGCGTCGAGTCCGTATCGGCCAGCATCGAGGCCGCATAGATAATGGCGGTGTCAATGTGCTCCATCTTGACGGGATGGATGTCCCGCAGCGTGACGCACCCCTCCGGGAAGAGCTGGCGCGACGTGGCCTGCACAACATTGATGCGGCCCAGCTGACGGATGTCCCGCCAGCCGGGGATGACCGCGCCGACCTTGTAGGCGCGCTGCTGCATCATGCGGGCCGGCACCGCCGACATCAGCGTACCGGCCAGCGGCGCGGCCAGGCAGAACAGGCTGGTCATGGCCGTGGCCGCCGTGGCTGCGCTTTTGGACGTGATAAGCGTGAACAGGAAGGCCGCCAGACCGCAGCCGCCCAGCAGCCAGACAAACTGCTGCTGGTTCTTATCGCTGGTGCCGTGGGCGGCACTGTTGGTCAGAAAGCTGCGGAAGATCTGGGTCGGGCGGGTGACGAGCACACAGGGATGCGGCTCGGACAGCCCCTGCGAGATCGCGCGCAGGGCTCCGGCGTCCTTCAGGCGGTAGGCAACGGCGTAGCCATCCTGCCCGCTGACGCTCTCAAAGGCATCGCAGACCGTGGCCGCGTTCAGGGCGTGGCCCGCCGCGTTCATGCAAAGCATCAGCGCTGCCGGACCGGCCAGCATCAGCGTGCCGTCTGTGTAACCGCCGGTGGCCAGAACGGCCAGGCACTGCACCGCAGCACCCAGTGCCGGTAAAATCGAAAGGCTGTCCGGCGAGGGGGTCTTGCCCAGTCCCCTGAAGCCGTCCAGAAAAGACCGCCAGTTGACGGCGCAGCTGACCAGCAGCAGCACGAGCAGCGCCGCCGGGTAGACCATGGGGTCGTTCAGGGCGGCGGGGCGCACCGGCAGCAGTGCCAGCACGATCATGACAAGAGACATCGCACCCGAGACGATGCAGGCAATGCCTGCCCGGGCACGCTTTTTCGCCAGCAGAGCGCGGATCGCCGGGGCGTCCTCGGCACGCTCATACTCGCGGCTGTGGGGCACGGGGATCTCCGCTGTGTCAAACGGGGAGGCGGCGTTGTCCTCTGTCTCGTCGTCGGCGCGGCCCGTCAGGCGGGCAGCGGCCTTTTTGACCTCTGCCGCCGTCGGGATGCGGGCGCGGGTGCGGGTGGCTGCGGGGTCATCCGCCAGCGAGTCCGTCAGCCGCGCCGCAGCGCTGTCATAATCGCGCGTGTCCCCTGCCGGCTGCTGCGTGTTGATGGCCGCGGCGATGCCGTTGACAAAGGAGGCCGTATCCGGCGCGGCGGATGCCTGTTGGTTCAGGTTCTGGGTGTAGCCGCTGTGGGCGGGCTGCGCCGGGGCCGGGGCCGGGTCCAGCCTTTGGGTAAAGCCTGTGTGGGCAGGCGCGGAGGCCTGACTGCCCGCGTTGACCGGACTGCCGGGCGCAGGTGCGGCGGGCATATCGATGCGCTGCGTAAAGCCGCTGTGCGCCGGGGCGGACGGGGCCGTCCCGGAGGCACTGTTTTGGGTATAGCCGGAATGCTCCGGGGCCGTCGGCGTCAGGTGGATGCTCCCGGTCAGCGTGTTGACCAGCGTGTCCACGTCGTCCCACTGGCGGGGCACTGGCCACTGGCCGGTGCCATCGAGCTTTGCAACGGCATCCGACTCGTCATAGGCATCCGCCGCGGGGGGCGTCTGCACGGGCGCTGCGGGCTGCACCGGCGCGGGAGCCGGGCGGCGCTGCGGGCGCACGGCGTTGTAGGCGGCCATAAAGTCCTGCGTGCTGTCCACGGGGACGGCGTCCAGCCCGCCGATCTGCATCGTGTAGCCAGTGGACGTCTGGCCGCGGGGCGTCTCGATGGGCTCGCCCACAGGCTCCCCACTGCGCTGCGGCACAGGCTGCGGCGGCGGGGCCTTCTGGATCTTCTGGCCGGGAGTGAACTCCACGGTGTTCTTCTTTTTGCGGTAGATCGTGCCGGTCATGCCGGAGGGCGACGGCGCGGACGGGTGGTTTTTGGCATAGCCCACCGTGCCCTGGATGATCTCCACGGTATGGCCGCTCTCCTCCGCGGCGCGGCGGGCCGGGCGGGTGTACTTGCTGCGCCAGACCTCCTGCGTGGAGGTTTCCTCCTGTGCAGGCGGCACGGGCGGCACCGGCTGCACAGGCACAGCTGCCGCAGAGGGCGTCTGCACAGGCTGCTGCGGAGGCACGGCAGCTCCCGGGCGGTACGGGGAAGGCTCCTCGGCGCGCTCCTCGGGGATCATCAGCTCCTCGGTCTCCTCCTCGCGGTCAAACAGGCTGCCGAAGAAGCCGTGCTTTTTCGCAGCGCGGGCGGGCTGGGCCGGGGTCGGCTCAAGCTCGGCATCGGGGTAGTACTCCTCCTCGGGTTCCGCCTGCCCGACGGCTCTGCCGCCGCCCATCGTGACGTTGATAGGCTCAAAGGCACCCGTATCCTCGGCGTGCTTTAAGCCGAACAGGCTGCGTTTCTTCTTGCCGGGCTCGTGCAGGCGTCCGTTTTCATCGGGCACGACGGCCACCGAGGTTCCGAAGAATCGCTTGAACTCGTTCTTGCCCTGGTCCAGCGACTCGGCATCGCCGCCGGGGGCCATCTTACCGAGAAAGCCCTTGATGATGCCGGTGCCGGTGGTGTCCCCGCTGAAGGTCTGCGTGCCGGTCTTGTCCACCGTCGGCAGCGGCTGCTCCGGCGGGCGGGTCGTCCGCGCGTCGGGCTGCACCGGCTGCGGGTCAGGCTGCTGCACCGGGGTATACGGGCGCGGCTGTGCCGGGGCGGGCGCAGGCTGCGACACCGGCTTTTGCAGCAGGTCGTCCAGCGCGTCTCCCTCCGGGAAGGCGAGTTTGTCCTCGGGCAGCGGCTCGTCAGGCAGCGACAAAATGCCGACGCTGCGCAGGATCTCATCGACCTGGTGGTCGGTGACACTGTCCCGCAGACCGGCCTGCGCCTGCTGCATATTCAGTTCTTCCAGGATCCGGTCAACCGAATCATTGGTACGTTTGCTTGGCATGTTGATTCCTCTTTAGTAAAAGGACGGCTTTCCCGCCCCGCTCTCCGGGGGCCAGGTGGAATTTAGGCAATACCGCATAATTCTAAGTGCCGATACGGCGAGCGAGGTGCGGCAG
>ENA-OPBF01002033-OPBF01002033.1-human-gut-metagenome-genome-assembly--contig:-NODE-2033-length-12095-cov-10.182475_pt1 | contig 12095 bp, 6 predicted proteins | sample MGYA00241067_ERZ501450 | MGnify/ENA primary metagenome ERZ501450 (study PRJEB25962, sample SAMEA2042516) | human gut metagenome | biome: human gut; feature: human-associated habitat; material: faeces... | reverse complement strand
CTTTTGAAAGCGGCGGAAAGGTTTTATCCTCCAGACTGTCCGAAATCTGCCGCCGCAAATTTGTATAGGTCAGATTTTTCCCTGCGTCTATAAAATACGACTTTATGGAATCGTCGTCACACCACAGTATCTTTTTCAGCGTACCGCCCTTCGACCAATATAGGCTCTTGATGGCAAAATACAGAAACGGTGTCATAATGCGGCGCGTACCTTTTCCGATTTGCGCAAACTGCCCGCCGTCAAAGAAAGCGTGCTCCACGGGCAGCTTCGTCTGCGTCAGAAACGCCATGGCAAGGTCTGCACCGATGGAAGAAGCGACCACCATCGCCAGCCGCTCCACGCCCTGTCGATGCAGAAAGTCCTCCACCTGCCGTATTTCGTCCAGCTTGCTGACATATTTCTGCCCCTCGCAGTAAACGGTGGAGGTGGGCAAGATGCAGAAATATCGATCCTGCAAATACCTCGCAATCGGTTCGCTGCTCGCTCCTGTCACACCCATTGCATGAAAGAACAGCACGGCAGGATTCCTCCTGTCGCCATATGTTTGAAACAGCATTTCTATCACCTCATATTTTCATAAAAAGCATCATAATCGCCGCCAGTGCTGCCGAAATGACCGCCATACCAATTGTGCCGAACAGCCACTTTTTGCCCTTATCCTTGGCTGTAATGTAGGGTTTCAGGTCTTCCGTTCCCGGAATTTCCCATGCGTTCGTATGTCCTACCCAATAGCCGTCAACCCAAAATCGGTCTATGAGATTCATAACGGACAGTATGACCAACAGCTGCCAAAAGCCCTGAACGAAGCCCTTTGCGCCGTTGAGCGCATAGACGCAGACCAGCACATAGGCGATGTATCCGGGGACGCAGACAGCTTTGAAAATCAAAGCATTTCGCTTGATTTTCGCGTGTGTTGTAAGTCCCAGCGTTACGCACCGCTCCTGCACCTCCTGGCTGTAAAGATGCACCATGCCCACCGCGCCCTTGCGGATACCGATGGCGCAAACCAGAATGAGCAGAACGCCAAGTCCTATGCCTTCCAAAATCACCTGTAAAATCATCATTTACTTCCTTATCCCAGCGCCACATCCAGCACCATCATCACGCTGAAGCCGACCGCAAAGAAAACCGTCCCTATGTTGGAGTGCTTTCCCTGCGACATTTCCGGTATCAACTCCTCTACTACGACATAGAGCATTGCGCCTGCGGCAAAGCTCAAAAGATACGGCAGAGCCGGAATCACGAGCTGTGCCGCAAGTAGTGTCAGCACTGCGCCAACAGGCTCGACTATTCCCGAAAGGACGCCGCCTAGAAACGCCTTGCCTTTGCTCTCGCCCTCAGCTCGGAGAGGCATGGAGATTATAGCACCCTCGGGGAAATTCTGAATGGCAATGCCGAGTGACAGGACAAGCGCACTCGTTGCCGTAATCTGCGTGTTTCCGGCAAGAAAGCCGGCATACATCACGCCCACCGCCATGCCTTCGGGAATGTTATGCAGCGTCACCGCAAGCACCATCATAGTGGTGCGCCCGAGCTTGCTTTTCGGTCCCTCCGCCTGGTCGCTCCCTACATGAAGGTGGGGGATAAGTCGGTCAAGCAGGAGCAAAAACAGCACGCCGACCCAAAATCCGATAAAGGCGGGGAGAAAGGACAGCTTCCCCATATCCTCCGACTGCTCAATGGCGGGGATCAGCAAGCTCCAGATGGACGCTGCCACCATCACGCCGGCGGCAAAGCCCGCAAGGGAGCGCTGCACCAGATCACCAAGGGATCTTTTCATAAAAAATACACAGGCCGCGCCCAGCGTTGTACCCAAGAAAGGGATCATGATTCCAAGAAAGGTTTCCATTTGTCTCACCGCCTTTGCATTGCGTTTTTATTTGTTTCTCCTGAAGCCCGCCTCATTTCCGCGCTGTGATACAGAGCCAGCTTTTCTTTTTGTGTATCTGCACATCGTGAAAGCCCACCTGCTCCAGATATGTCTTCAGCTCGGCGTCCTTGTAGATGGTCATGCCGCCGATGATCTCCGTCCACTTCTCATCCTTGTCCGTATCGCCGTTGCTTTCGTTGCAGATGAGAAAGGTCCCGCCGGGCTTCAGCACCCGGTAAACCTCCCGGAAGCACCGCGGCAGATCAGGCCAGAAATAGACGGTCTCAAAGGCTGTGACCGCATCAAACCAGTCATCTGCGAAAATCATATCCGCCACACTGCCCTGCAGAACGGCACAGCGACCCTCCGCGATGGCGGCTTCGTTGACCTTTTTGGATTTCTCCACGCTGACAGGCGAATAGTCGATGCCCTTCACGATGCCCTGCGGACATTTTTTTAGAAGTCTCTTGATGTTCGCACCGCCGCCGCAACCACAGTCCAGCACCTTAGCGTCCGGAGTAAGCTCTAAAAAGCGAAGTCCCCACCGTGCCACGGCGCTGTGCCCCAGGTTCATCATGGCGACCATGATTTTCCCGCCAAAGCCTACGGGCTTGCGGGTATTTTCAAAGAATGACATATTACACCTCCAATTTTACACACTCGGCATAGGTCAGAGGGAACGAGGCTTTCAGCACAGCGCTTTGCCGCACCGTCCAGCCGTTTTGCCGCAGGAAACGCAGGTATTCCTCGCTCGTCCATCTGCTGTGGAGAGGGAAGCCCGCCGGCTTCATGAAAAAGCGTCGTCGCCACATCTTCGCCCCCGGTAGTTTTCTATTTCAAACAGCAGCCGTGAATCTTGATAAATGTTGAAAAAAGTTCGTTTATCCGTTTATAAGTATGATACAATCAAGTTAGCAATAACTAACCTAATTATATCAAAAAGCAGACAGAAAGTCAATTTGTTTGTCTGCCCTCTGAAGTTTCTGTTATCAGTAGGGAGCGTACTTTCCACCATATAAACTTGTCAGATAAGTAATCCTTTTGATGGCTACCTTTTCATTTTTGATGGATAAACAATATAAAAAACTATCTCGGTACCAAAAATTCAATATTTAAGTACAAGCTCATCATTTCTAGCTGATAATCCTACAAAAATTAGAACATCGGTTCTATAAATGTAATAGGTTTGTCTATATTGTTGACTAAAACACATTGCATTTTTTCTTCTAATTCATTTACGCTTTTTGCATAAACAGATTTATAAATTCATCAATTGTAAATATAAAATTCTGCCGGACACCGAGCAAGTATCAACAAATAAATAGCAATTGTCACAAAAAGCGAACTATTGACAGGAAAAAAGCTTTCAAACGAAAAAAGGCTGGAGCATTGCTGCTCCAGCCTAAGCTATTGATTTACTTGTTTATATACTTAACATACTTTTGAACATTGCTGATAGAATCGGAAGCTTTAACTTCTGTTGATGACTCCTTAGCTTCAGTTTTCTTGTAGTAATAAGTATATACCGGCTCTTGATAATACCAGCGTGTGCCGTATGAAACATCATCATATTCTCTGGACAGCCAAACAATATAATAATTTGTGCCATTATGATAATATCTATATCCTGCATGTCCGCTGTAATCCTTGTGGTATGTCAAAGCAGATGTGACATCATACTCTCTATAATTACAATATGTATTGCTCTGTGCATAACTAAAACTTGTGAAAGCTGAGTTTGCATAATGATAATACACATAGTGATGTGTTCTGCCCGTCTCATACTGTTCACTCCAAACATTTCTTGAACCATTGCTTGGATTTGAATATACAGGACCTTGTGTACCGCCCCAACCGGTTCTCTTAGTATCGTACTTAGTCCAACCGGACATACTTGACGAACTTGAAGAAGTTTTAGATGTAAGATCATATGTCCATTTTTGATCTACAACGCTTGCACCTTCAGGAAGTGCAGATTCAAGCACCCAATCGGAAGTAGGATTCTTTGTCCAATGAGCATACAATGTGATGTTCTCAGCAGAGTTAAACACAGATGATTCTGTAATTTTGTCACCACCATCTTTAGCTGTATACCAACCATCGAAGGTATAGTAATCTCTTGTCGGAGTTGGTAATGAACCGTAGGTTGAACCATAAACAACTGTCTTGCTTGATTCGTTTACAACACCTTCGTTAGCATTAAACGATACTGTAAATACGCCCTTGAGATACTTATTGAATTCATCTACAGTAATACCGACAATCTTTCCGGTAACTTTCAATAAGTTCTTACCTGAAAGAATATCCTTTTCGGATGTAGCAATCAAAAGATTACCATTAACCTTCAAAGAAGTAGCTAAAGCCGGATCAATTTGACTCAATGAAATTTGCTTACAAAGCATGGAATTACCAGTAGAAGCGGTTAATTCACAGTCGCCTCTAAGGGCTAAATTTGTCTTATCTGCAGTAAGTGCAAGACAAATGCCCGGTGATTTGATTGTTGTTTCATGCAATTCAACATTAGGCGAAGAAATCGTTAATGGAGTTTGACCATCGCAAACAAAATTCATTCTGTTTATGATTGTCTTCTTGGCATTAGAAACAATCCTTAAATTGTTATATGTTTTGCCAAAGCCATTGATAGTGAATGTCTCCATTGAGCTTGGAATTGTAAGAGTTGAATTATTCAGATTAGTACACTTATCGGTAACTCTTAAATAAACTTCTTTTGCGCCTGAATTTACAGCAGCTTCAACTATACTCTTATTAGCAGCAGAAACCGTCAATAATGTCTTATTGCTTACAATGTTGGTTCCAAGACTTGTGATATTTGCACCAATGGTTAATTCTTCCATACTGGTACAACCTGCAAAAGCATTGCTTCCGATTTTCTTTATACCGGCAGCATTAACAAATTTAAGAGCTGTACAATTCTTGAATGCATTAGCAGGAATCTCGGTTATATAGTCAGAGAGTTCGACACCGGTAATATTTTTGCCGGCAAAAGCTGAAGCACTGATGCCTGTAACCTTAATAACGCTATTTGTACCGTCTTTATTGTCGATTACCTTGTATTCAGGAATAACAACATAATCATCTGTTCCTGTGTAATTTGTAATAATACCGGATTTAGATACCTCAAGTCCATCACTTTCACAAACACGGTTTGCAACATACTTTGTGATATCCATAGGAATATCAAATTGAATTAACGAGCTTTCGTTGTCATCATAAGATGCAGTTTGGTAGGAATAATCCTCATACTCATACATCTTATCATCCATAACACTATATGTATTTGTGAAATAAGATTTAGAAGCAATATCATAACCTACAATTGCAAATACATGAGCTGTGCCAGCCATTATCCAACGATGATAACCGGACATTGTGTTTTGGGTTGTATAGGTTTCGGTTACTTCTTCACCGGTAGCAGTAGAGTAGGTAACGGCAGATGAATACTCATCTGACTTTGATTCAGAAGCTTGAGTTCCCTGTGTACTACTTTGAGAATCAGTATTGATATAACTCTTACCGATATTATATTCTTGACTGATCTTTTCGGAGATAGCTTTTGATGCAGTAGAACTTTGTCCTACTTCGGAGCTACCACCATAACCGGATTCATTATTCCAGCTTGCTGTGGAATTTTTAGTTGTTGATGATGATTTTGAAGAATTATAGCTTGCCGAATCGGTATTGTCCGTTTGAACACGAGAAGAAGTAGATTCTTTATCTGTTCTTGAAGCACTTAATCCAAGACCTATTTCTGTCTTGTTTTCAGCAGATATGCTTACAAAATCGACAGGAATTTTTGCTCCGATAGTTGTAGTGTTCTTTATATCAAGATTAGCTGAAACATTGGTTTCTGTACTTGTTGAATGCTTGTTGTCAGTTTTCTTGTTTCTTACCGATGAAAGCATAGCTGAACTTGAACTCGAATCACTTTGCGTAATTGAATCCGAACCGCTTGAACCGCTACTTACATACCAATTGTTACTCTGATTCTTATAATAACTATTGATTTGTTCTTGTGTAACTGAATTTTCCTTTGCCCAACTTTCATTAACCGTTGTTGAGTCAGACCATTCTTTTGCAAGTGTCCATGAATATGAATCAGTAGTAGTTTTCTTAACTGTATTGGTGTATTTATCCATACAGTCTTGGCTTATAGATTTCTTAAATGTTTCTGTATGAGTTTTAGTAACGCCATTAGAATTTATTTTGCCAAAATCATGAACAACTGAAAGCGGTACATTTCTGATTTCACCGATATTATATACGAAAAGAATTGTATTCGTATCGCTGTCTTCATACATTAAAGGTGTTCCATAGTCTTTATATGTCCATGCTTGATTTCTTTCACTGATCCAGTTGGCAGTATATGTTTTTGCACCTACTGTACCGGCAGGTATGTTTTTAATTACATTACCATTATCATCGGACCAGCCGGAGAAAATATAACCATCAAGTTTTGGAGATGGAAGAACATGTTCTTCATCTACAGTATAAGTTTCTGAAGCAACCGGAATTAATTCAGATGAGAAATTCACTTTGTAACTAAGCTTCTCCCATCTTGCATACAAATCAATATTGCCCGTAGTTCCTGCAGGAATTGACTTAATGTTTTCAGCCGCATCACCCGATGGCAAGTCATACCATCCAAGGAATTGATAGCCCGGAACAGACGGATTCGCAAATTTTGAAACACCTTGTTCACTTGTATATGTAGTAGGGTTGTCATTTTGAATTGTCTGTTGAGCTAAGTATTCGTCTCCGTTACTAATGTGATAAGTAATTGAATACTTAGTCTTAATAGGTATTGGAATAATCTCCTGCTTTTTAAGAACAGTTCCGCAAGTTGAACAATGAGAGCCCTCGGTCAAGCCAGTCTTCTCATCAGTAGGTGCTACAGCAGGATCAATTACAACAGTATGTCCTTTTGCTTTAATAACAGTATCCGCCTGTGATACTACATTATTGCCATCTTTATCGGTAAAATACTTTTCACAAGATGAACAGTACCAATATGCGATATTACCATTTTCAGTACAAGTAGCCGCTTTAGCAGCTGTTGCAGTCATTGTGTGAGTATGAACATTACTTCCTCCCGGAACTAATGTAACACCATATCCTTCGGCATCTACAACATATCGTCTGATTAAAACGACATCTTTCATTGTAATTTCGCCGTCACCGTTTACATCGGCAGCCAACTTATTAGCTGTAACGCCATAACCGGTAACTAATCTTCTTACTAAAGTGACATCCTTAAGATCAATAGTTCCGTCGCCGTTGATATCGCCGGGAATGTAATCGATAATAGTAACACTGCCATTATTGATTGTAACCGGAATATCGTTCAAATCCGAATCGATGATATTTCCGTTTTGATAAGAAAGTTTTACATTGAGTTTTGAATTTGCACTTACGTTCTTATCTACTGAAAATGTCAAAGTCAAAATAGTTCCGTCTTTGATATCCTCATCAGCAATTTCAAGAGCGTCCCATCCAAATTTACATGGTGAATTGTAATTTTCCGGTTTAGTCATTGACAGAGCGCTAAATGCATCTCCGGATTTTGAGTCGATCAAAGTCAACCCTTTGTCATAAGTCACAGTAAAGTTCGCAGCCAGGATGCCCGGATTGTTCTTAACATTGATGTTTACTTCAACATTAGAACCCGGAACAGCATTAACACTTTCAACTGTAACCGTTGCAGCATTTGCGGCACTTGCAATTATTGATGTAGGAAATACAGTTAACATCATCAGCAATGCCAAAAATACCGACAACAACTTTTTGGTTTTTGCCATAGTTTCTCATCCTTTCATAAATATTATTTAACGGTGATACCACCATTTTTAACATCAACTGAAATAGAGTTCATGTCATTATCAAATACATCATTTGCATTGTATGTGATAGAAATAGGATATGTCTTTGCAGAAGCATTTGATTTAACTTCGAATGTAAGGAGCAATACTTGACCGTCTTTTGTTTGGTCTTGCGAAATTTCAAGACCATCCCAGCCGAATTTGCATCCGCTTACAAGATTTTTCGGTGGAGTAAATGTAAGAACTTCACTTACAGCCGAACCCGTAGCGCCCTTTTTGAGAGTTAGTACACTGTCGTCATAAGTGACTTTTAATCCAATACCTAATAAGCCTGGATTATTGACGATAGATACAGGCACAGTAACTGTCTGTCCTGCACTTGCAGAAACATTACCAACAACAAATGTTGGATTTGTAATCTTGGTATATTGTGCGGTAACAATCATATTGCTTGTTACATTTGTGAATGTCTTATCCCATTTAGAGAACACATAACCTTCTCTGTCAGGAGCAGCAGGAGCTGTTGCGGATTTACCGGCAGCGACAGTTTCAGTTTTAAGTACTGAGCCGTCATAATCTTTAAATACAACTGTATATGTAGTTGAAGGCTCTGTTGTATCTTTAACGCCTACATATCCTGCATCAATCTCGTTACCGTTATCTAATACAAGAATGAGATGTTTATCCGAATTAACATAGGCATTCTTAACGCCTACACCATTAGTACCGTTAGCACCGTCTTTGCCGTTTGTTCCATCTTTACCATCCTTGCCATGAAGAGAAGCAAGCCATTCTTCTTCAGTGCCGGTATAGCCATATTCTACAGCAATTTGATATGCGGACTTACCATCTTTGCCCGAAAGGGACTTTAACCAATCGCTTTCAGAACCTTGATAACCATGTTCAACAGCAATTTCGTAAGCAGATTTACCGTCTTCACCAACTGCACCGACCAATGTAGCAAGCCATTCCTGGAGTGTGCCGACATAACCATTATCAACTGCAAGCTGATATGCGGACTTACCATCTGCTCCGTTTTTACCAATAAGAGAGGCAAGCCATTCGGTTAATGAACCTTCATAACCATTTTGAACAGCAAGTTCATATGCCGAAAGACCGTTCTTACCGTCTTTACCATCAACTCCGTCTTTACCGTCCTGACCAATTAAAGAATCAAGCCATTCAGAAAGAGAACCGGTAAAGCCATTATCTTTTGCAAGTTCATATGCGGATTTACCGTCTTTACCATAAGCACCGGTTTTGCCGGCAAGTGAAGCAAGCCACTCGGTTTCGGTTCCTTCAAAGCCATTATCAACTGCAATTTCGTAAGCAGACTTACCATTGCTTCCTGCTGTACCTTTCAAAGATTCAAGCCATTCTGAAGCTGTGCCTTGATATCCGTTATCAACAGCAATTTGATATGCAGACTTACCGTCTTTACCATCCTTGCCATTAGTTCCTGTTCCTGTTCCTGTACCCTTAAGAGATTCGAGCCATTCTTCCTCAGTACCGGTATATCCGTGATCTACAGCAATTTCATATGCAGACTTGCCATCAGCACCATTTGTACCGTCTTTACCGTCTACACCGTTAATTCCATCTTTTCCGTCAACACCGTTTGTGCCATTGACGCCGTCTTTACCATCTTTGCCGTTAATACCGTCAGCACCTTTAGCGCCGACGAGTGATTGCAACCAGTCTTGAAGTGAGCCGCTGAATCCGTTATCTAAAGCGAGTTCATACGCAGATTTACCATTAGTACCATTTTGTCCTGCTTCTCCTGCTTCACCAACAAGAGATGCAAGCCATTGTGCCTCTGTTCCGGTATAACCATTTCTAACAGCAACTTCATAAGCAGATTCACCGTTTTTACCATCTTTGCCATCTTTTCCTGTTTTATCAAGAATAGATGAAATCCATTCTGCTTCAGTACCTGTGTAGCCATTGTCTACTGCAATTTGATAAGCGGATTTGCCGTCTTTACCGTCTGTTCCTTTTGCACCTGAGAGCGAGAGCAACCAATCGGTAAGAGAACCTTTATATCCGTTGGCAACTGCAAGTTGATAGGCTGACTGACCGTTTAAACCATTTGCACCATCTTTGCCGTTAGTGCCGTCTTTACCGTCTTTGCCATTAGCGCCATCTTTACCATTTTTGCCGTTTTTAACTGTTACGCCGGATTTATCCATAAGATTGTTAATCCATTCTTGTTCGGTACCTTTGTAACCGTTGGCGACTGCAAGCTCATAAGCTGATTTGCCATTAGTACCATTTGTACCATTAGCGCCGATAAGAGTTTTTAACCATTCGGTTGTATCGCCCTTGTAACCATTATCAACAGCCAAGTCATAAGCGGATTTGCCGTTTTCTCCAGCTTCGCCAACAAGAGAGGCAAGCCATTGTTCCATTGTGCCGTCATAGCCATTATCAACAGCTAAATCATAAGCGGATTTTGCTTGTGTACCGCTAACACTTTTTGCTCTTTGATTAGTTATAACTGTTGCAGTACCAGCGGAAACGCCTGCAACAAGAACAACAGCTAAAACGGTACAAAGAACCTTTTTCCACACTGAGTTTTTCATTTTTTCCTCCATTGGTTTTATTTTTGTTGTCTTTTTGGTTATAATATAAATGTGTTATAATCTTAAGTGTACTTCTTTTTCATCCATAATTATTTCTCCTTTCAAACGAAAATAGATATGCTATATAATAATGTGAATTTATTAGGTTTTGCTTATTCACATAATGTCAATATCCAATCATATTAATATTACATTAACGGTTTTCGGAATTCTATATGCCATTAGCGTACTATTTGAAATTTTCGTAGAACTATCACATCTACGAATAAAGTGAGCAATCCGTTTATATAAACAAATTGCTCACTTATTTTGACCATAATGACGAGAATATTATCCCGTCAAATTATTCAATTTTTCCATTTGAATACATTTTTCTTGAAAAGACGGATGCACATAAGTATTCAGGGTAAAGGAAACGCTTGAGTGACCTAATATTTCACTAAGTGTCTTGATATCGACTCCGCTTTCAATGCATCGTGTTGCAAAAGTATGTCTGAATGTATGAAAATGATGTGGATACAAATCTGCATCTTTCAATAACTTGTGATACCTATATTCAAAAGTTCTTATATTTAAAAAACTTTCTTGACTCGAAACAATATATGGCGATTTTTTATTGCTAAATTCTGCTGTTAGCAACTGATAAAGATTATCTGTAATCGGAATATCTCGTTTTGAATGCGTGGTTTTAGGTGGTCCGATTTTATATATCCATTTATTATTTTCATTTTTAATACGGATAATAGTGGAATCTACTGTGATAATATGATTTTTGAAATCAATATTGTTCCATCGTAAAGCACAAACTTCACCGATTCTTAATCCAGCATAAAGAGATAACATTACACCTAATGCCGTAAGGCTTTGGTTATATTTGATGTATGTTTCTAATTGTCGTTGCTCATCAAGTTCTAAAATAATGACTTCTTTATTAGGCGAAAAGGGCATATTCACTTGAATATTAGACAACTCAGCTAACTGTTCCTTATGCCCATAATCAATTGCAGACTTAATAATTATTGCCATTGTTTTAACATACGATGAGGAATAATTATTTAATTTGTTATTTAAAAATTGATTGACTTGAACAGATGTAAGATCTTTTAGTCGTGTTTCGCCGATTTCGTTTTTTATATGCTTGTCTATGATATAACTGTATTTATCATGAGTCGATTTTTTATTTTTAATTTTACCATAGCATAGCCAAGAATAAATCAGTTCTATAAATGTAATAGACTTGTCTATATTATTGACTAAAACACATTGCATTTTTTGTTCTAATTCATTTACGCTTTTTGCATAAACTGATTTATAAATCGAACGATTATTTTTGTATCCTACAACATAACGACCTTCCCATCTGCCGTCTTTTCGTTTATAAATACTGCTTCCGTATTTGGACATTTGATTTACTCCTTTTACTTTAAAATAAGAATAAATTTCACATAATTGTTTTGAGATAAATTAACTGTATTTGAATAGGAAAAACTAAACATTTATATTAGTTGACCTATAGATAAAAATGTGATATTATACTATTATAAATAAGTATGTGTAGATGTGATAGTTCTACGAAAAACCAATTAAAGTTATGTTAACTTGACCTAATATAAATTGCAAGTAAAAAAGCGGTCTGTTTATTACAGACCGCTTTAGTTTTTTGATGACTACCTTTGCATTTTTGATGGATAAACAATATAAAAGGGCAAACTTAAAGTGAGGGTTTAAAGTTTTATTACTTTAAGCCCTCGTTATTTTTTTGAAATGTCTCTCAAATTTTTTGCTCATTTCAATTCGTGTTACGAT
>ENA-OPBF01002012-OPBF01002012.1-human-gut-metagenome-genome-assembly--contig:-NODE-2012-length-12213-cov-7.204392_pt1 | contig 12213 bp, 10 predicted proteins | sample MGYA00241067_ERZ501450 | MGnify/ENA primary metagenome ERZ501450 (study PRJEB25962, sample SAMEA2042516) | human gut metagenome | biome: human gut; feature: human-associated habitat; material: faeces... | reverse complement strand
GCCCCGCTTTGGGCGGCAGCCTGGGCTTTCTCGGCAAAGCCGCCCGCGCTGCCGCCGTCCTTGGTGACAAGGTAACGGATGTGGAACTGCTGCATCAGCGCAAGGTTCAGTTCCAGTGTAAAAGGGCCCTGCATGGCAATGATATTGCGGTGCGGGATGCCCGCGCCCTCGCACGCCGTAATGCCCGCCACGGTGGGCATGTAATCACACCGGACTTTGCCGCCGGAAAGGCCGCAAGCTCCTTGGCGCCGGTGGTGAGCAGAACATTGCCCTGCGTTGCGGCTAAATACTGCGCGGCCTGGGCGGCACTGCCCAGCACCACACTGCCCGCGGGCAAGGTGCTGGCGGCGCGCAGCAGGCGGTGGTACTCTACCCCGGCTGCGTTGGCGGCGGCGCGGATGTTTTTGGTGGCTTCCACCGCGTAAGGGTGGGTGGCATCCACACAAAGAGCTGCGCCCTGCAAAAGCTCCGCCATGGCGCCGGGCAGCAGGCGGCCGGAATGTACGGTAATGCCGGGGGCCTGGCCCTGTTCCTCGGCCCCCAGGTCGGTTGCCACGCTGACGGTAACGGCAATGCCCAACGCGGCAGCGGCGCGGGAGAAATCCCGCCCTTCGGTAGTGCCGCTGAACACAACGATCCTCATACCCCGTGGTACCCCCGCGGCGTTACCATCCACCCGCTGACCTGGTGGGTGGCGCTGTTGCCGATGAACACCGTGGTGAACATATCCACGGTGGTGTGTTCCAGCTCGGCCAGCGTCATCTGGCTGCTCTGCTGGCCGGTGCGGCCAATGCTGCGCACCACGCCGCAAAGGGTACCCGCCCCCTTGCCGTTTTGCAACAGGATGCGAACCGCTTTTTGCAGGTAATCCGGCCGCCCTTTGGAGGAGGGATTGTACAGCGCCACGCAGAAATCCCCCATGGCGGCGCAGGCCAGCCGCTTTTCGATCATCTCCCACGGAGTCAGCCGGTCCGAAAGGGAGATCACGCAGAAATCATGGGCCAGCGGTGCGCCCAGCACGGCGGCACCGCTTAATGCGGCGGTCAGGCCGGGAACGACCTCCACTTCCACATCGGGGTATTCCGCCGCCAGCTCCAGCAGCGGGCTGGCCATGCCGTACACCCCGGCGTCGCCGGAGCAGACAAGCGCCACCGTTTTGCCGGTCTGGGCCGTTTGCAGCGCCCAGCGGCAGCGGTCAATTTCTCTGGTCATACCGGTGGCATAGGTTTCTTTTTCCGGGTACAGGGGGCGCACAAGGTCAATGTAAACGGTGTAACCGCACAGCACATCAGCCTCTTGCAACACATGGCGGGCCTGCGCGGTCAAAAACTGGGCATCGCCAGGGCCAAGGCCCACAACGGATACAAGGTTACGCTTCATCGGTTTTCCATCTCCAATCCGGGGCAAAGGGGCGCACGGCAGCGGCAAAGGTCACGCCGGTATGCGCATATTTGGGCAGCAGCACGGGGCCGCCTGCGGCCAGCACAGCGGCGCGCTCGCAGACGTTATCCACACCCGTCACTCCCTGCACAAAGCGGGAGGCGCTGAAAGTTCCGGGCACAGCGCGCAGCTGGGCGGCGGAATAAAAGCTGACCGGCCAGCCGTGGCTGCGGCAGAACTCCAGCAGACCGGGTTCGTTCTGTTTCAGATCAATGCTGGCGGCGGCGGTAATTCCGACCGGGGCTAAATTTGTATCGGCGCAGAACGCTGCAAACGCGGCTTCCAGCTGGGCGGCGGTGGTACCGCGCTTGCAGCCAACGCCCAGCACGCCAATGCGGGGGATCAGATGCAAAGCGTTCCCCTGCGGGGTCATTGTCAGGGCAAAATCAGCGTCAGACGGTTCTTCGGCTTCCGCCACACCGGCGGGCGGGGTGCCCGCAATGGCCCAGGGGGAAGCATACCGCACCGTTTTGCCGGCCAGCAGTGCCCCGCTGACGAATTTAATGCGCGGGGTTTCCCACACAGCGCAGTTTTGTTTTTTGGCCCACTCATCCACGGCAAACAGGCCGTTGGCATCGGTCGCCGTGGTGATCACCGGCACCGCACCACAGGCGGCAGCCAGCCGGCAGGCCAGGTCATTTGCGCCGCCCAGATGGCCGGAGAGCAGCGGCACCGCAAAGCGGCCGCATTCATCCAGCACCACAACGGCGGGGTCGGTGGCCTTGCTTTGGCAGTGGGGCGCAATGGCCCGCACCGCAATGCCCGCCGCCCCCACAAACACCAGGGCATCCGCCGCGGCAAACTGCTGGGCCGTCCACCCGGCCAGCGTCACCCCGCCCAGCCCGCAGCGGCTGACGGAGCCGGGGCAGGTTTGGGCCAGCTGCTGCGCCAGCGCCAGCCCCTTGGCCGTAAAGGCAAGATACGCACAGTTCACGGTTTGGTCCCCTCGCGGTATTCGGTGGTAAAGGCGGGGTCGTACAGTTTGCTGCGGGCATAGCAGCGGCCAAGGAAATCCCCCACCACGATCAAGGCCGTTTTGGTAATGCCCGCCTGCTTGGTGCTTTGGGCCAGGGTGCCAACGGTGCAGCGCACGGTTTTCTGCTCCGGCCAGGTGGCCTTGTACACCACGGCGGCGGGGGTGCTTGCGGTGTATGCCCCCTGCAGCAGTGCTTCCTGCACTTTATCAATTAAGCCGATGGAGAGAAAAATCACCATGGTAGCGCCGTGGCTGGCCAGGCTGGCGAGCTTTTCCTTTTCCGGCACGGGGGTGCGGCCCTCCATGCGGGTAATGATGACCGTCTGGCTGACGGCGGGCAGCGTGTACTCGGCGTTCAGCGCGGCGGCGGCACCGCAAAAGCTGGAAACACCGGGCGTATCATCGTAAGCAATGCCGTCGGCGTCCAGCGCGTCCATCTGCTCCCGGATGGCCCCGTACAAACAGGGGTCCCCGGTGTGCAGCCGCACAGTGGTTTTGTGTTCGGCTTCCATTTGGCGCATCACGGCAAGCACCTGTTCCAATGTCATTTCAGCACTGTTATAAATGGCGCAGCCGGCTTTGGCCAGCCCCAGCAACGCCGGGTTGACCAGGCTGCCCGCATAAATAATGCAGTCCGCCGTTTGCAGCAGCGCCGCACCGCGCCGGGTGATCAGATCCGGTGCGCCGGGGCCTGCGCCCACAAAATGTACCATACCTCATTGCTCCTTTTTCTGCCAGCTTTGCAGCAGCTGGGCGGCGGTCTCAGTCTGGCCCAGCGGCCCGGCCTGGTTGGAAAACAGTACAGCCCCCACCCGGAACGCCCCCGCCACGCGGCGGTCCAGATGCAGCTGGATGGCCTGCAATAGGCTTTCGAGCACCGGCTCCCGCAGGTTTTCGGCATCCAGAATGTCCAGGCAGGCGTCCGTTGTGGCGGCGTCCATCAGGGCGCGGCAGGTGGCCTGGCTGGCCCCGCAGAGCGCCGCATGGGTGCAGAACAGTTCGGTGCGGCAATCCGCCATGCGGGAATGGGTGTTCATAATGCCGCCCGCCAGCTTGACCAGCTTGCCGATGTGCCCCACCAGCAATACCTCTGCAAACTGCTCCGCAGCGGCCATATCCAGCGCATCCCCCATAAAGTTGGAGCACTTGACCACCGGGATGCTGCTGTATTCCGGCAGGTTTTGGGCCAGGTAGTCCAGCCCATAGTTGCCAGGGGCCAGGATCAGCCGCTTGAGGCTTTGCTCCCGCAGGGCGGCCTGGTGGATCTCCAGCTGCACGGTATCCAGGATGGCCTGCTGGCTCATGGGCTCCACAATGCCGCTGGTGCCCAGGATGGAAAGCCCGCCTTCCACCCCGATGTGGGGGTTAAAGGTGCGTTTGGCGGCTTCCTCGCCCCCCTCGATCGAGATCTTTACGTCAAAGCCGCCATCATACCCGGCTGCTTCGGCCTCCGCGCGCAGGGCATCGGTGATCATCCGGCGCGGCACATGGTTGATGGCCGCCTGCCCCACCGGCTGGTCCAGGCCGGGCTTCGTCACACGGCCCACACCGGGGCCGCCGTCAATCGTGACCTGGCCGGGGGCATCCGGCAGCAGGGTGATGTCGGCTATGACCGGCAGGCCGGTGGTAACGTCCACATCGTCCCCGCCGTCCTTGCGGATGGCGCACTGGGCGCCGGCGGCTGTTTTGCGGCAGTAGATGGGCGCAACTTCCACTACAATGCCTTTTGGGGTGCGCAGACCGACGGATTCCGGTGCTTTACCGGTCAGCAGCAGGCGGGCGGCCCCGGCAGCGCCAAGGGCGGCGCAGGTGCCGGTGGTGTAGCCGCAGCGCAGCAGTTTTTGCCCGCTGCGGATGTAATGTTCAAACCTGGGCGGCTCCTGTTTGGCGGGTCTCCGTTCGGGTTCACGCTCCGGCTGGGGGCCGTACAGTGCTTCATACTGCTCTTTGGTCAGGCGGTAGAGTGCGCGGATGTTCTCTGCGGCAAACGCGTCTTTCGGTGTCATCACGCCGGAAACGCCCTGCGGCGATACGCACACCACGGTATCCGCAATTTTTTGCGCCAGCTCCAGCTCGTGCAGGCTGACAATGACGGCCACCTGTTTTTCCTGTGCCAGCTGGCGCAGGATGGTCAGCAGCTCAATTTTGCCTTTGATATCCAAAAATGACGTTGGTTCGTCCATCAAGATAATTTCCGGCTGCTGGCAGACGGCGCGGGCCAGCAGAACGCGCTGGCGCTGGCCGTCACTGATTTTGGTAAAGTCCCGGTCGGCCAGCTCATCCGCCTGTACCAGATGCAGGGCATCCCGCACCTGCATCCTGTCCTGCTCGGACAGGATGCCCAGCCGCCCGGTGTAGGGGTAGCGCCCGGCAGCGGCCACATCAAAACAGGTGGTCAGCTCCGTGTGGCGGGTGTGGGGCAGCATCAGGGCCATTTTGCGCGCGCGGGCATTGGGGGTGTAGGTTGTCAGGTTTTGGCCCTGCAGCAGCACAGCGCCGCTTTGCGCCGCCAGCTGCCCGGCCAGCGTTTTGAGCAGGGTAGATTTGCCCGCGCCGTTGGGGCCGATCAACGCTAAGATCTGCCCGCGCTGCACGCCAATGCCAATGTTGTGTAATAGCGGCGTTTTGCCGTACCCGATGGCAAGATCCTGCGTTTGGCAGTAAAATGCTTCGCTCATGCCCGGCCCTCCCCGCTTTGGCGGCGCACCAACAGCCAGATGACTACCGGCGCACCAAATACCGCTGTGACGGAGCTGATGGAAAGCTCGGTGGGGGCAAACAGGCTGCGGGCGATCAGATCACACAGCAGGCAGAACGCCGCCCCACCCAGCGCACAGCCCGGCAGCACATGCAGCGGCTTGGCGCTTCCCAACGCCTGCTTGACCAAGTGCGGCACCGCAATCCCCACAAAGGAAATGGGCCCCGCAAACGCCGTGACGCAGGCGGCCAGCAAACTGGAAAGCAGCACCAGCGCCACGCAGAACGGCCGCACAGCCACACCCACGCTTTGGGCATACTGCTCCCCCATCTGGTAGGCGGCCATCGGCTTGGCCAGCAAAAAGGCCGCGGCCAAACAGGGCAGCACCACCAGCGCAGCGGCGGCCACATTGCCCCAGGTCATGCCGGAAAAGCTGCCCATGGACCAGTTGTGCAGGTTGACGATGTTGGAATCCTGTGCAAAGGCCACTACAATATCGGTGACGGCGGAGCAGATATAGCCGATCATCACGCCGCAGATGACCAGAATGCTCATGCGGTGTACCCGGCGCGCCACGCTGAGCACAAAGGCCATGGCAGCCATAGATCCAGCAAAGGCGGCCAGAATCAGGGTGAGCGAGTTGGTCAGCAGGCCGTGGTTCAAAAATACCACCATCGTCAGCGCAACCACCAGTTTGGCCCCACTGGAAATGCCCATGACAAACGGCCCCGCAATGGGGTTGGCAAAAAAGGTTTGCAGCAGGTAGCCCGCTACCGAGAGCGCCGCCCCCAGCAGCACCACCATAACGGTGCGCGGCAGGCGCAGCTGCAATAGGATATTGGCAGCCAGTTCATCCTGCCCGCGGCCCAGCAGCGCCTGCACCACGCCGCGCGGCGAAATTGCCACACTGCCCCAGAACAGGTTGAGCGCAAACAGCCCCAGCAGCGCCGCCGCAAGGGCTACATATGTAATTGTCAGGCGCTTGGTGTGCATGGCGCTGCCTTTCTGCAATAAAATTATTCTACATGCGTTAAAAATGTCAGTTCACTGTCCGCGGGGGTGCCCTCGGTAAACACGCGGTTCATATCCAGAATCAAATCCGGAAGCTCCATGCTTTGCTGGAACAGGCTCTGCGCGGTACACCACACATTGCCGTTCTGCACGGCCTTGAACTGCGCCAGCAGCGGGCATTTTTCCACCAGCTGTTCGGTGCTGGCAATGCTGCCCTCAATGGTGCTGTTGTAGAGCAGCACATCGGCGTCCTTGGCACCGGCGTAAAAATCTTCCAGCGAAAGATTGATGGTGGCCAGATTGTTGCCGTTGTCCGTTAAATCAGCAAACACATAGCTGCCGCCCGCCATCTCGATCATGCGGGCCACATAGTCGCTGCCTTTGCGCACCGTGACAAGGTTGTTGGAAGTGATGGAGAAAAACGCCACCGTTTTGCCGGTGGGCTGCTGGTTTTCCAGCGGGGCAACGCGCTGCACCTGGGTATCAAACAGCTGTTCCGCCTCCTGCTGTTTGCCCAGCAGAATGCCGTACAGCTTGACCCATTCCATGCGGGCCAGAGGGTCGTTTTCATAGCTGGAACGCTCCACCAATACGGGGATGCCGAACTTTTCCAGCTGCTCTTTGACCTCCGGCGTATGGTAGATCATGGTGTTTTCAATGGCAAGGCCGCAGCCGGAAGCCAGAATGGTTTCATAGTCCGGGGCGCTGTACTTGCCCGCATAGGCAATCTGCCCCGCCTGCATGGCGGCTTTGGCTTCGGGCAGGTACCAGCCATCCGCCTTGGTGCCGGAAAGTGCAATGCTGTCCAGCGCGCCCAGGCTGATGATGGGGTCCATAGCGGAGGTGGAAACCAGGTAGATATTCTCAATGGGCTGTTGCAGCACGGTGGTGCCCTGGGGCAGATCCTCCGGAACGGCAGCGCCCTGCGGCACCACCAGATATTGGCTGTCCGCAATGGTGATCAGCTCGTACCCGCCGGTGCATTCATCCACGGTAAACTGTTTGGCGTATTGCAGCGGGTAGCTGCTTTCCACGGTAAGGGTGGGGGCAGCCGTGCTGCCGCTGCCCGCGCAGCCGGCCAACAGCAAAAGCGCTGCGGCAGAAAGTGCGGCACAAAGCCCAAAACGTTTCGTCTGCATTATTCTGCGGGGGTCAGCGTGGCGCTGTCAAAGGTCAGGGTATAATCGATCTCGTGCGGGGTGCTCATGGCAACGGTATCGGCGGTAACGGCAAGGGCGGTATCCAGCGCAGCAACGGGGATTTCAAAGGTGGAGTTGCCTTCGGTGTTGGTGGGCAGGTACTTTTCTCCATCAATCAGCATGTAGTCATAGTTGGGGCTGCTCCACACAATCACGGCGGTCATGGTTCCATCGGCAACCGTCAGGGCGGCAGGGCTTTCCACCGTGGCACGGCCGGAGCCGCCCTCCAGCGTGACAGCACAGGTGTAGCTGCCATCAGCAGGCACAGCGGCGGTTTCGGCAGCGGCATCTTCGGTCTTAGGCTCGGCATTGCGCACGCTGACGGTATGGTCGTACCAGGTGCCCTTGGTGCCCAAAATGGCCAGCTGGAAGTCGGTATCCACAGCGTCCAGCGGAATATCATAGCCATACACTTCATCGCTGGTGCCGTCGGAATAGGTCACAGTATCGGTGGTGGGCTGCAGCCAGTCGCTCTCGTGGCTGGGGGCATCCTCGGCAGTGCCCAGGTACAGGTTGACGATCTTTTTCGATGCCAGGCTGACATGGAAGGTCATTTTGCCATCAGCGACAGTCAGGGTGCCCTTGCCATCGCAGGCTTCGTTGGCGTGCACCATACTGCTGTCGGTTTCAAATTTGGCGGTATACACGCCGTCCGGCAGAGCAGCTTCGGTCTGGGGTTCTGCGGTGGGGGCGGTGGCTTCACTGCCGGCAGCCTCGGTGGCAGCGGGGGTGGAGTCAGCGGAAGAAGCGCCGGTTGCGGTGGAGCCGCAGCCAGCCAGCAGAGCGGCCAGCACCAGGGCGGCCACAGCGCCGGAAATTACACGATTTTGTTTCATTGGGTGTTACCTCGCATTGTAAAAAATTGAAATGAAAATATAATAAGAAAGGATAACAGAAAATTACGTCGCAGGGGCGAGCATTGCCCGCCCGCGGTCATTTGCCCCGTGTATTGCCAACCCGGAAGAGTGTTGCAATGTTTTAGGGCAATACCGCATAATTCTAAGTGCCGATACGGCGAGCGAGGTGCGGCAGATGCTAAGCCAAAAGCGCAGATAATACTTTGTGTATTATCGAGCATTTTGGCAACGCAGATGCCGTGCCGCAGCCGCCGGAGCGGTGCTTAAGCCGTCAGGCGGGAATTGTGCGGTGTTGCCTTAGGTTGGCGGGGGCACTGCATGGTTTGGCGAGAGGGGCTAAAGATTCAAAGAAAAGCGTGGGGACGCGGCACAGCCGCAGCGCAGCCCCATTTTGGCGCACAGCGTTTCCCCCGATCCGCACAAAACAAAAGCTGCCCGAAAAGACGTTGATCCTTCCGGGCAGTATGCATCATAAATCAGCCATTCAGGGAATCAATAGCGGCCTTGGTATGGTCAATGTAGATCTGCTGCACATCAGCAATTTCGCCCAGACCGGCAATCTGGGTATCCACGCTGTCAAAGCAGCCGGCGGCCTTGAACTGGCTCAGCCAGGAATCTGCGTCATCGCCAGCCATATCGTTGTTGGCATGGTCACCGGCAACCACCATCAGGGGGCGCAGGACAACCTTGGTGTAACCGGCTTCCTTGATCTTTTCGATCACAGCCTCGCAGGCGGTGTCTTCCGGCTCGCCCTCAACAGTGCCAATGAACACATTGTCATAGCCCAGGGTCTGCATGGTCATCTGCATCTGGCTGTAGCTGATCTTTGCGGTGTGGGAAGTGCCGTGGCCCATGAACACAAAAGCAGTGCCATCGGCGGCAGCAGCGGCGGCGTCATCATAACCAGCGGCGGCAACAGCCTCGGTGGTGATGGCAGTGGCAACAGCTTCCTTATCAGCGTTGATTTCGGTAGCGTCAGCGCCAACTTCGCCCAGCAGGGGCTCAGCAATGGCAACGCTTTCGAACTTATCCGCGTACTCGTTCACAGCTTCGCACATTTCGTCGTACTCAGCGCCGTGCATCAGGTGAGTAGGCTGAACAACCAGGTTCTTAACGCCGTTGGCAACAGCGCGGTCCAGAGCCTGCTTCATGTTATCGATTTTCTCGCCATCGCGGGCCTGCACATGGTTGATGATGATCTGTGCGGTGAAAGCGCGGCGAACGGACCAATCCGGGTAAGCGGCCTGCAGGGCATCCTCGATGCCCTTGATATCTGCCACGCGGCTGCTGTTGAAGGAGGTGCCAAAGCTGACGACCAGCAGTTCGTTTTCGCCGATCTCATCCTCATTGCGGGAATCGTCCAGGTTGGCATCGCCGGTATTGCGGCCAAAGTAGTCGGGGTCAGCGTTCTCGCCTTCCACCAGCTCTTTCTGGGTATCGGTCAGGGTGTCCCATGCCTGCTTGGCAGCTTCGCACTGGGCGTCGGTGTCATCGGTGCGCTCCTGCACATAGATGGCATCGATCAGGTCTGCACATTTCTTTGCGGCCACTTCGTCTGCATCTCCCTCGTCTGCGCTTTCAGCGGGTGTTTCGGTGCTTACAGCCTCGCTTTCGGCGGGGGCACTGCTGGCAGCCATGCTGTCAGATGCCGCACCACAGCCAGCCAGCAGGGCGGCGGCCAGAGCCAGTGCGGTCAGCACGGCAGCGGGCTTTTTCAGGTTGTTGTGTTTCATGTGTTTTGCTTCCTTTCTCCTATGGCAAATCCATTTGCTGAAAAACAGGTACAGGAAACAAAACCCAGGCGCAGCAGCTTTGCAGACAAAACTGCCACAAAAAAACGAGGGTCTTTCTGTGTGCAGAACGGCAACGCAAAAAGACCCCCGGATTTTCCATGAGCTTTTCAGGTACAACCAATTCCTCGTGATCTGGAGCAATGCTCCCGTACCAACAGCGGGCAGGTTTCCTGGCTGAAAGCTCAACGCCTGCCGCCGCCTTCCCAAGCAATGCTCAGTGACCGGTGCAAATGCACCCTGGCGGCAGGCTCCCTTATCACAGTGACGAGATCGTGCGGGATTTGCACCCGCTTCCCTTTTACCCTTTCCAGAGCGCCGGAAGGCTCAGCCGTCCGGCAAACAATGAAAGGCACCTGCTGTTTTATATTCAGTTTCTGACTCATTGTAGCACATTGCATCCAAAAGCGCAAGGTGCTGTTTGTATGTTCTGCCGAATTTTTTCGGCCTTCCTAGGCGTCCTTACAGCCGCCGGTGCAAAATCTCACACAAGCGTTTCATATCCAGCGGCTTGGCGGCATGCTCGTTCATACCGGTGGTTTTGGCCGGCTGCACATCCTTGGCAAAGGCGTTGGCCGTCATGGCAACAATGGGCACCTGCGCGGCATCGACTTTGGGCAAAGAACGGATGGCCGCGGGGCACGTTTTTGTATTTTGTCGGTTTACAACTTTAAATCGCTTGCAGTTGGCATGGCAGTGTGGTAAGCTAATATGGATTTAATATGGTAGCGGTTATCTATGCTGCCGTGCGGGCCGCTGCCTTTTCCCGCGCGGCAGCACAAATAAAAATGGGAGAAAACAATATAAGTTTATGCAGAATCGTGAACGGCTCGGAAGCCGGCTTGGCTTCATCATGCTGTCAGCCGGCTGCGCCATTGGCTGCGGCAATGTGTGGAAATTCCCCTGGATGTGCGGCCAGAACGGTGGCGGCAGTTTTATGCTGCTGTACATTATTTGTCTGGTCGTGCTGGGTCTGCCCGCCATGACGATGGAATTTTCCGTTGGGCGTGCAGCGCAGGCCAGCCCTATCCGCATGTACCAGAAGTTGGAAAAGCCCGGCTGCAAGTGGGGCATTTTCGGCATTGCCAGCCTGATTGGCAACATTGCCCTGATGGCATTTTACACCGTGGTGACCGGGTGGATCATCTATTATTTCATCAAGTTCCTTACCGGCCAAAACGCAGATTTCGGATTTACCCAGATGATTACGAACCCCACGGTGAATGTGGTGTTTTTGCTGGTGACCGTTGTGGTAGCATTTGCCATTTTAAGCTTTAACCTGCAGGGCGGGCTGGAGCGCATTACCAAATATATGATGCTGGCCCTGTTGGTGCTGATGCTGGTGCTGGCGGTGCACAGCCTGCCCCTGCCGGGCGCGGCAGAAGGCTTGAAATTTTACCTGGTGCCGGATTTTGGAAAGATCGATGGCAGCGTTGTGGTGGGCGCCATGAACCAGGCGTTCTTTACTCTTTCCGTTGGCATGGGCGGCATGGCGATTTTTGGCAGCTACATTGAAAAAGAACACTCCCTGATGGGGGAATCCGTCCACATTATTGTGCTGGATACTTTGGTTGCGGTGCTGGCCGGCATCATCATGTTCCCCGCCTGCTTTACCTATGGGCTGGAAGTGAACGCCGGGCCCAGCCTGCTGTTTGATACCATGGCTACCGTGTTCAACAACATGACCGGGGGCCGCTGGTGGGGCACGCTATTCTTTTTGTTCATGGTGTTTGCCGCACTTTCCACCGTGTTGGGCGTGTGCGAAAACATCCTTGCCATGGTGCGGGAGCTGACCGGGTTAAGCCGCCCCAAGGGCGCTTTGCTGTGTGGCGTGGGCATCTTTCTGTTGGCGCTGACCACCGCGCTGGGCTACAGTGTACTGCATTTCCAGCCGTTTGCCGCGGGCACGGCCTGGCTGGATCTGTGGGATTTCATTGTTTCCAATAACATTTTGCCGCTGGGTTCACTGGTATTGGCGCTGTTCTGCTGCAACTCTTTCGGTTGGGGGTGGGACGCTTTTGTTCAGGAGGCCAACACCGGCAAAGGCTTAAAAGTGCAGCCCTGGATGAAGCCGATCTTCCGCTTTGTGGTGCCCGCCGCCATTGCGTTCATTTATATTTACGGCATGGCAACTTTTGCATGGAATTGATCCCCCCGCTTTTTATAAAACCTTAGGCAATACCGCACAATTCTAAGTGCCGATACGGCGAGCGAGGTGCGGCAGATGCTAAGCCAAAAGCGC
>ENA-OPBF01002007-OPBF01002007.1-human-gut-metagenome-genome-assembly--contig:-NODE-2007-length-12229-cov-1.717595_pt1 | contig 12229 bp, 8 predicted proteins | sample MGYA00241067_ERZ501450 | MGnify/ENA primary metagenome ERZ501450 (study PRJEB25962, sample SAMEA2042516) | human gut metagenome | biome: human gut; feature: human-associated habitat; material: faeces... | reverse complement strand
GGAGGGATTTACCTATGCGGACGAATGAAGAACGTCAGCAATTGATTCATAGAAGAACGCTGGAGATTCAAAGAGAACAGCAGAAAAAAAGAGAGAGAGTAATCAGTGGATCAGGGATTGCTGCATGCCTGGTGATGATTATTGGAATAGGATGTCTGATGCCAGAAGTAACCAAACAGGCTTCCGCTTCTGGGGCAAAAACTAATTATACAACAGGAATGGCTAGTATGTTGGGAAATTATGAGGCACTTGGATACATTTGTATGGGAATTTTGGCATTTGCACTTGGTGTTTGTGTAACGATACTTTTGTATCGTTTGCGTAAGGCGGAAGAACATCGAAAAAAAGCAGAAGAATATAAACAATCGCAGCAGGTGCGCGAAAACAGGCTGAAAAAAGAATAACAATAACAAAGCGGGGAAAAATAGAATGAATTTTGAGATAATTGATAATATATTTCAGGTAATAGTATTTTCTCTAATTGTGGTGGCAGATATTGTGTGCTGGTTTTTGCACAAGAATCGTTTGTATATTATATTGGCTTTGGCGCATAGCTGTTTTATGATGGGAACACTTTACTTTGTACTATATCTTGTTATCCGGGGAAAGGTACCACAGTTTTTTTATGTATCAGAGATTTCCTGGATTGCCAGTTATTTGTTTCTGCATTCGTATCAGATTGTAGGATATAAGGGACAGAGGATGAAGATATCAGTGATTCCGTTGATTTGTGGAATTGGTGTGGCGATTATTTCAATCTGGAGTGGGATTTTTGGTCCGGCGATTCTTTCAACGGGAGTATTTACATTAGCAGCAGGAGCGATTGTCTACATTAGTGTTTTTCAGATTTTATATGGCGATGCACCATATAAAAGCAGCATTTGTATTCTATTATGTATAATTTTACAGGTGAGTCTATATATAAGTTCGTCTTTTTTTCATGACTATACAAGGTTTAATTTGTATTTTTGCATTGATATTGTGCTGACAATCTCGATGGCGATGTTATTACCTTGTACATTTATGGAGGTGGGGAAAGATGATGTACATTGAAAATATTTTTATTTGTATTAGTATTCCATTATTGCTTTCATTGATTTTTATTCAGGGAGAAGCACGTAAATATACATTATTTGTTTGTATTGGAATGGGAATATGTGTGCTTTCTGCATATGTCAGCAGTTTTTTTATGAATTATTATGGAGTGGATACAATAGAGGCCTCCATTGAAATTACACCGGTCTGTGAAGAAGTAATGAAGCTTTTTCCGTTATTATTTTATATTTTAATATTTGAGCCGCAAAGAAGCCAGATTCCAAGAGTTGCTATTGCAATTGCGGTAGGATTTGCTACTTTTGAAAATGTGTGTTATTTAACAGAGAATGGGGCTGCAGATTTTGATCTTTTATTAATACGGGGAATTTCGACGGGAGCGCTTCATATATTATGTGGCATTTTTATCGGCTTTGGACTTGCCTATATATTTAGACAAAGGGCAATTGCAATTACGGGAATGGTTGGACTTCTTGGCGCATGTGGTGTTTTTCATGCGATTTTTAATCTGCTTATTTCGGCAGATGGCATTTGGAGATGGATGGGGTATTTGTTTCCATCGGGCATGATTATTGTTCTGGTGAGTGTATGGCATTTGATGGTAAAGTTAAATCATATGAAGTAAAGTCAGGGAAATTGGAATCTTACAAAAGAAAAGGAAGCGGGTATACCCTGCGATCCAATTGCAGGGTATTTGATTTGATAAGCAAAGCAGGCATGAAATTCTTTTTAAAATCTTTTCATTTATTTTTTTAAATAGGTGAAAGGATTTTTTTTATTATGTCTTTATAGAAGTACAATGTAAAAATGAGTAGAGAGGAGGAGAAAGATGAACCCGAAGGAGATTAGGCGGGAAAAGATTCATCAGCGTATTCATATTCTGCGTATTCGATATGACAGATGTATCATTTTTAGTTTGATACTCCTTTCTGTCGGATTGGCAGTATGTATGGGAATAATGTTTCAAGAGATGCATTTATCTGGTGTACCTGCTGTTGTTGACAGTTATGGCTCTGTTCTACTAAGGGATGGGGCGGATTTATATGTGATTATCGCCGTTGCTGCTTTTGTAGCAGGTGCGATTTTTACGATGGTATGTATCTGGTTTCAGAATAAGAAATCAGACAAAAAGAAGAAAGTATGAGATACGCAGAATAAGAGGTGAAATGTATGAAGTACCAGAAAACAAGATATGTATTAGCGAGAGTCCTCGCCGTAATACTTACTTTAACAGCAGTATTCGGGTTATCCGCTCCGCTGATAACACAGGCGGCTTCCAATGTATCTGTTCTTTATCGATATGATGGTGATGGAACTGAAACAAAGGATTCGCTCTGTCATTATTAATGATAAGAAGTATTTTGATATTCATGATGGCAGTGTGACAGATCGCGTAGATCCGAACAACCAGATTGCATTTTTACAGGCCGTACTCCAAAGTGGGAATGAAACAGATGGTGGAACAGACAGTCTGATTGGACAGTGGGCATCTCTGGCAGAGCAGATTTATGGAACCCATAACAAATATGCTGCTTTTGTGAATGCAGGTGGAGGTTTTGCTAAGAACTTTACTGGGGAAGAAAACCGTACAAGAAATGGTTATGCTGATGTTGCTTATGCACTATCACAAAAAGAACCTAAGAGTGATAGAAAGAGTGGAAAAGATAATACTTATTGGACAGGACTTGCTTATGCTAAGAATTTAAAGAGTGTTCGCCAGCAGGCAGCAGAAGAAATCGCTTCCGGAATTAATCGAAAGGTTAGTGGAAGCAGCATTCTTAACAGTACAGAAGGGCAGGATGCTGCGTTAAAGCAGATTGATGATGACACAACGCAGGATGTTTTATATTCGCTTGTAACTTGCGTGGACCGTGTAGGATCCACACCAAGATTTTGTTATAACACTTTTGGACTGGCTTTTTATGATTTCAAATTATCGGTAATTGCCGGAGAAGGGTTAGAGTATATTACAAAGGCACAGAAGTATGATTCTTTAAAAGAAGCAGTAAATGGACAGGCTGCGGGTGTCACTTATAAGACAAATGCCAACTCGAATCCTAAATTGAGTTATTATAAGAATGAGTCGAAAGAGGAAGCAGATATTGGAATGGAATTTAAACAGTCGAATTCCCTGACGACTTCTAATACGTTAGAGACAGGAAAAAGTTATTCTTACAGTGAGATGATTGGCTCAGAAACAACACTTTCCGGAGAGATTCCGCTGATTGCAGAGGTGGAACAGACTTTAAAAATGGAGGTGACCTGTGAGCAGGCATTATCCACAGCATATTCTGAAACAAAAGAATATAGTGAGACTTCCGAGAATACGATTTCTTCCAGCATGTCACTTCCGGCACAGACAGCGGTTGGAATGGAATCTTCTAAGGCAGTAACAAATGTGCAGCTTGGATATGACTGTCCGGTGGCGATTACTTATAAAGTAGCGGTTTTCTCTTTATCAGGCACTGTATATGATGATAATATGAAAATACAATCATTCTCTACGGCAGGCTATCGTCAGAGTCATTTCAGCACAATTTTTGGTTCTGAGTCTGAAAAAGGCGGAACGACAGCAATGGATAATCTTTATAACCGTGCAGTAAGATATACCGCGACACCAAATTACGAGCAGACATATGGACAGACTTATGGATGGACAAAGAAACGGTCTGATGGAAATCCGGCAGATAAATTAGAGAAACTGGAATGGAAAGATATTTTAAACGGAACGATTAAGGAAGAAGAACTTACAGATGAAAAGACGAAAGTTACACTAAATAGAATTCTTGTAGATGAGGACGGTGTAATTCAGCAAACTTTTTCATCCGAACCTTCTGGAACAGAATATCCGATTGGCTATGAATCATTAATAGAAGTTCCTTCAACGATGACACAAAATACAAAGAAGTATACGATATATGACAAAACTGTGAAGGATAGTAATGGTGAAGAAGTAGATAATGACATAAATTATAATGCGAATGGAGATACTTATAACAAATGGATTCAGCCAATTGGTGAGGAAGAAAAGAAGTCATTAGCGGAACAGGGCGTATCTCAGGAAGAACTTGATGCGCTGAACAGCGTGAATTTCTACTATACGGAAAATGCACCAGAAAGTGGAACAACAGGACAGCGTGCCAATAGTAATCAGAAAGCAAATAAGGCCGTAAAACAGTCTGCCAATACTGCACAAAGAGCAGCATCTGGAACAAACAACAGTCTTATAAATAAGGTTTCCTGGCTGTCAACACATTGTCCGATGTCCGTCACAGGTGGTGTACTTAATTATGATACAGTAAGTATGAATTCAAATATTAAGGAAATTGTACCATTATATCCATTAAAGAAAATCAGTGTCACAAATGGCGTGAAGACATTGAATATGATTAGTGGAGATACGTTTGATCTTAGTACAGTTACCTTGAAAGGCAGTAACAAGAATGATGTAGAGTATTATGGATTTGACCAGAATAAGGGCCATTGGATACTTATTGATCAGAATGGTAAGGAACTGACAGGCAGTAATATTGCATCTCTTACAGAGGAAAAAGCAAATGGTGAAGCGATTCTGACAGCAGGAGACGAAGAAGGAACCCTGTATCTTAAGTATATGATTGATGATGATACTACATATACCAGTCTTGAGAATGAACAACCAGCTACGAATGCAGGACTTGACGCAACAGCAAAAATTAAGGTAAATGTTACAGCAAAACCATTTGACGGAAGTGTTCAGGCAGAGGGAACTACGACAACATATGTTGGTGAGGAACCTGTCAATCTGATTGGTAACGAAGACATTAAGGGATATGCAGTAGACAGTACAGATAAGAAGATTTCCGGTGCACCTATCGTATGGGAAGCAAGACTTGACGAAGAAGATGGAATCAAGCTTGAGAATAACCGGGTATCTTTTACAAAGGAAGGAACCTATCAGATTCGGGCAACCTACCGAGGCAAACATTCAGAATGGATTAGTGTAAAAGCACTTCCAGAAAAAGCGCTGACAACGCTTAAGATCTCTGATGATACAAAACCAGCTACATTAGAAAGCTTTATTTTCAAAGACAAAGGAACTCCTGACATTATTGATTTATCCAAACTTACAGTAAAAGCATTTGACCAGTATGATGGCGAATGGAATGATCTTTCTGATGTAAAATGGCATATTGATTTTTCAGGAGAAAAAGCAGAAGACAGTTTCTCTGATTATCTGGTAGCGAATAAACTTCCAATAGATAAGGCAGGAACCTATAAGATTCAGGCAAGAGCAAGAAAAGGCAGAGCGGTATATGCAGAATCTAATGTATTAGAACTGGTAGTAAAACCGACAAGGAAGCTGACTTCACTTAATATTGAGACAGATATTGAAAAAGACGGAATCGGTATTGGAGATTCTTATTCCAGCGATTTAAAAGAAGATGTAAAAGTAACTGCACTTGATCAGTATGGAGACGAGTATGACTGGACAAAAGAGGAATACAAATGGCTGACAGGCGGAAAGTATTCTAAAGTTACAGGAGATACTTTACTTGGTCTTGTAAAAGGTTCTGATACGCTTCAGTTAATCGTAGGCAAAGATGATGCAAAGATAGAATCGAATGTAATAGACTTTGCCATTGTTACCAAACCATATGTGAAGGAATTATATACCGGTGACTCGGCGGTAGTAAGAGAAGGAGAAGAGTATGATCTTACGAAAGTAAACTTTACAGCAAAAGATCAGAATGGAGAGGCATATATTCTTTCGCAGAAAGAAATTGACAGCATTCAGTGGAAATTGACAGATAAAGGAACGATTAAGAGTACACAGGCATCTTTTAGTGCAGCTAAAAAGACGTTATCTGTAGCGGAGGGAACACTTGGCTATGGAGAAACTGGCAATGTTATTTTGACGGGAACGTTTACTAATAAGAATGGAATAGAAGCACAGGCAGTACAGTTTACTTTAACTGTAAGACAAAAGCCTGTACTGGATACCCTTCAGTTAGAGAAGAAAGATGCAGAAAGTACATTGAAAAACGGAGAGAATGCTTATGTCGATGAATACTTCACTGTAAAAGGTCTTGACCAGTATGGAGAGGAATATGGACTGGATGAAGTAGACATTACATGGAATTCGGATAATGAAAAAGCGTTCCGTTTTGAGAACAATAAAGTTATCGCAGCAGTAGAAGCAGGCAAGAAAGCGAATATTGCAGTCAGCGCAACGAATAAGCTGAATCAGAATGTGGTAAGTAATGAAGTAGAATTAAGCGTTCCTAGAGTACGTTCGCTCCAGAAGATTACGTTAGAAGAAGTACCGGAGGCCATTCTATTTAACAGTACTTTGGATTTAACGGCACTGAAAGCAACTTGCTATGATGAGTTAGGTGAAATATATAGTGAGGAAGATTTAAAAGCATATCCTGCTAAAGTTATTTTCTCATTAGATGCCAATGGAATAAATTGCAAGCTTGATACAGCGAAGAATATTCTTCAGACATATGATGAATATGGCTATATTACAATTTCTGCAATGGCTGTAAATAGCAGTACAACCAATGAGATGCAGGATGAGAATGGTAATACTATCATTTCCAGCGTAAAAATCTGGGTAGGCCCGAAAGTAGAGGTCTTAAAGAACACAGAAAAGATGATTGCTACTGCAGGAGCAAACACAATCACTTTAGAAGGAAAATGTCTGGAAGATAACATGAAGGCTGGATTGTTTGATGCAGATGGCAGACTGATTACGGAAGCTGGTACCAGTGGAAATGCAGACAGTCAGAGTGCCACACTTGATATTCCATCGAACATTGGTGGAAAGTCAGATGTAGTATATACAGTAAAATATGCAATCAAAGATACTTATATGGATGAACCGACAGGAAAGATTACTGTAAGTAATAAAATTCCAGCAACTGGCGTGAAACTCAATAAAAATAATCTGGTAATTGCTCCAAAGAACAGAGAAGTTCTAAAAGCTATCGTATCTCCATCTAATAGCACAGATAAGTTAAGCTGGAGTAGTACAGCCCGAAGGATTGCCTCCGTCGATAAGAATGGAAATGTTAGCGCAGCAGCTCCGGGAAAAGCAGTAATTACTGTTACAACAGAGAGTGGAAAGAAAGCATCTTGTAATGTATTAGTAGGACTTCGTCAGGGTGACGTGATTTCAAGTGGAATCTATCGCTATAAAGTGACAGATTCCAGCGTAGACGGAACTGGTCAGATGGAAGTGGCTGGTTTTATCAAAGGACGCAGAGCAAAGAACGTCACATTTCCAAAGAGTATAGCATGGAACGGAATTAAGTATAATGTAACTTCTGTTGGAACGAGAGCATTTGAAGCAAACAAAAAGATTAAAACAGTCATCATACCAGATTCTGTAGAAAAGATTTGCCACAAAGCATTTTATCGATGTGCGAACATGAAAAAGCTTACAGTTGGAAAGAATGTTTCCTTCTTTGGTGCCCATGCATTTTGTAATAACAAAAAGATTACAAAGATAGTTTTCAAAGGGAAAAAATTAAAGACTTTAAAAGACCCACATGTATTTATTTGTGTGAACCATGCGAAAGTGTACGTTCCAAAGAGTAAATATAAAGTTTATAAGAAACTCTTATCTACGTATGGACTCGGAAAATGTAAGTTTGTGAAAAAATAATAGATGAAAAATAATGTATGGATAAAATAGCAACGATATTCGTATATTATCAGACATCTAAAAATTAGATTCTCTTTACTGTTTACTTTAACAAACTTGGATTTTGATTTGCAGGGTCGGGAAAACTAACAGACGAAGTCAGAAAAGGAAATAACCTATATTTGTGGCCTCGGAGCAAGGTTTGGATACGAGCGTGTGTAAGCGAGTATTCAAACCGCCGCGACTAAAGTCACAAATATAGGGGATAGGCTCTCTTTGCGGGCGTCTGTTTCGCTCTACAAATCAGAACTTGCTCCGCAAGTATCCCGGATTGTAATTTCACAGGGAAGAGTCATCCTCACCGGCATATTGTAGGAAAGCTTCGTATTACTTTCTGCCAGAAGCTGAATATAATGCGCCGCAAACTGTCCCATAAAATCAGCCGGAGCATGTACCGTTGTCAGTGGCGGATTAGAAAACTTTGCCACGTTAATATCGTCAAATCCCATAACAGAAATATCCTCCGGAATGCGGTAGCCTTTCTGGTAAAGGGCGCGCATCGCCCCAATAGCGATAGGGTCGCTGGCTGCAAAAACGGCACTGGGAAGTGTTCCTGCTTCGATAAGTTCCATCATCATCTGATAACCGGCATCTGCGGAAAACTCTGTTTCTTTTAAGTAAGGTTCATAAGAAATCTGGTGTTCCTTACAATAGCGGATAAAGGTATCTTTCCTCTGTTCAAAATAAACCGTATCATCATTTAAATATTCTTTTCCACCAAGATAAGCAATGGAGGTATGTCCAAGACTGGTAAGGTAGTTGAGGGCATCTACAACTGCCTGTTCAAAATCAAGCGAAATCGTGTTACAGTTGATTTTTGAAGTCTGCATATCAACGAAAATGACGTTAGGAGTGATAGATTCAAATAGTTGAATCTGTTTATCGTTAAACTTGCCAATACAGATTAGTCCCTGTACGCCCCGAAGGGTGTTCATGTAATCAGGGTCACTCTGAAAGGCGCGGCGGATTTCGAGATTCTCTGTCATACAATACCGCTCGATTCCGCTTCGAATCGCCTGATAATAAGGGTCTTCTAATTCCTGAAATAAAGTAACCCACTGAAAAATCCCTATAATCGTTTTGGAAGAGGGGGAAGATTTTTTTTTATAATTTAATTCGCGGGCGATTTCCTGTACCCGTTCTCTCGTTTGTGGAGTGACACTTAATGTCTCATCCTGATTAAGAATACGAGATACTGTGGCAGAAGATACACCAGCTCTTTTTGCAATATCTTTAAGTGTTGCCATAATAAGACTGACTCCTTTATTACTTTTGTAATTTTACAATATATTTGTAATATTTTTGATTGCAATTCATTGCATGTAAAGTATTTTAACACATTCTGGAATACTTTTTCTTCTGAATAATCATAGTATACCAAATTTTACAGAATAGTTGAAGAAAAAATTACTAAAAATAAAGTAAAATGTTTAGTAAAAATTTACCCTTGCATAATTTACTAAAATAATTTACTATATAAGCAACACGAAAACAACCACTAAAATATCAGATGGTAAGCGTGATAGCAAAGTATAGTGATAGCAAAGTATAGTGATAGTAAGAAACAGGAATGAAAACAGGACGGCTTTAAGAAAAGGAGTAGGAAAAGATGAAGACAACAGAATTAAAAAAAGGGTTTCAGGACGGAAAGTACGAGGAGTTATTAAGAGATATTTACATTGATGAATCTGTTTTAGACTACCAGAAAGAACGTTATATCAAAGCAATCGAGAGCTTTGAGGAATTATTTGGGGAAAAAGAAGTAGAGATTTACAGTGCACCGGGAAGAAGTGAGATTGGTGGTAACCATACGGATCATCAGTTAGGAAGAGTTCTTGCTGCATCGATTAACTTAGATGCAATTGCCATTGTAGCGAAAAAAGAGAATGGTGTTGTTTTAAAATCAGAAGGCTATCCAATGATCAATGTTTCTTTAGCAGACCTTCTTCCAAAGAAAGAAGAAGAGGGAACTTCCGAAGGACTCATTCGTGGTGTTGCTGCAAAGTTAAAAGAAGAAGGTTATGAAATCGGCGGTTTTGAAGCATACGTTACAAGCGATGTATTAAACGGAGCGGGAATGTCATCTTCTGCAGCATTTGAAGTGTTAACAGGGAACATTTTATCAGGACTTTATAATGAGGGAAAGGTTTCTCCAGTGCTTATCGCACAGGCCGGACAGTATGCGGAGAACGTATTCTTTGGAAAACCTTGTGGGCTGATGGACCAGATGGCATCTTCTGTCGGCAATCTTATTTTTATTGATTTTGCAGACGTGAAGAATCCTGTAATCAAAAAAGTAAATGTGAATTTTGAGGACTTCGACCACAGTTTATGTATCATTGATACAAAGGGCTCTCATGCGGATTTGACAGATGAGTATGCAGCAATTCCAGAAGAGATGAAAAAGGTAGCTGCTTATTTTGGTAAAGAAGTATTACATCAGATTGATAAAAATGAATTTTATATTCATATCCCAGAAATCAGAAAAGTAGCAGGTGATAGAGCAGTCCTTCGTGCAATGCATTGGTTTGAAGAGACAGACCGTGTTATTGACCAGGTAAATGCATTGGAAAAAGAAGATTTTGAAGGATTTAAGAGCCTGATTAAAGCATCTGGCGATTCTTCTTTCAAATATCTTCAGAATGTATATTCTGTAAAGAATCTTTCCAGACAGGAGATGGCAGTAGGCCTCGCATTTAGTGATGTAATCCTGAAAGGAAGAGGAGTGAGCCGTGTGCATGGGGGTGGATTTGCTGGAACAATTCAGGCATTTGTCCCAAATGACATTGTAGACATTTACAAGAAAAACATGGAAGATATTTTTGGACAGGATGCCTGCCACGTATTAAAAATTAGAAAATATGGTGGAATGAAGGTATTATAGGATAATATTAGGAGGACAGAAAAATGGGACTGACAAAGAATATCAAGAAGCTTGTCCATTATGGTATCGGAGCGAAGCTGATTCAGCCAGAAGACGAGATTTTCATGATTAACCAGTATCTTGATTTATTCGGTTTGGATGAATATGATAATCCGGATATTTTCGGAGAAAAAATGGTGCTTGCGGATATTTTAAATGAATTGACAGATATTGCATTTGAAAAGGGAATCATTCAGAGTGATGATATTGTCACAAGGGATTTGTTTGATACAAAGCTGATGGGAATTATGACTCCAAGACCAGGTACAGTAAAAAAGATTTTTGATGCCTATTATGAAAAAAATCCGAAATATGCAACAGATTATTTTTATGAACTTAGCCAGAACAGCAATTACATAAGAAAAGATCGTATCCAGAAAGATATGAAATGGACAGTGGACAGTCCCTATGGCGTTATTGATATCACGATTAATTTGTCAAAACCAGAGAAAGACCCGAAGGCAATCGCAGCAGCCAAGAATGCAAAGCAGAGTGCATATCCAAAGTGCCAGCTTTGCATAGAAAATGAAGGTTATGCGGGAAGAATGAATCATCCGGCAAGACAGAATCACCGTATTATCCCGATAACCATTCACGGAAGCCGTTGGGGATTTCAGTACTCTCCATATGTTTATTATAATGAGCATTGTATTGTCTTAAATGGACAGCATACTCCGATGAAAATAGACAGGGATACCTTTGCCAAATTATTTGACTTTATCCGTCAGTTCCCACATTATTTTGTCGGTTCCAATGCGGATTTACCAATCGTAGGAGGTTCTATCCTCACACATGACCATTTTCAGGGGGGACATTATACCTTTGCAATGGAACGGGCCGAAATGGAAAAAGAATTTAAAGTGCCCGGCTATGAAGATGTAACCGCAGGAATCGTACACTGGCCATTATCTGTTATACGAATCCGTCATAAAGACCCGGAACGCCTGATAGACCTTGCTGACCATATTCTTAAAAAATGGCGCAACTACACTGATCCAGATGCATTTATCTTTGAGCAGACAAACGGAGAACCACATAATACAATCACACCAATCGCAAGAAGAAGAGGGGAAGAATACGAACTCGACCTCACATTAAGAAATAACATCACCACAGAAGAAAGACCACTCGGAGTCTATCATCCAAGACCAGAATATCATCACATCAAGAAAGAAAATATCGGTCTTATCGAGGTTATGGGACTTGCCGTACTTCCTTCACGCCTTAAAAAAGAGATGGAAAGCCTCGCTGACTGCCTTGTAAGTGGAAAAGACGTTTCCTCTGTCGGAGGACTGGAAAAACATGCTGACTGGGTAAAAGACTTCCTTCCAAAATACGCGGAAATCACACAGGAAAATGTGTGGGATATCCTCAAAGAAGAAATTGGGGAAGTGTTTGTAAAAGTACTCGAAGATGCGGGAGTGTACAAATGTACTGAAGAAGGAAGAAAAGCCTTTGAACGCTTCATCAATACTTTATAAATTGTGATTTGCCGCAGGCAAAGAGACGTTCTCAGAGAATAAAATAACCTATATTTGTGACTTTAGTCGCAGCGGTTTGAA
>ENA-OPBF01002000-OPBF01002000.1-human-gut-metagenome-genome-assembly--contig:-NODE-2000-length-12245-cov-3.525759_pt1 | contig 12245 bp, 16 predicted proteins | sample MGYA00241067_ERZ501450 | MGnify/ENA primary metagenome ERZ501450 (study PRJEB25962, sample SAMEA2042516) | human gut metagenome | biome: human gut; feature: human-associated habitat; material: faeces... | reverse complement strand
CGCGCTAATTTCATCGCTGACGTTTTGGAGCAGTGACAAACTGACTGGTAGTCAAACGCTAGCACTGCGGGTGCGGAACAAGTTATCGTTTTGGAGCAGTGACAAACTGACTGGTAGTCAAACTATCAAGCAACGACCAGAACAGTAGCTACTGTTTTGGAGCAGTGACAAACTGACTGGTAGTCAAACAGCGTATCCTGGGCTGTGCCCCATATGGCGTTTTGGAGCAGTGACAAACTGACTGGTAGTCAAACGTTTAACCCTTTCAAGATACTCAGTTGCACGTTTTGGAGCAGTGACAAACTGACTGGTAGTCAAACTGAATTTCTTCGTATCCATGGCTGCACCTGTTTTGGAGCAGTGACAAACTGACTGGTAGTCAAACGTTACCGCTTATGCACGAGACTACCTTATTGTTTTGGAGCAGTGACAAACTGACTGGTAGTCAAACGCAGCTCGCCGATCATGGATACGTCCATATGTTTTGGAGCAGTGACAAACTGACTGGTAGTCAAACTGCGGTGAGGGGTATTAGAGCATCAGAAAGGTTTTGAAGCAGCGACAAACTGATGGATATTGTGTTTGTTGGTAATGTTGTTATTGTGCACGTTTATCTTGTACTGTTTTGTTCGGTTTAGCTCCAGTTCTTGCAAACGTTTATCCAGTTCGCAAAGTGGAAATACCACTCCAATTCTTTAATAGCAAAAATTCAATGGCGTGGTTGCTACCGTTCAAAAATGCTTATTAAGCTTCAGCTTGACGTAAAAGCTTCGATTTTCCGCGAGAGAGATACAAAAACGGGGTATCACATAAGGCTAAGAAAATCTCAATTGCGCAGGTGGAACAGGCAATAGCGAGAATCTGCTCGGGGGAATAAATGCCGCCAAAAGCCAAAAGAACAAATAAGAAGTTCTCAATGCAATTACAGGTGATGGTTGTGACATTGTTGCGAAGCCAAAGATATTTACCGTGAGTTAATTCGCGAATTTTTGCATAGAGAGAAACGTTGAGCCAATTTGCCAAAATGCACATAGCGACAGAGGCGATGCTCGTCCGAAGGTTTAAGGCAAATAAAAGCGCCATTGCATCATGAGAGACATCAGTTGTGCTGGGCGTGTAGAGTAAGCTAATTTGTGTACACACCATAAATACTAGTACGCCGCCTAATCCTACAAGGATTCCTTTATGAGCAGCTTGCCTACCGTAGTTTTCGTTAAGCATATCACCTGCAAGGAAAGTGGAAGCAAACATAATGTTGCCTAAGGTGGCATCAATACCGAAAGATTAACGGTTTTTACAACTGTTAAGTTAGCGAGGATCATTGCAATAGCGATCCAAGCAATGAGGCCAGCTTTGCCAAAAATCTTTTTAGCTGCAACTACACACCCAAAAGTTAAAACTATTTCAAGAAAGAAAAGTAGTTCATTCATGGGCTTCACCCCCTAGTTTTGAACGGGTAGGGTCTCGAACCGTGAAGTTCTTGGCCATCGTGTAGATGCAAGGCTAAAAAGAAAATACGTCTTGATAAAAATAAGCTCAATGATTCCTGAACCGCAATTTTTCCCAAAACGAGTACTAACTTTTTTATTACCTTTATAGGTGTAGTATGGCATATTTCTTACAAAAAGAAAGAACTTGTTCAAGGGGTACTTTGTAACTCTATCGGTTCAGCTAACCTATTTGCTTTCTTGATCGGTTAAGCAAAGAGGTCGTTTTTAAATACGAGATTATTAAGTTTAGAGAACACGGCAATAACTTCATTTTTGGAAATTTCTTCACTTCTGTTGAAGTATTGCACTGCCTCTACGCATGCTTCGCCAAGAGAAACAGCTTCCTTTTCTGAAAGCGTTTTACCTTCCGAGAGGGTAGTTACCAGATCTTCAATATCTACAAGGCAGTTCCAAAGTGCAATATTGCCCTTACTTTCAGGGTTTTCGTCGACCATGTAACGTGCTTCAATACTGAGTGATTCTAAGTCAGTAAGAACTTCGTTTGCCGCATTTATAATTGCGTCATTGTTTTCGCTGAACGTTACGGGGAGAGATTTTTTAGTTTTGCCTGCCATAGATAATCCTCTTGTTAGGTTTCGGTATTAATAAACGTTTGTTGCTACTATTATTACCTGAAATCTAAAAAATTTTGAACAATCGACTCTTAAAGCGCTAGATCGCTGGTTCTTTAAACTGAAATGATGAAAGGGACAGAGGGCTCCATGAAACGTGCTACTGAACGCAAAGATAAAGACGAAGTGACCTTACTCTGCTCTGGGCAAGAAGCTTGGATGAAATTAGCAAGCTACGAGGATGCCCACGAGGCGGTACTGAAAGAATATGATCGCGTAAGCGAACAGATCAGTCAGGCGAAGGCGCAAGGCCGTATGCGCGGAGTAACCGCAAACCAACTTATCGCTCAGAAGATGTCTCTTCAGAATGTATTATCTTATTTCAAGCGTTTTGGTGTGGATGATTACGCTTAGCCGTTAATAATCAAAGGTAAAACGCCACATATAAGCAAGGTAAAAACGATGGTAGCGGCAAGGCGTTTTGCCTCAATTGAAGTAGAAGCGAAGCGGTTAACCAAGGTGATTTTGTTCTGGCGTGGGGCCATTTTGGCTACCTCCTTACGTAGAAAATACTTACGAAAACCAATAACGGATACCTTATTTTCGAAGCATCCGTTTTCGTATTTTCACGCGAGCGTTTTCAACGAATTTTCTCAGCTTCGATTTTTGCCAACACTGTTTTTAATCCTTTTTTTGCGGGATTGCAATAAGAATTTGACAAACGAAACAATTCTTTCTTTATAGGTCAAATACGTTTTGAGAATGAATGGTTATAAATCGCCATAATGCCAGGTGAACATGGTATAAAAGTTTACCACCCGCTACATCAGCTTGACGATTTTCATGGAGAAAAATTGATCGAATTTGTTTAATTCTCTTAATCGCGAAATTGTTTGCGTAGGGGTGCCTAAATGGAGTCAAAACGTTTAGAAATGCATCGTAAGTTTTCCATATGTTAGTGATAAACTAGCCACTCCATAAGAGAAGGAGGAATTGCGATGAACGTTGTTTTGAAGCTTTTAGGTGGGCTGGCGGCTTTATTGGCAATTCTTGCTTGCGTAATAGTTCTTTTTACTTTTACTCCGTTATCTTCTACGCCGATTGGGCAATCGGTCCATGGCATGCTCGGACTTGGCACTAACGCTGCAACAAATGCTGCCATTGATGCCTCTGGCATAAAATCCAAAGCTGAAGATACTCTTTATGCTAATGCGTCAGACATAGCTGCACAGACTGGTATGTCTGAAGAGCAAGTGAACCAAGCGATAGACAACCTCGATATTAATAATTGGTCAGTAACTTCTCTTCCAAACGATGCAAAAGAAACAGGGACACAAGCGGTAAATTATGGGGGAATTTCTGCAGAAGTTACTACCTATGAAGATCCTTCATATATTACGGTTTCGGCTGAAGGACAAACCTTTACGCTCGAAGTTCCTAATAGTGCGCAGGACTATTTGTCTCTTTTAGGATATCTGTAACAGGGAAGTAGCGAAAGGAAACTTTGCCAGGCTTAGTTAGGCTGTATCAAGTGATTCGCGTTTGAGTATTTGCTTTTTATACGTGTGTATAGGTTATACACACGCGCACGTTGCGGTCATGCGTGCAATATCCTTCCCTAAATCGTCGGTAATATCTACCGTGAAGAAAGCAAGGCGACTTCCTGCTTTATCGCAGTGAGCGGTTGCGATAAGTTTGGTGCCTTTACTTGAACGAAAGAAATCTATCGAATGGGTAACTGAAACCGTGGGAGGTTGACCGACATTTCCGGCGATAGCAAGAGCGAAATCAGCCAAGGTAAAAATTGCCCCACCCATAACATTTCCCATTGCATTGCGATGGATATCTTCGATGGGCATTTCGCAGACGGAATGACCTTTGTTGCCTTCCACGATTTTGCAATGTGCAGCATGAGTAGCAAATTTGTCGTTATTGAATTCAGCTTCTAACTGTTCGAGAGTGGGGTTTTCGGGAACCATAGAGTGTCCTTTCCTTGTTGCTATTACTGTAAATTTCTTTGTAGATTTTGGAAAGTTTTATATCGGAATGCTTTTTGCGATGCGCGAAATAAAACGAAGCCGGAGCAAGAAATTCCCACGTAAGAAAAGCAACAATCACCGAAAAAATGTTGCGAAACTATCAACGTTCAATTATGTTACTAATATAATAGCATTTTAGTTTTAGGAGGTCATTGCCATGATTGCTAAAACAACATCAAAGCAAACCCCCTTTAAGAATGTGGTACTAATCGGCTTTACTGTGCTGCTTTTCTTCGGAATGAGTTTGCTTTTGGTAGGATGTGGCAACAATAGCGAAGAACAGCGCATTGCGGAGCTTGAAGCTGAGGTTGAGCGTTTGCAAAACGAGCAAAATTCTGATGACGCTCCAGCTACTGGCGATGTAACAGATGATGCCGACAATCAAGATCAAGCTTCTCAGAATCAAACAACTTACGATAATCCAACGGTGCAAGATTTTAGCGACCGTGCCGATGAATTAATCTCTCAGGCAGAAGCCGCTGAAGTTCCCAGTGACCGAGATGCTCGAATTGACAGCTATTTTGAACTCGATAGTAAATTTAATGCTCTCGAACTTGAGATGGATACTTACGAAGACCAGCAAGAAGGGGAATATCGTTCTGGTTCGTTGACATGGGATGATTACCGTTCGCTTGAGCTTCAACTTGAACAAATTGAAGAGCGTCTCGATACATCGCAGGATAAGCTAGAGAATCGTTTTGGAATTGATGACTAAGTGATCGCGCGTTCTGTAACACTTTCCGAAAAGATAGCACCGCTCAAGCTTTTTCTCCAAAAGCGATTCGCATCACTTTACTAAACTAAAGCATCATGATCTTTGCTGAGTGGATTGGAGCGCTGCAAATGAAAAACTATTTTGATTTAACAGGACGTGTCGCTATCGTTACTGGTTGCTCTGGAGGGCTTGGCGTTCAAATGGCGAAGGCGCTGGCAAGTCAAGGCTGCACCATTGTTCCTATTGCTCGCCGTCAAGAAAAGATTGAAGAGGTAGCTAAGCAACTCAATGAGGAGTTTGGCGTAGATACTTATCCTATTCGTTGTGATATCACTAATACCGATATGGTTAACGATACCGTTGCAAAGGTTTTAGAAAAATATGGCCGCATTGATATTTTGATCAATAATGCTGGCACTGGTGCTGTTGCTCCTGCGGAAGATATTACTGATGAACAATTTGCTGGCGAGGTGGACATTGATTTGTTTGGCACCTTTAAGGTTGCTCGCGCAGTGGCAAAGCAAGCCATGATTCCTGCAGGTTATGGCCGTATCATCAATATTGCCTCGATGTATGGTTTAGTAGGTAATAAGGTTGCAGGATCTGCTCCTTATCACGCGGCTAAAGGTGGTGTAGTAAATCTTACGCGCGCTTTGGCTGCTGAATGGTCTGCAAAGGGTATTAATGTAAACGCAATTTGTCCAGGATATTTCTATACACCTCTTACCAAAGAAACGTTGGATAGCGATTTCTTCCAGGCAAATGCTCGTACCATGATTCCTGCGGAGCGTTATGGCGAAGAAGGTGAACTCGATACTGCTGTCCTATTCTTAGCTTCTCCTGCTTCATCTTATGTGACAGGCATTATGGTGCCCGTAGATGGTGGCTATACTTGCATGTAGTTTTTCTTGTTCGGAGATTGCTGTAGTTAAGTTAGCGATTAGTTTCCTTTTTGTAAAAAGCTTGAGTCTTATCAAGTGTTCCTGTTTAAGAAAAAGTGCACTCCATTACACTAAAGGAGTGCACTTTTGTATAGAGGGTGTAAAGGTGCATCTTTTACATAAAGAACAAGCACTAGGGGATAAGGTCGGGTTACTCATGGAAACTGCTGCTCGTGCATTAGCTAAAGAACTGGTTAACCGAAGAGAATCGATCAACCGCGAACTAGCGCGCAATGGTGTTCGTTTTGGAATCTATCATAACGGGGAATACCATGATCGATTATTCCCCTATGACCCTATTCCTCGCATAATCGCTTCGGATGAATATGACGAATTGGAACGTGGTCTTAAGCAACGCGTCAATGCTCTTAACGCTTTTCTACGTGATATCTATTCCGATAAAAACATTATTCACGATGGAGTAATTCCTGAAGAGTTTGTGTACACCTCTCCAGGGTACCTTCCTCAGGTAAATGGAGTAACGCCGCCTGGTGGAGTTTTTGCTCATATTGCAGGCGAAGATTTAGTTCAAGGTGAAGATGGCCGCTGGTGGGTACTAGAAGATAATCTTCGTATTCCATCGGGAGCAAGCTATCCTTTGTTTGTTCGAGACATAGAACGTCGTGCCGATCCGAAATTGTTTCGCGATGTGAGCTTAAGAGACAATCGCGACTATCCGCGTCTTTTGCGTAAAACTATGGATTTTGTTTCTACTGAGGGGATTGCTGTAGTGCTCAGTCCGGGGCGCTTTAACTCTGCGTTTTTTTGAGCATGCTTATCTTGCCGAAAAAACAGGGGCAGAGTTGGTGTTCCCTGAAGATCTTGAAGTTTTAGACAATAAGGTATATTTGCGAGACTATTCGGGATGTCATCATCGTGTTGGTGTGGTGTATCGACGCTTATCAGACGAATATTTGGATCCATTTGCATTTAATCCCGATTCAGTGATTGGGGTACCAGGCATTTTAGGGGCATACCGTGCTGGAAATGTTGCCATCGTGAATGCTTTAGGTAATGGAGTAGCAGATGACAAGGCTGTCTATTATTTTGTTCCAAGAATGGTCGAATACTATTTGAACGAAAAGCCTATTCTGCAAAACGCTCCAACATATATGCCTCTTTTTGAGAAGGATAGAAAAGAAGTGCTAAGCCGTCTTGGCGAATTGGTCATCAAAGATGTAGCAGAAGCGGGCGGTTACGGGGTCGTGTTTGGTTCTAGTTTGGACAAGATGCAGCGTGAAGAACTTGCTGATCGAATCAAGGCTGATCCTCGTCGATTTATTGCCCAAGAGGTTATTCATTTTCGGGATATTGATGTTATCGATGAAAAAACAGGAGAAGTTTCTCCTCGAAAATGCGATTTACGCGCTTTTGTTCTCACGGGGCAGAACACCCATGTATGGTATTCGGGTCTAACCCGTTATTCTTCAGTGCCTGGAGAAATGATTGTGAATTCTTCTCAAGGTGGAGGATTTAAGGATACGTGGGTACTTGCATCCGATGAATTTCAACAAAAAGCTGCCCTTACGCGTGAGCGTGTGCGAACAGAAATTGGGCGCAAAAACTACAGGAGCTTGGCTCATGTTACTGCCTCGAAGGCAGAAAACTTATTTTGGTTGGGAAGATATACCGAGCGGGTATTTACCACTTTGAGCGCATTTTTTCCTTTTTACGATCGGGTTATGGATACCGATATTGATGCTTTTCGGCCTTTTGCTCGCGCGCTCGATTTACCTGAAGACTTCGAAGATTTCGATGCGTTTATTCAGAACTTTCTATACGACAAAACCAATCGCGATTCGGTTCGCAGTGCCATTATTTCTGCATTTTATAACGCTGTAATTCTCCGTCCAGAATTAGGATCTCGTCTGCTTCAATACATTGAACTTGCTTTAAGTGCTATTGCGGACGCGGCACATCATGCGAATGCGGCAGAAGATGTATATGATCTTCGCGATATTACCGACGATATGCTCGCATTTTGGGGTGGAGTAGAAAACTCTTCGGTAGAGCCAACCATGAAATCGTTTTTGTTCTTAGGTAAGTATTTGGAACGTATTGATCTGTACACACGCTTTGGATTCAGTGATGAAGTTTTACGTCCGCCCATGAGAAAACTAACGACGTATGTACGCTCACTTGATGATCTTCCCCTGCCGCAATGCTTTGCTGACAGCTCCCATTGGCTTATCGGCAAATTACCCTGCCGAGGATACGAAAAGCGAGCCGAAGAACTAGCTGAACTAATCAGCGATTTCGATGATCGTGTCGTTGCGTTTGACCCAGATGCGGGGTTCTTGCTGAATTCAATGGATATGGATGCCGCTCGCCCATAAAGCGTGCCTGAAAAAATCTTCCCGAGAGGCAAGTCTAAACCAAGGTGAGGTTTTGGACTTAAAGTAGTGGTAAGATTGTTCGTCGGCATTGAACGAATAGGGAGAGTGGTATGAAAAAGCTTGAATTTGATTATCAAATGAAGCTTACCTTCAGCCATCCTGTTACTGATCATAAGTTTCAACTGCGCTGCATTCCCGCAACGGGTCCGCGTCAGCAGATTGTTGATGTGGAAATGAGCTTGGAGCCCGATACAAAACTCGAAAAACAAATCGACTCTTTTGATTCAGTTGTGGTAACAGGTACTATTCCCGAACCTCATGAAGTGTTTAGCTATCACGTTTCGGGCATAGCGTTTGTGGACAATGAAAATACCAAGCCAGAACAGTTCAAGCCACTTTACCGTTTTAATTCAGCGCTTACGATGCCAGGTCCTTCTCTTGAGCATTTATCTGAGATATGCAAAGCGCGCATTGCTGCTTTGCCTGCTGAAGCTTCACCTATTGAAGTTGCTTGCGAAATCATGGATGAGGTCTATAAGGCTTTTACCTATACTCCTGGTTCTACCACTATCAAAACGACTGCCGAAGAGGCACTTGCGCAGGGTAAGGGTGTTTGTCAGGATTACGCACATGTTATGTTGGCGGTATGTCGAAACCTCGGATTGGCTTCCCGTTATATTGCGGGCATGCTTGGCGGCGAAGGGGCAACTCATGCTTGGGTTGAAATTTATCACGAAGGAAGATGGGTAGGTCTCGATCCAACGCACAATCGATTGATTGATGATAATTACATTACTATTGCGCATGGTCGTGACTATAGGGATTGCATGCTCGATATAGGTATTTTTTCGGGAGCGAATGTAACGCAAACACAGTGGGTTAATGTTTCTGTTCATGAACAGGGAATCTAAATGCTCAGTATGTCCTAGGGGTGGCATTTAGAGTAAAACGATAGCTCTATGGATGGGAATAATAAACCCCAAGATTGCATGACTAAGATGTCATGACTTCCTGAATTACTTTGTGGTCGCTAGAATGTTTACGTATTCATCTTTACGGTAATGCTTTAAATATGATGTGTGGGTTTGTTTATCAGAAAATGGGGATTAGTAATGGCTGTTACTTCTATGCTGGCAGTAAATATTGGTAATACGGTTACTAAAATTGGTTTGTATCAGCACGATACTCTGGTTTCCAAATGGACAGTCACTACGCCTGCTACTATTACCGTTAGTGAAGTGCAGACTATTCTTATGAATTTTTTTGCTTCCTTGCAAAGAGAGCAAAAAAGAGGCCAGCATCTGAAAAAGAATCAACATCAGGACGGAAGTGAAAATCAAAGCTTTATTTCAGGAAACACAAAGACTTCTGATGTTTCTGCCGGAGAAGCTGATTTTGGGCAACTAAATATACAAGGAAGCATTATTGCTTCAGTTGCTCCTCCTATTACTAAAGCTTGGGTGAGTGCGTTAACTATGGAGTGTGGACGCACGCCATTACAGGTAGGACCAGGGCTCAAAACAGGTATTCGATTAGGATACAGTGATCCTTCTGAGCTTGGTGCCGACCGTATAGCTGAAATGATTGGCGCTCGTGATCTGTTTGGTTCTCCGTTGGTGGTTGTTAACCTTGAAACCACTACAACATTTGAAGTTATCGACAAAAATGGCGAATTTGTAGGAGGCATTATTGCTCCGGGGCTCGAATCGTCAGCGAAAGGATTGTCTGCTGCTGCGGCAAAATTACCGGTGGTAGATCTCAAGGCTCCTACTACGGTGATTGGAAAATCAACTCGAGCTGCCATGCAATCAGGGGTTGTTCTTGGCGAAGTTGCACGCATTGATGGGTTGGTATCTTATATTTGGCAAGAATTAGGGTATAAGACCAAAGTCATTGCGGCTGGTGCTGATGCGAAACTTATAAAAGTGCTTTCGCAAACCGTTACAGACACGGTTGATAACTTGACGCTTCATGGTTTAAAAGTACTGTTTGATCGTAATACTAAGTAGTTTGTATTACTAAGCAGAAGTGCGTTTAATGCTATTCTGCAGCATTTTGTGTCGAGTGGGCTGAACGAAATGAACGAGTATTCTTTTCTGTCGGAATTCGCACAAACATTAAGTACAACAGCAAAAGCATTACTAGCTCTAAAACAAACCAGACTACAAAATTTATTCCTGCTATATCCTTTACGGCAAATGCGCTGATAAGCATAACCGTTCCAGAAACAATGAGTATGCGCGCTTTGGTTGGACCGGGAATTGCCTGCTTGATCAAGAAGGGGTTCACATAGGTCTTCCATGCTTTTGTTCCGCGCAGCCACGTGTTGAGGCGTTTGGATGAACGGGCAAAAAGAAACCCTGCTAAAAGAAGAAGAGGGGTGGTAGGGAGTACAGGAACAAACATTCCAATGATACCGATTCCCGCGCAAAGAAGACCAGCTATGGCGCATAAGGTGCGGACGATTACGTTGTTCATAGGGGCTCTCCTTTGTGCTTTTCTTTCGGAAGTGAAAGATTCGAGCTGATGGGCCTCTTTTTATCTTGATCGAATTAAAAGTGATATTTGCTTATCAATGACGGTACCAGACAATGGACCTATATTTGGTAACAATTAGCGAGAGGTAGTCGTTTTGTGCTTCTATGGTAGATTTCTTTTTGGAATATTTTTTTCTTTGGGTTAAGAGCTGCAACTTAATAAGGTTAAGAATCACAACTTAAAGGGGACAAAATGAAGTGTCTAATTGCATCTGATATTCATGGGTCGGCATACTGGGCAAAGTACCTGGCAAAGGCAATAGAGCAACAGCAACCCGATAAAATAGTACTTTTAGGGGATCTGCTTTATCATGGTCCACGCAATGATTTACCTAAAGAATACGATCCTAAACAGGTAATCACGCTTCTTAATAAGCTTTCAAAAACGGGCAAAGTACTTGCGGTGCGGGGAAATTGCGATGCAGAAGTAGACCAAATGGTTTTAGATTTTCCCTGCATGGCAGATTATGCGCAAATGGTTGATGATCAAGGACGTACGCTATTTTTTACCCATGGACATATATATGGAACTGGTTTGCATGGAAGCAGTATGAATATGCCGCAATTGCCTGAAGGCTCAGCATTCATATATGGACATACTCACATAAAGGTAAATGAAGCAATGGGAAAGAGCGCATCTACGGATGGTTCGGACAAAGATGCGGTAGCAAAACAAATTTCAGACGATAGTAAGGTATGGGTATTTAATCCAGGGAGTGTATCTCTTCCGAAAGATAACAGTAATAGTGTTGGAATATACGATAGCGCAAAGCCAATAAATGATGCTTTTAGTTATCTTTACTTAGAAGACCTATGATTAATTCGGAAAGTTAAAACAACGGAGCACCATCATGCTTACCTTTAGGGAACTTCCAAAAACCGACATGCACACCGTCTTTGTTCCTGTGGAACTGCAGACTGACATCATGCATCAGCTGAATCTTGATTGCATTGCATACACCGGCAAACGATGGAATCAATATCAGCCGAAAGACTATGAAAAGGAATTGGGCGAATCGAAGACCTTCTACAGTAATTACAGATTCGGAAACAGATACTGCATGCTTCAGGTTCCATTTAGCCCTGCTGATTTCTATCAGCATACTCTCCAGTTTTTTGGTCCCACGCAGGACCCAGAACTGCGCATCCGAGCACAAAAAGAAGCTGCTCGCACCATGCACTACTATCACACGTATGTAGAACCGAATGAAGCAAACATAGAACCGAATGACGCAAGCTTAAAAGACCGCCCGTAACGATGCGGAAAGGTTGTAAGTCTTAGCAAAAGGTAAGGAAACGAGCAGAAACAATTAACATTGTGAACAAATTTTGAAGAACTAATTTAGAGTCTAGCAATCCTGAAAAGCACTGGTAATATGTACAAACCCTCTGACGAGGGAAGGAGATTTTAACTACTCCGAATACGGTGTTTAAGCACTAAGAAATTAACTTCGTAAAGTGAATTTCAACTTTCGAAAAAATTTCTAAAAAAAGTTCTTGACACTGAAACTTCGAAAGAGTAAATTATCTCCTTGCGCGAGCGGCCCTGCCGCGAGCGACACAGAAGTTCGGAAGAACTTCTAAGGCTTAGATAAGAACCTTCACAACTGGATAC
>ENA-OPBF01001998-OPBF01001998.1-human-gut-metagenome-genome-assembly--contig:-NODE-1998-length-12248-cov-2.195440_pt1 | contig 12248 bp, 11 predicted proteins | sample MGYA00241067_ERZ501450 | MGnify/ENA primary metagenome ERZ501450 (study PRJEB25962, sample SAMEA2042516) | human gut metagenome | biome: human gut; feature: human-associated habitat; material: faeces... | reverse complement strand
CCATCAAGGTGGGGATACAGTATTATGCAGATTGTGTCCGGGAAGCCGGATGCCAAAGCCCACAGGATATGGACAAGCTAAAACTCAGTTGGCAGGGATATAATTATGGGAATGGATATATCTCGTGGGCGTTGGAAAAATTTGGCGGTTACAGTGAAGCCAATGCGCTGCAGTTTTCCCAGGAGCAGGCAGCCGCCCATGGCTGGTCGGGGTATGGTGATCCGGAGTATGTGCCTCATGTGATGCGGTATTATTCCGGCGGAGGTTGGTTTACCGGACTTTTTGGAAACAGGCAGCTTGTCACCATTGCGAAAAGCCAGCTTGGAAATGAAGGCGGAGAGAAGTTCTGGTCATGGTGGGGATTTACAGAGAGACAAGAATGGTGTGCTTGCTTTGTCAGTTGGTGTGCGGATCAGGCGGGGCTCATTCAAAACGGAGCTGTGCCAAAGTTTTCCCTTTGTACGGCAGGCGTGGACTGGTTTCAGGCACAGGGGAAATGGCAGGGGGCAGGAAGTGTCCCAAGTCCCGGCATGATTATTTTTTTTGACTGGGATCATGACGGAGCCAGTGACCATGTGGGAATCGTGGAAAGCTGCGATGGAACTACGGTACATACGATTGAAGGAAACAGCGGAGATGCAGTAAGGCAGAACAGCTATACGGTGAATTCCCAGTCCATTTTGGGATATGGACTGGTTGCTTACTAAAAAATGAGAAAAAATCAAAGAACGGATTGCATTGTAGGAGCAGAGGAACAATGCTATAATAGGAAAGCAGGCAGGGCGCACGTCCTGCCTGCTGATAAATATGAAAAGTACAATCATGAGATTGATAAAATAGAGTCATTGGGGAGTGGAATATTTGAAACGGGAAGAAATCTTTGAATATGTAAAAAAGCAATATGGAACAATTCCGGAATATCTTTGGAAGAGTTCTCCGGAGAACGCAATCCTCCGACATAAGAATGGAAAATGGTATGCAGCTATTCTACGGGTTGAAAAATCCAAGTTGGGATTAGAAGAAGAGGGCATGGTAGATGTGATCAATGTAAAGTGCGAACCGGATATGGTGGGACTTCTGACACAGACCTACGGTTTTCTGCCAGGGTATCACATGAATAAGAAGTATTGGATCACCATGTTACTGGATGGAACGGTAAGCGAGGCAAAAATTTTGGATTTTTTGGATATGAGTTATGATTTGATAGATGGGAAAAAAGATTGAGTTTAGAGGTTCCGTAACGAATTTGACATAGGAGGTATTTTATTATGGATAAGAGAGAACAGATGATTCGGTTATGGTTTTCTATGTGGCTGGAAAAGAAAGATTTAGGAATGGATGATATTTTTGCAGAGAACGTGATTTATACAGAAAGTTGGGGACCATGTTATAGCAATCGTGAAACCGTAAAGCATTGGTTTCAGGAATGGAATATGCGAGGGAGTGTAATCGCCTGGGATATCAAACAGTTTTTTCACAAAGGGAATCAGACAGCTGTGGAGTGGTATTTTAAAAATGTGATGGAGAATGGAGACATTGAAGAATTTGATGGAATTTCATTAATTGAATGGTCAGCAGAGAATAAAATCCAATCCTTGAAGGAATTCGGTTGTAATCTTCATAACTATAATCCGTACCAAAAGAGTGATACGCCCCAATTCAGAAAAGAAAAAATTAATTGGTTTTAAATGTTAAGTAAGCGGTACAAAGTAATTTTAGCAAGCAATGAGAAGGTGTGTGGTGACATGCATATTCTTTTTTGCGTTCCAAAAGATTTTTAAGATTTCAAAAAGAAAATCATAAATTTTTCGATATGTAACATTTCTAGGACATTTCTGTTGTAAAATAAAAATTGGAATGATAGCAAAATTGTCGTAAAGGATGAAAAGGAATGAAACAGATTTTAATCGTAGAAGATGATGAACTTTTAAATAAAATGTTAGTTTACAACCTACAGTCAGAATCCTATGGGATTGTTTCTGTGGAAACGGTAAAAGAAGCCATGGAAGTATTAAAAAGCCAACCGTTTGACCTGGTACTATTGGATATTAATCTTCCTGATGGAAATGGATATGAAATTGCAAAAACAATCCGGGATAAATATAGTGATACCATTGTAATCTTTTTGACCGCAAATGACAGGGAAAGTGATGAGATCCGGGGATATGAACTTGGAGCAGTAGATTATATTACAAAACCTTTTTCCATCCATTCCCTGCAGAGGAAAGTAGAAAATGTACTGCGTATGATGCGGCATCATGTGTCCATGCAGGATGTCTTTGATGATGGCAGGCTGTTTTTAAATTTTGCAGAGCAGACAGCTATGCTGGGTGGGAAGCCATTAACCTTATCTACTTTGGAATTTCGGATGCTGAACCTGTTCTGCCAGAACCGCAATCGTGTATTAACAAGAAAGCAGTTGTTGGAAAAAATATGGGACTGCACAGAGAATTATGTGGACGAGCATACGTTGACGACAACGTTAAGCCGCATCCGGGGAAAGATTGAAACAAATGGAACAGTATATATCAAAACGGTGTATGGCATGGGATACAAATGGACCGGAGGTGAACCAGCATGATAGGAAAGAAAATCTCTGTAAAAAAGATGTTTTTTTGGCTGACTTCTGGAATGGCACTTTCAATGACAGCAATCATATTGGTCTCATTCTTTCTGACAAAAAATATCGTAGTGTTATGGGTTGGTCTGGCATTAATAGTCTGTGCAACACTGTGGATGCTTTTTATGGTACAACTGTTGGGGATGAGATTGTCAAATTTTACTTCTGAATTGTGCCAGATCCTTGACGACATGATGAACCGTAGTCAAGAGCCTGAAAATGTATCAGACAGGGAGACGATTTTTGCCCGTATCCATCATCGTCTGGTGCGTCTGTATAATATCCTGCAGGAAAGTAACCGGAAGGTAGAAGCAGAAAGGCAGGAATTACAGTCCTTGGTGTCAGATATTTCCCATCAGGTCAGGACTCCGGTAAGCAACATGAAAATGATTGTAGATACACTTTTGACAAAATCCCTGGAAGAACAGGAGCGGAATGAGTTTCTTAAAAGTGTAAGAGGCCAGATCAATAAGCTGGATTTTTTAATACAGGCATTAGTCAAAACCTCCCGTTTGGAAACCGGGGTGATTCAATTAGAAAAAGAAGATCATTTCATATATGATACTTTAGCGCAAGCTATGAGTGGAATCTTATATTCTGCAGAACAAAAAAAGATCCATGTATCAGTGGAATGTCCAGAGGATGTGTGTGTGTCCCATGACAGTAAGTGGACAGAAGAAGCTATTTTTAATCTATTGGACAATGCAGTAAAATATACCCAGGCAGGAGGGACTATCAATGTGTCTGTAGCGCAATGGGAAATGTATGTGGAAATAAAAGTATCCGATACAGGAAAAGGAATTTCAGAAAGCAATCAGGCATCTATTTTCAAGAGGTTTTACCGGGAAGAAGAGATTCATAATCAACCGGGTGTTGGAATCGGTCTTTATCTGACCAGGGAAATTGTAACACAGCAGGGCGGTTATGTTACTGTGGAATCACAGGTGGGAAAGGGATCAGCATTTTCTATTTTTCTGCCAAGATAAAGGAAAGAAATATATGGAGGATACTATGGCAGCTGTAAAATTGGTTTCACTTACAAAAGAATATCGAAATGGAGAAAATTACATAAGAGCAGTTGATGATGTATCATTTTCCATAAAAGAAGGAGAGTTTATTGCAGTCATTGGTGCTTCCGGAAGCGGAAAGTCAACCCTGATAAATTTAATCAGCGGATTGGAAAAGCCCACCCATGGATGTGTTTATGTGCATGATGTAAATTTGACGCAATTATCTTTAGAAGAACAGATTTCTTTTCGCAGATGGCATATTGGAGTTATTTTTCAAAGATATAATCTGATTCCTGCCATGAATGTGTTTGAGAATATCGTGCTTCCGGCAAAATTACTGGAGAGGACAGTAGATGAAAAAGAGGTTTTCCGTTTGGCAAAAACTCTGGGGATCGAAGAGAAACTCTTTCAGATGCCGGATGAGTTATCTGGAGGACAACAACAAAGAGCTGCTATTGCCAGAGCTGTCTACACCCATCCTACCATTCTGTTAGGGGATGAGTTGACGGGAAATCTGGACTCCAGAACCAGCGCCTCTGTTATGGAACTGTTAAAAAAGATCTGCAGGCAATATCAGCAGACAATGCTTGTGGTTACCCATGATAAAAAAGTCGCTGCCATGGCAGATCGGATCATCCGCATGAAAGACGGAAGGGTGGTGGAAGATGAAAAACTATGATTATCACCGTCCGGCAGAAAAAGTGCTTTTGGATTCTTACAGAAAACAGAACCGAAACAAAAACCGTCTTTTGTTTCTGGCAGTTGCACTTACCGTTGGAGTGATTTTCTGTATGATAAGCTTTGCCTATGGGAAAATACAGGTGGACATCCAAAAACATATCCGGACAGATGGAATGACAGTGTCAACGTATATTGAAAATGGTACAGAAGAAATGGCAGGGCAGTTGCATACGCTCTCCTACATAGCAGAGACGGGAAAAGAAAAATTTGCCGGAAAACTATGCAATCAAACTATAAAATATTGCGACTGTGTTGTGGCAGATGAAACAGCATTTGAAACCATGCTCTGTCCGGCTTATACACAGATCATAGGAACGTATCCCAAACAGGAAAACGAAATCATGCTTTCCACCAAAACCTTGGCGTATCTGGGAATTTCGGAACCAAAGGTGGGAATGGAATTAAAGCTGGATTTTTATTGGAATGATTTTTTCCAAACAAAAGGAACCGGACAGCAGACGTTTCAGCTTTCCGGATATTTTACAGAATATCAGAATCAGGGGGCAAGTTCTTCTATTGCATTTTTGTCTGAGAAGAAACTGAAAGAAAGCGGAACTGGATGGGACCCCTGCAGGATACTGGTGAAACCGGAAAAGGATTCTGTCAGTGGCATACAGATGGAACAGCAATTGCAGGAAGATGTCCGGTTGGAGGAAGGACAGAGGATTGTCAGCATGGATTCGGCTGCATACCGGGCAGTAGAAGGAATGCTGGGAAGCTATGGATTTGCAGCCTTGTTCTCTTTCCTGATTCTGCTGTGTATGTTTTTGTTCATCTATAATATTTTGAATTTATCATTAGGAAAAGATTTACAGCAATATGGTCTGATGGAAGTGATTGGGGTACAGCAGCATCAGATTATACAAATGATATTTCGGCAGATGATGGAAGTTGTCTTGAAAGGAAGTTTTGCAGGCGTTGCTATAGGCAGTCTGGTGGTACTTGGAGTCCTGCCCTCTGTCATTGGAAAGCTGTATCTTGGACAGGCAGAAGAACTGGAGGGGATTTCTTTCTACCAGCCAGGATTCTTTCTGATAGCCATTCTGCCAGTGGCAGTAACTTTGGGTGTTGTGATACTTCTGGTAAAGCAAAAAATCAAAGTTCTGAGTCCTCTGGAGTGTATGAACTATGGAACTGGGACTGTTGCAGAGAAGAAACAAACAAAGAAAAAGAAAGCAGGTTTCCGGAGTTTTGGAAACAATCCGGAAGTTTATCTGGCCAGGAGATATCTGTTTTACAATAAAAAGGCTTTTTTCATCACCATGATTTCTCTGACTATAGGTTGCGGCTTAGCGCTTGGATCTTCGGTGATTGTAAAGGGAGTAGATCTGCAAAACCAGTTTATGAAAGAACCTGATTTTCAAATCCGCATCACACAGGAAGCCTGCAGAACACTGATGGAAACTTCCCCGGATACAGAAAATATGGTCTTTTTCCCGAAAGAATTCTTGGCGAACATCAAGCAGACTGCCGGAAACAGCCTGCAGGATGAAACAAAGATCCAGGGATTTTACCCTATTATCGGGAAACAAGGTCGGGATAGCATCAAGTTATTAAATGACGGGGAAACTGTTCCGACAGTGATCCAAAAAATTTCTTCTTCTGAAAAAGAAAAACTGCAGGAATTTTTGAAAGAGCAGGAGATAACAGCAGAGTGGGAAACATTTGCACACGAAAACGGAACGATTCTTCTCCATGACCACAGAGTATCAGAATATGCAGAAGAGCAGGCATTGGAGCAGCTTGGAAATACAATAGAAGTGTATGACCTGGTTCCGGTGGGAACGGATATGTCTGTTCGGATTCCAGAGACACTGGTAAATTGCGGATATCTGGATATTACCAAAGAAGGATTTCCGGAATTAGAGTTGTGCTGGGATGGCAGAAATACCAATCTTCTTCTTGTAACAGAGGAAACCTTTGAAAACCTGTCAGAGAATCTGACCCCACAGACCTTTGAAATGAGCTTTTCGGTAGCAAAGGAACAGGAATCGGGCTGCAAAAATAGGTTAAAGGGAATGATCCAAACAGAAAATATGGAATTTCAGTCTGAAAACGGATATGCGGAGCAATTAAATTTATTCCAGATGGAGAGTCGGTCAGACCTTTTATTAAAAGAACAGGAGTATATTCAGACCAGCAGGCTGTTGCTTCTGGTAATTAGTGGATGCCTGATCTTTATTGGGATTATGAATTTTTTAAATGTAAGGGTAACGGATATGTTACTTCGGAAAAAAGAATGTGCCATTATGAATTGTGTGGGAATGACCAGAAAGCAGTTGCAGCGGATGTTCCTTGCGGAAGGAATGTTTACCTGGCTGTTGCTGAGTGTTCTTCTGGTAACAACGGGAACGCTGTTGATAGGTGGGATTGGATGGTACATGAAAACAAAGATTTCTTATTTTGTATTCTATTATCCTATGCAAGAAATGGCAGGAATGTTGCTGTTGTTATTGGCAGTCAGTCTGGTAACTCCCGGAATCCTATATCGAAGAGTTCTTGCAAAAAATAAATAGCAAAAAGTGAAATGTCCGAGATTTGTAACAATTCAGGCTGAAATTCCTTGAATTTTGTTCTTTTCTCGGACATTTCTGTGACATTTGTATTTTATAATAGAGTCATCACAAAGAAAGGCAGAAAGGAGCTTATAGAATATGAGTATTTTACAGACAATCGATTTAAGAAAATATTATGGTACGGAACCGAATATTACAAAGGCACTGGATGGTGTGAATTTTTCAGTGGAAGAAGGCGAATTTGTAGCGGTAGTAGGCACTTCGGGTTCCGGAAAATCCACGATGCTTCATATGATGGGAGGTCTGGACACGCCTACCAGCGGAAGAGTTATTGTACGGGGAGAAGAACTGGCAAAGAAAAACGATGAGGAGCTGACGATTTTCAGGAGAAGAAATATTGGTTTCATTTTCCAAAATTATAATCTGGTTCCGATTTTGAATGTTTATGAGAATATTGTCCTTCCGGTAGAACTGGATGGAGATACGGTAGATCAGGGATTTATGGATGAGGTGGTTCATATGCTGGCGCTGGAAGATAAACTAAAGAATATGCCGAATAACCTCTCAGGAGGACAGCAGCAGAGAGTTGCGATTGCAAGGGCATTAGTTGCAAAACCTGCAATCGTGCTTGCCGATGAACCTACAGGGAACCTCGACTCGAAAACCAGTGCAGATGTTATGGGATTGATCAAACGGACCAGTTATGAGTTTCACCAGACGGTGGTAATGATTACACATAACAATGAGATCGCCCGGCTTGCAGACCGGATTGTCCGCATTGAGGACGGAAAGATTGTGGAGTAAGGAGGTGGCAGGCTATGACTTGGCCTTTTGAAAATAATACAAACGGAATTGTCAAGAATCTGGCGAAGAGAAATCTAAAAAGCGAAAAACGAAGAAATGTTATGGTAATAGTATCGGTAGTTTTATCTGCTTTTTTAATCAGTCTTTCCGGTTTGACTGGAGTTTCATTGATGCAAACAGAAAAGAAGAAAGTGATCGATACTTACGAAGCAACTTATGTACAGGTTGATGAAACGCATATAGAAGAGTTAAGAGAAGTGCCGGAATTTGCACGTGTGGGAGAATACTATAGGTACGGGGAGGAAGTTTCCGCACAGGGATTTAAAGGATTCTTTGCTTATACGGATAAGGAAACCCTGTATATGGCACGTTCCCAAATGAATTTGGCAGATGGAGACTTACCGGAAGAGAAAAATGAGATTGCGGTAAGTAAAGAATGGCTTTCAAAATTCTTCCCTGACTGTCATATCGGTGATCCGGTTACCTTGGATACGGAAAGTTTTTCAGGTGAATATACTATTTCAGGCATCTTAGATACAACAGGGCAAGAGAAGCAAAATATGTACTCTTTTCTGATCTCCAAAGAAATGCTAAAGCAGTGTACGAAGTATGAACCTGACGGATACTTTGCCTATGTACATCTGAAGCATGTAGATCAGTTAGACGGAGAACTTATCAAAGCTGACGTTCAGAAGATTAAAGAGGAGTTGCAGATACCCGGAGTCGGATTTCATGATGCGTACTTCCGTTATATTGACGGAGACATTTCCATGGAGAACGTTTTGCTGCTTATGGCTTTTGCCGGTATTGTTTTGGTAGGTGGCTGTGTTGTAATTCAAAGTATTTTCCGTATTTCCATTATTGATAAAATAAAAAGCTATGGTCAGCTCCGGACTGTTGGTGCTACCAAAAAGCAGATTATGCGTATTGTAAAAAAAGAGGGACACTCTTTGGGATGGAAAGGTATGTCTATCGGGATTTTACTTGGTTTAGGAGTGACACTTTTGTTATTTCCCAAAGGTTTTTCTTTTTCAGGATATCTTATCGTGATGGGATGTACAGTATTGATCTGCTGGATCATGATTTGTCTGTCTATCCGAAAACCTGTGAAATTAGCCGCAAATATCTCACCAGTTGAAGCAGTTCGTTTTACTTCTCTTCAAAAGAAGATAAAGAATCGGGAGAAGAGAAAAAAGATTAGCCCTTGTTCTCTCGGAATGTTGAACTTTGGCAGGGATTGGAAGAAAACAGTCAGTATTGTGTTTTCTTTAAGTTTAGGCGGGATTCTGCTTTTGGCTGTTAGTTCTTTGCTGATTCTGCAATCGCCGGAAAAAATGGCAAGACAGCATTTCAAAAATGGGGATTATAAGATTTATATAGATTCGGATCAGGAACATATTGATCTTCTCAAACAGGGAAACCCATTGAATGAAGAATTGAAACAGGAAGTTCTGGGGATTGATGGAGTAGAAGATATTCTGGTTACAAGGAAATCTGCAAGTTATGGAGCTACTTTTGGTGGAATTACTGCTCGCGGTACTTGCGACATGATTACTAACGAAAATAAGGAACTTCTGGCACAAGCTGTTGTAGAAGGAAGTATGCCGGGCGACAATAGTATTTTATTGAAAGACGATTATCGTGATTTTGATGGGAAAGAGAAATTGGGGGAAACCATAGAACTTTCATTGGGAGAGAAAACAATTCCTGTAACCATATCAGGATTTTTTGATGGGCAAAAAACTGATTTTGCCAGTGGACATGGTCCAATCGGAGTGGATGGACCAATGATGTTTTTGTCGGAAGAACTGTTTCAGGAATTAATACCAGATGTAACTAATTTTGATTACTCCTGGGACATTGTCTGCGATCCGGAGAAATCCGAAAAAGTGGAAAAGGATTTGAAGAATCTTGTTGTTTCGCATACCGATATTGGCTTAGATACCTTTGAGGATAAAGTAGATAGTTATGGGTATATGGATGTAGCATATGGTGTAATGCAGGTGATTTCATGGTTTATCTTTTTGTTTGGTGTGATCAACCTTATCAATACCACACTTTCCAATCAATATTCGCGCAGACAGGAAAATAGCGTGTTGCGTTCGATCGGATTAGCTCCGAAACAATTAGCGCAAATGACGGTATGGGAAGGAATGGGGTATGTGGTTAGCAGTATTTTGCTTATGCTTGCCATTGGACTGCCAATTACGCTTCTGGTATGGAGAAAATTCAGTATCAGTGCTTACGCTGGACGAATCCTTCCTTACGAATTTCCATGGTTGCAGATGGGAGTATATGTAGCAGTAATCGTTACAGTAGAACTTATTTTGTCCATTTGGACAATCCGCAGACAGAAAAAACAATCCCTGATTGAACAAATGCGGGCAATGGAATAAGAGAACAGTGCTTTTGCTGAAAAGTGTGGAATATTTCGGCAAAAGCATTTTTTATGGAAAACATTTTTTCCTGAAAGAAAATAGGATATAATCAATCTATGTTTTGGAAGGATGAACATCAGAAAAACGATATTTAGGACATTTCTGTAACATTTGAGGTTTAAAATAGCGATAAGTTTAGAAGATGGGAAAGGAAGAATCTGGATTGAAGAAGATTTTAATTGTAGAAGATGACAAAGTATTAAATAAAACGCTGGCTTATAATCTTACTGCAGATGGTTATGAGGTAACCTCTGCATACAGTTTTCAGGATGCAGTAGAACGATTGAAAAAGAGTGAATTTGATATTGCTTTGCTGGATATTAATCTGCCGGATGGGAACGGTCTGCATTTATGTGATGAGATCAGAGGAAGAGGGCAGCATACCTATATTATGTTTATCACCGCAAATGATAAAGAAGGCGATATGCTGAAAGGTTATGAAGCCGGATGCACCGATTATATTACAAAACCATTTTCAGTAATGGTTCTCTGCAAAAAGGTAGCCGCTGTTTTTGCAAATATGGAATATGCGGACACCAAAGCATGACGTGTTTGAGGATGAAGTTTTGAAAATTGACTTTTCCGAGCAGAGTGCAGTTCTGGAAGGCAAGGCGATAGAGTTTACACCCAAAGAATACCGTACCTTATTTTTGTTTGTAAAAAATCCGCACATTATATTAACGAAGCGGCAGCTGATTGAGAAATTGTGGGATATTGATGGGGATTTTATCGATGAGCATACACTTACTACCATCATCAGCCGCATTCGCAAAAAGATTGAAACAGATGAGCGAAAATATATTAAAACTGCTTACGGAATGGGGTATCAATGGATAGGCGGTGAAGCACGATGAAATTACAGAATTTATCAACCAGAACTTTTCTGCGGCTGATCGTGGAAGGCGCTTCTCTGACCACGATTCTTTTGTTGTTCCTCCTTTATGTTTTCACAAAAGATATAAGGGTGATACTTGGTGGTTTCAGTGTGATGATTCTTCTATTTTTCTGGGGTGTAATCTTTTTGCATTATTTTCAAAAGAAACTATCGGTATTTACAGATGGGCTATGCCGGACATTAGATGAAATGATGGATAGTACCGTTCGGCCGCAAATAAATTATGAAGCGGAAACGCTGTTAGCACGCATCAGCCATCGTCTGGAAAGACTATATCATGTGATGCAGGAAACCCGGCATAAAGTAGAAGAAGAAAAAGCAGAATTACAGTCTTTGGTATCGGATATTTCTCATCAGACCAAAACACCGATAGCAAATCTAAAAATGCTCAATGACACGATGCTGGCCAGAAATATTTCTGAAGAGACACGTGAGGAATTTTTACATGCTACTGCCAGTCAGTTAGATAAACTGGATTTTTTGATTCAGGGAATGGTGAAAACATCACGATTAGAGACGGGTGTGATTACCCTGGAAAAGAAAGAAACAGTTATTGCGGATACACTTGTCGATGCGATCAATGGGGTTCTTGCTCCTATGGAAAGAAAACATCTTCATTTATCTGTAGACTGTCCTGAAAATTTAACAGTTTCACATGACAGCCGCTGGACTTCGGAGGCATTGTTTAATCTTTTAGATAATGCAGTAAAATATACACCGGAAGGCGGTGATATTCACGTAACGGTACAGGACTGGGAGATGTATTTGGAAATTGCCGTAACGGATACGGGAAGAGGTATTCCGGAAAGTGTCCAGGCAACTATTTTCAAACGATTTTATCGGGAAGAAGCTGTACATGATGTGGATGGGATTGGAATAGGATTATACCTGGCACGTGAGATTATCACTATGCAAGGTGGCTACATCACAGTTGAATCAGAGATGGGAAAAGGATCAACGTTCTCTATATTTCTTCCCCAACAATAACAATAGGGCGGTCTGTTTATCAGGCTGCCTTTTTAAAAATATTTTAGAAAAAAAGATTTTTAGGACATTTCTGCAACATTTGGGAGTTAAGATACTGGCGAAAGGAGTGAATGAATATGACTTTACCATTTGAAAATGATACCAGCGTTATTACAAAAAAGTTGGCAAAACGCAATGTATCTTCAAATCGTATTTTCTGCTTTGTTAATGTTTTGACCATTGCGCTGGCAATTAGTT
>ENA-OPBF01001990-OPBF01001990.1-human-gut-metagenome-genome-assembly--contig:-NODE-1990-length-12281-cov-3.232210_pt1 | contig 12281 bp, 17 predicted proteins | sample MGYA00241067_ERZ501450 | MGnify/ENA primary metagenome ERZ501450 (study PRJEB25962, sample SAMEA2042516) | human gut metagenome | biome: human gut; feature: human-associated habitat; material: faeces... | reverse complement strand
TCCTTTCTATTTTAAGATATTTAAATATATTATTAAATTTTTTATAAATTTTCAATCTTATTAAAATTATCTTTGAGTAATTTTAATTTAACTTTTAGTACTACCTTTTATTGTATAGGAAAAATTATATTTTATCATAACCATATATAATTTTTTTGCATACAACAAGTAATTTTTACACTAATTTTTTAATTAATAAAGAAAAAAGAGCCAGTAATATTAATTTATACCGCCCTTTTTCTATCTATGCCATATATATTATTCCCAATGCTATTGTTAATATTGCAAATATTATAGATAATATTATTGTCCATTTTTTTTGTTTTCCTTCTTTAGTTCTTCCTTTATTTTTTTCATAAAAATTATTTGTTGAAGAACCAGCAATAGTTGATGATAATCCAGCATCTTCTTTTGTTTGGATTAATGTTAATATTATTAATATTACTGCTACTAATATATATACTGCTATTAATATCCATTTTGCTATTTCCATGAAATTATTCCTCCTAACGGTTTATCTCTTATTAATACTTTGACATTGTAACATATATTTTTTAAAAATGCAAATAATTTATTTTCTTTTCAAATTTTATTTCTATATTTTTAATATTTATTTTTAGTATATTTTTTAATCTTTTATTATTTTTAAACTTTTTTGCATACATAATAAAATTTTACTGTTACTTTAATAATGTTATAATATTTTTATTTTTCTTTAATAATTTTATCAATTGCCTCTTTTCTCATTTCTTTCATTAATTTACAACTATTATCTAATTTAGCTTGTTCTTTTTCATTTAATTCTAATTCTAATAATTCTCTTACACCATTTTTGTTAATTATTGCTGGAACACCTATATATATATCATCTTGTCCATATTGATTGTTCAAATATGCTGAAACTGTCAAAATTGAATTTTCATCATTTATTACGGCTCTTACCAATCTATTTAAAGCCATTCCAATTCCATAATATGTTGCTTTTTTCTTTTCTATTATTTCATATGCTGCATTAACAACATCTTCATGAATTTTATCTAATCTTTCCATAGGATGATGATTATCTTTCATTACATCTATTATCTTTTTACATCCAACATAGCAATTATTCCATGGTACGAATGATGAATCTCCATGTTCTCCCATTATATACGCATGTACATTTTTACTAGAAACTTTTAAATAATCTCCTACTAGATATCTCAATCTTGCAGTATCTAAAACTGTTCCTGACCCTATTACTTGATGCTTTGGTAATCCTGATGTTTCTGCTACAACATATGTCATTAAGTCAACTGGATTACTTGCTACTATTATAATTCCATTAAATCCACTTGCCATTATTTCTTTTGTTATGCTTTTTACAATCTTTGCGTTTACTTCTGCAAGTTCTAATCTTGTTTGTCCTGGTTTTTGAGCTATTCCCGCTGTAATTACTACTACTTGTGCATCTTTACATTCTGAATAATCTCCTGCCTTTATAATCATTTTTTGAGGTGCATATGGTAAACCATGAGATAAATCCATTTCTTCACCTACTGTTTTATCTTTATCTATATCTATTAAAATAAGTTCTGAAATTCCTCCTCTATTTAACATAGAATATGCCATACTCATTCCTACAAATCCTGTTCCTACTAAAACTACTTTTCCTTTTTTCATAGATATCATTTCCCTTCTTAAAAAATTCCTTTATATTATACTACTTTTATTCCCATTTTTAAAGTTTTTTATTATATTTATTTTACTTTTTACACATTTTATGATATAATTGCTTAAAATTAATCAAAGTAAGGAGTGCAATTTATGAGTTCAAATTCAAATAATACTACTTCTTTGGCTGAAAATAAAGTTTTGATTTTGTATATATTATCTCTTATTGATGGTGAAATTGTACAAGATGGTTTGTTTAAAATTATTTCTTCTATAAATAATATAAATTATTTCTTTTTTAAACAAATTTTAACTGATTTAATCGATTCAAAGCTAGTAGGTGTTTACACTAAAGAAGATGAACAAGTATTAAAAATAACTACTGAAGGAAAAAATGCATACAATCTTACTAAAGATGTTATGCCAGGACTTTTAAAATTAAAAGCTGATAATATTTTTAAAACTGAATTTTCTAATTTAGAAGAAGCTTCTTCTATAATTGCTGAATTTACACCAAAAAATGAAAATGATTATACTGTTAAATTGAAAATAGTTGAAAATAATGAAACTATTTTTGAGGTAAAAACTTTTGCTGGTTCGCGTGATATGGCAAAGAAATTAGTTGATAATTGGAATAATAATGCCAATAGTATATATCCTAAAATTTTGGATATATTATTGGATAAATAGAATTTTAAAATTATACTATATATTAAAATAAACTGTGCAAAACTTGTTTTATCATTTTGCACAGTTTTATTTTATAGAATATAATTATAAAATTTACAACCTCTTATCTATGAAATATACTTTAAAATGCTAAACACAAAATTTTTTATATTCTATCTCATTATCCCAACTAATTTAAACAATTCCTATTTTTTTCATTACTTGTTTTCCTTTTTTCATCATTTTCTTTTTATTTACCATATTACTTTCAGCATACATCATAACTAAACCTGTTGTTATTAATCCACCTATCATTACACCTTTTACAAATTTCATAAAATCTACTCCCTTTCTTTATTTTAATAATGCTAATACCAAAATATCTATTTAATGATATTTATTTCATTTTCTTTATTATTTGTGTTTTTTCTTTATTTATTCAACTTTAAAATGGTATATATTTCATGAATTGCAATAATTAGTAAGAATACTCCAAAACATTTTTTTAGCATTCCTACTTGTATATGTGTAGAAATTTTTGCTCCTATTATTGCTCCTAAAATTCCAAAAATCGAAATAATTATTGCTGTTTTTAATTCTATATTTTTATTTTTTAAGTTCACAATTATTGCTATTATTGATGTTGGTATAAAAAATATTAAATTTGTCGCTTGTGCTATATGTTGTTCTATTCCCATTATAAATGTTAAAAGTACAATTAATATTGTACCTCCTCCCATACCCGTTCCACTTACTATTCCTGAAATAAAACCTATAATTATTTCAAACATTAAATATAACCTTTCTTTTATTAAAATTCAATAAAATTTTTTAACTAAAAATCATTTTTGTACCAGCATAAACTAAAAATATTGTAAATGATATTTTCAATATTTTTGTAGGTAACTTTTTTAACAATTTTGCACCTATATACCCTCCTATTGTTCCTCCAAAAGCACATAATATAGCTATTTTCCAATCTATATAATTACTTTTATAATAAAATATACTACTAGTTATTACCATTGGTAATATACATAAAATTGTTGTTCCTCTTGCTTTCATATCTTCAAAATTCATTAGATATACTAATGCTGGAACTAATATCATTCCTCCACCTGTTGAAAATAATCCACTTACAATTCCTGCTAATAAGCCTATCAAAATTTTTTTCCACATAATAAAAACCTACTTTATTGTAGGTTTTACTTTTTTTTATATTTTATACACTTTTTTTACTTTTTATATTTTCAAACATCTCTTCTGCTATAATTGTCAGACTTTTATCACATTTCAGCATTTGATTTATTATAATATTTTGTAAATATTCATCTTCTATATTTTCAGTTATATCTAAAAACTTTTGTAATTCAAATAAATATTTTTCATTACTATATTTCCAATTTTGTTCTGTTTCTTTTTTTATTATTTCGAATAATTTTTTCATTTTCGCCTCCATCCTTTTCGTAACTTTCATTTTATTTTACTATTATACCCAATTATGACAAAAAAAATGACATTTTTTTATAAAATGACATTTTTTATTTACAAAGTTATATTTTAGTTTTTTATAAATCTATATTTTCGTCTTTTATATAATATTTTGCATCAATCATCTTATCTGGTAAATATTGTTGCTCAACATAATGCCCCGGAAAATCATGAGGATATAGATATCCTTCGTTATATCCTAGCTCTCGCATTTTTTCTATTGGTGCATTTCTTATATGCATTGGTATCTCTCCTGTATCTTTTGTCTTCACATCTTCTAATGCTTTGTTTATAGCCATATATGTTGCATTTGATTTCTTAGATACAGCTACATATACTGCTGCTTCTGATAATAAAATTCTCGCTTCTGGCATTCCAACCATATGAACTGCTTGCATTGCAGCATTTGCAACTACTAAGGCATTTGGATTTGCTAACCCAACATCTTCTGACGCACATATTACTATTCTTCTTGCTAAAAACATTGGATCTTCGCCTCCATTTAAAGCTCTTGCCAAATAAAACACAGTTGCATCAGAATCTGAACCTCTCATGGACTTTATAAATGCACTTATATTATCATAATGCGTATCTCCATTTTTATCAAAAATTGCTTTTCTATCTTGTACACTATTTTTTATAATTTCATCAGTAATACTTATATAACCTTCTGAATCCATTTTTGTTGTTAAAACTGCAATTTCTAACCCATTTAAAGCTGTTCTTACATCTCCATTAGATATTATTGCTAATTTTCTTAAAGTTTCATCTTCTATTTTTATATTATATTCCCCTAATCCATCTTTGCTCTCTAATGCTTTTTTTAATATACTAAATATATTTTCTTGTGTTAATGGCTCTAATTTTATTACCATTGACCTAGATATTAAAGCTTTATTTACTTCAAAGTATGGATTTTCAGTTGTTGCTCCTATCAATATTATTGTGCCATTTTCTACAAATGGAAGTAATGCATCTTGTTGTAATTTATTAAATCTATGAATTTCATCAATAAACAATATACTTTTTCCAATCGGATTTATCATAAAGTTTTTTGTTTCTTCTATCACCTTTTTTATATCTGCAACTCCGGAAGTAACTGCATTTATTTTATAAAATTTATACTTAGTTGTTTCACTTATAACTCTAGCTAATGAGGTTTTACCACAACCTGGTGGTCCAAATAGTATTATGCTTGATAATCTGTCTGCTTTAATTGTTCTATATAGTATTTTGTCTTTTCCCAAAACATGTTCTTGCCCCACATAGTCATCTAATGTTTTTGGTCTCATTCTAAAAGCTAATGGTTCATTACTGTTCATAATTCTGCTTCTCCACTTCTTTTATTTAATTTCTTATGCTAAAATTGTTAAACCTTTTCTTATTAATTCTTCTGTGCTTAATCCTGTTTTATCAATTTTCATAAAAGCTTTTTCTATTTCTTTTTTATTATATCCTAAAACTTGTAAAGCTGATATAGCTTCTTGCACTTTATTATCATCTATTACTGCTGCTTTTATTTGCAAGTCGTTTGTTTTTGAAATATTTTCTTCTTTTTTCAATTTATCTTTTAATTCTAATATTATCCTTTGAGCAGATTTTGGACCAATTCCAGGTATTCTCGTTAATGTTGCTACATCATCTGAAATTACTGATAAAGCAAATTCTGATGGACTACAAACTGCTAGCATTGTCAACGCTATTTTTGCACCAACTCCACTAACTGATAATAATAATTCAAACATTCTAAGTTCTTCATTTGTATTAAATCCATATATACTAATATCATCTTCTCTAACTCTGTAATATGTATATACTTTTACTTTATCTCCAATATTTCCTAATTTCTCCATTCCAATAGATGACATGAATACTTTATAACCTAATCCTCCCACATCTATTACTACATATTCTGTCATCTTCATTTCTATTGTTCCCTTAATATATGCTAGCATTCTTTTCTCCACCTATCTATATGTTTTTTGAAAATAATATTTAATATTATTTTTTCACTTTACATTACAAAACAAAAAGTTTCATAAATTTCCTATATACTAAAAATATATTAATATAAAAAATTATATTGATATTTTATACTACACTATACATCAAATAAATATGTTGCTTCTAAATCAGCTTCATGTGTTAATAATGCAATTGGATATTTTTTATATGACGCTCCTATTGCATTATATAATTCTTTTGGCTCTGTATATCCCATATGCCAACGAATAGCATATTTTTCTTCTGGTGTTAATTTTATATATTCTGTTATCATCATTACTGATTTTTCACCATGTCCATATGGTATTGTATCATCTATTGTATAATATGGTACTTTTTCCCAAACTCCTAATGCATTTTTAGCATTTCTATAATCTACTTTGTAGAAATTTGTTTTACATATATCATGTAATAATCCTATAATTATTATTGATTCTTCTGGAATGTCTATTTCTGTTATGCAATTCTCAACTTTGTGTTTTAGTATCTCATATACTTTTAAGCTATGCTCTACTAATCCACCTTCATAATCTCCATGAAATCTCGTACTTGCTGGTGCTTTAAAAAAGTCTGACTTTTCTAAAAAATTAATTAATTCTCCTATTCCTTCTCTTTTTACTTGCATTAATATATTTAAAAATTCTTCTTTCATTTTCTTTCTCCATCTTTTTTATTTTTTTCTTATTATATATATTAAAATTACAAATGTCAAGATTTTGCCAAACTTTTGTTTAAGCAAAAAAAGTGTCTATAAAATTAAAAGTAGATACTCAATTAAACTTTTCATTGAGTATCTACTTTATTTTATATTTTATTCCAATTCTTTATTCTATCCATTGCTTCTATCGTACTTTCCCTAGTGCCAAAAGCCGTTAATCTAAAATATCCTTCTCCACTAGGTCCAAATCCACTCCCTGGTGTTCCTACAATATTTGCTTCTTCTAACAGTTTATCAAAGAATTCCCATGATGTCATATTTTCTGGAACTTTAAGCCATATATATGGTGAATTTACTCCACCATATACCTTAAAGCCTACATCTTCTAAACCTTGTTTTATTATTTTTGCATTTTCCATATAATAATTAATATTGTTTTTTATCTGTTCTTTTCCTTTCTCTGAAAAAGTTGCTTCTGCTCCTCTTTGAACTATATATGATACACCATTAAATTTAGTACAAGTTCTTCTGTGCCAAAGTTTATTTATTTCATATTCCTTTCCTTCTTTACTTAATCCTTTTAATTCCTTTGGTATTACTACATATGCACATCTTACACCTGTAAATCCTGCATTTTTTGAAAAACTTTTAAATTCAATTGCAACATTTTTCGCACCTTCTATTTCATATATACTATGAGGTATATTTTCATCTGTTATAAATGCTTCATATGCTGAATCATATAATATAATCGAATTATTTTTTGTTGCATAATCTACCCATTTTTTTAATTCTTCTTTTGTCAATACAGTTCCTGTTGGATTATTTGGAAAACACAAATATATCATATCAACTTTTTCTTTTGGTAATTCTGGTCTAAAATCATTTTCTTCTGTCACTGGCAAATATACAATGTTTTCATATTTACTTGTTTTATTGTCAAACTTTCCACTCCTTCCTGACATTACATTTGTATCTAAATATACTGGATAAACTGGGTCAGTAATTGCTACTTTATTATCTTCTGAAAATATATCTACTATATTTCCACAATCACATTTAGCTCCATCTGATATAAATATCTCATCTTTTTTTATATCAATTCCTCTTATTCTATAATCATTTTCTACTATTGCATCTCTTAAAAATTCATATCCTTGTTCTGGTCCATATCCTTTAAATCCATTTGATGTTCCCATTTCATCAATAGCTTTGTGCATTGCTTCAACACATGCTGGGATTATTGGTTTTGTTACATCTCCTATTCCTAGTTTTATTATATTTTTACTTGGATTATTTTCAACATATTTAGCTACTTTTTTTGCTATTGTAGAAAATAAATAACTTTCTTGTAAATTCAAAAAATTTTCATTTATATAACTCATATTTTCAACTCTCCTTCATAAACAGTAACCGCTGGTCCTGTCATATATACGTGATTATCTTCCTCATTCCATTCTATTTCTAAAATTCCTCCTAGTAACTGTACTGTAACTTTTCTTTCAATTAAATCATTTATAATTCCAGCTACTGCACTAGCACAAGCTCCTGTTCCACAAGCTAAAGTTTCTCCTGAACCTCTCTCCCATACTCTCATTTTTATATAATTTTTATTAACAATTTCTATAAACTCAACATTAGTCTTTTGTGGAAATTTATCATTTATTTCAATTTTACTCCCATACTTTTCTACTTTAAAATTTTCTACACTCTCTACAAAAGTTATTGCATGTGGATTCCCCATTGATATACATGTGAAATTAAATTCTCTTTCTTCTATTTCTAATTTTAAATTTCTTACTATTTTTTCACTTGAAACTACTGGAATTCTTTCTGCTTCAAGTATTGGCTCTCCCATGTCTACTCTAACTTTATCAACCTTTCCTTCTTTTAAATTTAATTTTAATTCTTTGACTCCTGCCAAAGTTTCAATTTTTAATGTTGTTTTATTAGTAAGTCCTTTATCATAAACAAACTTTCCTACACAACGAATTCCATTTCCACACATTTCAGCTTCGCTTCCATCTGAATTGAACATTCTCATTTTGAAATCTGCAATTTTACTACTACAAATTAGAATTAACCCATCTGAACCTATTCCAAAATGTCTGTTACTAACAAATTGAGCTAGAGATGATTCATTTTCTATTTTTTGATTTATTGCATCAATATAGACATAATCATTCCCTAGCCCTTGCATTTTTGTAAATTTAATCATTTTTATTTCACCTCTTTAAGGTATTAATGTGAAGAAAACTATAATTATATTTTTCTAGTTAGCATTTTATCATATTATACTTACTTTGTAAATTATTTATTACTTTAAATTTAATATTATTCTAAGATTTTGTTACGATTTACAAATTATTAATAATTTATTAACAAATTTTTTCTGTCTTGAAAAATGAAATTTTATAATATATAATGAAACATATAATAAGATTAAGGGAGTATTTATGAAATTTTTAAAAAAATTATTTATACTAATATTAATATTACTTTTAGTAGCTTTTAGTTTTGCATTTGTTATAGGCTTTTCATATTATTCAAAAGCTCTAGAAGAAAAACCTTTATTAACTAGAATAGATGAAATTACTAAAAAAGATAATTATGTTTCTTTTGATAAATTATCCAAAGATTATATAAATGCTGTTATTGCTGTTGAAGATCATAGGTATTATAATCACAATGGTGTAGATTTTATAGGAATTGCTCGTGCCTTATATACTAATATTCGTGACGGAGAATTTGATGAGGGTGGTAGTACAATAACACAGCAAGTTGCCAAAAATATAATTTTTAATCAAGATAAAACTATTGTGAGAAAATTAGGCGAAATATTTGCTGCTTTTGATTTAGAAAAAAATTTTTCTAAACAAGAAATATTTGCTTTATATGTAAATACTGCTTATTTCGGTGAAGGTTATTATGGTATTTATGAAGCAAGTCATGGATATTATAATAAAGAACCAAAAGACTTAAATTTAGATGAAGCTTCTATGTTAGCAGGTGTTCCAAATGCTCCTTCAATATATGCTCCTACTGTTAATCCTGATTTAGCAAAGAAAAGACAAAAACATGTATTAAATGCTATGGTCAAATATGGATATATTTCTGAGGCAGAATTAAATTCTATTGTAAAATAAGTTTAGTATTTATGCGAATATGGTATATCTATATAAGTAATATTCTTTATCTTTAAACTTATTAAATACTGTAAAGCCTTCACTTATTGTATAATCAAAATGTTTATTTTTATTATAAATTTGAAAAATCTCTCATATACTTTATATGAGAGGTTTTTATTTTGAAATAAACCAAAATCCTTCATTGGTATTTATGCCTTTTTAGCAAAGCAAGAAAGGAATGAGTTTTTTATGAAATTTATTACTTTAAATAGCAAAAAATTTATTAAACGCTTTTTTATTTTTACATTATGTTTTACCTTTTTTTCCATTTGTTACTTAACTTCAAAAGATAATATTTCAATAATTGAAACAAACTCTGAAAATTTTTCTCTTGAAGAATTTCATTCTAAAATCCAAAATATAACTAAGGAAAATCAAAAAATTGCCTATTTAACTTTTGATGATGGACCAACAAAAAGCTCCACACCTAGAATTCTTGACATATTAAAAGAAGAAGGTATAAAAGCTAATTTTTTTGTTATTGGAAAATATGTAAATCACCACCCTGATTTATTAAAAAGAACATATGACGAAGGTCATTTTATTGGTAATCATGGCTATAATCATAGTAATTCTAAATTATATGGAAGCGATGAAAGCTTTATTAATGAAATTACTAATACTGATAAAGAAATTTCTAATGCATTAGGTCTAGATAGTTATTGTTCACATTTATTTAGATTTCCTTATGGGTTCAGTTCTAAAGTTTATAAAAAAGAAAAATTGCGTTGTGTAGAATTATTAAAAGAATTGGGATATACATATGTTGATTGGAATTGTTTAAATAAAGATTCAGAAAGAAAATATAGTAAATCTCAACTAGTACAAAACTTAAAAAAATCTTCTAAAAACAAAAATAATCTTATTATATTAATGCATGATACTACTGATGTTAGTGATTCTGCTTCTGCTTTAAAAGATAGTATTCATTTTATTAAAGAACAAGGATATCAATTCAAAACATTTAATGAATTGTTTTAAATTTTAAACCTCAACTTAAAATATTATAAATAGTTTATATACTTTATGTTTCTTTTTCAAAAAATTCTTAATATAATTTATTTATTTAATTTTGAACAATTAAATTTTTATAATATTGAATATAAAGAAAAATTATATAATTTTAATACACTGTAAAAAAATTTTCATATAAAAACAAAGGCTAATCTAGAAATATTTTTTTATTCTAGTTCAGCCTTTTTTATTGTATAGGAAGATTTGACTTTTATCTTGACACTATATAGGATTTTTCCTATACATCAAGTAAAAGTTACCTTTAAAAGAACTCACAATGGCCCTTCCAGTATAGCTTAGCTACTTTTCTTATCAAATAAAATGCTTATTTATTAAATATTCATCTTTTTCTTTATTTCTCGTAATGCAATTGATAATTGGTCTGGACATGATGTTCCTCTATTTCCACATGGTATTCCTGTTAATCTTTTTATTGCCTCATCTAAATTCATACCTTCTATTAATCTTGCTACTCCTACTGTATTTCCTGCACATCCACCTAAAATTATTACTTTTTTTATTATATTGTCTTCAACGACAATTTTCATTTCTCTTGAACATACTCCTTGTGGTTTGAAAATATATTCCATGCTAAAATTCTTCCTTTCTTATTTCTTTAAAAGTTATAATTACTAATGAAAATATTTGCTTTTTAAACTAATTCTTTTTATACTAGTTCTCCTTTTTCTCATCAACTGCAATATTTATATGAACATCTTTTAATTGTTGTTCTGATACTTTTGAAGGTGCCCTCATTAATAAATCTCTCGCTTTTTTATTTTTTGGAAATGCTATTATTTCCCTTATATTTTGTGAATCTGCAATTAACATCACCATTCTATCAACTCCAGGTGCTGCTCCTGCATGTGGTGGTGTTCCATATTGGAATGCATTATATAATGCACCAAATCTATTTTTTACATCTTCTTCACTGTATCCTGCTATTTCAAATGCTTTTACCATGATTTCTGGATTGTGATTTCTAACTGCTCCTGATGCCATTTCATATCCATTACATACTAAATCATATTGATATGCTAATATATCTAATGGATTTTCTTTTTCTAATGCTTCTAATCCACCTTGTGGCATTGAAAATGGATTATGGCTAAAATCTATTGTTCCTTCATCTGATAATTCATACATTGGAAAATCTACTATAAAGCAGAATTTATATACTCCTTTTTCTATTAGGTCTAGTCTTTTTCCTAATTCAATTCTTACTAAACCTGCTATTTTTTGTGCCTTAGAAAATTCATCAGCAATAAAGAAAATACTTGAATTTTTTTCTAATCCATATTCTTTTTCTAGTTTTTCTTTTATTTCTTCATTTATAAATTTAGCAATTCCACCTTGTACATTTCCTTCATTATCTAGTTTAGTCCAAGCTAATCCTTTTGCTCCAATTTCTTCTGTCGTTGCAAATTCTCCCATTTTATCAAAGAATTTTCTTCCTTGTTCTGCTCCATTTGGTACTATTATTGCTTTTATTGTTTTATCTTTAAATGCATTAAATTCTGAATTTTCAAATAGTTTTGTTACATCTTGTATAATTAATGGATTTCTTAAATCTGGTTTATCTATTCCGTATTTTTCCATTGCTT
>ENA-OPBF01001989-OPBF01001989.1-human-gut-metagenome-genome-assembly--contig:-NODE-1989-length-12298-cov-1.399902_pt1 | contig 12298 bp, 10 predicted proteins | sample MGYA00241067_ERZ501450 | MGnify/ENA primary metagenome ERZ501450 (study PRJEB25962, sample SAMEA2042516) | human gut metagenome | biome: human gut; feature: human-associated habitat; material: faeces... | reverse complement strand
AAAGCCCCCGCCCGCCGCACTCCCCGCGCGGTCGAGCAGGCTCTCACGCAGTTGATCTACATCGACTTCGATTTTCATGGTGAAACCTCCCCATTCAGCCCCCGCTTACCATTCACGACCTAGATAAACATGGAAGTGCAGCGTCTGAAGAACACGCTCTTCGCCGCTATCCGCGTTTTTCAGGCAAAGTGCATACTCCGCGCGCTCATCAAGTTCAACGGTTGGACGCACCGTCAGCATTACCTTAAAGCGGCGCGCCCTCGCATCGACTTCGGTCAAATCGGCTACGATTCTTGCAATGTCGGTTACGGGGTTTCCGCTGCGATCGGCAACAAACACTTCATAGTTCGCAGGAAGGATCTTGCCGACCACTACCTCATCTTGCAGAAACTCCAGGAAGAAAGACGTATTCGAGATGGATTCAAGTTGCGTAACGAGGGACAAGCCAACAGGGCTCGATGCGACAAAGCCACGCGTTCCGGCGCGCTTATTGCTAAAGGTCAAAACCGGCACACACATCTCCTGCAATGAGATACCGCCATGGACAAAGTTCTCGCCCCCGCCGGGACGTCGCAAACGCACGCATTCACGCGGCGAAAAGCCCACGAGGCTACCAGCAGAAGCGGGTAGAGCAACCTTAAGCAGCGTATCGGACTCAGAATCGCTCGAGGCAACAGCCCAGCGGCGTCCAGCCTCAATGACGTCGCCCGCCACGTCCGCGACACTCGTATGATCATATTCGGTAAGCGGCTCTGCGGTGTACAGAAACCCATGATCTGCCGTAATGACGATTCGAGACGACATAAACTCACGCACGATGAGCTTGACCAGCACCGATAACTCGTCAATTGTTTCATCGCAGGCATGAAACGCCCTGCGCTCGGTTGCGGCCTTGTCACCAATGGCATCAATGAGATCGTGATAGATATAGACAACGCTCGCGTCTCCTACGACCTTCTTGCGTTCGGCACGGTCCATCTCGCCGACAAAACGGTCATAGCGAACCGCAACAGCACCCTCATAATGCTCGCCAATCACCTTTTGGCGAGATTCGATAGTATCGACGCGCCCCCCATCAACAAGCACGCCAAAGCCCGATCCTGCCTCTCCGCATGCCTCGTAACGCATCGTTCCATGAGGCAACAAGGCGGCCATACCGCATCTGGTTATCGAAGGAAACACGCCTTGCACGGCGCCAAGCTCGCACCGACCCTTTGTCTCGCGCTCAAGCCGCTCAGCAAGTTCTGCAGCAACCTCATAGCGCAAAGCATCAGATACGATGACCCAAATACGCTTTCCGCGGCGATTCGCGGGCTCAACGTAGCTCAGATCAAAATCAACCTGACGCGGAATACCTTTCACATATCCCTGCAAGCCCAATGCGTCGCCCGATGCGCTTGCCCAACGGCGAGAGAGCTCCTTAAGAAACCAGCCTTTATACAAAGCTTCCATCGACTCAAAGCAGGCACGGAAGTCTTCATCGAGCTCGTACTCCCCCGCTCTAAAGGCACCGGCGAACTCTGTCACCAGCTCACGGTACCAAGCGTCCATGCGATAGAAATCGCTGGCATAAGAACCCCAAAGGGCCAAAGCCCCCATGCCCGCAAAACCTTCTACATGGTCGCGATAAAAACACTGCATATGAGCTGCAGCCGAAACGCCACGATAATAGCAGGCAAGTTCCTCATACCAGAGCGATCCGCGACGAGAGGCGACGACCGACAAAACCTCATCAGCAGCATCCACAGACAGACGCACCCGCTCAAACAGCATGCGCAGAATGGTGGCATCGATGCAGGGAAAGACGTCGGCTCCTGCAATACAGTCAAGACCAACGTCAGCAAGCATCTTTCCAAGCTCAAGCTCGCGCTCAACCGCCGTTGTCATACTCAACAGCAATAGACGATTACCGCCACGAACCCAATAATCAACGCATGCGCGGCAGAACGCGGCATGAACAGCCTGGGAAGAGAAACGTCCCGACAGCGCGTCCAGACATCCACCCGTCATTGACCGCGAGCAGGCGGTGAGCAACACGTGGACCAACAACTCGGGAACACGAGATAGCTCGAGCGCGTTCCCGTCAAAACCACACCAATGACGAATGAGCTCGCAGAAATAGCTATTCATCTCATATTCAGCAAGTAGGACAACCACCTGATCAGCATTGCCCTCGTGCAGGAGTGCCAAATAGCCTGATACGATTGCCGCGGGATCGAGTTCGCTGGCACCCAAGCAGGCAGCCAAAATGCCAAGCTCAAGCTCATCGACGGTCGCAACAGCGACTTCCCTCGATGAATGTAGCAACTTATTGAGCTTTATAACGTTGCGGCGCTTGGCAAAAAAGGCTTTATGGGACTCAAGCGCCGCGCGCATCTCATACGAATCAACCGCGCCGATCTCGCGTAGCTGCACGGAAACATAGTCGGCGGCAAACGGGACGCAACGCGCTTCAACATCCGCCAGCCAATCGCCAGACGGCTCCCCTGCGCAGCGACGATATATGAGCACCTTACGTCCGCCCAAGTCACCATTGAGCTTACGCTTGATAGCAAACCGACCACCCTCGCGATCAACGAGAACGCTGACGCCCGGCAACTCCAAATCTGCAAGCACATCCTCAAATTCACCGGACGGATCATGCCATACAACAATGGCGCCCCCGCAATCGGCGTCCTGACCCGCAAACAAATGCAGCAGCTCGGATGTAATATCTGCAAGCTTCATGGCAAACTCTCAAAACTAGTCATCAAACAAACCGGCGAAAATAGCATCCAAATCCTCTTGAGAGGTAGGCTGCGTCTCGAGTATTTCGGAATCAATACACCTGAGCATGGTGTTCTCTTTTTCGCGCAGGCGAGTATATATTTCCTCGTCAAGCGACCACGGGTCGGGTTTTCCAAGGTCGTAATCTTCCGAAAGGTAGTAGTACCTTGTCTGCTGATCTTGCGGCAGGCCCAAACGGTGGATTCGATCGCGGGACTGCAGCAAATGGACCAGATTAAAGCTGTACTCGTAGTACACGGCATCGTGACAAATCGAATGCAGCGAGACAGACTCGGCAAGCGTATGAGGATTGGTGATGAGTACGGGAAACTTGCCAGCCCTAAAGTCATCCAGGTCTGCCGAACGACAGACAAGGTCATCCTGGCCGTTAATCGTACGTGCCTCAATCCCCATATCAGCCAGACCGCGCTGAAGATCGGACATGCTCTTGATGAAAATGCACCAGACGATAACCGAGCGCCCCTGTGCCACCAAGTCGCCAATCAGAGAGCAGCAACGAGCACGTTTGCTCGATGTCCCGGCAGAGCGAATCATGCCCACAATCTTATCGGAGTAGTCGACGGCATCGACCTCGCCGGTCTCCTCGTCTTCTTCGATAATCCAACGATAGTCTTCGGGATTAAGCGTTTCGAGCAGGTCGATCGGATCGTTCTCCATCTGCAGCACACGCAGCATCAAGGTCAGTTTGTTGCGACGGTAACGGTTTTTAATAACGCCGAGCAGTAGATTCGTACGCTCGCCAGACGACACCTTGATAAGCTCGTCGGGCTCAGCCCTCGGGACGCCTAGGTCATCCTTGGTCGTACGGCAATAAAATGGCTGCAACTTGTTGTTCACGAGCTCAACGTCCGAGTCCTCGGCGTTTTTGAGCTCGCTTTTCTCAAAGCCAAAAAAGTTGTCATACTCCCGCGGATACAGAATGTGCAACATATTGTAAATATCGATATATCCGTTAGGAATTGGCGTGCCCGTCAGGGCAAACGTATAGGGAGCACTCTTGGAAACCACGAGAGCCGCGTTAGCTTGCTTTCCGCCAACGCGCTTAACGCGATGGATTTCGTCAAACACCAAAAGCGTACGCTCTCCAGCGACCTTGCTGAGCTCCTCGGCAACGCCAATAGCCGCCTCGTAATTCACAAGCAGCAAATTGCAACCGCCCACACGAGCGCGAATATAGCTTCGACGGTCAGACTTACCAAGCTTTCGGTAAGCATCGTCTTGCGTCGTAAACAAGCTGAGCGGCCGCTTATCACCAAAGCACAGTCTCCACTCCGTCGCCCAGGAATCAAATGCGTTTTTAGGGCAAACGACCATAATGCGATCGACCATGCTGCGGGCCGCCAAAAAGGCAAATGCCCCCAGCACGGTCGCCGTTTTACCCTACCCCGGCACCGAGAAGTTGCCTGCACGTCCCATCGTTGCCAAGAAAAACGCATCGCGCATCTGACGATCCTTTAGCGGACGCACCATGGCGGCATCGACGACCTCCGAGAACTCTGCAAGATGGGCATCGTGCTTGTGATCGCCGCGTTTGACCTCATTCCCCAAACGCGAACGTTGCTCGGCAAGCTCGCGAATCTGTGCAAAGTTGTCCTGTAGGTCGTCATCGACCGATAGCGCCACACCAAGACGGCCAGCAACCTTCGAAAGCTTGCCAACAATCTTTTCGAACTCCGTATAGTTGCCGATCTCTTCGAGCAAAATGTGGCCCTGGACTACACACCTAACGTATGCCCTGCAGGTCATCTTAAAGCGAGCATTGCGACGAAGAGAGTCAGCATCAAGAGGATCAGGATCAAGATAGATTTGTCCGTTTCGCTGATACAGGCGCATTGCTTAGCCCTCTAAAGTCTTTTGGACGGCATCGAGAACTTCCTGGGCCTTCTCAAGAAGAGACTGCAGCCCATCCTGCATATTGGCGAGCTGTTCGGGCTCCAGTTTGTGCAGTATTTCCACGTCAACTTCGCCAACATTTGAGAGTGCGTTGCGGACGGCGCGCACCTGTCCGTTTTTGATGTTACGATTGCCGGCCTTCGTGCGGGCAACGGTTCTAGACGCCTTCATCCCCTCTTTCAAACGCGTGTCAGAGCCAAACGTATCGCGAAGATATTCCGTAGTGACAACCACGTCTTCGGGCTTTTCCTCAAGCCTTTCCAAAACCTCAACGGTATAATCCAGCTGCTCTTCGCGCAGCTTGTCGTCATCAATCAAATTATCGATAAACTCGCGCACCTCACGCGTGCGGTCACCGAGCGTCTGACACAACAAATTTGCAAACACGGCATTTTTAATCTCTTCTCGATCGTCCTTGTTCTTGACCTTACCAAGCCTGGTCGTAAGCGACTCGATAGGGCCTTGCAACTTAAGGTCCTGGGCAATATGAAATGCGCCGGGAGCCTCACAGAACTCAAGAAAATCTTTCAACATATCGATTTGAGCGAGACTGTTCTTCATTTCGCTCTGCTTCATATTGGCATGCTTGGCATATTCTTCTGCCGTCATACGCCCTTCATTGACCCACCTATCAATATCGACCAGACGCGAGATGGCATCATATTCCTGTTTGGTGTCCTCGCCCAGCTGAATCTCGAGCTCAAGGCCCTTAATAGCATTTTCGTCATAGGTATCGGGGAACACACAGCAGCGCAGCATGCGAAGGGTGTTCTCGGCAGCAGACAACTTACGCAAGCAGGTAAAACGACGGTTACCGTCAATGACAACGCCGTTGGTCAAAATGATCGCAGATTGTTGTTGGCCCTTGTTTTTAATATCCAACATAGTCGTCTTAAGATGCTTGGGGTTATCCGCCTCGACCATACCCGCAATGAGGTTATCGAGCTCCGTTTGATCTTGAGGCAGTCCCCAGGATGCTCTGCCTGATAGCGCGAAATAAAAGTAGCGATACGACCATTCTGCACATTAAAATGCAGCTTGTCGACGCGCACCTCGTAAATCGGACAATCCCGGTTCTCGCCGTTAATAAACTTGCGCTCGCTGTTGCCGGTTTTGCGAACCCAGCCCTCGGCAATACCTGTGTTAATGAACTTTTCCATTTCCATTGTCTTACTCCACTTCTAGTACAAACTGGTCATGGCTAACAAATACGCGCTCGCTGGCGCTCGAATAAAACAGGTCCGACTTACGAATTATCTGGATGAGCTGTGCACGTGGAACTGCCACGCCATACTCTTCCAAAAGCAAGTCGACAAGATCGTCTATATCAATCGATATCTCACGACCCACCACCGCCTGAATAAAATCACGACCCCTCATGGGGTGCCCGCGCGGTGCAAAGAGCTTAATGCCCACAAGGTGTCCGTGCCCCAGCAGGTCCTCCTGCGACAGGAGCACGCTTTCGTAAAATGCATCGGATAGACCGTACTCAAGTAGGGGCAATTCGGATGCGCAGCGCCTGAGCCACGGCACGGTAAAGTACGGCGTGTCGTCATCAGCGCCGCGCTCGATGGCATCCAAAGCAAAGCTGCGCAAATCGGCATCCCTAATATCAAGCTCATCAAGGCCATCGCGCGTAATCCAGCTCGACTCATCGTAGTCAAGCAAGTCGCCCGACCTAATGGCTCGATAGACCATGTTTTTAAAGGACATACAGTTCAACATGGACTGAGGCAGGCTATCGTGCTCGACGATGGCTCCGTGCATCAAAGACAGGTAGAAATCTGTCTGGCTTACACCCCTACCTCTGCAGGCGCAGTCAGCGTAAAGCGTGAACCCCGTTTGATAGGCAAACAATTCCAGCTTGAGCGTTTCATCGGGCGAGCATCCCGCCAGCTCTGCAAACTGGGAAAGTAGATACCAATCCTCATCAAGATCAGGATGATTCGGCTCGACAGCTATAACGCCCCCGGTTACGCCATCGACATGTTCATCAATGGGCAAGCGGGAATGTGCGCTTGTAGTCACAGCAGCGTGCTCAACTGCCGAGACCGACCCGCATTCATCGATATCGGCGACGACTTCTCGTGTCTCAATCGCCTCAACATGCGCCTCAGGGACAAAGCTCTCGGCACTTGCTTCAACGTCTGCAAACCAGTCATTTGCATCGACAACGCACGGCGACGACCGATAGAATAGCGCTCGCTCGTCAAAACCGAGCTCGTTAACGGCTCGGATGGTCTCAAATTTGCCGGCAACATCCTCGCGAATCAACACGACATCATCGGGCAACAATACCCGCTCAACAACATCCGCGTATGCACCGCCAACGTCATGCCATAAAAGAATGGAACCGGACGTTGTATCAAATGCCATTTGCAGCTGCTCGGAGAGCTCGACTAGGGAGTCATCCAGCATTTGTTCTTCGCATGGCGCGGGGGTCTCATCGACGCCCAGGAACCGATAGCCAAAACCATGCACCGTTTTAATCCAAAGGGGATTCTTTACTTCATCTCCTAGCTTCTTACGGAGGTTTTTAACATGCGAAGCAAGAGCTCTATTCGATTCAGCGAAGCCAACGCCCATCGAAATCTGAGAAAGTTCCTCGTTTGAAACCTCAACGCCTGGCCTGGTTGTAAATGCATTCAAAACGCTATACTCATTCGGAGTAAGCGCAAGCTCCTCGCCATCGAGCTGAACAATACGGTTCTCAGAATCAACGACAAGCACACGGTCGCCATGCGCAGAACGAAATACGCGCCCGCCCTCACCAACGCTCACCTCAGGCTCAAATCCCGAAGCAAAATCGAGACGATAGCCATAGCCATGCACACCCTTAAGCCAACGAGCGTTGCGGGCATCTTCTTTCAGTTTCTTGCGAATGTTCTTGATATGGCTATCAAGCACTCGATGCGACTTAGGGTCATCGTGGCCAAATGCCGCAACAAACAGCTCTTGGCGAGAAAATGCATGACCCGGTTTTTGAGCCATGCAAAACAAGATGTTGAACTCATTGGGGGTCAAGCATAAGTAGGAACCGTCCATGTACGCATCGCACATGGTTGGATCGAGCAGAAGATTGCTATCGATTCGAATGATCTGATTGTTGTTTACCAATGCTCCCATAGCGGCTCTTTCGACTTCTAGCGCGCAGACGACTATTTGATTTTGGCGAGAACGTCCTGGAACTTGGCGTAATTGACCTTAACGCCGTCATCCAAATCAATCTCAATCATTTGGTCTGCAAGGTGATGGACCTTCTCCTCGTAGCTCACGAGCTCGGCAGCTTGGTCGCTTATGCGCTTTTGCTCCTTAGCAAGACGAGCACGATCACGACTGTCGCTTACCTCTATCTGGTCGGCAATCCACATCAGCCGATTGCGGTAACGTTCTTGCTGAGGATGGATATAACCCGTACGAATCAGCGCCAACAAATCAGGGCGATAGCGATGCATGTAGACCAACGCCCTAAAGCCGCCCTTCTTGCCCGAATCGAACAGCCAGTAGATAGGACGTTTCTTGTAGGTCTGGCAGTGGTCCTTAAAGAAGTCCTTCAAAAAGTAGGTACGGATGACCTCGCGCGAGGTGCCCTTGCCGCCGAGTGCCTCGGCAATAAAGGACAGGTTCTGCTCGAGCGTCTCCTCGCCATACACGGTGCGCACAAAGTCGATAAAGTAACGCACGATGTCGTCGTCAAAGTACTCGTCGTCGGTAATGGGCAGCACGTTGTCGCCATCGGGCATAAACGTCACGTGCGCGGGATCGGGCATCTTGGCCAGATAATCGGCCACGGTGGCGCCTTGATCCGCCAGCACCAGACCATCGACATCGAGCGAATAGCGGCCAAACATGCAGCCCACGGCATAGCTTATGAGCGAGGTGATCTCGTCGCGCTTGGTGCGCACGTACTTGTTGCCCTTGTAGCTCTCCGGAATCTCTTCTGCCGTATCGAAGATGCGCGCCACCGAGACGTACTTGTCCTCGACCTCGATAGGCACCTCTCCCTCCATGTTGTAGATCTTGGCAAAGATCCGGTTGAGTTCCTCCTCGTTGGCGCGAAGCTGCTCAAAGCGAGCATTGACCTCGGCCTTGCGAGCCTCGTATTTATCGGAAAGTAAGATTGACATGAATTTCCCCAAACCATCAAAATCGTTGATAAGCCATTTCACAAGATGCTATTCGCCGCAGAAATTAATATCGGATGAAGAAATCCGATTTGAAACTTGTGGAAATCCAAAAGCGATGCAAAAACGGCTCAATGAATCTCGGATGCAATCTACTCATGTTTTTTGGGCTTTGATCGCACTACCAAGGTTCGGTAGTCACCTCTAGCGATATTTGGGAAATAATACTTGCCATCGATATCGATGATTTTTATCCAATCGAGAAAAGAGGATTGCGGTAGCAATATCATTGCTGTCGTTTTTCCGCTCGAACCGGCAGCCCTGTCTTCTAGCAGCATATTTCCATTGTCAAAAAAATATGTACACCCATGGGCAAGCGAATTCCTCATATGGGTCAGCAAGGTCACACCCTTGCCTCCGCCCTTTGCAACGGGTTTATTTCTATCGGTTATTGAATACGGCTGCATGCACACCAGGCGTGGGCTATCGATTTCAATAGGAATTTCGACGACCTCTTTAGTATTGGGATCCTTGCCCATATAAACAAATCCATATTCTTTTAGGACGCCATCAATTCTGTCAGCCATCAACATTTCCCGCTTCTCCGCCAAAACGCCGGAATAGTCGAGAAGAGTATCAAACGGCATTTCTTTTAATCCGAAATCCTTAGCAGCTCTTTGCTGGGATGCAGAAGTAGCGACCGATTTGGTAACGTAAAAATCCCAAATAATAGATACTTCTTCAGACGACCAGATTGCTGAATCCCTAATTGATTTTTTATATTTAGAAATAAGGGCAGTAGACACAGCAAACACCTACACCAGCGGATGGCGCTTGAAATCCCAAGAGGTTTCAAACGAGTCCCAGTCGGCTTTTGATAATTCGCGGCACGAGTCAACCATATTGTTGACCAACGGCTTCTGCTCTTCGTTCTGAATAATCGGGTAGGTTGCGATTTGGCCTACCTCGAAATTGAGCGTCGCCGAAAGCATGCTCGCGACGCGCATAATCACAGAACTGTTACAAGCTCCCTGAAGATACTTGAGTGATTTCTGATCGCTAAAAACGCTTGTACCCGCCACATCAAACACATGGCCAGCAGGCTTAAAGCGAAATGCAATAGACCCACTCGAAATCTTCGACCAGGTAATCGATGGACTAAAGAAGCAGTTTGTATTCTGTGGCCTGGAAAGCAATTTACCATTCTGGTCTTTGTAATTACGAATCTCCCATCCGTCATTCTCCCAGTTAACAACTGCGCTATTATTTCCGTACCATTTACGGAAATCGCCACCCTTGTTGTAGGGGAACCATTTACAAGCGCTTTCAATCGACTCTTGAATAGACCCACAGGAGTAGGCGCTCTTACAACCATCGACTTCCCACCACTCGCGAACGAAACGAGCGTTTTCACCAGTAGCAAGCCCTTGACGCGGTTTTCCGTACTCACTGAGTTGCTTTGCGTTTTCAAACGCATCCAGAAGCGCGTCGCTAGCCCAGTAGGCTATGGGGATGCCGGGGATCTGCTTGAAGGTCTCGGCGGCGCGGCGGTAGACCCAGCCGCAGTCAGGGTTGCCGATCGCCTCGAGGGCCTTGGGGGCCTGGACGGCCGCGCCAACAAAGTCAGAAAGGCGCACATAGCCGCCCTTGTAGCCCTTGATGAATGAGTATGGAACGTGTAGGTGCAAATGGGCACAGTCGCGCCAGCGAAGCCCGAGTACTCAAGTTGGATGAGAGAAGTTAGCGTTCTGTTGTCGATAATCTCGTTGCGAAGCATCTCGTAGCTTCCGATAAACATCCAAACGAAAGGCGACATGACGCCGCACTCGCCGTGGTCCTTGGCGAGATTGAACATGCGAACGACAAAACTGGAGAACAGGTCGCTCTTGACGTCGGGATAGTTCTTCTTGACCCACTTGGACATGAAGGGGCCGAAGCTGGAGCTGCCCATGTAGGGCGGGTTGGCTACCACACAGTCGTGGCGGCGAGCGAGGATCTCGCAGGTCTTAAGAGCACATTCCAGTTTATTTTTAGAACTACCGTCAAACAGACCATCGGTGCCGATGAGTTCGATCGCCTCACGCAGTGCGGCAAGGTCGCCCTCACTTGGAGCGAGCAGCGAGCCGACCTCGTCCAGATGCGATAGGGCATCGATGAGATCCTTCTTCTTGGCAAGCGCGACGCCGTGCGGAATATCATCCTCCTCAAGCATAACCGGCTCGAGCACGGCAACATCCGCCTGAACCCCACGGCCAAAGAAACGCCTATCCATCTCTCGGGCACACATGGCCAACGCAAGCCCTGCAATCTGGGCAGCGCGAGGGTCAATTTCCATACCATGGAGGTTCTTGGATAGAATGAGTCCGGGAATGTCGCGCATACGGTATTCGCGCTCTAAATACATCTTTGCCAAAAGTTCAAAGGCGTAAACGAGAATATGGCCCGATCCACAAGCCGGGTCGCACAGCGAAATATCCTCGGGACTCTCGATTTTAATGAAGTCCTCGTGCTCCGCATCGGGCTCGATGTAGTACTCCATTTCATCACGCAGGGGACTTCCCGGGTTGTTCAGCATCCACAAACGCCCCAGCGAGTTCTGCACCATGTAGCGTACGATCCAGTTGGGCGTAAACAGTTGTGTGGCAGGACCGATGGTGTCCGGCGTCTCCTTGGCCTTAGATTTAAAGAATGCGTCTTTGACCTCGGAATTGTAGAACTGATACATCCAACCCAAGGACTCGACGTTTTCCCACGTGCTGCGTTCAATCCGTTCGACTAGAGCGCACAGTACGCCTTCTTCACCGCGGTCCAAAAGCCTTGTCGGAAGCAGTAACGCATCCGCTGTGCCCACGCGGCCAAAGATGACGGGCAAGCACTCGGCGAGCTCGTTCATCTGCGCCACCAAAATGAGACGGAACAGCGCCTCATCATCTGCCGCCGCGACAAGGTCAAACACGCGATCGCGCTCTAAGCCCGGCAGATCAAGCTCCGTCGGCATACGCAAGCAGTCTGGCGAAAAACTATCGTACTCCGAGGTTTCGCAATATGAACTTAGCATGCGCACGCCACAGGGCAGATAGCCTCGCACTTCCATATAGCGTATTGCAGCGCTGGCGAACGCAGCGCACGTCGGGATACTGGGCGGTGAACCAGGTGTAGGCCATTTCCTCGCAAAAGCGCGCATAGCCGTCATGCTCTATGCGGCGATATAGCTCCGAACGTTGCGAACGCTCGAGCGCAGAGAGCACCGTGCCTTTAACGATGGTTGCATCGCGATCGAATTCTTCACGCCCCGCATCGTCGAGCCCGTAGGCATAGCAACGCTGACGCACCTCATCAATTAAACGGATGCGCGCCCAAGGGCAAAACTTTTCGAGCTCTTTCGTATCCATGTTTCTCCCTTAGCCCAAACGGATGGCGTCATTACCCTCAAGGCTTCGCAGCAGCTCATTGCGCGCGGCCTCCAAATAGTCATCGATCTGCTCTTGCGAGCT
>ENA-OPBF01001988-OPBF01001988.1-human-gut-metagenome-genome-assembly--contig:-NODE-1988-length-12301-cov-3.947330_pt1 | contig 12301 bp, 8 predicted proteins | sample MGYA00241067_ERZ501450 | MGnify/ENA primary metagenome ERZ501450 (study PRJEB25962, sample SAMEA2042516) | human gut metagenome | biome: human gut; feature: human-associated habitat; material: faeces... | reverse complement strand
TCAGCTACCTGCTGGTATGATTTGCCGTCGATAGCAGCATCGATGAACACCTGACGGCGTTCCGGCGAAAGCTTGGCGAGCGCCGCCATGATTTCCTCGGGCGCATAGGCATCCAAATATTCCTGTTCCGCGGATTTAAGTTCTTCCGAGGAATGCTCCGAAGCCGAATAAATGTCCCAATCGTCATATTCACCGGTGGAATCGTTAGCCCGCTGCGGTCTGCGTTTGGCTTTGGCATACTGGTTGAAATAGGCATTCCGCTCGATGGTCGTCATCCACGCGGCGAAATTCGTTCCCTCCTGAAAGGAGTCGAACGCCTTGAATCCCCGTTCGAAAGTATCCTGCACCAAATCTTGGGCATCATCGGGATTGTTGGTAAGCTTCATCGCCTGCCGGTACAACGCATCGACCACAGGCATGGCGAGTTTTTCAAAACGCGCCCTTTTACCTGCCGTAGTTTCCGTTCGTACTTCAGTCACAGCTTTATTGTAACCACCCAGACTTCCACATGCCATGCACATAGCTGACGGTAGAATGGCTGTTCGGTATCCGAAGAACAGGGAGAACACGAAATATGGCTTTGACTTTGGCATCAGCAGCACGTTTGCTCAGTGAGCATGGATTGTTGCGCGAAATCATCCAAGGAGACGCTTGGACGCTTGACGCGCAAACCATCAACGGATTCGACAAGCCATTCGGTTCAATCACCTATGACACCAGGCAGGTCGTATCTGGCGCGCTCCTGTGCTGCAAAGGCCGTTTCAAAGCGGAATATCTCGATGGCATCGATGATCGTGGACTTGCCGCATACGTTGCGGAAAACGACTTCTCCGCAACAACGACGGCCCCTGGACTTATTGTGAACGACGCGCGCAAAGCCATGAGTCTGCTGTCCGCGGCATTTTATGGGTACCCGCAGAACCAACTGAAAGTCATCGGCATTACCGGAACCAAAGGAAAAACCACTACCGCCTATCTCACTCAGGCTATGCTCAACGGCTGCTCCTGCGGCAAATGCGCTTTGTTCTCTTCCGTGGATAATTGCCTTGACGGACATACCTATGTCGAGTCCGATTTGACCACCCCGGAGTCCATGGATGCGTTCCGTATGATGCGCGAAGCCGCTGATAACGGCATGAAATACTTGGTTATGGAGGTTTCGTCGCAGGCGTACAAAGTCGATCGCGTTTTCGGACTTACTTTTGACGTCGCCGCATTCCTCAATATCAGCCCGGACCATATCAGCCCCATCGAGCATCCGACATTCGAGGATTACTTTCACTGCAAACGGCAGATCGTAAAGAATTGCCGTTCCTTGGTTCTCGGCACGGCATGCGCACACGCCGATCTTATTCGTCAGGATGCTGCAATCGCCGATATTCCCGTCACCACGTTCGCTCTTGGCGAAGCATCGGCCGCGGATGTGACCGCATGGCCGGAATCCGCCGACCATAGCCGTTTCGCCATTGCAGTGGAAGGTGAACAGATCGGCTCGCTCAGCCTGCAATTGGATGGCGACTTCAATTATGCGAACGCCGCCGCAGCCATTGCCATTGCGCATGCCGTTGGATTCGATTTCCGCGAAACCACCGCGAAGGAAGCGCTGCGCAATATGGAACCGGTACGTATCGCCGGTCGTATGGAGCATTTCCACGATACGAAGTCGAACACCATCGCCATCGTCGATTATGCGCACAATTATGCTTCCGTAACGGCGTTGCTTGACTATGTCGACCAACGCTACGGCAAGGACGACCCTGAAGTCACGCTGGTCACTGGATCCGCAGGCAATAAAGCGTATGATCGCAGATCGGAAATCGTCAGGGCTGCTCAGAATCGCGTCGACCATCTGATTCTCACCTTCGAAGACACGGATGACGAGCCTGTGGAACACGTCTGCCAAGACATGCTCGACAGTGTCACCAATCCTGATCTGGATGCGAGGATCATTCTCGACCGTACGGAAGCGGTGGAGTCGACCGTAGCAATCGACCGCAAGAATCCCAACCGCCTCCATATCATCCTTATCATCGGCAAAGGCAACGAGCGCTGGTTCAAGGACCACGGCAAGCATATTCCCTTCGAAGGCGACAACCACATTGTGAAACGTATTTTTGGGCTTGCCTGACCTGCAGCAACAGCCAACCATCATCGAGTAATCACCAACCATAAGGAATAATCCAACAATCATGATCACTCTTGAATTCACCGACGCAGCCACCATGGAACAGCAGGCCGTGCAGGCGGGTCTTACCCTGCCCATCGAACAGACCGCAGTGTGGGCCAAATATCAGAACACCATTGACGGACGTACGCCGTGGGGTGCGTATGTGGTGAAGCAGGACGGCGCTCCGATCGCATTCATCGCGCTCATCGATTACGAAACCCATGGCTACCACTATTTGAGGTCCGTTCATGGTCCGGCTTGGCTTGACAAGCCTTCCGCGCAGCTGGAAGCACAGGTTCGTGACCTGCTTGTTGAGGACGTACGCAAACGCGATAAAAACGTTGTGTTCCTGCGTATCGACTTGTGGGATTTCGAAGGCTCGTTCCCGGTGCTTTCCACCGTTCCTTACAACGAGACCGTGTATGTGGACCTCACCGGTGGCGATGAGGCGGTTCTTGCACGCATGAAGAAACGTGGCCGCCGCGACGTGCGTAAGGCGTTGAGGGAGAGTCCTGCCGCTTGCGCCGATGAGACCGCGCAGGCGATGGCTGATTTCTCCGAATACTACGAGGTTATGGTCGATACCGCCAACCGTGACGGATTCTCCCCCGCTCCGATGAGCGACTATGTCGATATGATCAGCAATCTTGGTCCTGATCATGCGCGCGTATTCGCGGCACGTATCGACGGCAAGGTTGTGGCATGGTCCATCGTCACCATCAACGGCGATCACGCGGTCTATTACTATGCGTGTATGCGTACGGAAATCATGCGCCAGCATGTTCCTGACAAGCTGATTTACGTTATATGCTGCGCGCTTGGCGAGCAAGGTTGCACAGTGCTTGATTTAATGGGCATCGGCAACGATTTCGCGCCTTCATTGAAGAGTTTGAACGGATTCAAGACGAAATTCTCCGAGAGCATCGCACAGATTTCCGCAGGTCGCGATATTCCGGTCAAGAAGACATTCTACCGTTCGCTCACGCTGCTGCAGTCTCTGCGTCGCAAACTGCGCAAGTAATGACCGCACCTCACAACGAATAGTGCAGAATATCGTACAAAGGGGGATGCAGCGAATCAATATCGCTGCATCCCCCTTTGTATTGCATCGCAGATCGTTGTATCGATGGATCGTCGACAACAACCGACGATCCATCATCGCCATGCATATATGCGATTACCGCACGTCATCGGAAGATGCATCATCCGCATGTTCAGTATTGGCAGCATCTTCGGAACCATCAATATCTTCATCTTCAGCAAGATCCGGACCGACACTGCCGAAATCGTTGATATCGAAATCAGGATTGGCGTCAGATTCGAAATCGAGATCCGCCTCGTCCTGATCCTTACGCGGTTCCGGCTCAACAGCCGCCTGGAAGACACGTTCCGACTTCGGCTTCTTCAAATCGGGATTGACTTTCTCTTCCAGCATGAGACGTGCATCGCCAGCCGTGGTGAAGCTACCGCAAATCAGCACACCGTGACCATAGCCAACACCAAGCTCATCATCGGCGTCAACCATATTAACAGCCTCCTGAATGGCATCCGGCAGTTCAGGAACACACGTAACCCTTTCCGCACCAAACACGCGTTCAGCAACCGTTTTCAGGTCTTCCGCGGGCATCACACGATCACGCCACGAGTTTTCAGTGACAATCACATGGCTCAGTAATGGTTCGAGCACGCCCAAATACTCTTCGACCTGCTTGTCTCCCATCATGGCGATCACGCCGACGAGCTGCTGGAAATCGTAATTTTCCTCAATCGCGGCACGTAACGATTCTGCCGCATTCACATTATGCCCGCCATCCAGAATGATCGTTGGCGATGTACGAATCTGCTCGATGCGGCCTGGAATCCTCACCGTGCTCAACGCCTCAGCCACAAGATCACCGTCAAGCGCACCGTTGACGGGAATCACCACTTCCGCCGCGCACAGGGCCGCGAGCGCATTATGCGCCTGATGTTCGCCGAATTTGGCGACCGGCACTTCCGCGTACGTGCCATTCGGCGTACGCAGGGTCACAACCTGACCGCCGACTGCCGGAATGCGGGTCACGACTTCCGCTTCGATGCCGTCTCGCACCAGATTGGCATGGTTTTCCGCCGCCGCTTCCTCGATAATCGGCATGACGGCCTCTTCATGCGGTTGACGCCCAATAACCGCGGTGCAGCCCGGCTTGATAATGCCGACTTTTTCGGATGCGATCTGTTCCACGGTATTGCCAAGCCATGCCATATGGTCCATGTCGATCGGTCCGATAATGGCCGCATCGGCATCGAGCACGTTGGTGGCGTCCCAGCGGCCGCCCATACCGACTTCAACGATGGCCACATCGACCGGAGCGTCGGCGAACTTCCAGATGGCCATGGCGGTAAGCACTTCGAAGAAGCTCATTTTTGGCTTGTCGAGTTCTCCCATCTTCATGTCGACCATGGCTACAAGGTCTTTGATTTGATCCCAGGTATCAACGAAATCATCGTCGGAAAGCTGCTGTCCGTCGATGGCGATGCGCTCGTTGACATGTTCAAGATGCGGTGACGTGTACAAACCGGTTCGCATGCCGTAGGCGCGGCAGATCGCCTCGGTCATGCGCGCGGTAGACCCTTTGCCGTTGGTTCCGGTGATGTGAATCACACGGAACGACTGCTCGGGATGTCCCATGATGTCGAGGATCATCTTCATGCGTTGCAGGTCAAGATTGGTGGTATTGCGCTCTGATGGGCGGCTCATGATGTCGCGTTCGACGTCGATCATACTTTCATTGTTGCGATTCGGATGTTCGAATGACATATTCTTTCGGATTCCTCCCCTACCTTGGGATTGCTCACTCAATCTCCCCTATTCTATGTGCTTGCATGAACGTTGAGCGGCGCAAAAAGTTATAGGATGGTTTGCGGTAATTGCGTAAGCATGGATAACCATATTCAGGAGATGTGATGAACGAAGTCATTACCGATAAAGACAAGGAGTATGAAGCCATGGAGCAGTCCAGCGCCCCCGGCCCTGATCAGGCGATGAGCGACCGTGTGAACAATCGTTCGCTGCGCCCGCGTTCCGAGGCGTTCAAAGAGTTCATGACCACCGGTTGGGATGATAATGAGCCGGCTATTGAACCGTTGGAGTCTTCCCATTATATTCAAGCTCGTCTTGACACGCTGGGTAAGGCTTTTCCCGGAGAGCGTATTGTGATTCCGGCCGGACAGCCGAAGGTGCGCAACAATGACTGCGACTATGCGTTCCGTCCGGATACGACGTTTTCGTATTACACCGGTTTGGGTGAAGACTACGAGGCCGGTGCAGTGCTGGTGCTGAATCCGGTTGATCCTGATTCTCCGGAGGCTGCGGCCGGCAAGACGCATGTGCCGGAATTGTTTGTGGCTCCGCGTGCGAACCACTATACGCAGGACTTTTTCATGAATGCCCATTATGGAGAATATTGGGTTGGACCTCGTGCCGGCTTGCAGGAGATGACTGCAATGACCGGTATTGAGACCAATGACATTGCACAGCTGTCTGACGCATTGAGCAAGGATGTCGGCTCTGAGGCTGGTGCCGTGCGTGTGCGTGTGATTCGCGAGGCTGATCCGCAGATCACCGAAATGGTGGAGGATATTCGCGAGGCGAACGGTTTCGCCGATCCGGATGGCAATACCAATGCCGATGACAAGCTTCATGAGTTTGCCGCCGAGGCTCGCATGTGCAAGGACGAATATGAGATTCGTGAAATGCGCAAGGCCGTTGCCGCAACCAAGCATGGTTTCGACAATATTCTGCGCAAGCTGCCGTCGTCGCTCGACAAGCCTCGTTCGGAACGTATGTTGGAAGGCGCGTTCAATGCCATTTCCCGTGAGGAAGGCAATGAGGTCGGCTACGATACGATCATCGCTTCCGGCGCTCATGCGCCGATTCTGCATTGGATGCGTAACACCGGTACCGTGGAGTCCGGCGATCTGCTGCTGATTGATGCCGGTGTGGAAGTCAATAGCTTGTATACGGCCGATATCACGCGCACGTTCCCGACCAACGGCAAGTTCACTGATTTCCAAAAAAAGTTGTATCAGGCGGTTTTGGACTCCCAGCAGGCTGGTTTTGAGGCTGCCAAGCCGGGTGCCACGTATTCCGACATTCATCATGCGTGCATGCGTGTGATCGCTGAACGCCTGCACGAATGGGGTATTCTTCCGGTCGATGTCGAGGAGTCGCTTTCTCCGGAAGGACAACAGCATCGACGTTGGCTCGCCTGTGGTGTGGCCCATCATCTTGGTTTGGATGTGCATGATTGCGCTCAGGCACGTTATGAGTCGTATCAGGGTGCTGCGATTCGCCCTGGCATGATTTTCACGATTGAACCGGGTCTGTATTTCCGTGAGGATGATCTGTTGATTCCGCCGGAGTATCGCGGCATCGGCATTCGCGTTGAAGATGATGTATTGATGACTGAGGATGGTCCGGAATGGATTTCCGCCGGCATTCCAAAGCAGATCGATGAGGTCGAAGAGTGGATGGCCAGCATGGCTGCCGAAGGCGCAAAAGTCTGATATGCCAACGCCTGAATTCATTCTCGAGTTACGCAAGAAAGTCGGCCACGACCTCCTGTGGCTGATGGGCGTCTCCGGCTATGTCGAAGACGAGCAGGGTCGTGTACTTCTTGGCAAGCGTTCCGATACCGGCGAATGGGCCATGGTGTATGGCATTAATGAGCCCGGCGAAGAGCCTGCCGACACGGTGGCACGTGAAGTCAAAGAAGAGACTGGCGTGGATGTCATCGTCACCGATTTGGTGTCGGTGAAGTCCTCCCATAGGGTGCTTACGTATGCGAATGGCGACAACACCATGTATATGGATCACCTGTTTATATGCAGGCCGGATCCAAATGGCAATACCGAACCATTCGTAGGTGACGAGGAGAGCCTCAACGTAGGCTGGTTCTCCCCCGACGACCTGCCTCAGCCCCTGGCCGACACCACAGTGGAACGCATGGGCTACGTGCGTGAGTACATCAAGAACAAGGCGAACGGCGACGCACACGCGCAATTCTCCTTCAACGGTACGATTCGCTGAACACAGTCAGAATTAAATATATACACAAGAGCTGGTGTGACGGTTCATGATCGTCGCACCAGCTCTTGTGTATGTCAGGAAGCCGCAAAACTCATTCCGGCATCAAATTCCTTTGGCGAGCAACTCGTGCAGCTGGGCGCAATGTTCTCGCTGTTCACGCGGATCAGGCACCGGCAGCGATGCCAACAACTTCTGCGTGCAGGGATTCTGCGGGTTATTCATAACCTGATCGGCATCACCATGTTCCACAATCTCACCCTTATGCATCACCATAATGCGATCGGCCAGCATATCGACCACGGCAAGATCATGGGTGATGAACAGGCATGCGAAACCTATTTCCGCCTGCAGTTTCTTGAACAGCTCCAACACCTTCGCCTGTACCGACACATCCAATGCAGAAGTCGGCTCGTCAGCGATAAGCAGGCTCGGCTTAAGAACCAACGCTCGTGCCAAGGAGGCACACTGACCGCCAGAAAGCTCATGCGGGAAACGGTTCATATATGCACGCGGCAACTGCACCATTTCGAGCAGATCTCCCACATAGTCGCTCGCTTCCGACACAGACGAGTACTTTTTATGCACGATCAATCGACATCCTTTATGACACGCCGAAAGACAGAACTTGCGTCAAGTAATTAACTACGTTAATATATCAACAGGTTCAACGAAGGGTCCGTGCACTGGCGCAAGGAGGTGTTATGAGTAATTACAGTGCTCAGCAATCATCGATTTCCGAGAATAATCGATCCCGCATCTTGCAATACCTGTATCACAACGGCATCTGCTCACGTGCGCAAATCGCAAAAGCAGTCGGATTGACTCCTGCGGCAATCACCAAAATCACGGCAAAACTGCTCGCACAGAACATCATCGAAGAAACTGGCGACATGGAAGGCGATAAGAATCGTCGTTCCATCGGGTTGAATCTCAACTGCGGAAAATATCATGTGATTGGCTTGAAATTCGCACGCAGTTTGGTGCAAATCGGTCTGTTCGATCTTAAATGCAACCGTATTTCGCTTACCGATCTTCCGACCGTCAGCGAAGAAAACATCAACGAGACAGTCAAACAGATCCACAACACCATTCGTCACCTCATCGCCAAAGACGAGAAAATCGTGGCAGTCGGCATGGCAGTCCCCGGACCATACCTTGTCGAAGAAGGGCATACCGCACTCGTCTCCTCCATGCAGGGCTGGCGCAAAGTCAATTTCATCAAGGAATTCAGCGAAGCCTTTGACGTACCTGTGTTTGTAGAGCAAGATGCACGCGCAGGCGCCTTGGCACAGTTCCTGTTCAATCCGGAACTGTCCGAAGGATCCCTCGCCTACTATCTGCTCGGCGAAGGCATCGGTCTTGGCATCATCGACAATGGCACAATCTATTACGGCGCCCACGGCACCGCCACCGAAATCGGACACATCTCCGTTGACGTCAACGGCAAACCCTGCGACTGCGGCAATTACGGATGTCTCGAACGTTACTGCTCGGCCAATGCAATCCACGAAATGCTCAACAAGCAACCGTATATCGTTCCCGGATGCGAAACCATGACGCACGCACAGGCATGTGCCGCGCTATTCGCCAAAAACGCTGCCGGAGACGAAGCAACCGCGGAACTCACCTCTGAAATCGCACGATATATCGGATACGGCGCAGTCAACATCATCAACGCATTCAACCCGACGCATATCGTACTTGGAGACATCGTTTCCCAAGCCGGGCAGCCGCTACTTGACGAAGTCAAGCAGGTCGTTCGAGAACGCACCATTCCCGAAGTCAGCTGCAATACCGAAATCACCTTATCCACACTACCCACTGATGCCACCGTCACCGGTGCCGCAGCCGTGGCCATTACCAATTTTCTAGAACATCCTTCGATGTTCTTTGACGTCGCATAGCACGCCACAACCAAAGAAAGGAACACCATGTCCAAGCCAATCGTCATCTCTCTCGGCGAAATCCTGTGGGATATGCTCCCCACCGGCAAACGTGCCGGCGGCGCACCCGTCAATTTCGCATATCATGCGTCTCAGAACGGCGCGGAAAGCTTCGCCATCAGCGCAGTCGGCAACGACGAACTGGGCAATGAGCTGCTTGCAGAAGCCCACAAGGCCGGCATCAACACGCTGGTGCAGACCAACGAATACCCGACAGGCACGGTTGACGTGGCTCTGACCAACGGCATTCCGGAATACACCATCGTCGAAAACGTGGCATGGGATCACATCAAGCTCACCGACGAGCTCATTGAAGCCGTATCCAAGGCCGACGCCGTCTGCTTCGGCACCCTCGGCCTGCGCTCCCCTGAATCCCACGACACCATCGTCGAGCTGCTCAAGCACACCAAGGAAGGCGCACTGAAGTTCTTCGACATCAACCTGCGCGCCAACTTCTACTCCAATGAACTCATCGAAGAGCTGCTCAGCTACGCGAACATCTTCAAGATCAACGACGAAGAGCTGATCATGATGCGCGACATGTTCTCTATTCCTGCGTGCAATGACGAAGAGGCATGCAAGTGGTTCATCGACCGCTTCAACCTCGAGTACATCATTCTGACCGGCGGCGCCACGTTCAGCACTATCACCGCCAAGGATGGCGAGATCTCCACCCTGCGGACCCCGCATGTCGAGGTTGCAGATACCGTCGGTGCCGGCGATTCCTTCTCCGGCTCCTTCACCGGCAAGCTGCTGACCGGTGCTCCGCTCAAGGAAGCCCATCGTGCCGCCGTGAACACCGCGGCCTACGTGTGCACCAAGGAAGGCGGCTGGCCGACCTACCCGGCGGAAGGCGTTCCGGATTATCTCGCCGAAGCCGGTAAGTAATCCCAGTTTTTCCTTTCATCATCACCAACGAGGCCATGTCTGCCATCATGGCCTCGTTTTTCATACTCATATTCAATCCGCAACTTGTGCAATCCCGAACTCCTATGCCCGCCCATAGTTTAGCTGGGCCAATATGATGTTATGCGAATTGGTCATGGAGTATTTCGACATTCGGGTCAGGCAGTAAGCCCATGTTCCAACTTCGCTCACAGCACAAGAAAAGCAGTATATGATTTGCGATTATTGACATTCCGTGATATCTTAAAAAGTCCGGTCTTGCACCGGATGCTTGATAATTCAAGATTGGGGATGATCGGTTTCGACGGTGACCTGTTCGTCGCAGGGAAGCGTGCCGAGAACGTAGGGTCCGCTCGTGGATGCCCCCTACAAAAGAATAAGTGCTAAATCTAACCGCACTGAGTTCGCTCTCGCTGCCTGAGCTTCGCGCCAGGATTAACCAGTGAGCAGCCGCTCCGTTCACTCCTTCTCGTCTTTGGGAGGATGTTGAGCGTCGTTAAGAAGACTTGCTTTGTCGACTGAGCCACAGGGCCGGCAAGGGACTTTTACTGTAGATATGCTCGCCATCAGTTGTCTGCGACATCGATGGGGGCAGAAAAACCGCCGCACGGCCAGCAGACTACGCACGTAGAAGACTGAGGGTTCGGTTATCGGACCGGGGTTCGATTCCCCGCATCTCCACGGATTGAAAGCCGCCAGAAATGGCGGCTTTTTCCTTTATTTCCAACGGTTTCCGCCACTTTTGCAATTCGCTGCAATTCACCCTTTATCGCGATATTTCTCAAAAACATGGGCAAAATGTGGGCACGAATCATGTGTCAGCAATGACGGCTTTCTGTATTGGTAATCACATTTCTCGTTCGGTGAAACAGCGCATGTCGGCAGCAACGCCTCCGTATCATCGAAATAACCGTCCGGCGCCTTCCAATATTACAAGCCGCCGGCCAGCCAACCATCGAAAGGGACGATATCATGGCGAAGCTTACAGAGGAAATGAAGGATTTCATCAGCAGCAATCTCGCTTGGGTGGCCACCATCGGCAAGGATGGACACGTCGATTTGGGGCCGAAAATGAGCACGTTCGTCATCGATGACACTCATATCGGCTATCACGAGCGTACCGCCGGTCAAATGTACCGTAATCTGCTCGACGGCAGCGAACTGGTCATCGCAGTGGCCAATCTTGAGCAGAAGCGAGGTTATCGTTTCCGTGGCAACGTCACTCTGCATTCCGATGATGCGATCTACGATGAGCAGGTCGCCGTGGCCGAACATAACGGCACGAAGAAGCCCATGACCATTCCCGTTCTGGAGATCACGGAGATTCAGGACTTGACGCCGGGGGCGACCGCAGGCAAGACCATCGTCAAGGACTGACGCCCGTTCAACGCATACGGCTAATACCATCCATCCAAACGCGGAAACGCGCTCCCTTGGAAAGAAGGTCCAGAGCGCGTTTCGTTTTTCTGTCAAGACAAAAAGAGCTAGATCAAAGTATTTCCGCTCCGTCATGCAGTGACGTTGCGCAATAACGCTATTTGATGATCGGTCTCAACGGCGCGGACACGTCCACGTTATGCTTGTCTCCAATCACGTTCGGATCATTGACGATCTTGTCCACCACCGCTTTCTTGAGCTTCAGGTCCGAGGAATCACCCCATACGATCACGCGGTCTCCCCCATTGAGTTCCGTGGTGATGGAATCCTGGGTCGCCGCGGTGACCTTGGTGATGGAGTTGCGCATCGATTCCGGCAGTGAGCTGAGAATCTTCAACGCTTCCTTGATAGGACGCCTAGACAGGCTCGCATCGACGTTCTGCACTTCGATGACGGGAATGCCTTCCACGGAAACGCCGCTGACGGAATTGAGCACGCGGCCCTTGCTGTCGACCGCCGTCATATGGTCCTCGCTGGTTTTGAGCATGGCCGCGGGTTTCTGCGCCTTGATCGTCACTTCAAGCGAGTTCGGCAGCTGTTTCTTCGACTTGGCTGACGTGACTCCCGGAATCGCCTTGATCTGCTTCTCCACGGCTCCATCCGAAACCAGGAACAACGATTTTCCGGACTGCTGCCTCGCGATGTCAAGCACCTGCGATTCACTCACCCATTCGTTGGCGCCGACCACGCTGATGTTGCCTGGCTCCAAACGGAACACCGACGAGAAGAGGAACAGCCAGACGACAGCTCCCAAAACCACGGCTACGACAAGACCGATGA